>FSXZ01003055.1_pt1 | contig 21488 bp, 17 predicted proteins | sample 1638121 | NCBI WGS metagenome assembly FSXZ01 (sample SAMEA3914788, study PRJEB12502) | metagenome | biome: forest; material: soil | place: Canada | collected 2011-07-03 | depth 0.1 m
GCGCTGAGCAGTGGTGGGACCCTGTGCGAGCGCAAAATCCTGCGGATGGTGCAGGCGGCGACGCGGTGGCCGAGCCGACGCGGCTGACCCTGAACCCGAGGTCCTCCGTGATCCGTCACTACACCCGATCCACAATCAACAACCCGAAGATCTTGTGCCAGAAGCTTGACGCGGGACAGGCCGACGGGTCTGGGTCTGATCCGGCATTGTGCGGTGTAGTCTTTGCGGCCGCCCTCATTCCGTAAGGAGCCGACGCGATGGGCCATCCCTACGAAGTCAACGATCCCTACGAGACCGGGTACCTCGACACCGGTGACGGCAACCAGATTTACTACGAGGTCTACGGAAACCCCGACGGCAAGCCCGCCGTGATTGTCCACGGCGGGCCGGGATCGGGCATGCCCAGGGGGTCGAAGCGCCAGTTCGACCCGGACGTGTGGCGCATCATCCAGTACGACCAGCGGAACTGCGGGAAGAGCACGCCGCACGCGAGCGACCCGGCCGCGGACATGGACCTCAACACCACGGAACACCTCCTGACGGATCTGGAGCGGCTACGTCTCCACCTCGATGTCGAGCGCTGGATGATGTTCGGCGGATCGTGGGGCTCGACGCTGGTCCTCGCCTATGCCGAGCGTCATCCCGAGCGTGTCTCGGAGATCCTGATGCCCAGCGCCATGCTGGCGGATCGGGAAGCGGTGGATTGGCTGTATCGAGGTGTCGGACGCATCTTTCCCGAGGCCTGGGAAAGGTTCCGGCAGGGCGTTCCAGCCGACGAACGCGAAGGGGATCTCGTCCTCGCTTACTCGCGGCTGATGGAGAATGCTGACTTCGAGGTCCGGGCCAAGGCCGCAGTCGACTGGCTGACGTGGGAGGACACGGTCCTCTCCCTGGAGGCCAACGGCTCTCCGTTCATCAACCGTACCGACGACGCCCAGATCGCCTTCGTCCGGCTGTGCGCCCATATCTTCGGCCACCACGCGTGGTTGGAGGACGGTGCCCTGGTCCGCGACGCGGGACGGCTGGCGGGCATCCCCGGCGTTATCGTTCAGGGCCGTCGGGATCTGAGTTGCCTGGTCCGTCCGGTCTGGGATCTCGTGCAGAACTGGCCGGACGCGCGACTTGTCGTCGTCGAGGATGCCGGGCACACCGGCAGCCCGACGTTCCGTGACGAGCTCAGCAAAGCGATCAAGGAGTTCGCTGGCCGGCCCTAGGCTCTCGACAACCGACGTTGCCGGTGCCGAAGTTATCATCCGCCCAGGTCCGAAGCGGGCTGGGTCGTCTGGGCCGTGGGATTTGCCGGTTCTCTGGGTAGGGCCGGGGCAGCGCCACGAGAATGACTGGTTGTGCTGGTTCGGTTTGTGTATCTTGCGGTGGTCAACGGGTTCGCGGCGTTGCGCCCGCTGCCGCGCGGCAGCTGGGAGAAGGATCTGGAGATCCTGGCTGTGCTGGTCGCATACTTGGCTGATGGCTTGACCTGCGGCTTCACCGCCGACATGATCAGTGGTCGTGCTCGTGTCCCTGGCCTGCCGGCTGCTGGTTACAGTGCTCTCGTGGTTGGCGCTGCTGGCCAGGTTCCCGGCGTCGAAAGACGCGGAGATCCTCGCGCTGCGCCAGGAAGTCGCGATTGTGCGCCGGGCCAACCCGAAGCCGAAGACCGCCTGGCCCGATCGGGCCGTGCTTGCGGCGCTCGCCCGGGCCCTGCCGAAGCTGCTGCGGGCACATCGGATCGTGACGCCGGGTGCGTTGCTGCTCTGGCACCGCAGGATGGTTGCGAGGAAGTGGCGTCGGCTCGGCCACCGCGTCGCCGCCTGCACCATCCGCAGGATTTTGCGCTCGCACAGGGTCCCACCACCTGCTCAGCGCGACGAGGCCTGGCGCACCGACCTACGTGCCCACGCCGCGAGACTTCTGGCCACGGACCTGTTCCACCTTGACTGCATGGTCTCGCTCAAGCGCCTGTATGTGGCGTTCGTCATCGAGATCGGCTCTTTCTGAGCTCCACAGGTCTGACTGGTGGATTTCGCGGAGGCGATCATGGTCTGGCTAGTGGATTTAAGTGCCGCCGACAGACAACAGACATGCCGCTCATAGATATTCATGCGTTGGCTTTTGGCGCCGAAAGCCTGTGTGTGGCGCCTTTCGGCGAGCCTTGAGCAAGGTCATCGGAGCACCTCTCGCTTCGCCAGGCGTGGAGCGGCCGGAAAGGAATAGATCAGCATGGGCGGCACGGTTATAGGCGATGGCCGCTGCGGGCCGCCATGGGAGGGTGTGGGGGCCATCTTCGAGTGACCTATTCCCTGGCCCGCTCCACGGCTGCGCCAAAAACGATGGAGCGGGCACGAAAATAGGTCAAGTAGTTGACGTGGTAGTCAACTACTTGACCTTTTGACGTGCACGAATGCTGGTGGGCGATACTGGGATCGAACCAGTGACCTCTTCCGTGTGAAAGAAGCGTTCACCTTATATCAAGCTCAAGATATCTTTGCGGTGGCTTTGACCTGCATAGATCCTGCTCCCATTATAGGCTTCCACGGCGAGTTGTCGTGTTCGACGCTGTGGGGCGTTGATCTGATGGTGTGCCAGGTCCCATCGTTGGTCGTCTGTGCTCCCACGTTCGCGCGGCGCTGATGGCCGGGCCTCGGGCGTGGCGGCGGGCACGAGGCGTCGCCGGCGAGTTCGGCGCGGATGTCTCAAAGGACCGGTGCCGGTTCGCTGACCAGGACGGGAGCCAGCTGTTCGCCGGGGGCCGGCTGCGGATATCTTTCCGGCGCGGTGAGGTTGATGACGTGCTGACGCGGATCGGCGCGGCGTTTGGCGCCGCAAGAAACGGCGGGGGTCGTGGCCGGGGGCATAGGTATGCGCGTGTCGGACGGTCGTGTTGCGACTGCTCCCAGAATGTGGGGGCGGCCGAGCTCTTCCTCGGGTACGGAAGGTGTCGTGTATGCGTTTTGCCCAGGTTGGCGCGGGTGGGAGGCGTGTGTGGAGAAGGCGGACGTGACCGGCCTGCTCCCAAGGCTCTGCGATCATTTCGGGTACCGCGGCGGTGCATAAGAGTTCACGGGTGCTGCCCCCGAGATAGGGGAGATGAATCATTCCAGGTCACCGGCATGGGGACTGTACCGTCTTTGGCTCTGTCGCACTTCCGGTGGTAACGGAGTGTCAGGATCCTCCATGATGGGTCGTGCGCGATGTAGATCAGCTTATGAGCACGGTGTTCTCCGGCCTGTCACCGCTCGTCATCGACGAGGTGTCTGATCAGGGCACGTGGATCCGGATACAAGCGAGTACCCCGGGCGGGCCGCGAAACTGCCCGACGTGCGGCACGGCGACAAGCCAGGTCCATGCCTACGAGCATCGTGTCGTGGCCGACATCCCAGTCGACGCCCGACGCGTGGCGATCGTGGTGGTCGTGCGGCGCTTGAAGTGCGTCTTCGTGAACTGCGTCCGGCAGACGTTCCGTGAGCAGCTTCCCGGGGTGCTCGAGCGCTATCAGCGGCGCACGCCGCGGCTAACCGGCCAGATCGGCGCGGTCGCACGGGAGTCGGCCGGGCGCGCGAGCACGCGGGCGCTTTCCACACTGGCCATCGGCATCTCCCGGCACACCGCCGTGCGGATCCTGCTCGGCCTGCCGCTGCCCGCTGCCCGGGTACCGCGGGTCCTCGGGGCCGACGACTTCGCGCTGGCCAAGCGCCGCCGGTACGCCACGATCCTGATCGATGCCGAGACGCGCGAGCGCGTCGATGTGCTGGGGGACCGGGGCGCCGACACCCTCGAAGCCTGGCTGCGCGAGCATCCCGGGATCGAGGTCGTGTGCCGGGACGGCTCAGGCGCTTACGCCGAGGCGATCCGCCGGGCACTGCCCGACGCAGTGCAATGCGGAGATCGCTGGCACATCTGGCACAACGCGATCGAAGCAGTGCACAAGGAGGTCTCCGCACATTCGGCCTGCTGGGCACACATCGCGCCACCGATCCGCGAGGGCAAGCGCGCCGCCACCAACCAGGAGCGCCGGCACCAGATCCACGACCTGCTGGGCAAGGGCGTCGGTCTGCTCGAATGCGCCCGACGACTCAACCTCGCGCTCAACACCGTCAAGCGCTACGCTCGAGTACCCGAGCCCGAGCGTCTCGTGCGCGCCCCCGCCTACCGGCCTACTCTGGTCGATCCTTACCGCGAGCACCTGCGCAAACGCCGCGCCGAGGACCCGGCCGTCCCAGTCCTCCAACTCCTCGAAGAGATCAAGGCCCTGGGCTACGCCGGCAGCCAGAACCTGCTCTACCGCTACATCACTCAGGGCCGAGCCGAGCCAGAACGCTCCCACCTCTCCCCGCGACGCGTCACCCGGCTACTGGTGACCAACCCGGGCAATCTGAGCGAGAAAGACCGGGACCTTGCCGTGAAGTTGACCGCCACCTGCCCCGAGATGACGGCCGTCGCCCGCCTGACCGGGGCGTTCGCCCAACTGCTGCGCCCGGCATCGCAAAATGCGGATCTTCTCGACGAGTGGATTGCCGCCGTCCGCACAACCGGCCTGCCACACCTCCACGCCTTCACCCGCGGCCTCGACTTCGACAAGAAGGCCGTCCAAGCAGCTCTGACCCTGCCGTTCCACAGCGGCGGGACCGAAGGCGTGAACACCAAGACGAAGCGGATCATGCGGCAGATGCACGGCCGGGCAGGCTTCGAGCTTCTCCGCCACCGCATACTCCTCAGATGACTTCACACTCCGTTACCACCGGAAGTGCGACAGAGCCGATAGCTTTACAGACCCGCTCGGCGCGCACGCGTATCTGCAGGTCGCGTAGTTCTCGCGGAGGAAAGCCTACGTTGCGGGTGCCGTCTTTGGAGGTGGTGCACTGGGTGCGGGCCGGGCACGGCTGGCACTGGCTCTTGGTGAACCGTGCCACGATCAGGGGTGCCGCGGTGGGCGAGGAGGTCGGGTACGGTCCGTGCCAGCCCGCGCTGACCTGGCCCTGGGGGCAGGTGACTTCTCGACGGTCGAAGTCGATGTGGAAGTCGTCGCGGTTGTGGCCTTCGTTCTTGCGGTGCTGGCCGGTGGGGTTGCCCGGCAGCGGGCCGCTGACGGCGACCTGGTGTTCGCGGGCGGCGTGTTCCAGGTGGACCGGGGAGGTGTAGTCGCCGTCGACCAGGTGCTCGGCGGGCAGCAGGCCGCGGCGTGCCGGGCGGGTGTGGATGGCGGTCAGGGCCTAGGCGTCGTTCGTGGTGGCCGGGGTGGTGGCCACGTCCGTGATCACGTTGACGCTGTCGGGGGCGCGGGTCTCGGTGAGGTGGGCGGCGAAGCCTCTCCAGCTGATGATGTGTCCGTGGCGGGCGTAGCGCGCCGTGGTGTCATACGGGGAGACGATCGCCGGCGAGGAGGGCGGCAGCCCGCCGTCCTCGGCGGTGCGCCAGCACGGCCGGCCGGTCGCATCGCGGTAGTAGTTCTGCACGAGGATCTGCCGTGGGGCCTCGGTCTGCGGGCCGGGCCGGTAGCCCGATCTGCGCAGGTGCTCGAGTAGCCGGCAGGCGTGTTGACCGGCGGCGAGGGTTCTGGTCTTGGGCCGGGTGGGGTTCTTGCCCAGGCGCACCGGTCGGCCGTAGCGCCGGCCCCAGTCCTCGTCGACCAGGCCGACCAGCAGGTGCTCGGCTGTTCGGGCTACTTCTTCCAGCGCGGCGCGGACCGCCTCGGTGACCAGCTCCAGTCGGGTCAGGTCGCGCACTGCGGCCAGCACGTGGGTGGAGTCGGTGCGCTGCGTAGTGCGCTCGTGGACGAGCCCGGCATCCTTGAGACGGGCCAGGGCGAGGTCGAGCAGACGGTCGGCACGGTCGCCCTCGGTCAGGCGTTCGCGGAAGTCGGTTAGCACGCTGTGGTGAAAGCCCGGGTCATCTAATGCCGATTGTCGATTTGCTGGCTGGGTGCTCACGCCCAGTCAAGTCCGGTATGCCGGAGGAGGGGGGTAAGTAGTTCGGGTCGTTTGCGCAGTCGGTCGAGGGCGCGGCCGACTGCGTCGGCCAGGTCGGCGAGGGTGGGTGCGCAGTAGTGGGCCAGCGGCCCGTTTTTCACCCATGCCCAGCACTGTTCGACCGGGTTAAGCTCGGGTGCGTACCCGGGCAAGGTCTGCACCTCGAGCCAGGAGGCGTTGTCTTGGATGTACTCCCTGGTCGTGCGTGAGGCGTGTCCAGGTAGCTGATCCCACACCACGATGATCCGGCCGTCCAGCGCTCGATGTAGTTCGGTGAGCAGAGGGCCGAAGTCGTCCTGGGTGAAGGAGGCGTCCGGGGCCAGGGCGTAGAAGAGTTTCGGCAGCCATCCGGGCCGGTAGCAGGCGAACGCGGCCATCGAGACTTTGCGCCGTGGAGCGTAGGAGTGGTGCAGCCATACCCGCCGTCCGCGTTTGGCCCAGGTGCCGCGGACCGGCGGGGTGAGCATCGCGCCGGACTCGTCCTCGAACACCAGCCACGCCCCGGTGCGCCGGGCCCGTGCCCGGATCCCGGGCCAGGTCACCTCCCGCCATGTGCTGATCGCTTCTTCGTCGCGCTGGTTCGCCCGGCGTCCCGGGCGGTGATGGGAGTAGCCGATACGGCGCAGGAACCTCCAGACCGCGGCGTCATCGCCGTAGCGCACCCCGAACAGCTTCTCGATCAGGTCGTTGACCGACTTGAGCATCCACCGGTCCTGCTCGTGCCCGTGGGCGAGCGCACCGCGATCGAGCTCGGCCGTCAGGATTGTGACCTGTTCCTCGGTCAGCAGGGAAGGGTAGCCCGGGCGCCCGGTCGAGCGCAGCGCCTCGGCCCCGCCCTGCTCCCACTTCGCCTTCCACAGATCGACTGCCGAATCGGTCACCCCCAACTGCTGGGCGATCAGCACGTTCGGCACGCCCTGCTCGAACAGCTCCGCGGCCCGCAGCCGCCGCGTCTCCCGGAACGCCCGCTCCCGGGCACCCGGCGTCATCGAAGAACCCATAAACACCGGGTAACCCGCTGTCAGCAGCCCAACCAATCAACAACCCGCATTAAGTCCATGGCCAGGGCGTATGTGAAGTCGATGCGGCAGCGCACCGCCTCAGCGGCCTGACGGTCCGACAGGTCGAGTAGGAACTGCAGCACGCAGACGGTGGCCAGTTGCGCCGGCGAGAGACCGGGACGCCCGTCGCGCGGATACCAGTCGACGAAGTCCTCGTCACTCCACAGCCCGTCCAGCCGGTCGCGCGCACCCACATCGCCGTCGTACCGCCCGGATTACTCGCCCGCGCGACCCGCGCAGTCAGGGACGGAACCTGCTCACCACGACGGGGACGGACGGACAACGAGCACTTCAACTAGCTGCGACGGGCTTCGAACCAGCCCGAGTATGCCCCATCAGAACACTGCTCCGCCCACACCCACCAAGATTCCCGACAGAGTCAAGCTCGGAAGAGAGGGCGCCCCGCTTATGATCGCCAACAGGGTCCGAACGCCTTCGAAATCCTCGGGTCCGCATGTGCCGCCCGAGCCCGTCGCTCGAACGCTCGCGCAGACTCCGCTCGCAGGCCACCCCGGGTGCCCGCTTCCGCTCGGGGCGGTGATCCGAGCCCTGCTTTTGCGGAAGAGGACCTGACGGCATGTTTCCGGCACCTCATCCCACCATGCGGACCACGTATTGCCGGAGTGACGCTCCGTCGTCCATGATCTGCTTCGAACGCCTTGGGCGCTCGAGTTCGTCTTCTGCTGCGAGGAGCCCACCCTCGCAGTCCTTCTGTGAAGGGGATGATTTGCGATGAGCCGTGTCCTTTTGGTGGGAGGCGGATCAGACCTCCAACCCAAGCTACGCGCCGTCGACGAGGGACTGAGCACGGTGGCACTGTGCCGTGCGACTGTACTGCCCTGGGTCCATCAGCTCGGGGACAACCAGGCGGTCGTCGTCCTCCATGACGACTCACCGCTCGACAGGTGGCTGGCTGCGGCCCGATACCTGCACTCCGCCTACCAGGTCGACGCCATCGCCGCCCTCGCCGAGATCGACCAGGACAAGGCCGCCGCCATCGCGCAGGACCTCGGGCTGGAGTTCCACACCACCGAGACCGTCCGGCTAACCGTGGACAAAAGCGCGATGCGCGAGCGGCTGCGCGCGGCCGGGGTCGAGAAAGTGGCGTTCCGTCAGGTCGCCGACGTCGAGGAGCTGGCCGCGTTCTTCGACGAGGTCGGGCCGCCGCTGCTGATCAAGCCCAGTGCGGGGCGCGCCAGCGCGGGAATCGCAGTGATCCGCGGCGCCGAGGACCTCGAACCGGCATTCCTGCGCGCGGACGGGGCCGACGGCGACGCTCCGCGGCTGGACCGCTCCACACCCATGGTCGAGCGCTACGTCGAGGGTCCCGAGTTCAGCGTCGAGGCGATCACCCACCGGGGCACGCATTACATCTTCGCTGTCACGGAGAAGTTCAAGGACGAGACCACCAAGGTGGAGCTCGGGCACCTCGTACCCGCGCGCATCGGGGCGGAGGCGCAGGACGCGATTCTCGCGCACGTGCGGGCCAGCCTGACCGCGCTCGGCGTCGGGCGCGGCATCACCCACACCGAGGTCATCCTCGGCGCGGACGGGCCGTTTCTGGTCGAGACGCACCTGCGCCAGGCCGGAGACTGGATCATCGACCTGGTCACCGCGGCCACCGGGATCGAGATCACCGACCTGCTGCTGCGTCAGATCGCGGGCCAGGACCTGGCCGAGCTCGACGAGATCGTCTCGCGCCGAGAGCGGCCACACTACCTCGCGGCCGGAGCGATCGGCTTCCTGGCACCACCGGACTCGGGCCGGCTGGCCGGCATCGACGGGCTTGAGCAGGCCGGGCAACTGCCCGGCGTGCAGGACGTGCACCGGCTGGTGGAGGACGGAGCCGAGCTCTCCGGGCTGCGCAGCTCCTACTCCCGGCTGGCGTGCGTCCGCGTGCGTGCCGAGGACCCCGACACGGCGGTGAGTCTGCGGGACGAGGCGATGGCCACCCTGCACGTGCGCGTGGACGAGGGCTGATCATGCCCGGCTTACGCCAGCACGCCGTGACCGTCTACCTGGTGAGCTTCTTCCTCACCAACGTCGGTGTGGGCGGGTTCACCCTGGTGACGGGTCTCGCGCTATACCGCCAGACCGGCAACGCCTCCGCCTTCGGCTACCTGGTCGCCATCGAGTACGGCCTCGGCTTCGTCGGCCAGACCATCGGCGGAAGCGTGCTCGACCGGCGTCCGGTGCTCGGGGTGGCCCTGACCTCGAACACCCTGCGGACCGTCATGGTGCTCCTCGGCGGCGCGCTGCTGTGGTCCGGGTGCGGGCAGCTCGCCCTGATCATCGCGTTCCTCGTGTCCGCGTTCATCCGGCCGGTCTACCGCTCGGCCAGCTTCGTGCTGGCCCGGCTGGTGAGCCCGGTCGCGTCGCGGGCGCGAGTCAACGCCCTGCGCTTCGCGCTGCTGCAGGCGGCGCAGCTGTGCGGCATGGGCGTGGTGGCCGGGCTCTACGCGGTGCTCCCCGTCGGCTGCGTGGTATGCGTGGTCGGCGTGCTCTTCCTCGTCGGCACGGCCACACTCACACTGCTGCGCGCGACGGTGCACGGGGCGACAGCGGACGCGGGTACCGTGAGCGAGGACCGGGTCTCGCTCGCAGAGAACTGGCGCCAGCTCGGGCACGTGCTCGGCGGTAACCCGGGGCTGCGCATGCACCTGATCCTCGGCGCGCTCCCGGCCGTGATCACCTCCCTGGCCACCGTGCTGGTGGCGCCGGTGAACGCGGCCTTCGGCGGCAGGTCCATCGGCGTGGCGGTGCTCGACGGCAGCGCCTCGGTCGGCGCCCTGCTCGCGGTCCTGCTGGTGCGGCGCATCGGCGGGCAGCGGTCCGTGCTGGTCGGCGTCTCCTGCGCGATCGCGGTCGGCTCGCTGCTGCTGCTCGCCGCGGCCCCCTCGCTGGCCGTGGCCGGCCTGGCCTTCTTCCTGCTCGGCATCGCCGCCGCGCTCGGTGCCACCAGCCTCGACACGCTGCTCCAGTCCCGTGCGTCGGCGGCGATCCTGGGCCGGCTGGCGATCACCCAGGAGTGCGCGATCTCGCTGACCGCGATCGCGCTGATCCCACTGTCCGGGCCGCTCATCGAGGGGCTCGGGGTGCACGGCACGGCACTGCTCTACGGCAGCGTCACCGCCTGCTACCTGCTCGTGTTCGTGCTGGCCACCGCGGCGCTGCGGGGCCGGCTGTTCACCGCCCCGGCCGACTTGCCCACCACGTCGGCCTCAGCCGCCTGACCCACCGTCCATCCGCCCCGGCTGATCCCGCCACCGACTCCAGCCCACCCGTCCGGACCTCCGCAGGCGCCTCGCAAGGAGGCTGCTCGGCCGCCGGCCCGCGACCCGCCGCACCCATGCCGTCCCGGACCGCCACGACGGCTCCCGGCTGGCAGAACACTGCTGTCCGCATACCACCACAGAAGGCAGACTCGATCATGACCGAACTGGACTGGGCCACCGTCCTGGACCGCCTCTTCGACCAACCCGAGGACCCGCAGGCGCGGGAATGGGCCGCCGCGGCGGTCGCCGAGGACCGGTGCACGCCCGGGCAGCGCCGTGCCTTGCGCCTGTTGACCGAGGGCCGCGACACCCTCGACCTGCTGGCCGACAGCCCCACCGTGATCCGTGACCTGCTGGCCTCGGCCAAGCCGGAACGGCTGGCCGACGCGCCGGCGCCGGGCGAGTGGAGCGCTCTGCAGATCGTGCACCACTTCGCGGACAACGAGGCGGTCAACGCCGTGCGCATCCGCTCGATCCTGACCGAGGACACCCCGGAGATCTTCGGCTACGACTCCGATCCGTGGACCCGGTTCTTCGACCTCGAACCGATCGAGGACGCGCTCGAGCGCTTCGCCACCGCGCGCCGCAACACGATCGCGCTGGCCCGGTCGCTCGACCGGGCGGACCTCGACCGGCGCGGCGTGCTCTCCTACCGGGGCGCCGAGTCCGTCCGCGTGCTCCTGGCCGTGCTGGCCGGACACGACGACGACCACCTCGATCAGCTGCGGGCCACCATCGTCTCGTACCGCTGAGCCGAGCAGAACCGACCGCACGAGCAGCATCGCGGCGATCCCCACCACCGGTCGCCCGCGCGCGACGGGGCGCGCACTTCACCCACGGCCCCTACCTCGAAGACGGGGAAAGAGATGTTCAGTGAACTTAAGCAGTCCGTACTCGACGCCGACCTCTGCGCCTCCTGCGGAGCCTGCGCCGCGGTCTGCCCGGAGAACGTCCTCACCATCGGACCCGACCAGACCACCCCACAGCCGGCCCCCGGCCTGACCGACGCCACCTGCGGCGGCTGCACCCTGTGTACGGACGTGTGCCCGGGCCGGGACACCGCGGTGCCCGAGTCCGAGCTGCGCATGTTCGGCCGCACCCGCACCAGCGAGGAGCGCTGGACGGGTATCTCCCTGAGCACTTATCAGGCCCGGGCCGGCTCCCGGGCGGTATGGCAGGCCGCCTCGGCCGGCGGCGCGGCCACCGCGCTGCTGGTCGCCGCGTTGGAGCAGGGCCGGATCGACGCCGCCCTGGTGATCGGCCGGGACGAGGAGCGGCCCTGGGTACCGAAGGCGCGCCTGGTCGAGACCGCGCAGGAGATCATCGACTGCGCCCAGGCGACCTACTGCATCACCCCGAACCTGCAGGAGCTGCGCGACGCCCCCTACGAGCGGATCGGGATGGTGGGTCTGGCCTGCCAGATCCAGGCCGTTCAGCGTATGCGCAACCTTCCCGAGCCGCCCCCGGTGGCACGCAGGATCGCGCTGACGCTGGAGATCGGCTGCGCCTCGAACACCACCCGGAAGGGCACCGAGCACCTGATCGAGAACCGGCTCGGTCTGCCGCTGGTGCAGGTGACCAAGATGAAGTATCGGGCGGGGGAGTACCCGGGCGAGTTCACCGTGTGGGACCGCGAGGGCGAGCGGCATGCACTGCCCTTCCACGAACTCGTGCTCGACTTCAAGAAGTTCAAGACGTTCCGCTGCCTGGCCTGCCCGGACTGGTGGAGCGGCCTGGCCGACGTCTCCATAGCGGACGGCGACCCGAATATCTTCCGCACCAGCCGCTCCGGCGAACTGACCGACAAGGCCTCGGTGGTGCTCACCCGCACCGCCGCGGGCCAGGAGCTGGTGGACGCCGCTGTGGCGGACGGCTCGCTGCTGGTGACCGAGCAGACCTTCATCCCGTCCGAAAGCCTCGGTCTGCAGCGCAAGCGGCACCGTTACGCCAGCTATGCCGAGCGCCACCCCGGCGCCATCCCGGAGCCGCCGGTGCAGGAGGAGAAGGTCCAGGTCTTGGACGATGACGACCTGATCGAGCTGATGAGCCGTTGAACGCCGTCGCAACGCTCGACGAGGACGTGTTCGGCGCGCCGGCCGCGCCGCCGGACCGGGTCTTCATCGGCGAGCCGGTGGACGCGGACGCGCGCCCGGCCGAACTGACGCCGCATCCGGACAAGGCGATCTCGCAGCGCACGACGATCCTCGCGGCCCTGGCCGAGGGGACCTCACGCATCTCCGGGCTCGCCGACTGCGACGACACCCGCAACAACCTTCGAGCACTGGCCCTCCTCGGCGTCCAGGCGCGCGCGGACCGCCCCGGCTCGGTCGTGATCCAGGGCCGAGAGGTGTCCGCGTTCGACGAGACGGACGTGGAACTGGACGCGGGCAACAGCGCGACCAGCTCGCGGCTGCTCCTGGCCCTGCTGGCCGGCGGCCGTGGCCGGTACACGGTGACCGGCAACGCCTCGCTGCGTGGCCGGCCGATGGGCGAGGTGATCAGGCCGCTGCGTCACCTGGGCGCGCAGCTGACCGAGCTGGGAGGCACGGACCGGCTGCCGGTGCGCATCGACGGGGTGGCGCTGCGCGGCGGCGAGGTGTCGGTGGAGGTCGACTCGGCCCAGCCGGTCTCCGCGCTGCTGTACGCGGCCGTCTCGGCCCAGGGCCCGGTTGTGCTGCACCGACGCACCGCGGCGCGCGACCACACCGAGCGGCTGCTGCGCTGGACCGGAATCGAGGTGCGCGAGAGCGAGACCGTGCTGCGGGTGCTGCCGGGCCGACCGCGAGCCTTCGACCTCACGGTCCCGGGCGACCCGTCGGCTGCCGCGTTCCTCGCCGCGATGCACCTGGCGGGCCCGGCCGGCCGAGAGCTGGCCCTGCACGAGGTCTGCCTCAACCCGCGCCGCACCGGGTTCTTCGACGCGATCGCGGCGATGGGCGCGCAGGTGGCCTTCGAGCCGCGAAACACAGGCGGCCCGGAGCCGGTCGGGCGCATCCGGGTGCGTCGCACCGGGCCGCTGACCGGCGCCGAGGTGCGCGGCCCGCGGCTGATCCAGAGCGCCATCGACGAACTGCCGCTGGTCGCCGCGCTGGCCTCGACGGCCAAGGGGCCGGTGCTGATCGCCGACGCGGCCGAGTTGCGCGGCAAGGACACCGACCGGATCGCCACCACCCTGGATCTGCTGACCGCGTTCGGCGTGCAAGCGCGGGCGGACGAGGACGGCCTACTGGTCACGCCCACGCCACTGGCCGCCCCGCCCGTGTTGGATCTGCCCGGCGACCATCGGGTAGTGTTCGCGGCCTTCGTCCTCGCCCTGCTGGCCGGTGGTGGCACCGAGCTGCGTGGGGTCGGGGCGGCGGCCACCTCGAACCCGGCCGCGCTCGGCGAGCTGGCCCGGTACGCGCGGATCGAGACCCGATGACCGGGACGGAGGTGACCGGCGCGGCGAGCGGCTACGCGGTGGTCGCGGGCGGGTCCGGCTTCCTCGGCACGGCCGTGGCCGAACGGCTGAGCGCGGCCGGGTACGAAGTCGTCGTGCTCGATCGCGCCGCCCCGCGCCGGCCGGGCACGCACTGGATCGAGACGGAGCTGACCGACGAGGCCGCGGTGGGCGCGGCGGTAAGCCGCTTGCTCGCCGAGCGCGGCGCACCGGCCGCGCTCGCGCTGTGCCAAGGTTGGTCCCCGAAGGGCCCGGACGGGCGGCCCACGCCCGAGGAACAGGTGCCGCTGGAAGAGTTCCGGCAGGTGCTCGAGGTCAACCTGATCAGCTGTTACCTGCTGCTGCGCGCCTTCGCCCCAGCCATGGCCGAGGCCGGCGCGGGCCGGGTTGCGCTGATCGGCTCGGCCGCCGCGCGCACCGGGCGCACCACGGCCGGGGCGGCCTACGCCGCGGCCAAGGCGGGCCTGGAGGCGCTGGCGCGCGGCTTCGCCGTGCGCTACGGCCCGCACCGAGTCCTGATCAACTGCGTCGCGCCCGGAAAGATCACCAATCCGGCCTGGCCGGACGCGCCGGAGGCGGTGGCACGCTACCAGCAGCAGATTCCGGCCGGGCGCCTGGCCGAGGCCGAGGAGATCGCCGAGGTGATCGCCTTCCTGCTGTCCAACTCCAACTCCTATCTCACCGGCCAGACCCTGATCGTCGATGGAGGACGACTCGCATGAGCACTTCAGATCACCGGCCCGTCTATCTCGAGGACTTCGCCTGGAGCGAGTTCGAACAGGCCGCCCCGCAGGTCCCGTACTGGATCCTGGTCGCGGGCAGCACCGAGCAGCACGGCCCGCACCTGCCGCTGGCCGCGGACACCCTGGTGGTGCAGAAGCTGGCGGAGATCTCCGCCGCGGCGCACGGGTCGGTCATCCTCGGCAGCATCCGCTCCGGTGTGCTGCACGCCTTCCAGGACTTCCCCGGCGGCCAGCGCGTCCCGGCCGAGGTGCTGGTCGGCCAGGCCGCGGCGATGGGCCGCACCGCCGTGCCGTACAGCAACAGGCTGCTGATCCTCAATGGCCATGACGAGAACCACGAGCCGCTGATCCTGGCCGCACGTGAGCTGACCGAGCGCCACGGAACCGACGTGGTCGTGGTCGAGTGGGCGCAGCTGGTGAGCGACGTCATCCGCGAGGTCTCCACCTCCACCAACGAATCGCACGCGGGCGAGGGCTTGACCTCCGTGTTCCTGCACTGGTACCCGGAGCAGGTGCGCACCGCGGCGATCGCCCCGGGCACCGTGCCCGCGGGCGAGCTGACCCGGGACGACCTGCACGTGAGCAAGCGCGCCCACCACGTCGTGCGCTTCCGCCGCGAGGACGTGCCGAGCGGAGTGCTCGGCGACCCCACCCCGGCCGAGGCGAGGAAGGGCGAGATCGTCACCGACGCGCTCGTCGCGCGGACCGACGCGCTCGTACGGGAGAGGGGCTGGGTATGACCGCCATTCGCTCCGATGAGACCGGCGCCCCGGCGCTGAGCGTGCTCGCAGCCCGCGAGAGCCCGTCCATGGCGGCCACCATCGGCGGCGAGATCGGCGTCGCGCTCACCCGCGGCCGCGGCACGCGGGTCTGGGACGAGGAGGGCCGGGAGTACCTGGACCTGACCTCGGGTTCCGGCGTGCACGCACTCGGCCACGCGCACCCGGCGGTGCTCGCCGCGATGCAGGACCAGCTCGGCGAGTTCGCGCACGGCGGCTGGCAGTTCAGCTGCCCGGCCCGCGCGCGGCTGACCGAGCGGCTGTGCGCCCTGCTGCCCTGGCCGGACCCGATGGTGCTGTGGTGCACCACAGGCTCGGAGGCGGTCGAGGCGGTGCTCAAGGTGGCGCGCGCAGCCACCGGGCGCCGGCAGGTGCTCGGCTTCCTCGGCGGCTATCACGGCAAGACTTCCGGCGCGCTCACCGTCACCGCTCAGGCGGCCTACCGCGCCGGGGTGACCGAAGTGCCGGTGGCCGGGCTGTCCCTGCCCTACCCGGTCGCGCCCGGCCACGTCCCGCCCGGCGCCGCGCCGGCCGCCGGCCATCGGTTCGGCCAGGAGATCCTGGAGCACCCGGACTTCGGCGCGACGGCGGTGGCCGGGCTGATCGTGGAGACGGTGCAGGGCGCCGGCGGTATGCAGGCCGCCGCCCCTGGACTGCTGACCGAGCTGCGCCGGCACACCGCCGAGCGCGGCCAACTGCTGATCCTGGACGAGATCTTCACCGGCTTCGGCCGCACCGGCGCGATGTTCGGGTTCTCCCATGAGGGCGTTGTGCCGGACCTGGTGGTACTGGGCAAGGCGCTCGGCGGCGGCCTGCCGGTCGCCGCGGTCGTCGGGCCGCGCGACCTGCTCGGCTCGCTCGCCCCGCTGCGCCAGACCAGCACCTTCTCCGCGAACCCGGTCGCCTGCGCGGCCGGCGTCGCGGTGCTCGACGTGCTCGAGGCCGAGCACCTGCCGGCCCGCGCGGCGCAGGCAGGGCAGCGGCTGGTCGAGGCGGTGGCCGCCGTCCGTGTCCCCGGGGTGCGGTTGGAGAGCATCGGCCGCGGCCTGATGACAGGCGTGCGCGTGGCCGAGGCGCCGCAGGCCGAGCGCGGCGCCTTCACCCGCGGCGTGGTGCGCCGGATGCGCGAGGCCGGCGTGCTCGCGCTGCGCGGCGGGGCCGACGGGGCGGTGGTCAAGTGGACGCCACCGCTGAACATCTCGGACGCGGACCTGGACCGGTCGGTCGCGGTGCTCGCCGCGTCGCTGGAAGGGCAGGCCGCTGCGGCCGGGGACGCGCAGCCGCGCGAGCAGGTGGCGGTATGATCGGCGCCCGCCAGCCGCTGTGGTGGGGCCGTGTGTTCGGCACGGCCGAGGGAAGGGGCGGCAACCACACGGCCGTGCTGCCGCCCGGTCCGGCGTCCGCGCCGGACGCGGACCGAGCCGCGATCGCGGCGGCACTGGACGTCCCGGACACCGGATTCGTCCTCGACGACGCCTTCGGCACGGTACTGATGCGCACCTTCTCGCCGGTCGAGGAGCTGGCCCAGTGCCTGCAGACCTCGCTCGCCGCGGTGGTCGCGCTCGACCTGCCGGAGGGCGTGGCACACCGGGTGCGGCACGCCGAGGGCGAGGAACTGCGGGTGTACCGACAGGGCCCGGTGTGCTGGGCCCGGCAGGACGCCGGTGCCCGGCCGCGGCTTGAGCCGACGCCGTGGCCGGCATTCGTGGCCGCCGATCCGGCCCCGGACCGCGAGCCGGTGATCATCCGTCAGGCGCGCAGCCGAGTGCACCTCGGCTGCGCCGACGCCGACCGGCTGGACGTACTGGAGATCGGCGCGGCCGAGGTGCTCGCGCTGTGCGCCGCCACCGGCACCAACGGACTGGTGCTCAGCGCGCCGCTGCGACCCGGAGTGCTGCGGGTCCGGGTCTTCACCACCTCGCTCGCCGGCGCCGAGGACGCGGCCACCGGCGGCGCGGTGCAGGGCGTGGGCCGGATCGAGGCCGAGCACGGGGTACGCGGCGACCTGCTCGCGATCCAGGGCCCGGGTGCGCCGGAGCGGCGCAGCCACCTGCACCTGCGGCTGGCCGGCCCGGATGCGGTGGAGCTCGGCGGACGGGTACTCAGCCTGGCCCGTGGCACTTTGGAGCCGGCGTGAACGGCCCCGGCGCGGCCCTGACGGCGCGCCTGTACCGCCGAGCCGCGGACCTGCCCGATCTCAGCGCCCTGCTGACCGGGTCGCTGCTCTACGAGAAGCCGGACTGGCTCGGCTACTGCGAGGCCTCGGCCGGCGGCCGGATGCGCCACGTGACACTGGAGGACGCGCGCGGGAAGGCGGTGGCGCTGGCCACCTACCGCATCGTGCCGGACGACGACGTGCTCTCGCTCTACGACCTCTCCGCGCTGCTGCCCCCACCCGACGGGGACGGCGGCGCGCCTGCGGGCAGGCCCGCGCTCTTCCCGAACGCCGTGGGCGCGGTCTCCGGCGCGCACTGCGTCCTGCTGACCGACCCGGGCGCCGACCCGGTCACACGCTCGGCGTTGCGCCGGCAGCTGGTCCGGGAGGTTACCGGGCACGCGGCCGGGGAGGGCTGCGCCGCGGTCGGCTTCCTCTACCTGCGCGACCGCGCGGCCGCGCAGGACGTGGCCGACGCGCTCGGCGGCACGGGCACGTCGCCTTTCCCGGTGGCGGCCCAGATGGAGCTGGCCGGCGGTTGGCCCGACTTCGAGGGCTACCTCGCCACGCTGCCGAGCCCGCGCCGCAACAAGATCCGCCGCGAGCGCAAGCAGTTCCTCGAGGCCGGCATCGTCACCCGGGCGGTGCACGGCACCGGCGGGCTGGACGAGGACACCGCACGGCTGCAGCTCGCCCTGCGTCGGCGCTACGGCGCGGGCGGCTCGACCGCGTCGATCCTGGCCGACTACGACCACTTCCAGGCCACGGTCGAGGACCGGGTGCTGGTGTTCCGATGCGAGCGCGAGGGGCGGCTGCTAGGGCTGAGCCTGGCCCTGCTCGACGGCGACCACCTGCACGTGCGCCTGGCAGGCTTCGACTACGAGGCGCTGGCCTCGGACTTCGCGTACTTCAACGCGGTCTACTACGAGCCGATCCGCTGGGGCATCGAGCACGGCATCGCCCGCTACTCCTTCGGTACCGGCACCTACGGCGCGAAACTCGCCCGCGGCTGCGTCCCGCAGTTGCTCTGGGGCGTGGTGCGCTGGCCGGAAGGACTCGCCGGATCGGCCGCCGCCGCCACCGCCGAGCGGGGCGCGGCCCTGCTCGCGACCCTCGGCCTCGACGCGGACCACGACCACACACGGATACAAGGAGCACGCTGATGACCACCCCGACCGGACCGGATCCGGACTCCGGCCCGCGCCGCCGCATCCTCGTGGTGGACGCGCCCGGCGGCCCGCACCCCTCGCTGTACCTGCCCTCGCTGCTGCGCCATTTCGCCGTCGACGTGCTCTGGCTCGAGGTGGAGGCCCCGGCGGCCAGAGCCAGGCGCATCGAGGCGCTGGCCGCGGTGACGGCGCGGGGCGGGCGGCTCTGCTCGGTGCCCGGGCCCGAACAGGTTCCGGCGGCCCTCGCCGAGCTGCTCGGCGCCGGCGGGGTGGACGGGGTGGTCGCGTTCAGCGAGCGGGTGGTGCACCTTGCCCAGCGCGGCGCTTGGGCGGCCGGCCTGCCGGCCAACCCGCCCGCGGCGCTGACCGCGCTGCAGGACAAAAGCGTGCAGCGGGCCATGCTGCGCGAGGGCGGGTTGCCGGTGCCCGCCGTGTTCGAGCTGCGCGAAGAAACCGAGGTGGCCGAAGCGATGGCCGCCGCCCGCTTCCCCGCAGTGCTCAAGCCCGCCGTGGGCATGGGCAGCCTGGCCACCTTCCGGGTGGAGGGCGCCGACCAACTGCCCGGGCTCTTCCGGCGGGCCAAGGCCCTCGCCCATGCCGACAAGCGGGTCGGACACCTGCGCCCGGCGCTGCTGCTGGAGGAGGAGCTGGTCGGCGACCAGGCCTTCTCCCACGACGGACTCGGCGACTACCTGTCCGTGGAGGCGCTCGTCGTCGAGGGCGAGCTGCACGTGCTGGCGGTCTCCGACAAGTTGCCGCTCTCCAGGCCGTTCCGCGAGAACGGCCACCTCCTGCCCTCGTTGCGTCCCGCCGCGGAGTACGAGCCGGCGATCGAGCACGTCCGGCAGGCGCACAAGGCGCTCGGCATTCGCTTCGGCGCCACCCACACCGAGGTCAAGCTGACCGCGGCCGGGCCACGGGTGATCGAGGTCAACGGCCGGGTCGGCGGCAGCGTGCCGGAGCAGTTGCTGCTCACCGCCGACTACGACCTGCCGCTCAACCTGGCCCGAGTCTCAGTGGGTTTGGCGCCGGAGACGAGCCCGCGGCACCGGCGTTGGTCCGCCTATCTCACTCCGCAGCCGCCAGGTGGGCGCCACCGCGTGCTCGACGGTCCCTCGGCCGAAAACCTCGCCGCGCTCGCGGGCGTGGTCAGCGTGCACCAGGTGGTGCGCCCCGGCGAGAGCGTCGACGCGGCCGACGGCACCGCGAGCAATCTGCTGCGCCTTGTCGCGGCAGCCGACGCACCAGAGGAGCTGTTCGCCCTCGCCGCCCACTTCGCCGACCCGGCCACCTTCGCCCTGCAGGCCCTCGAACCCACGGAGAGCGAGATCCCCTTGTCCGCAAGCCCCAGCCGGATCCGGGTGTTCATCGGGGAACCGTCCTCGATCGACCCCTGCAACGGCTTCGAGCACGATGGCGCGCTGCTGCTGCGCTTCCTGGCCGACCCGCTGGTCGACTACGACCCGGTCACCGGCGCCCCGCACCCGGCGGCGGCCGAGTCCTGGACCGTCTCGGCGGACGGGCGCGCCATCGACTTCCGCCTGCGCCCCGGTGTGCTCTTCCATCACGGGCGGAAGGTCACCGCCGCCGACTACGTCTACTCGCTCTCGCGCGCCGTGCGCCCGGAGACCGGCTCCAAGCTCGCCTACCACCTCTCCTGCGTCGAAGGGTACGAGGATGTCAGGGCCGGGCGGGCGCGGGTGCTCAGCGGGGTCGCCGCCCTGGACGAACGCACCCTGCGGGTCACCCTGGTGCGTCCGTTCCACGAGGTCGCCTCGGTTTTCGGGCACCGCGTCACCGCGGCGGTGCCGGAGGAACTGGCGGAGAAGGACCCCGAGATCTTCCGTACCCGCCCGGTGAGCACTGGCCCGTACCGCGTCATCGAGCCCTGGGTCGCCGGCCGCGGGCTGACCCTGGAGCGCTTCGAGGGCTACCACGGATCCGACGAGGCCTTCCCGGACGGCGGCGCCGGCCACGTGGACCTGCTCGAGTTCTGCATCTACGACGAGCTTGAGGAGGCCTACGCGGACTGGCACGAGGGCCGGCTCGACGTGGTGAAAGTGCCCCCGGCCCGGATCCCGGAGGCGTTGGCGCTGGGCGAGCGCTTCCGGCGCACCCCGTGCGCGTTGATGCAGTACATCGGGTTCCCGACCGACTTGGCACCCTTCGACGACCCGGACGTGCGCCGGGCCGTAGCGCTGGCGGTGGACCGGCAGGCCGTGATCGACGACGCCTTCAGCGGCACCCGTCCGCTGGCCCAGCGGATCGTGCCGCCCACCCTGGCCGGAGACCAGGCCGACCTGACCGCGGTGCGCTACGACCCGGCCGCGGCCCGCGCACTACTCGAGGCCCGTGGCGTCGGACCGGTGACCACCGCGTTCGCGTACAACGCGGGCTTGGGCCACGACCGCTGGGTACAGACGGTGGTGGACCAGCTCAACGAGAATCTAGGCTGGCACATCGAGCCGCGGCCGATGGAGTGGACCGAATTCCTGCGCTGGCTCGGTAGCGCCGACACCCTCTTCCGGATGACCTGGGCCATCGACTACCCCTCTGTGGACAACTTCCTCTACCCGCTCTTCCACTCCGCCTCGATCGGTGAGGACAACTTCACCCGCTACCGCAGCCCGCAGGTGGACGAGCTGATCCAGACCGCCCGGGCCACCGCGGATCCGAGCGAGCGTCGCGCACTGTATCAGGAGGCGGAGTCCGTAGTCTGCCGCGAGCTTCCACTGCTGCCGCTCTGGTTCGGCGTGCAGTACCACCTCGTTGACCTCGAGCGCTTCGAGGTGGACGGCCCGGTGGTGGACATGTTCGGCGAGCCGGTGCTACGCGGCTTCCGGCCGAGGCCGCAGGCCTGAACCAGCGGAGTGCGCGAACGGCATGCGTGCCGCACGTTCC
>FSXZ01002261.1_pt1 | contig 21380 bp, 15 predicted proteins | sample 1638121 | NCBI WGS metagenome assembly FSXZ01 (sample SAMEA3914788, study PRJEB12502) | metagenome | biome: forest; material: soil | place: Canada | collected 2011-07-03 | depth 0.1 m
ATGGTCAGGGACGCCGCGACGGCCGGGGAACAGTAGCGCTCGATCTGCTCCCGCAGCCCCGCCAGCACGTGCCGCCCGGCCGGGCCGAGGGCGCCGTCCAGGATCAGGACGCCGGGATCCAGGAAGGTGCACAGGTCCGCCAGCGGCCGGCCCAGGGTGCGCCCGACCTCCCGCAGCGCGCGGGCCGGGGCCGGCTCGTCCGCGTCGGCCAGCCGCAGCACCTCGGCGAACGTCAGGGGCCTGTCGTAGGTGTGCTCCATCAGCTCGCGCAGGACCTGGCGGGCGCGGGCGGACAGGCAGCCGCGGGCCCCGCAGGCGCACACCGGGCCGTCGTCGTCGGCGTGGATGTGCGCGACCTCCCCGGCGAAACCGGATATGCCCCGGTACAGCGCGCCGTCGAGCACCAACCCGCCGCCCACGCTGCGTTCGCCGACCTTCAGGTAGATCTGCGAGCGGTGCCCGCGCCCGGCCCCGGCCCGCGCCTCGCCCAGGGCGCCGAGGTTGGCGTCGTTCTCGATGACGACGGGTGCGCCGAGGCGCTCGGCCAGCGCCGCGGCCGGATCGGGCCGCAGCCAGGGCGCGAAGCCGGCCCGCGGCCCCTCGCCGGCCGGGCGCGGGCGGCCAACCCCGGCGGCGCGGCTCTCGGCATTGCGGCTGGCGGTATCGCGGCTCTCGGCACCGCGATCCTCAGGGCTCTGGCCCAGTCGGGAGACCGGGTCCGGCTCCGGGCCGCCGGGCACCGGCGGGCGGGCCGGGGGCAGGCCGACGCCGCGTTGGAACGGCGCGGGCACGCCGAGCACCACCCGGTCCAGCGGTCCGCAGCCGGCCTGCTCCAGGAAGCGCCAGGCCGGCTCCAGCACCGCGGGGCCGGCCGCGCCGTCGTCGGCGTCGAGGTCGCCGCGGGCCAGCACGGTGCCGCCGTACGTGGTCACCGCGGCCTGCAGCCGCCCGTGCGTCCACACCACGGTGCCGACCGTGCGCGGCGGGCCGGTCGGCACCAGCAGCGCGGGCGGCCGCCCGGTGCGCGCCGCGCCCGCGCGTCCGGCCCGGCCCGCCGACTCCTCGCGCCCGCCGCGCTCGGCCGCCGCGCTCCGCTGGACCCGCTCGGCCAGCACCCCGGACTGGAGCAGCCCGGCCACCGCCGTCGTCACCGTGCCCAGGGGCAGGCCCAGTTCGGCGGCCAGCGCGGACCGGGTGGTGCCGTCGCTCGTCTCCACCGCCCGGCGCACCCGCTCGGTAGCGTCCATCTCCACCCCTCGATTTCACCGATTCCGCTAGAAGTAAGTTAGCGCGATTTCCTGGCTGCGTCCCGGTTTTCTCGTGTCTATGCTGAAATTACGCACGGATCCCCGCGCATTCATTTCCCTGATTTCAGGAGATTAAAATGTCGGCCTCCGCCGCCGCGACCCTCGCGCCCCCGGACCGGACCCGGTCCCGCTCACCGTTGGCCGCCCTCTCCTTCCGCCCGTTCCGCTGGTGGTTCCTGAGCCAGGTCACCTCCGCCTCCGGCGGGATGACCCAGGGCGTGGCCACCTCCTGGCTGGTGCTCCAGATGACCGGCAGCGCCGTCGCCCTGGGCGCCATGGCGGCCTCCACCATGCTGCCCAGCCTGCTGTTCGGGGCCTGGTGCGGCGGGCTGGTCGACCGGCTGGACCGGCGCAGGGTCCTGATCGTGACGCAGAGTGCGCAGACGCTGCTCAGCGTCCTGCTGTACGCGCTGATCGCGACCGGGCACGCGTCCTACGGGGGGATCTTCGCGATCAACCTCGGCACCGGCCTGTCCATCGCGCTGGACGGGCCGGCCCGGCAGGTGTACGTCGCCGATCTGGTCGGCCGCGGCCGGCTGGCCAGCGCGGTCAGCCTCTACGAGGTGATCCTCAACGCCTCGCGGGTGCTCGGCCCGGCGCTCGGCGGCCTGCTGCTCGCGCTGGTCGGCCCGGGTGCCTGCGTCCTGGCCAACGCGGCCTCCTTCCTCGCCCCGCTGGCCGTGCTGATCCTGCTGCGGCCCGCGCCCGCCCCGGCCGCCGAGGCGTCCCCGCCGCGGCCGACCGCGACACCCGCCGAGCACAACAGCGGGCGCACCGCCGGCCGCAACAGCGGGCGCACCGGCGGCGTGCTGGCCGGCCTGCGCTACGCCTGGTCGATCCCGGTGATCCGGGCCTGCCTGCTGATCGCCGCGGCCTCCTGCCTGATCTTCAACTCCGGCGTCATCTTCCCGCTGCTCGCCGGGCAGGCCTTCCACCTCGGCGGCGGGGGATACGGCGCGCTGCTCTCCACCTTCGGCCTCGGCGCGCTCCCGGGCGCCCTGGTCGCGGCCCGCGGCGCCGAGCCGACCGGCCGTCAGGTCGGCCTGCTGGCCGCGGCCACCGGCCTGGTCACCGTGGCCACCGCGGCCGCGCCGGACGTGGCGGCGCTGTTCGCGGGCACCGGCCTGCTCGGCTTCTGCTCGATCTGGATGATCGCCCGTGCCAATACCCTGGTTCAGCTCGCCGCGGCCCCGCACCTGCGCGGCCGGGTCATGGGTGCCTGGGTCATGATGCTGCCCGGCGCCGTCCCGGTCACCGGCCTCGGCATCGGTGTGCTCGCCGATCTGGCCGGTCCCCGGGTCGCCTTCGCCGCCGCGGGGCTGCTCATGTTCGGCATCGCCGCGGCGTCCTGGGGTTCGCTCGCCACGCCCGCCGATCCGGGGGCGCACCGGGCCGCGCAGGCCGCGGCGGCGGTGTGACACAGTTGATCCATTGAGCGGTTCGGGACCCGGGCATCGAGGAGCGGAGGAGCCATGGCTCAGCAGCGCATGCGCAGCGAGGTCTTCGGCGAGGCGGTCGACGCGTACGAGGCCGCGCGGCCGGATTACCCGGCGGCGTTGGTGGACGACGTCCTGGACTACGCGGCCGAAGGGCTCGGCGCCGCGGGCATCGGCCGGGTCGTCGAGTCCGGGGCCGGTACCGGGAAGGCGACCACGGCGTTCGCCGCCCGCGGGCTGAATCTCACCAGCATCGAACCCGATCCGCGGATGGCGCGGGTGCTGGCCCGCAAGTGCCGGGAGTTCCCGCACACGACGATCGAGATCTCCCGGTTCGAGGACTGGTCCGACTCGGCCGCCCCGGTCGACCTGCTCATCTCCGCGCAGGCCTGGCACTGGGTGGATCCGGCCACGCGCTGGGACCGGGCGGCCCGGATTCTGACGCCGGGCGGCGCGGTCGCCGTGTGGTGGAACAACTACTCCCTGTCCGAAGCGGCCTACCGGGCCGAACTCCAGGACGTGCACGCGCGCCACGGCGTGCCCGAGATCGCCGAGATCACCCTCGGCCGCGACGGGGATCCGGAGCACGTGGCCGACCACGACTGGCCGTACCCGGAGCTGCTGGCCCATCCCGACTTCCAGGACGTGCGGCGCCGCGCCTACGAGCGCTCCCTCGCGTTCGGCCCGGAGCGCTACACCGACCTGCTCCAGTCGCTCTCGTCCTACCGGATTCTCGAGGACGCCGCGCGGGACGGGCTGCTCGCCGAACTCACCGCCGTGGTCGCGTCACACGGCGAGCTCGTCCTGACCGTCACCACCAACCTCTACCTGGCCCGCACCGCCCGGGTCGGCTGACCGGGTGTCCGGATCCGGTTCGCGCGGTTCGGGTTCCGCCGCGTCCGGCTCGATACCGAGCAGCCAGCGGTCCAGCAGCGTCCGGTTCTCCTCGCTGTCCGGGATGCCCAGATGCCGCCACCGGACCACGGTGCTGTCCCGGGTCGCCGCGGCGAGCTGCTCCGGGGTGGCCGGTTCGGGCCCGGCGGCCCAGAACCGGGAGAGCTCGTAGCCGATCAGGATGAACTTGGCCTGCTTGACCGTGACCTCGACCCCGATCTCGGAGCAGCGCTGGGCGATCGCCTCGGCCGCGGACTGCACCGAGTAGAGGCGCCCGGCCGTGCGGATGTCCTGGGCCTCGAGGTGGATCTGCTCGAACAGCTGCCGGTAGGTCTCCGGCGCGAGCGGCGGCAGCCCGGTGGTGGAGTGCACGGTCCTGATGAACGCGGCCAGTTCCGGGGCGAGGCGGTCGAGCGTGTCCGGCGCGGGGGCGGGACGGGTGTGCCGGTTCGGGTCCAGGACGTAGCCGGGCGGCTCGAAGTCCACCAGCAGCGGCGTTCCGTCCACGGCCAGGGAGAGCGAACGCAGCACCTCGCCGAAGCTCCCGTAGCCGAACCACTGGCCCTCCACCGTCTGCGGGCGCCCGTACTGCCGGGTGAACCGGCCGGCGATCATCGCGTGCGGCACCGGCTTGGGCGATTTCAGCACCATGTCCACGACCAGCTCCGCCATGTCCTCGGGCAGGTCGGTGGCGGAGGTCAGCACGGCCTCGACGCCGGTGTTGCGGGTGACGGTCGAGATCGAACGCTGTAGTCCCAGCAGTTGCGTGGTGAACTCCTCGTCCGAGACCACGACGTCGCACGCGGCCCGGAAGGCCTGGGCCACCGGGCTGCTCGAGACGCTCATGGTGCGCCGGTCGTGGCTGCGCAGCCGCAGCATCACGGCGGTGAAGTCGGCGTCGGCGCTCATCACGATCACCTCGTCGTAGTGCACGGGGTGGGCCAGGATGTCCAGGATGTCCATCACCATGTGGATGTCCGCGCTGCTCTTGCCCTGCTGGGTGAGCGAGGGACAGTCCACCACGTGGAAGCCGGCCCGGGTGAAGAAGGCGCGGAAACCCTTGGTGTCCTGGACCGGATTCAGGTAGCAGTTGCGGGTGAGCAGGGCCCGGCGCACGGCCGGCGGCGCGGCCGGCTCGCCGAGCTCGGTGGGCCGGCGCCCGCCCACCCGGGCCAGCCAGTCCAGCCAGGCCTCCGGCAGGCGGCCGAACACCTCGGCCGCCCGCGGACTGGACTCCTGTAACCCTATGAACACGTTGTCGAAGTCCACGAACAGCGCGGATCGCAGGATCTCGCTTTGGGAATCCCCTGTCGCCACCGGCGCCCCCCATCGAAGTCGGAACCGGCCGCCGCACCGTCAGCGACGGCCGCGTCACGCTCCTTGCCTCGACTCACACAATAGCCTGCGACAACCCGCGCCGCGCCCTACCCGAGGATGTCCGCCGACTCGCGCGCCGTCGGCGGCGCGGGCGGGGCGGCGGCGTCGCGCTCGGCGAGTTCGGCCTCGAGGCGCTCGCCCTCGATGTCGGGGTCGGGCACCACCCGGGCGAACCAGCGCGGGTGGTACCAGATCCGGGCTCCGGCGATCGCCATGACCGCGGGCACCAGCGCCAGCCGGACCACGAAGGCGTCCACCAGCACGCCGACCGCGAAGCTGAAGCCGATCGACTTGATCATCGGATCGGCGGCGAACAGGAACGAGGCGAAGATCGAGGCCATGATCAGCGCGGCGGCCGCGACCACCCGCGCGGACTGGCCGGTGCCCTGGACCGCGGCCTCGCGGGCGTCGCCGGTGCGGGTGTAGTGCTCCTTGATCCGGGAGACGACGAAGATCTCGTAGTCGCTGGACAGGCCGAACATGATGGCCAGCAGGATCACCGGCAGGAAGCTGAGCGTCTGGGTCGGCGCGATGCCGAGCAGCTGCTTGCCCCAGCCCCACTGGAACACCGCCACCTGCGCGCCCAGCGCCGCCCCGGCCGAGAGCAGGAAGCCGAGGATGGACTTGAGCGGCACCAGGATCGTGCGGAAGGCGAAGGTCAGCAGCAGGAACGCCAGGACGACGACGGTGATCAGGAAGATCGGCAGGGCCTGGGAGAGCTTGGCCGAGACGTCGATGTCGGTGGCGGTCTGACCGCCCACCAGGATGTGCGCGCCGGTCTGGTCGGCTATCGCGGTGGAGTCGTTCCTGATGGTGTGCACCAGATTCGCGGTGGCGGCGTCGTTGGGCCCGGTGGAGGGGACCACCGAGATCACCGCGATGCCGTTGGTGACGACGGCCACCTTCGAGGAGACCACGCCGTCGATCCCGCCGAGTTCGGTGGCGACGCGCGCGGCGGTGGCGGCCTTGGTCACGTCCTGGGCGACGACGGTGAGGGTGCCGTTGTAGCCGGCGCCGAAGTGCTCGGTGGTCAGGTCGTAGGCGACGCGCGAGGTGTCGGTGGTGGGACGCGCGTCGGCGCCCGGCAGGCCGAGGTCCATCTTGCTGAAGGGCACGGCGAGCAGGCCGAGCACGACCACTCCGCCGATGAGTACGGGCCAGCGGTGGCGCACCACCCAGGACGCCCACCGGGTCCCGCTGAGCTTGTCCGGCTCGTGCACGGCCGTCTGGGTGGCGGCGCGGGCGCGGCGCAGCACCGGCAGCCGGCTGTAGCGGGTGATCCGGTGCCCGGCGAAGCCGATCAGGGCGGGCAGCAGGGTGAGCGCGACGAGCAGCGCGAGGCCGACGGTGGCCGCGGCGGTCAGGCCCATGACGGTCAGGAACGGGATGCCGACCACGGCCATGCCGCACAGCGCGATCATGACACTGAGACCGGCGAAGACCACCGAACTGCCCGCCGTGCCCGCGGCCCGGCCCACCGCCTCCTCGGGCGAGTGGCCCGCCGCGGCGTTGGTCCGGGTCCGGGAGAGGATGAACAGGGCGTAGTCGATGGCGCAGGAGAGCCCCAGCATCGTGGCGACCGAGGTGGAGGCGGAGGCGATGTCGGTGAACGAGGCCAGGATCGTCACCCCCATCATCGAGATGACCACGCCGGCGATCGCGGTGACCAGCGGCATGCCGCCGACCAGCAGCGAGCCGAAGGTCAGCACCAGCACGACGAGTGCGATGACGACGCCGACCGCCTCGCTGTTGACGGCCGCGGCCTGCGGGTAGACCGCGCCGCTGAACTCGACCTGGACGCCGGCGGCGCGGGCGTCGTGCGCGGCCGTCTCGAGTCCGTCGACGGCGGCGGACTTGACGTCGCCGGGGCTGGTGACGTCGTAGGTGACGGTGGCCAGCGCCACCTTCTGGTCCGGGGAGACCGTGCCGGCCGCGTAGGGGTCGGAGACGGACACGACCTGCGGCAGGGCCTTGAGATCCTTCAGGGTGGCCTCGACGCCCGCCTGGTGCGCCGCCGTGGTCACCGTGCCGCTCTCGTCCGCGAACACGACCTGGGTGGTGGTGCCGGAGGCGGCCGGGAGCTTCTGCTCGAGCAGGGTGACGGCCTGCTGCGACTGGGTGCCCGGGATGGTCAGCGAGTCGGTGGTCTTGCCGCCGAGGCCGGTGGCCAGGGCGATGGCCGCGATGACCAGCGCGCCCCAGGCGGCCAGCGTCTTCCAGCGGTGGGTGAAGCACCACCGGGCGAGGCGGTAGAGGTAGCGGGACATGGGCTCCCCAAAGTGTGAGCAGGTGAGAAGGCGGCACGGCGCGCCAGACTGCATTAATGCCCACGATAGTCTAATTGCAGTCAGTGGCAAATTTGCATCGACTGCTACACTCGGACCCATGGCAGCACCCGAGACGATGACGTCCCTGCGGGAGCGCTCCAAGGCCAAGCGCCGCGAGCACATCCGCCGGACCGCCATGCGCCTGTTCGCCGAGCGCGGCTACGACCACGCCACCATCGCCGACATCGCCGCCGAGGCCGAGGTGGCGCCGCGCACCGTGACGATGTACTTCTCGTCCAAGGCGGACATCGCCCTGTCGCTGCACAACGAGATCGTCCTTCGCCTGATCGCGGTGTTCAAAGAGCAGCCCGAGCTGAGCTTCACCGACACCGTCGACCGCTGGCTCCGGTCCGAGCGCGAGCATCTCGACCCCGAGCTCATGGCGCTGAGCAACGCGATGTTCGAGGCCAATCCCGACCTGCGCTCGCTCGGCAGCAAGGATTTCGACGAGGTCGTGGCCCTGGCCGGGCCGGCCTTCAAAGCCGAGGTGGGCCTCACCCGGGACCACCCGCTCGGCGCCGTCATCGGCGCGGCGGTCGGCGCGGCCATCACCCGGTACCTGTTCACCGGCCTGACCGGGGACGGGCAGCCGGGCCTGCACGAGGACTTCATGCGGATTCTGCGCACTCTGATGCACTCGGCCCGCTGAGCTGATGAGGACGCGGTCCGTGCTCGACGGGAGGGCGGCGGGGCGCCCTGTCAGGGGGGGCACACGTTTGCGATTCTGCGATCCTGCTTGAACGGGATCGTCCGCCAGGTCCGGTGATCGGATCGCGGACGCGTGTTGCCGCGGGCGCGGTATCCGTGGAGGCTGGACGACCATGAATCCTGCCATCATCGAAACCGCGGCCCTGACCGTCGACTGCGCCGACGCGGCGGCCATGGGCGCGTTCTATCAAGCGGCAGGCGGTGGCGAGATCACGGTCAGCGACGAGGATTCGTGCTGGGTCAAGCTCGGCGGGCTTCTGCTCATCTTCCGTGAGATCCCGGACTACCGGGCGCCGATCTGGCCGGGATCCGGCTCGCCCATGCAGATGCACTTCGAGTTCAACGTCGACGGCGATCTCGACGAAGTCGCCGCGCGCCTGGTCGCGCTCGGGGCGAGGCTTGCCGACTATCAGCCCCATGACGGCGGTCGCGTCATGTTCGATCCGGCCGGTCACCCGTTCTGCATCGGCGGACGTGTCTGAGGAGCGCCGCCGATGTCAATACCCGGTAATACCCGTCAACGCATGTCGATGCCCGCGTGGTGAAAAAGAGCAGGACGGGGCGGACCGGCATCCGGCCCGCCCCGCCGCGGTTTTCGCTACACCGGCGTCAGCTGACGTTGAACGCCGTGTCGTCGATGACGAACGAGGTCTGATACTCCGAGTCCTCGGCGCCGGTGAACTTCAGCGTGATGCTCTGGCCGGCGTAGGTGCCCAGCGTGGTGAAGGTGTGCAGGCTGTAGCCGGTGGCCGCGTTCAGGTTCGAGTACGTGTACAGCGTCTGGAGCACGGTGCCCGAGCTGTTGAGCACCTGGAGCTTGAGCGTGTCGTAGGCCGTGGTGGTGCTGGTCTCGGCCGTGTCGATGTGCAGGTAGAAGCTGAACGAGTACGTCGAGCAGCCGCTCGGCACGGTCACGGCCTGGGAGAGGGTGTCGGTCGTGGTCTTGCCGTAGCCGTCCAGCCAGGCGTCCCAGGTGCCGCTGTGCGGCGGCTCCTTGCTGCTGTCCGCGATCACGCCGGAGGACGCGGTCCACGGGGCGGCGGTGCCGGTTTCGAAGCCGGGGTTGCCCAGCAGCTGGGCGGCGGTGCAGCCGCTGCCGGTGCCGCCGGAGGCGCTGATGGTCCAGGTGAAGGAGGCCGAGGCGGACGGGCCGGTCGAGTCCGTCGCCGTGACGGTGACGGAGTAGGTGCCGGCGGTGGTCGGGGTGCCGGAGACGGCGCCGGTGCTCGCGTTCACGGACAGGCCCGTGGGCAGGCCCGTGGCCGCGTACGTCAGCGTGCCGCCGGCGGTGTCGGTGGCGGAGATCTGCAGGCTCGCGGCGGTGCCGACGGTGCCGGTCTGGCTACCCGGGTTGGTCACCGTGACCGAGCCGGTGCCCGGGGACGAGCCGAAGTCGGTGTTGAACGTCGTCTCGACACCGCTGAGCACGCCCGCGTCGGACACGATCAGGCCGAGCTCGCGGTTGTCGTTGAGCGAGTTGTCGGTCATGTTCTCGGAGCCGAGGAACACCTTCGCGGTCGAGGTGCCGTAGTCCGCCACGACCGTCTTGGCGTGCACGTAGAACCCGGTCGAGGAGGTGTACGTGGTCACCTTCGCGCCCGCGGCCTCGATCTCGCTGATGCCGGTGGCCCACTCGTTGCTCTCGTTCTCCAGCACCGCGCGCACGGTCACCCCGCGCTTCTCCGCCGCGACGATCGCGTTGATCTCGGCGGTGTCGGAGAACTCCTCCTGCTCGATGTCGAGCGTGTGCTGGGCGCCGTTGAGCAGCGCGACGATCTTGGTCTGCGAGTCGGTCGGGGACCAGACCAGGTCGTCGCCGTCGCCCGGGGTGATCGAGGTCTTGGCGAAGTCGGCGTTGAACACCGCGACGATCGCGCTCACGTCGTTCTGGTCGGTGTCGAAGACCCCGAAGTCGCGCGAGGTGGAGTAGTACACGGTGTCCAGGTTGCCGGTGGAGATGTAGGACTCGTCGTTGTCCACCGTGATCGTCTTCTGGTGGGTGTAGGTGAACGAGCTCGACGAGTAGGTGACGCTGACGCCGCCCGCCTGCAGGGCGCTGTACGCGGCGGCGTTGACGGAGGTCTCCTCCCGGTCCAGGATGACCCGGACGTTCACGCCCGCCTTCTCCCGGGCGATCAGGTCGTTCTCCATCGTGGTGTCGCGCAGCTCGTACATGGTCATGTCGATCGAGCTGGTGGCCGAGTTCACGAAGCTGTAGATCGTGCTCTCGCCCTGGTCCGGGAGGATCAGCAGGCTGTAGGTGCCGCTCGCCGCGTGGGCCGGGGCGGTGGCGAGGGCGGTGGCGGCCGCGGTGGCGGCGGCCGCCAGGACGAGCCCGATGCGCCGGGTCGCGGCTGTTCGACTGCTCTTGCGGGGCATGGGGGTGGGCCTTTCGAATCGGTGGGTAGGCCGACGGGGCAGCACCCGGAGGTTGCCCGGGTGATGCAGAGTCTTGATTACCCACGGACGCCGCGCTCATGACGCTTTTATGAACGGCGGCGGGAGCCCGCCGCCGCGGCGAACGCCCCGTCAGCCGGCCCGGCCGAGCCGCGCGGTGTGCCGGGCCAGCCCGGCCCGGGTGGTGAGCAGCACGTATCGGTCCCCGACGCCGATGTGGCGGCCGTGGTCCGGGCGCCAGAGGTAGTCGCGCGCGGCGGCCGAGCGCACCGCGATCACCCGGATCTCCCCGGCCGCCTCGAGGTCGTGCAGGGTGCGGCCGACGAACTCCGAGCCCTCCTCGGCCACGAACTCGGCGATCAGCACCACGTGCCGCAGCACCGAGAGCGTGCCGATCACCTCACGGCCCATCAGTGCCGCGGCGAACGCGGGGGCGGCGAGATAGGAGACCGAGCGCGAGGCCGCGTTGGTGAAGGACTCGTAGAGGTGCGAGGCGAAGTCGTCGTCGAACAGGCGCAGCACGATGCGCACGTCCGGGGCCACGGCCCTGGCCTCCAGGCAGGCTTCCAGATTGGCCGCGTCGTCCCCGGTCAGCGCGATCACGGCGCGGGCGCGGTGCACCCGGGCCTGGCGCAGATGGTGCTCCAGCGGCGCCTCGCCGGTGAGCACCGGGATGTCCAGCGCCCGCACCGCCGGGATGCCGCGCGCGCTCGCCTCGCGCTCGATGCACACCACCGGGATGCCGAGCTGCTGAATCAGGGTCGCGACCCGGGTGCCGACGTTGCCGAGGCCGATCACGATCACGTGCCCGCGCACGCCGCTGCCGGGCTGGCGCGGCGCGGAACGGCGCTGGGACGCGGCGTTCTCCACCAGGACGGCGGTGACCACGGCCATCAGCGGGACGCCGCTGAGGGTGACGGCCACCTGGGCCACCCGCTGCCAGGCCCCGCCGACCCCGGCCGAGCCCGGCTGCCCGAACACGTCCGGCACCGCGGAGCCGGCCAGGTCCAGCATCGTCTCGTACACGGCCCAGCCGAACGGCCTGGCCAGGATCCAGATCAGCGCGAACGAGACGAGGACGGTGGCGACCGCGCCGAGCAGCACCATCCGCAGCTGTACGCCGGTGAAGAAGCGCACCATGTCGATCAGCCGCCACAGCAGCCTGCTGCGCCGCGGGACGACCGGCCCGGGCACCTCCTCCACGAAGCGCAGTACGGCGCGGGTGCCCGGGGCGACCAGCTGCTGGCGTTCGGTCCGCCCGATCCACATCGCGGCCGGGCCCGGGGAGTCCGGCAGCATCCGCATCCGCTCGCGTTTCGGGTCCTGCCGGTCGATCCGGTCGGCGACCGTGCACAGGAAGTCCTCGCGGTCCCCCTCGGCCGGGGTCTGCACGCTCACCGACCGGGTGCCGACCCGGACCGAGTTGGGCCGGCGCAGCGCGGAGTCGACGAACGCGGGCGCCGCGGTGGCGGAGCGGGAGAGCGCGGAGCAGTTCTTCAACAGCCGCTCGATATGGTCGCCGAGGCGCTGGTTGTACATCCGCAGCACCACCCGGATATCGGGGTTCACGGCCTGTACCCGCAGCGCGGTGTGGATGTTGCTCTGGTCGTCGCCGTCCACCAGGGCGATGCCGCGGGCCCGCGGCGCGCCCGCGGCGGCGAGCACCTCCTCGGTGATCGCGGGGGCGCACACCACGGCGGATTCGCCGAGCACCTTCAGGATCCGCGGCGCGTGGTCCAGGTCCCGGTTCGGCAGGACGGCGACCACGGGCACCTCGTACTGCTCGGTCAGCTCGCGCACCAGCCGGTGCGCGAGGGTGTTGCCGCCGCAGACGATGTAGTGCTCGGAGTGCTCCGGCGGGCCCGGCGGAGCACTTTCGCCCGGTTGCTCCATAGGGCCCGATGGTAGAGCACTGAAAAGAACCGGGGCGGGTCCGGCCGGTCGCGGTACCGCCGGTCAGCCCGGGTGACGGTAGCCTGGCGGCACTACCGTCGGCAGAGGGATCTCGGGTGACTGATCAGTTCGATACCGCGGCGATCCGCGAACGGGTGCTCGGCTCGTGGGTGGCGGCGCCGGTCCGCTTCCGCGAGGACGCCAACCTCGAGGAGGACCTGTTCCTCGGCGGATACCGGGACAGGGTGCTCGTCGAGCTGGCCCAGAACGCCGCGGACGCGGCGACCCGGGCCGGGGTGCCGGGCCGGCTGCGGCTGACCCTGGAGCGCGCCGCGCCCGACGGGCCCACCCTGACCGTGGCCAACACCGGCACGCCGCTGGACGCGGCCGGAGTGCTCAGCCTCTCCACCCTGCGCGCGTCCGCCAAGCGGGACACCGGTGCTGACGGCGCGTCCGAGGACCGGGTCCCGGTCGGGCGCTTCGGCGTGGGCTTCGCCGCGGTGCTGGCGGTCAGCGACGAGCCGAGGCTGCTCTCCCGGGCCGGCGGGGTGCGCTTCTCCGCCGCGCAGGCGCACGACGCGGTGCGGCAGGCGGCGCGGGACAGTGCGGAACTCGCGGAGGAACTCGAGCGCCGGGGCGGACGGGTCCCGGCGCTGCGGCTGCCCTACGCCGCCGAGGGCGAACCGCCGTGGAGCTACGACAGCGCCGTGGTCCTGCCGTTGCGCGACGAGGCGGCGGTGACCCTGGTACGCGACCTGCTGGCCGAACTGGACGACACGCTGCTGCTCTCGCTGCCGCAGCTGGCCGAGATCGTCATCGACGTCGACGGGCAGACCCGCACCCTGACGGCCGAGCGGCTGCCGGGCCAGTGTGTGGTCAAGGACGGCCCGCGCGCGACCCGCTGGCGGTTGGCCGAGACGCAGGGGGATCTGCACCCCGAGCTGCTCGCCGACCGCCCGGTGGAGGAGCGCGGCCGGCTGCGCTGGTCGCTGACCTGGGCCGTGCCGGTCGACGAGGACGGCGATCCGCAGGCGCCGGGCACCGCCTCGGTCCTGTACGCGCCCACCCCGACCGATGAGCCGCTGGGCCTGCCCGCGGTGCTGATCGCCTCGTTCCCGCTGGAGGCGACGCGGCGCCGGGTCGCCCCCGGTCCGCTCACCGAGTTCCTGCTGGACCGCTCCGCCGAGGCCTACACCGCGCTGATCGCGGCCTGGCCGCGGCGCACTCCGGCGCTGCTGACCCTGGTGCCGGGACCGCTGGGGGAGGGGGCGATCGACGCCGGGCTGCGCCGCCGGGTGGCCGCCCGGCTGCCCGACACGGCCTTCCTGCCGGCCGCGAACGGCGATCCGGTCCCGCTGCGGCCGCGCGACGCGGTCGTCATCGACCCCTGCGACGGCGCGCTGATCGAGGCGCTGCGCGAGGTGGTGCCCGGACTGCTGCCGGTCGGCTGGGAGCGCGACCAGGTCGCGGCCACGGCCATCGGCGTGCGCCGGTACGGCGCGGGCGAACTGGCCGAGGCGCTGGCCGGGCTGGACCGGGAGCCGGCCTGGTGGGGCGGGCTCTACCCGGCCGTGAACGGAGTCTTCGGGCAGGATCCGGCCGCGGCCGAGACGCTGGCCACCCTGCCGGTGCCGCTGACCGACGGCCGGACCGTGCGCGGCGCGCGCGGCAGCCTGCTGCCGGTGGACGGACTCGACGAATCGGTCGCCGCCGCGCTGCGCCCGCTCGGCCTGCGGATCGTGCACCCGGCCGTGCTGGCCGGCGGCAGCGGCGCGACCTCGCTGCTGGAACGGCTCGGCGCCCGCCCCGCCTACCCGCGGGTGCTGCTCGACGATCCCTCGGTGCGCGGGGCGATCAGCGCCGGCCGCGACGACGACGCGGCCTTCGACCTGGACCCCGCCGCGCTCGCCGAGGCCGTGCTGGCCCTGGTACGGGCCGCCGATCCGCGTCCGCACGAGCGCTTCGACCTGGCCGAACTGCACCTGCCGAACGATCGCGGCGGTTTCCGCCCGGCCCGGGAACTGCTGCTGCCGTCCTCGCCGCTGGCCGAGGTCGTCGATCCGCAGGCCTACGGGTTCGTGGACCAGGCCTGGGTGGAGCGCTGGGGCGCCGAGGTGCTGCGCGCGGTCGGCGTGCTCGACTCGCTCACCCTCGTGCGGGCCGAGCACGTGCTGCTGGAACTCGACGCCCTCGACGAGGATCTGCTGGACCTGGACGGGATCGAGGACTGGATCGGCGCGGCCCGGGCCGCGCTGGAGCGGTCCGGCGAAGCCCTCGCGCCGGTGGCGGACTCCTTCCTCGGGGTGCGCGACCTGGACCTGATCACCCGCTGGCCCCGCGCGCTCGAGCTGCTGGCCGGCCCGAACCTGCGCGCGGCCGTCGCCGGGCCGGTCAGGGTTCTGCCGGGCGAGGGCCGGGCGGTGCGGCTGCCCTCGTACACGTCCTGGTGGCTCAGCCGCCATCCGGTGCTCGACGGACGCCGGCCGGCCGATCTGGCCACCGGCGGCGGACTGCTCGCGGGCCTCTACGATCCGGCGCCCGCCGATCAGGACCCGGACTTCCTCGTCGCGCTCGGCGTGCGCACCACCCTGGCCGCGCTGCTCGCGCTGCCCGGCGGCCCGGACGAACTGCTCGACCGGCTGGCCGACCCGGCCCGACCGGTCGGCCGGGCCCAGCTGGTCGCGCTCTACGAGGCGCTGAGCGAGGTCCCGCCAGACCAGCTGGACCCGCCGACCGAGCTGCGGGCCTGGCAGAACGGCGCGCTCGTGGTCGCTCAGGGTGCTGACGTCGTGGTCATCGACGCCCCCGATCTGGTGCCGCTGCTCGAGGGCCGCCCCTATCTGGTGGTCCCCTCGCACTGCGCGACGCGGCTGGCCGACCTGCTCGAACTGGACCTCGTCTCCGAGGCCCTGGTCGGCGCGGTCACCTCCGAAGGCGAACCGCGCCCGGTTCCCGACGCGGTCCGCGAACTGCTCCCGGCCTGTCCGGAGACCTACGTCGAACACGACGAGCTGATCCTGGACGACGCCTTCGAGGTCGAGTGGCGGGTCATCGACGGGGTGGCGCACGCCTCGACCTTCGACGGTATGGCCCGGGCGCTGGCCTGGGCCGCGGGCCGCTGGGACCGGCGCCACCACATCGCCGTGCTGCTGGCCGAACCCGAGCGTTCGGACGAGCTGACCGAGGAGAACTACTACGAGTAGGCGCCGCCGGCTCAGCGGTACTCGCGCAGCCGAAGCAGTCCGGACTGGACGATGAACAGCACCAGGAGCAGCTCGCCGACGATCATGGTCGCCCAGACCGCGGCGTCGGTCCCGCTCTCTCCGGAGGCGACACCCGCGGTGAATCCGGCCTGGTTGATCCGGATCACCGCGCCGAGCTTCGCCGTGTACTGATCGAAGGTGTAGTTGGACTGCCCCGGCTGGGTGCCGATGTCCAGGGCGACCGCCGCCGCCAGATTGCCGCTCCCGGCGTCGGCGCGGATCGTCGCGTCGTCCTGGAGATACGCGTTGAACGCCGCCGTGGCCGCGTAGGCGGCCTGGCCCTCGCCGCCGAAGGTGAGGTTGTGCAGTTCCGTGCCGAGGTAGCCGCCGATCGTCACGCCGGAGACGGAGTCGGCCGCCGCGTCGAGCCGGAGCGCGCCGACGGCCGTGGACAGGCCGGAGTAGTAGGCGCTCGGGTCGGCGGCCGCGGCGCTCGCCGAAACGCCCGGCACGGAAGCGACGGCGCCGACCTTCTGGAAGAACGAGGTCTGCAACGCCGGGTCGCGGCCCTCCAGCAGCCAGCGGCTCTCGTCCGCGTTGGCGTCGTCCGAGACCGCCCGCGCCATGGTCAGGGCATTGACGGAGTCGTACGCCTCCTGCTTCGCGTAGTGCAGCTGGTAGGCCGTGTTCAGCTGCGTGGACAGGCCGATCCCGCCGAGCGCGAGCACGATGACGATGCCGCCCGACAGCAGGCTCAGGCGCCGCCGGAATCTGCGTGCGTGGTACCGGTTGCCCAGGTAGAGCGCCACGGCGGTGACCAGCGCGAGCGCGAGAACGACGTAGCCGTAGACCATGGCGGTGCGGTGCTCGGCTTGGTACGAGCCGTCCACGGCGGCGTTGTCCGCGTCGGAGATCTGGAGCGCGAGCGGCAGCAGGGTCGCGTGCAGCAGGGACGAGGCCTGCTTGTAGGAGTTCAGCGAGGTGGCCGGTGGCGTGGCCGGCTGCTCGTCCTGCGCGCCCTCATCCGCGTACAGGGCTTCGGCGATCAGCGCCTCGTACCCGCCGAGGTCGTCGATGAGGTGCGCGGACTGCGCGGCCAGCTGCGGATTGTGCGCGATCAGTACCAGATCGGCGTCCGCGGCCGAACGGTCGTGTTCGTACGCGGAGTCGGAGGCGGCGGCGTTCACCGCGGCGGGCACCATGCCCGGATCGGCCGGGTGGAAGCCGACCAGCAGCGCGTCGGCGGCCTGTGCGTCCATGTCGTTGAGCTCGTAGTACAGATCCCCGGTGGCGGACGCCTCGGTGGTGTGGGCCGAGAGCCCGGCGAATCCGGCCGCATCGCTGCGCAGCGCGAGCGCGGCGAGCAGACCGAGCACCGCGGCCAGCGCGGCGAGCGTACCGGTCAGCAGCCGCAACTGCCGCGGCGTCGCGCCGAACACGGTCGTTTTCGGCCTGGCCGCATCGACATGAAGGGTGGTCACGGCCGTACGGTGATGCATCGTCAGCCATGGCGTAAAGGGAATCGCGTCGATCCAAACACGGAACTAACGGCGCACGGCTCAGCCGCGCCCCGTGGGCTCGGAGGGCTCCGTGCGCAGGATCCGGTAGTGCTTCTTGCGCAGCAGCGTCAGCACCACGCGGGCCGGGAGCCCGAAGGCGCCGCGGCCGCGTTCGACGCCGCAGGGTTCGACTCCGCTGACGTGGTGGGCTCGGCCCCCGTGGATGACGGTGCACTGCCCGGCCGCCTCGACGTTGCGCAGCCAGTCCACCTGCGGGCCGTACGTCAGCTCGGCGACGAAGCCCTCCGGCAGCGTCGCCAGCAACAGCGGCGTCTGGTACTCCCGCCCGCTCTTACGCCCGGTGTGGACGACCAGCGAGAACGGTCCGCGACCGGCGCGGGCGAGGCGAACGGTGACGCGGTTGAGCGAGCGGTTGAGCAGCCGCAGGAAACCGCTGCGCAGCCGTCTGCGCAACCCGCCGCTCCCGCCGCCGCCCGATGCCGTCATCACGCCTGATCGTAGCGCCGCCGCCGGCCCGGGCTCAGTGCGGGCTCAGCGCGGCCCGAGTCCGGTCCGGCCGTCGAGCAGTTCCCGGGCGACGTCGAGGTGGCCGGCGTGCCGCGCGGTCTCCTCGATCATGTGCAGCACCACCCAGCGCGCGTCCGCGGGCTCGTCCATGCCGGGCTCGCCGTGGATGCCGCGGGGAACCGCCGACAGCCCGACGGCCGCGACGATCTCGCGCGCCCGCGCGCACTGCTGCCGGTAGTGGTCGATGATGACGGCTGAAGGCCGGTCGCATTCGAACGCGGCCTCGAAGTCGTAGGGCGGCCGGCCCTCGTCCCACGGCTGCGGGCCGTCCGTGTCGGCCACCACGCCCTGGAACCAGTGCCGCTCGGCGCCGGCGAGATGGGCGAGCAGGCCGGCCGGGGTCCAGCCGGAGGGCAGGATCGAACGCTGCCAGTCCGCTTCGTCGAGCCCGGCCAGGATGTCGAGCACGACGTCGCGCTGGATCTCGAGGAAGTCGAGTAGTACCTGGTCGCTGTTCATGTCTGCCCCCGAGTGCGCGGATAGCCGTGGAAATGAATACGGCCTCGAAGATATCGGTGGCCGCCGACACCCCTTACGGCGCGAGCGCGGCCCGCACGAAGCGGCGCAGCTGCGCGTGGACGGCGTCGGGCCGCTCTCGCCACGGTTCGTGCCCGGCGTCCTCGATCCGGGTCAGCGGGACCCCGAGCCGGTGCGCGAGCGTCTCCAGCTCGGCGATCGGGCGCGGATCCCGGTCCCCGCCGAGGATCTCGACCTGCGCGGGGAGCGCCGCACGCAACTCGTCGAGGTGCAGATCGAGCAGATCCGCCCGCCCTTGCGCACCCAGCTCGCGGTTCATCAGCCAGTTGACGGGGCGCCGCGTCCGGGCTCCGGCGGCGGCCCAGCCCCAGCCTTGCCGGGGGTCGGCGTGGTCGGTGAACCAGGCCAGGGTGAGCAGTTCGACCTCCTGCTCCTCGGTGCGCTGCGCCAGTGCCTCCAACTCGCTCAGCCGCTCCTGCTGCGCGGCGGTCACGCGCCGGGCGACCTCCTCGCGGTATCCGGCACGCCAGTTTCCGGTGAAGGGTCCGCACAGCAGCAGCATCGCGCTCACCCGGCCCGGATGCGCCAGGCAGAAACGGCCGGCCAGATCCGTGCCGTAGGAGTGCCCGATCAACACGGCCTCCGGCGCGTCCCACGCGTCGAGCAGCTCGGCGAGATCGTCGATGTGCCGGGCGAAAGTGTGTCGGCCCTGCCATCCGGACGCGCCGGTACCGCGCTGGTCGTAGCAGTAGACCCGGGTGAGGTCGGCGACCGCCGGGGCGAGCTCGCCCAGATAGTCCGGCAGCCCCGGGCCGCCGTGCAGCATGACCACAGGTCGGGCCGCCGTCTCCTCCCCCCACGCCCTCCAGCCGATCCGCGCCCCGTCGGTCATTGCCGCAAAGCCTTGAGTTCCCGCCATCGTCCGCGCCTGCGTGCTTTTCATCCAGCTTTCCCCATCCCGATCTACCAGAGCGATAACAATGGCACGACCTGGGAGTATCGCGCTCTACGCGAGTACGTGGCGCGGAAGCCGAGGTTGTTCCACTAAATTAGGCAGAATGCGCTTAGGAATCCTCGACGTCGGATCGCAGGGCGCGCATCTCGATGTGCTCCGCGTCCGGCCCGGTCGGCCGGTGCAGCTGCTGTCCGTGGTCAAGCGGCCGACCGGACTGGCGAGCGCGCTGGGCCCGGACGGCACGATCGCGCCGGACGGGATCGAGCGCGCGGTCGCCGCGATCGGCAGTTCGGTGCGCGCGGCGCGGCGGGCCGGGCTGCGCGAGGTCCTGGCCTTCGGCACCTCCTCGATCCGGGACGCGCCGAACCGCGCCGACGTCTCGGCCCGGGTCGCCGAGTCCTGCGGTATCCAGCTCGGCTTCCTGTCCGGCATGTGCGACGCGCAGCTGACCTACCGGGGCGCGCGGGCGTGGGCCGGTCCGTCGGCGCGGAGCCTGTTCGTGGCCGATATCGGCGGCGGCACGATCGAACTGGCCGTGGGTGACGCCGACGGACCGCGCTGGGCCGTCTCGCTTCCGCTCGGCGCCGCGCTGCTCACCCGCACCCGGCTGCCGGACGACCCGCCCAAGCCGCAGCACGTGGAACGGCTGCGCGCCCGCCTGGCCGGGGAACTGGCCGCGGTGGCGGGCGAACGGCGCGCCCAGGTGCCCGAGGGCGCCCAGGTGCTGGCCACCTCCAAGACCTTCGCCCAGCTGGCGGCGCTGACCGGCGGCCGGGACGAGGCCGGGTTCCCGGCGATCACCCGGCGCGCCGTGCGCAAGCACATCCCGCGGCTGGCCTCGATGTGCTGGGCCGAGCGGGCCCGGCTGTCCGGCGTCTCGGCCGGGCGCGCCCCGCAGATCCTGGCCGGAGCCGTACTGGCCGAGGCGGTGATGCAGGCCTTTGACATCAGCACACTCACGGTGTGTCCGTGGGCGCTGCGCGAGGGCATCGCGCTGACCTACCGGCTCCCGCTCGACGCCGACCGCGGCGACCTCGAGGCCCAGGCCGCACTCGCCCGGCCCCGGGTCGCGCGCCTGGTCAAGGCCCTGTCCGCGCTGAACACGCCGCTGGACCAGGCGGTGGTCACGACCTAGCCCGGCTCAGCCCTGGATCGCCTCGACCAGGCTCAGCCCGGCGAGCAGCAGCATCAGTACGCCGCACACCCGGGTGATCACCGTCATCGGCACCAGCTTGAGCAGGCCGCGCCCGCCCACGATGGCGAGTCCGGCCACCGCCCACAGGCCGGCCACCGCGCCGATGCCGACGGCGATCGGGTCGTGGTAGCGCGCGGCCAGGTTGGCGGTCAGGATCTGGGTCAGGTCGCCGAACTCGGCGACCAGGATCACGCCGAACGCGGTGGCCGAGACCCGCGCGAAGGTCGGCGCCGTGCCCTCCTTGAGGTCGATCTGCTCTTCCTCCTCCTCGTGCCGCCCGCGCAGCATCAGCACCGCGCCGATCAGGAACAGCGCCGCGACCACGCTCTGCAGCACCCGGTGCGGGAGCAGCGTGAGCAGGCTGCCCGCGGCGATGGCGAGCACCACGTGCACCACGAAGGCGCCGGCCGCGCCGGTGAACACGTACGAGGGGCGATAGCGGGTGCCGAGCACCAGGCTGGCCAGAGCCGTCTTGTCCGGCAGTTCGGCGAGGAAGACGAGGCCGAAGACGGTGGCGATCAGGGCGAGACTCACGGGGGTCCTTCAGGGCGGGGCCGCGCCGACCGGCCCGCTGCGGGGACGCCTCGGCACGGCAGCGGTCAAGGGCTGCTGGTGCCGAAGGTCTCGCCCAGCGCCCTGCGGCGCCCCGGGGGCCGGGCCGCGCCCGAAGGCTCGGCCAGTATGTCGACGTCCCGGCGGGGGGCTACTCCCCTTCGCTGGCCCGAGCATACCAGCCGCCGGTCAGCGCCCGCCCCGGCCCGTTCCGGCCGGCCCGCTACCGGGCGTCGGTGTCAGGGTCCTGTGCCAGGCCGCGGGCGCCCAGCAGCTCCCGCAGGATCCGCTCGTCCCGGTCCGTCAGATCCTCGACGAAGCGGGAGAGCACCGCGTCCCGGTCGGGCGCCTGGTCGAGCAGGGCACTGAGACGCCGGGCGGCCAGCCCGGCCTCGTCCGCGACCGGGGCGTAGCGGAAGGCCCGCCCGTCGCGTGCGCGCGAGAGCGCGTTCTTCTCATGCAGCCGGGTCAGGATCGTCACGACGGTGCTGTACGCGAGTTCTTCCGCGTCCGCGTCGTCGCCGCCGCGGTGCGCGGCGAGGCGTTCGCGCACCTCGGCCGGGCTGAGCGGC
>FSXZ01001555.1_pt1 | contig 21369 bp, 17 predicted proteins | sample 1638121 | NCBI WGS metagenome assembly FSXZ01 (sample SAMEA3914788, study PRJEB12502) | metagenome | biome: forest; material: soil | place: Canada | collected 2011-07-03 | depth 0.1 m
AGCCGTCCTTAACGCGGGCCGCCTGGGCAGGTTCAGGGCGGGACAGCCCGAAATGCGCCGGGCCAGCTCACGCGGCCCGGCACTGCCTCAACTGGGAGACAGACCCCAAATATACCCACCCCATAGTGCCCGTCCCGCCGCCCCCGAAACCGGCCGGTCCGCCGGGCGCGGGCCGCCGGCCTCGGTAAACGACGTGATTTTTACCGGCCGGCCGCAGTGCGGCGACCTGACGCTCGCGTCATATTTCCGGGTCCGGCGGACCGGTGCCGCGCGCCGGCGGCCGGGGCACCAGGCTGGTCAGGCGGGGGAGGGCTGCTCGTCGGCGGGCTTCAGGCCGGCCTCGGCCAGGATCTCGTCGCGGTCCTGGCCGGCGTGCGCGGGCGCCGGGCCGGGCGGCTCGCGGACCAGGCCGGGCATCTCCAGCCACCGGCCGGGCAGCGCCCGGCTGACGCCCGCCCCATCCCGCTCGGTGACCGACAGCAGGCCGTGCCGGAGCAGCTGATCGTCCCCGAGCAGTTCCTGGCCCTGGCGGGCCCGCACGGCCGGGATGCCGGCCGCGGCCGCGCGGCGCACGATCTCAGCCACCGGCAGCGTCGCGACGTGGGCCGCGATGGCGGCGCCCAGCGCGGCCGGGCCGGCCGCGCCGCCCGCGCGCAGTTCCGCGCCCGCGGCGCCCGCGGCGATCAGGCCGGCGCCGGCCAGCCCGGCCGGGGTGACCGCGGCCGGGGGGACCGCGGCCGGCGCGCTGAGCCGGGCCCAGCCGTCGGCGCCCTGGTACAGGCGGTCCAGCGGTCCCGGGCCGGCGAAGTCGCGCCCGCCGGCCGGCCCGGCCGGGGTCACGCCGGCTACCCGCACCAGCCACGGCGACTGCAGCAGGCAGGATGAGCCGCACAGCGTCACGGTGACCCGCTGGCCGCGGCCGATCCGGCCGCGGCTGAACAGGGCCGCGCACGCCCCGAGCGCGCCCAGGGCGCCGGCCAGCACGTCGTTGATCGGGACGGTGAGGAAGACGGGACTGTTGGCCTCGTCGGGGCCGCCCTGGGCGCGCATGATGCCGCTCATGGCCTGCACCACCGGGTCGAAGCCGGGCCGCTCCCGGAGCGCCCCGGCCTCGCCGAACGCGCTGATCGAGACGGTCGTTATCAGCGGGTTGACCTCGGCCAGGTGGTCATAGTCAATGCCCAGCCGGTCGACCACGCCGACGCGGTAGTTGTCGACGACCACGTCGGCCGACCGGACCAGGTCGCGGAAGACGCCGGCCCCCGGCTCGGCCCCGAGGTTCAGCAGCAGGCTCCGCTGATCGCGGTTGTACACGGTGAACCCGGCGCCGCCCCGGCCGCCGTGCGAGGTGCGGAACTCGTCGCCGTGCGGCGGCCGCTCGATTTTCCAGACCTCGGCCCCGAGCTCGCCGAGCATGGTCGAGCTGTACGGCCCGGCGATGATCGTCCCGAGGTTGAGCACCCGGAGCCCGGCCAGCGGCGGCTCGGGCGGGCCGGCCGTACCGCCCGGCTCCGCGGTCCGGCCCGGCTCGCCGCCGGCCGGGTCGCGCGGCGCCCAGCCCGCGTCGAGCCGGGTGATGGCCGGGTGCCGGGTCGGGGCCGGGCCGCGCAGCTCGATCGGGGTGTGCGACAGCCCGATCAGCGGCCCGGGCATCACGATGTCCTGGCCCGCGTCGTTGCGCAGCTGCGCCCGCAGCCCGATGGCCCGGACCTGCTCGTGGTCCAGCCAGTCGGCCGTGTGCCCGGCCGGGGCGGCCGGGCAGTCCGCGTCCTGCAGCGCGGCCAGGACCGCGGCGCGGGTCTGGCTGGCGAAGGCCTGTTCCAGTTCCCGGGTGACCCAGCCGATGTTCTCGGGCTGGCGGACCCGGCCGACGTCCCCGCCGATCCGCGGGTCCGCCAGGATCCAGCCCGCGCCGACGGCCGTGAAGCCGCGCTGGATGAAGGCGTTGGTGAAGGCGCCGAAGAACAGCCACTGGCCGTCTCCGCACCGGTAGCAGCGGTAGTTGGCCAGGGTCCCGCCCGGGCCGCCCTGGCGGTGCTCGTGCGGCTCGGACCGCGCGACGGCGAACCCGCCGGGGGAGACCAGCTCCGCGCCCTGGGCGCCGCCCGCGACGGCCAGCGGCCCCACCGCGCGCCCGAGCTGCCGGCCGGCCAGCAGCGCGACCGCGTTGATGGCGCCCCAGATGCCCTGCATGATCAGGGCGACCGGGAAGACGCAGTCGACCGGCACGTCGTCGTAGGACGCCTGGCTCCAGGCGTGCCCGGCCCAGGCGAACAGCAGCCCCGCGGACTCCGCTCCGCCGAGGCCGCCCGCCGGGCCCGCCCAGGGCGTCTCGTCCAGCAGGTAGGGCGGCAGCACGATCCAGAACGCCGGCCGTCCCGGCTCCAGCCCGCGCCCGGCCAGGTCAGCGTGGCCGACGTGACCGTCCCCGCCCGCGCCCATGAGCACCACGTCGGCCCGGCCGATCAGCTCGTCCAGGGCGGCCAGGTCGGCCGGGCGGGCCGGGTCGGCCACGACGGCGCGCTTGCCCCGGTCCCACATGTGCTGGCCCGGAACCGCCGCGGACGGGCCGCCGCCGGGCGGATAGACCTTGATCACGTCGGCGCCCAGGTCCGCCAGCAGCATGCCCGCGACCGGCCCGGCCAGCCCCGCCGTCAGGTCCACCACCCGGACACCGTCCAGCGCCGTCGTCATCCGCAGTCCTCCTCGCGCTCGCTGGCCGCCCGCGCCGGGCGGCTGCGGCCGCCCCGGGGCGGCCGACCCGGCCCGGGGTGGCGGAACCCGCCGCGGCCGGCGGCCGGGGCTACCGGAGCGACATGCCCCCGTCGACCGCCACGACCTGGCCGGTCACGAACGGTGCCCCGATAAGTCCCATGATGACCTGGGCGCAATCCTCGGGCGTCGCGGGGCGCTGCATCGGCGCCGTGGCCGTGACCCGCTCGCGGGCCGCGGCCCAGGTCGCCGTCCACGGCGTGTCGACCAGGCCCGGCGCCACCGCGTTGACCCCGATCTCCGGGCCCAGCACGTTGGCCAGCAGCCGGGTCAGGTGGTTGATGCCCGCCTTGGATACCGCGTACGGGATGGAACTGCCCGCCGGGCGCAGGCCCGCCACCGAGGTGACGTTGATGACCGAGCCGGCCCCGGTGGCCTTCAGGGCCGGCACGCAGGCCCGGGTCAGGTGCCAGGTGCCCATGAGGTTGGTCTGGATGATCTTGTCCCAGACCTCGTCGGTGGCCGCGTCGAGGTCGGCGTGCGGGATCAGCTGCGTGGTCCCGGCGTTGTTGACCAGGATGTCCAGCCGGCCGTACTCCGCCAGGGTCGCGTCGACCAGGGCCTGGCAGCCCGCCACCTCGGCCACGCTGGCCTGGACGTAGATCGCCTTGGGCAGCGAGTCGGCGACGGCCTTCCCGGCCTCGGCCGAGTTCGAGGAGTTGACCACGACGGCCGCGCCGGCCGCGGCCAGGGCGCGGGCCGTGGCCTCGCCGATCCCGCTGGAGGACCCGGTGACCAGCGCAACCTTGCCGTCGAGATTCATGCCTCCCCGCCCTGGTCAAAGCGCCGTGCCTGCTTGCCTGAGCTAAGGAAAAGGGCATTTGACATGAGATCATTATGATCGCTGTGCCCACGGGCGGCTAGGGGAGCGGCCGTGGCGCGGAGCACCCCGTTTCGATGAGGAGGCGCGTGTCATGACGGAACTGCCGAGCTATTCAGAGCTTCCGCCCGCTCCAGAAGGCGGCCGGAGCGGCTGGGGCGTGTTCGGGGCGGACGACAACCTGGGGCTGGTCAACCTCATGACGCCCGAGCGGATCGCCGCGGCGGCGCGGCTGGTCACCAAGGGCCAGGTCTTCCCGCTGGACATGCCGCTGGGCAGCGTCGATCCCGGCCTGGCCCGCTACCGCGGGGTGCCCCGGCACCGCGTGCTGCACCGGGCGGGGACGTCCGGCTTCGACGACGTGTACGACAACTTCTACCCGCAGAACTCCAGCCAGTGGGACTCGCTGGCCCATGTCGGGTACGCGCACGACCAGATGTACAACGGCGTTTCCGAGGCCGACGTGCTGGCCGGCCGGCGGAACACCATCGATCACTGGGCGCGGCACGGGATGGCCGGCCGCGCGGTCGTGCTGGACGTCGAGCGGGCCATGCGCGCCGCCGGGCGCCACTACGAGCCCGGCGAGTCCATCGCGCTCACGGTCGATGACCTGGAGCTGGCCCGGCGGCAGGCCGGCACGGAGTACGCGCCGGGCGACACGATCCTGCTGCGCACCGGCTTCGCGGGCTGGTACCTCGAGCAGCCGCTGGCGGCCCGGATGGCGCTGCACGGGAACGTCGTCGCGCCCGGCGTGGAGCAGACCGACGCCATGTCGGAGTACCTGTGGAACAGCCACGCGACGGCCATTGCCTCGGACAACTTCGCGGTGGAGGTCGTGCCCATGCAGAACGGGGGGCTGCACCGGATCCTGATCGGCCAGTTCGGGATGGCCCTCGGGGAGCTGTGGTGGCTCGATGACCTGGCCGCCGACTGCGCCGCCGACGGCGTCTACGAGGCGTTCTTCGTCAGCGCGCCGATGAACGCGCCGGGCGGGATCGGCTCGACGGCCAGCGCGGTGGCGATCAAGTAAGCGCGCGCCCGGCTCGCCGGCCGTCCGCCCCGCCCGCGGCGGCCGGCGCCCCGGGCAGCCCCACGTCGGCCAGCACCTCCGCGGTCGGCCGGGGCCGCGTCGCCACCCCGGCCGCGGCCCCGCGGGCCAGCGCTGCCCCCAGCGCCCGCCGGTCACCGGACTTGGCGAACGTGCGGGCCCACCGCCGCAGCGTCGAGCCGCCGTACATAACGCGCTCAGCCGGGGTCAGGGCCGCCCCGGTCCGGAGGGTCCAGATCTTGTTCCGGACCTCGTAGAAGAAGCGCGGCCCGGGATCGTTGTCGGTGCCGCCGAACGCGGCGGTCTTGTGGACGACCACGCTGGCCGGGCACAGCAGCCCGGCCTGGCCGCGCAGCAGCCGGGTGGTGAACTCGAAGTCGTCGTTCCACAGGAAGTAGTCGGCCTGGGGCAGGCCGCGCCGCGCGGTCACCGCGGCGTCGACCAGGACCGAGACGAACGACGCGGAGCGGATCGGCTGGCACCGGGCCGCGGCGGCGGCCCGGAGCTCGCTCTCGCGGGCGAACGGCTTGACCCGCGGCGTGTTCATCGGGTGCGGCCGGCCGTCGGTCCAGACCACCCGGCTCGCGATCAGCGCGGGCGGGGCGCCCGGGTAGCGGTCGCGGGCCTCCAGCAGGGCGCCCAGCGCTCCCGGCTCGGGGATGGTGTCGTCGTCCATCAGCCAGATCAGGTCGGCCGGGCGGGCGCCGGCGCCGCCGGCCAGGGCCGCCGCCAGGCCGAAGGCGAACCCGCCCGCGCCGCCGGTGTTGCGGGCCAGCCGCTCCAGCCGGGCCGCCGGGAACCGCTGCGCCACCGCGGCCGCGCTCTCGTCCGTCGAGGCGTTGTCCACGACGATGACCGTGTCGGCGGGCCGGGTCTGGGCCTGCACCGCGGCCAGCGCCTCCATCAGCAGCGCCCGCCGGTTATAGGTCACCACCACGGCGGCGACGACCGGCTGGTCGCCCGCCACGCTAGGTGTTCCTCCGGACCCGGCGGCGCTCGGTCGCCTGCCACACCCGCAGCCGGAGCTGCCGGACGGCCGGGTACCGGGCGCTGAGCTCGCGCACCGTCTTCTTGAACCCGTCCGACTTGGCCACCTTCGACTCCACCCGGCTGACCAGGCTGCGCGGCGTGACGGGCGGCCGCTGCGGCCGGGCCGCCGGGTAGAGCCGGCGGTAGTGCTGGAACACCGCGGCCGCGGCGGCCTCCACGGCGGCGTCGAGCATCTCGCCCGGCGGCGTGTCGTCGGGCCGGACGGCGAGCCCGCCGGCCGGCCGCGGGCGCAGCTCGTCCAGGTCGCCGATGATGTCGTACCGGGACTCCTTCAGCGCCGCGATCAGCGTCTCGGCCTGGTCGGCGGCCCACGCCTCCCGATCGGCGGGCAGCACCAGCCGCCCGGTGCGCGGCCGGCCGGCCAGCGTCCGGTGGGCCAGCGTCTCCTTGACGTTCCACATGTAGAACCAGTCGGGGATCTCGGGGGAGAGCCCCATGTTCAGGCGGCGCAGGAACTCGATCTCGGGCACCCCGAGCGAGGCGTTCGGCCGGGCGCGGCTGGTGTCGGCGCGGGCCGGGTCGATGCCGAGCAGCCCGGCGAAGCGCTCCCACAGCAGGGCGTTCCCCGAGCCCTGGGGCGGGACCGTGATCACGTGCACCTGCTCGGGCGGCAGCAGCCGGGACCAGATGTCCAGGATGGCCATGGTGTCGTGCACCCGCCAGAACCAGTACTCCCGCCGGTCCGGCGCCACCGACTCGGTGTCGATGACGTCGTGCAGCCAGTCCGTCCAGGTGCGGTCGTTGCGGTGCTTGATCGTCTCCTGCCACTCGGCCGGCAGCAGGGACCCCATGTCCCGCACGGTCAGCACCACGTGCACCGGCACCGGGCGCAGCGACTTCACGGCCCGCTGCGCCTGGGCCGCGTCGGCCGCGCAGAACAGCTCGTGGGAGATGACCGACACGCCCGGCGCCTCTCGGGCCTGCAGGGCCAGGACATCCCACTCGGCGGCCCAGGAGCCGGCCGGGTCGGACGGGAGCTTCTCCACGTCCCGCAGGTCGTTCTGGGCGCGGAAATGGTCCTGGGGGTGATGGCCGGGCAGCAGCACGCCGGCCGCGGCCAGCTCGCCCCGGTTCCGCCACATGACCTGCTGCAGGAACGTGGTGCCGGTCTTGGGCTCGCCGATGTGGACGATGGCCCGCGGCGGGCCGGCCGGGACGGAATGCGCGGTCAAGCGGCCACCTCGCGGGATTGTGACGGTGCTGGCCGGGGCAGTATCAATCTGTTCACCCAGCGATTGAAGAAGTACAATATATCGCCTTGATCAGGTCGGGTATCCTCTGGCGTGACTCACCCGGTACGGCTGGCCACGAGGCGTTTACCCCGCTGTGTCGCCGCCGGCACGTGGCCTACCTCCTGAGGATAGAAGGCGAACCCTGCGCATGCCCGAGCCCTTCTCGCTTCTGATCGCGGTATACGAGGGGGACCAGCCCGACTACGTCCGGCGCGCCTTCCGCAGTGCGGTAGACGATCAGACCGTACGCCCGGATCAGGTGGTCATCGTGCGCGACGGGCCGGTCCGGGCCGAGCTCGCGGACTGCCTGGACGAGCTGGTGGCGGCCAGCCCGGTCCCGGTCACGCTGGTCCCGCTGGAGCGCAACCAGGGCCTGGGGCCGGCCCTCGACGCCGGGCTGGCGGCGGCCTGGTTCGACGTGGTGGCCCGGATGGATGCCGACGACGTCTCGATGCCGCAGCGGTTCGCGGTGGAGCTGCCGCTCATCCAGGACGCGGACATCGTCGGGAGCGGGCTGCTGGAGTTCGTGGCCGACACCGACGACATTGTCGGCCAGCGCGTGCCCCCGGTCGGCGCGGAGCGCATCCGCCGCTACGCTCGCATCCATGACCCGTTCAACCACCCCACGGTGGTGTACCGGCGGGGTGCGGTCCTGGCCGCGGGCGGGTACGGCGACCTGCCCATGATGGAGGATTACGCCCTGTTCGCCCGGATGCTGGCGGCCGGGGCGCGCCCGGTCAACGTGGCCGAGCCGCTGCTCTTCTACCGGGTCGGCGCGACGGCCTTCAAGCGCCGCGGCGGCGCCGGGCTGCTGCGCTCGGAGCTGCGGCTCCAGCTGGAGTTCCGGCGGCTGGGGTTCACCTCGCCGGCCGAGTTCGCCCGGAATATCGCGATGCGCGGGGGCTACCGGATGGTCCCGTGGTGGTTCCGGCGGGCCCTCTACCGGCCGATCGTGGCCCGGCGCGCCGAGCGCCTCAAGCATGACCTGCCCGCACCCGACCGGGGTGATGACGACCGGCCCGCGGGCCAGCGGCGTGAATCGGTGAATTCGTGAACGTAGACCTGGTCATCGTCGGCTCCGGCTTCTTCGGGCTGACCATCGCCGAGCGCTGCGCCGCCGACCTGGGCCTGCGGGTCCTGATCGTCGAGCGGCGCAGCCACATCGGCGGGAACGCCTACAGCGAGCCCGAGCCGCAGACCGGCATCGAGGTGCACCGCTACGGCGCGCACCTGTTTCACACGTCCAACGCCCGGGTCTGGGAGTACGTCAACCGGTTCACCGCCTTCACCGGCTACCAGCACCGGGTCTTCTCCATTTACCAGGGCCGGGTCTACCCGCTGCCCATCAACCTGGGCACCATCAGCGAGTACTTCGGCCGGGCCATGTCGCCGGGCGAGGCCCGGGCGCTGATCGCCGAGCAGGCCGCCGAGGTGACCGACGCGGCCAACCTGGAGCAGAAGGCCGTGTCGCTGATCGGCCGGCCCCTGTACGAGGCGTTCATCCGCGGCTACACCTTCAAGCAGTGGCAGACCGACCCGGTCGACCTGCCCGCGGAGGTCATCACGCGGCTGCCGGTGCGCTACACCTTCGACAACCGCTACTTCAGCGACACGTTCGAGGGCCTGCCGGTCGACGGGTACACCGCCTGGCTGGAGCGGATGGCCGACCACCCGAACATCGAGGTGCGGCTGGATACCGACTTTTCCGGCATGCGATCCGACGTGGCCGGTAGCGTGCCGGTGGTGTACACCGGCCCCCTCGACGCGTACTTTGACTACGCCGCCGGGGACCTCGGCTGGCGCACCCTCGATTTTGACCTCGAGGTGCTCCCGGTCGCCGATTTCCAGGGCACGCCGGTGATGAACTACGCGGACGCTGATGTCCCGTTTACCCGTATCCACGAGTTCCGGCACTTTCACCCGGAACGCGACTGGTACCCGAAGGACAAGACTGTGATCATGCGGGAGTACTCGCGGTTCGCCGACCGCGGTGATGAGCCGTATTACCCGATCAACACCGCGACGGACCGGGAGCGGCTGCTGGCCTACCGGGAGATGGCCGACCGCGAGCCCGGCGTGCTGTTCGGCGGCCGCCTGGGGACGTACCAGTACCTGGACATGCACATGGCCATCGGCTCCGCGCTGTCCATGTACGACAACCGGCTGCGCCCGTTCTTTGCCGAGCACCAGCCGCTGGCCAGCAGCCGGGGAGCAGCCCTGTGACGGCCAGCGAGCGGGCCGCGAGCCCGGACCGGGCGCAGGCCCCGCAGCAGGCCGCGGAGGCGCCGCAGCGGGTCCTGCGCGTCCTGCAGCGCGTCGTCTTCCCCGGCGACGACCTGGACGTCGTCCCCCTCTACGTCGAGACCAACATGGAGCGCGGGGCCTCTGAGCTGGCCTCGGAGCAGCTGACCGAGGCCCTGGTCGACGGCACGACGGTCGCCGCCACCGCCACCGCCACGGTGACCAACTCGCTGGCGGGTGAGTCGCAGGACAGCATCCGCTTCGGCAACGCGCTGCCGTTCCGCCCCGACGAGTCGGTCGAGCTGCGCCGCAGCGCCGTGATCAAGGAAGGCCGCCGGGTCTCGTTCGGGACCTACTTCAACGCGTTCCCGGCCAGCTACTGGCGCCGCTGGACGCACATCGACGCCGTCACGCTCCGCGTCCGGCTGGCGGGCGAGGCCACCGTGGTGCTGTACCGCTCCACGGCCAAGGGCATCAGCCACCCGGTGGAGACCATCAGCGTCACCGCGGGCGAGCCGGAGACGATCGAGCGCACCCTGCCGCTCAAGCCGTTCATCGACGGCGGCTGGTACTGGTTCGACATCGTGGCCGGCGGCACCGAGACGACCCTGATCGAGGCGGAGTGGCTGGGCCTGGCCGAGCCTGCGCCGCCGGGCCGGGTCAGCATCGGCATTACCACGGTGAACCGGCCTGATTTCCTGCTCGCCCTGCTGCGCACCCTGGGCGACGCGACGCCGCTGGTCACCGAGCGGCTGGATGCGGTCTACGTCATCGACCAGGGCACCCAGCTGGTCACCGAGCAGCCGGACTACGCCGACGCGACCAAGAAGCTCGGCGACAAGCTGCACGTCATCGTCCAGGGCAACCTGGGCGGCTCGGGCGGGTTCTCCCGGTCCATGGACGAGACCGTCCGGGCCGGCCAGAGCGACTACGTGCTGCTCCTGGACGACGACATCACGCTCGACCCCGAGTGCATCCTGCGCGCCGTGACCTTCGCCGACCTGACCCGCAAGCCGACCATCGTCGGCGGGCACATGTTCAGCCTGTACGACCGGTCGGTGCTGCATGCCTTCGGCGAGAGCGTGTTCCCGGTCAAGTGGTGGTGGGGCGCGGCGATCAACACCAAGACCCGGCACGACTTCGGGCTCCGGAACCTGCGCCACACGCCGTGGCTGCACCGGCGCGTCGACGTGGACTACAACGGCTGGTGGATGTGCCTGATCCCGACCAAGATCGTCCGGGAGCTGGGCCTCGCGCTGCCGGTGTTCATCAAGTGGGACGACGCCGAGTACGGGCTGCGGGCCCGCGACGCGGGCTACCCGACGGTGTCCATGCCCGGCGTGGCCGCGTGGCACGTGACCTGGCAGGACAAGAGCGACTCGGTGGACTGGCAGGCTTACTACCACATCCGCAACCGGCTGGTCGCCGCGCTGCTGCACTCGCCGTTCGACCACGGCGGCCGCCTGGTCGCCGAGAGCGGCGAGATCCAGGTCCTGCACCTGCTGTCCATGCACTACTCCGCGGCTGAGCTGCGGCTGCAGGCCATCGAGGACGTCCTGTCCGGCCCCGACCACCTGCACCGGGACCTGCCGACCCGGCTGGGCGAGCTGCAGGAGATCCGGCGCGGGTTCAGCGACGCCCAGTCCGTGCCGGACCTGGAGGCGTTCCCGCCGCCCCGGCGCCGGAAGCCGCCGGCCAACCTGGAGCCGCCGACCAACAAGGTCAACCTGTTCACCATGGCCGGCGCGGCCGCGCTCCGGCAGCTCCGGACCGTGAGCAAGCAGGAGCAGGGCCGCCCGGAGGCCGCCCTGCCCTACCAGGACTCGGGCTGGTGGGTGGTCTCCACCCTGGACAGCGCGGTGGTCTCCTCGCCGGACGGGACAAGCGCGGCGTGGTTCAAGCGCGACCCGAAGCTGTACCGGTCGCTGAGCCGGCGCAGCCTGCTGCTGCACGCGCGGCTGGCCCGGGAGTGGCCGCGGCTGCGCGCCCAGTACCGGGCCGCGGCGCCCGAGTTCAACTCGCCGGAGCGGTGGCGGAAGACGTTCGAGTTGTCGGCGCGTGACCCCCATGGCCAATCGTGAGGCCCGTGCCCGCGCGGCGGTAGGCCCGTCGCCGGCCGGGCCGCCGCGGGCGGCCGCGCCTGCGGCCGGGTCCGCGGCGGGCGCTGCCGGCGGGCCGGCCTCGCTGGCCCGCCGGTACTGGCCGGCGCCAGTCGCGGCCGCGGCCATGCTCGTGCTGCTGCTGTGGGGTCTGGGCCGGCACTCGTCGATGGGCAACGACGAGGTCGCGACCCGGTGGGCCGCGTCGCTGAGCCTGGGCCAGCTCGCCCACCTGCTCCGGAACATCGACGCCGTGCACGGCGCGTACTACCTGCTGATGCACTTCTGGATGATGCTGATCGGCGGCAGCCCCACCGCCCTGCGCGTCCCCTCGGTGATCGCCATGGCCGCGGCCGTGGCCCTGGTGGCCATCATCGGCCGCCAGCTCACCGGCTCCGGCTGGGCCGGGCTATTCGCCGGCCTGGTCACCGCGTTCACGCCGGCCCTGAGCTACTACGGCCAGACCGCGCGCTCCTATGCGCTGGTCTTCGCGTGCGTCACGGCCTCGACCCTGATCCTGATCCAGGCCCTGCGCCGCGAGGCGCGCGGGCCGGCCGGCGGGGAGCCGCCCGTGCCGGGTGCGGCGGTCCCGGCCACGCTGCCGGGCGGCCGGGCGCGGCCGGACTCGGGGGTACCGGGAGCGGAGTCGCCGGCCCGGTCGTGGTGGCTGGCCTACGGCGTGCTCATCATGGTCAGCGGCTACCTGAACGAGCTGGCCCTGCTGGTCGTGACCGCTCACCTGGTCACGGTCCTGCTCGCGCGGCCCGGCTGGCCGGCCATCCGGCGCTGGGCCGTGGCCGGTGCCGTCGGCGCCATCCTTGTCGCGCCCGTCGTGATCGTCAGCAGCCGGGAAGCAGGCGCCGTCACCTGGATCCCCCGGCCCAGCGCGAGCAGCCTGCTCCTTCAGTACCGCGACTACTTCGGCACCCGCCCGCTCGTCTCGGCGGCGCTGATCATCTGCATGGTGATCGCGCTCCTCCCGCCGCTGCGGCGCGAGGGCGCGGCGCCGCCCTGGTGGCGGGGCGGGGTGTCGGTGCCGTCCGTGGCCGCGCCGCTGCTCATCCTGCCGGCCGCCCTGCTCATCGCCGAGTCCCTGGTCGCCCGGCCGTTCTACGTGGACCGCTACGTCCTCTACGGCGAGGCCGGCGCCGCCCTGCTGGCCGGCGCGGGCCTGTACCGGATCGGGCAGTGGCTGGCCCGCGGGCTGCGCTGGCGGCCGCTGGTCGCCGTGCCGGGCGTGATCGTGCTGGCCGGCGTCCTGCTGCTCCAGCTGGGCGCCCAGCGGTTCGACCGGACGCCGGCCAGCCGGGAGTTCGACTTCGGCGGGCCCTCCCGCTACATCGCGGCGCACGCGCGGGCCGGCGACGGCGTGCTCTACTTCGGCGCGTTCTTCCGCAAGGCGAGCCTCGGCTACCCGGCCGACTACCGCAAGGTCACCGACTTCGGGGTCGCCGTCACGCCGCGGGCGTCGGGCACCTTCCAGGGCATCAACCAGCCGTTCGCCGAACTCCGCCCGATCATGCTGCGCTACCAGCGGATCTGGGTGCTCGGCGCGGTCCCGCACGCCGGGCTGCCCGCCGGCCTGATGCACTTCGAGAGCCAGGAACTGCTCCAGCACTTCACCCTGGCCCGCCAGGCACCCTTCCACGGGATGACCGTTACCCTCTGGATCCGCAGGTCACCGGCCCACTGACCGTTAGGCCACCGTTTCCCTACTTTTCCCATAAAAATAGTTGCCAATACGGGCGGCCTGGGGTTGAGTGGAACCGTGCCGAATCCTCTAGCTACGCAGCATGGTCACCCCGGCGCGACGGTGCTGGCCGTGTTCCCGGTCAACGGCGGCTCGGACCAGCTGGCCATCGTCAGTTACCTGCTGCCGCGCCCGCCGGCCCTGGCCGCCCGGGCCCGCCGCGGCCGCCCGGCCCGCGCCGCGGCTGCGCCCGCCCTCCGCCCGCTCGGCCCGGCCCGGCCGGCGGGTGCGGCCGAGTCATCGGACGCCATCACGCCAGCAGGCCGGCCCCGGCCAGCGGGCGCGGTGCGGCCCGTCACCGCCATTCACGCTGGCGCGACCGGGCCTGCTGGCCCGGGCGGGGGCTCTGTCCCCGCGGCCGCGGCGGTCCCGCCGGCCGACGGCCTGGTCCTCGACACGGCCGGCCGGCGGGTGCTGGTCGAGGGCCGCGATATCGGCCTGGTGTTCCGGGAGTTCGAGCTGCTCCAGTTCCTGGCCATGAACCCGGGCCGGGCGCTCAGCCGGCCGGAGATCTTCCGGTCGGTCTGGGGCGAGGAGCCCTTCGAGAGCAGCCGCACCGTCGACATCCACGTTCACCGGGTCCGGCGCAAGCTCGGCCCCGCCCACAGCCGTCACATAGTCACCGTCCGCCGCATCGGCTACCGCTACGAGGCAGGCCAGCCCTAACGGGGCCACGCTGTCGCCGTCCCGCGGCGCCCGTCGCCGCGGAGCCGGCCCCGGCTGCCGTGATCCGCTGTCCCGAACGCGGTTAAGCATCGGCCCGAAACGGGCGCGCTCATGATCCCGCAGCCTCTGGGATCGCCGGCGACACCAAACACTGCGCGCTGATGCCGGCCCCTTCCGGCCGGCCAGCCCCCGCTGCGCCCGTCAGGCTGCGCTCGCAGGCTGCGTTTGCCTTGCGCGTCGTGCCTCGCGGGCAGCATGCACCGCGACTATGTTGCCCCAACTGATTTGTTATGCAAAGCTATTGGCGAACAAGGACGACGGTAGACGATGCCGTCGAGTCCGCCGGCGGGTCAGGCGAGGAGGAGCACGTGCAGGAGGACCGGCCCGCATCGGGCGATGACTCAACACCTGGCTCCGGCCCCGCACCGGCGTCGGCCCCCGCACCGGCGTCGGGGTCCGTTCCGGCCGGCGGTGAGCCGGAGCGGCTGCTGCGCGAGCTGGCCCGGCTCCGGCGGCGGACACGGTCCGCGCGGCACGCCTACTGGCTGCCGCTGGTGCTCTACGGGCTGCTCATCTGCGCGGCTGCGCCGCTGTACGTCCAGCGGCAGGATCCACGCGGGACCGGTGTCTACTCCACGCCCGGCCCGCAGATCCAGCTGGCCGGGCTGGGCGGCTACGCCGACGGCTACATCGCCGCCTACTGGCTGTTCGCGCTGGTCGCCGGGTTCTGGCTGACGGCCTGGTGGTACCGGCGGCGCGGACGCCGGGCGGGCCTGCTGACCTCGTCGCGCGGGTTCGTCGCGGCGGGCGTCGCGGTGACCGCGGTGCTCATCCTGCTCTCGGTGGTGCCCGCGGCCGTCCGGCTCTGGCCCGGCGACCTGGTCATCCGCGGCACCTTCCCGCTCATCGTCATCGGGATCGGGCTGTTCGCGCTGGCCTGGACGGAGCGGAGCTGGGTGCTCAGCGTCACGGCCGCCCTCTTCACCGCGGCCGTGCTGGTGGCCAGCCTGTATGACGTCGAGAATGTCCTGTTCAGGCTGGGCTGGAATCCCGGCCCGGCCCAGCTGGGCCTGACGGCCCTGCCCAACGTCCTGCTGCCCGCGCTCATTCTCCTGGTGGCGGGGCTGGCGGCCTTCCCGGCGCAGCGACCCCGGCGGCTGGCCCCGCAGTGAGCCAGCCCGAGCCGGCCGTTCCCCGCCCAGCCGTCCCCGACCCAGCCGTCCCCGCGCCAGCCGCCCCCGAGCCAGGCGCCCTCGCGCCGGCCGCGCCCGAGCCAGGCGCCCCCGCGTCCGCCCTGGCCACCGGCGGGCTGCCCGGCGGCCATCCGACGGCCGGGATCGACGACACGGTGCATCAGCGGCACCGGCTCGGGATTCTCACCATCACCGCGGAGGCGCAGCGAGCCGACTTCGGCCAGCTGCGGGCCGCCCTCGGCCTGACGGCCGGTAACTTGTCCCGGCACCTCGCCGTCCTGGAGGAGGCCGAGCTGGTCCAGGTGGAGAAAGGCTACGAGGGGCGCCGCCCGCGGACCTGGGTGCGGATCACCAGCCGGGGCCGCAAGGCCCTCGCGGCCGAACTCGCCACGCTGACCGAGCTCGTCCGCCGGCACTCCGGCGCCGGCGGCTGAGGCACCGACGGCTGAGGCCCGGGCGGCTAGGGCGCCGGCGGCTGAGGCCCGGGCGGCCGGGGGCGCCGGAGGGGATAGTCTGGCCGTGTCGCACCTCTGGTGCGCGGCTGGGCCGACCGCGGCTGCGGACGGCCGGGGGCCGCTCACGGCTGACGCCAGCAGGCTGGCGTGGTACGGCTGGCCGGGCGCACACGCTGCCCGGGGGCCGGATTATCTCTGCGTGAGGCTTCAGTCTGGATTCCGCCGGGGCCGTCCGACTAACCGGAAGGCACCTGGGGCTCATGGGCGCACGATTCGGCTTTGTCAGCACGTTCCCTCCGACGCAGTGCGGGCTGGCCACCTTCACCGCCGCGCTGCGCGGCGCCCTGCTGCGCTCCGGCCTGGACGAGGGCTGGGTCGTGCGGCTGGTCGAGTCGCCGGCGCCTGCCCCGGGCGAGGCCGGCGACGGCGTGGTCGCGGAGCTCATAGCGGGCCGGCCGGCCTCCCTCGACCACGCGGCCGCGCAGCTCAACCAGTGCGACGTGGCCATCCTCCAGCACGAGTACGGCGTCTACGGGGGCCATGATGGCGCCGAGATCCTGGCCGTGCTGGACCAGATCCGGGTGCCGTCCATCGTCGTGCTGCATACCGTGCTGGCCAATCCGACCGCGCACCAGCGCGAGGTCCTCGAGGCGGTGGCGGCGAAGGCCGACGCCGTCGTGACGATGACGGCGGCCGCCCGCGACCGGCTGGCGGCCCGGTACGCCGTCGACATGGCCAGCGTCTGCATCATCGCGCACGGCGCGCCCGCCCAGCCGGCCGCCGGCCCGGCGGTCCGCAGCGGGCACCTGACCATCCTGACCTGGGGCCTCCTGGGTCCCGGCAAGGGCATCGAGTGGGGCATCGAGGCCATGGCCCGGCTGCGCGACCTGCGGCCCATGCCGCACTACGTGATCGCCGGCCAGACGCACCCGAAGGTCGCGCTCCGCCAGGGCGAGGCCTACCGCGACCGGCTCCGGGAGCAGGTCCGCCGCGCGGGGCTCGGGCCGTGGGTGCGCTTCGACGGCCACTACCGGGACGCCGGCGCGCTGGCCGGCCTCATCGACGCCGCCGACGTCGTGCTGCTGCCCTATGACTCGACCGATCAGGTTACCTCGGGCGTGCTCATCGAGGCCGTCGCCGCCGGCAAGCCGGTCGTGGCCACGCAGTTCCCGCACGCCCGGGAGCTGCTGGCGGGCGGGGCGGGCCTGGTCGTGCCGCACCGCGACCCGGCGGCGATCGCGGCCGCGCTGCGCTCGGTGGCCACCCGCGCGGAGGTGCGGGCCGCCATGGCCGGCGCCGCGGCCTCGACGGCGCCCGGGCTGCTGTGGCCGGCGATCGCGGGCCAGTACCGGGAGCTGGCCGCCCGGCTGATCACGGCGAGCGTGGCCGCATGAGCGAAGGCAGCATGACCACCCCCGGCGCGGGGCCCGAGCCCGTGTTCGACCACCTGGCTCGCCTGACCGACGACCGGGGGCTGTTCGAGCACGCGCGGCACGCCGTGCCCCGCCCCGAGCACGGCTACTGCCTGGACGACGCCGCCCGCGGGCTAGCCGTCGTCTGCCATGAGCCGCAGGCCGGGCCGGCTGTGCGCCGCCTGGCCCAGTGCTACCTCAGTTTCGTCCTGGACGCCGTCAGCCCGACGGGAGCCTGCCACAACCGGATGGCCGTGGGCGGGCAGTGGGGTGACCAGCCGGCCGTCGGCGACTGGTGGGGCCGGGCGCTGTGGGGCCTGGGCGCGGCGGCGGCCGGCGCCGCCACCCCGGGCATGCGCGCCCGGGCGCTGGGCGGGTTCCGCATCGCGGCGCAGTGTCGCTCCCTGGACCTCCGGCCCATGGCGTTCGCGGCCCTGGGCGCGGCGGAGCTGCTCCGGTCGCGGCCGGACGAGGGCGCCGCCCGGGAGCTGGCCGCGGCCGCGCTGGCCACGATCGGCGGCCCGTCCGGCGATGCCGCGTGGCCCTGGCCGGAGGACCGCCTGACCTACGGCAACGCCGCGATCGCGGAGGCGCTGATCGTCGCGGGCAGCGCGCTGGCCGACGATCCCGCGGTCGACCACGGCCTGAGCCTGCTGGAGTTCCTGCTGCGCGTGCAGACCCGCAACGGGCGCCTGTCGGTCACTCCCGCCGGCGGCCGGGGCCGGCCAGACACCGGCCCCGGCTTTGACCAGCAGCCGATCGAGGTGGCCGCGCTCGCCGACGCCTGCGCCAGCGCGTACCGGGTCACGCTCCAGCCCCGCTGGCTGACGGGCGTCCGGTTCGCGTGGAACTGGTTTCTCGGGGACAACGACAGCGCCACGCCGATGTTCGACCCGCAGACCGGCGGCGGCTATGACGGCCTGGAGCGCCGGGGCCGCAATCTCAACCAGGGCGCCGAGTCCACCCTGGCCATGCTCGCGACGGCGCAGCTGGCCCGCTGGATCAGCGAGTCGGAGTGATCGCCCGCCGCGTGCGCGCCGAGCTGCGCCCCGATCCGGCCCGGGTCATCGCGCAGCTGTTCCTGCCGGGCGAGGACCGGCAGCTGGCTCCGTCGCGGGCCAGCCGGATCGTCGGCCGCGTCATGGGGCTCCCGGAAGCGGAGGTGGAGGAGCTGGCGGCCGGGCTGCTGCGCGACTTCGGCGGCCGCCACCATGAGTACCGGGAGCTGCTGCGGCGGCACGCCTTGCTCGTCTCCGCGCACGTCGAGGAGACACGGGAGCTGACCACGGCGCGGACCCTGCTGCTGGGCGCCAGCTTCACGGCGGAGTACGCGACCGAGGGGGCGGCGCTGTGCAATCCGAGCGCGGTCCTGCACCCCAGCCAGGACGGCCTCGCGGCCGGGCAGGCCCGGGTGGCGGTCAGCCTCCGGGGCATCGGGGAAGGGCACATCTCGTCGATCGGCTTCTGCTCGGCCGTCGTCGGCCCGGGCGCCCGGTGGACTTTCGAGCCGCGGCGCCTGCCGGTCGCCGTGGCCGCCACGACCCCGGCCCGGTGGCGCCGGGAGCACCTGCGGGCCGTCCTGGCCGGCCAGGGAAACCTCGACGAGCTGGCCGAGGCCGTGCTGCGCGCCCTGCCCGCCGACGTGGCGGGCACCGACCTGGAGCGGGTGCTGGCGCAGGCGCCGCCCGGGCTGCTCACCAGGCCGGGTTCCGCCGCCACGGCGGACCTGCTGCGCACGACGGTCGCCGCCGCCTACCGCGCCGTTTTCGCCGCCGGCTCCGACCTCGGCCAGCGGGTGCTGGCCCCGGCGGCCGACGAGGAGCGGCACGGCATGGAGGACGCCCGGTTCACCCGGTTCGCGGCCGATGACGGGACCGTCGAGTACCGCGCCACCTACACGGCCTACGACGGCCAGCGGATCGCCCCGCGCCTGCTGATCAGCCCGGACCTGCGCGTGTTCCACGCGCACCGGCTGGCCGGGACGGCCGCCCGGAACAAGGGGATGGCGCTGTTCCCGCGGACGGTCCGCGGGCGGTACCTCGCGCTGTGCCGGTCCGACGGCGAGCGCACCAGCGTGGCCAGCTCGGCCGACGGCTACCTGTGGAGCGAGCCCGCGGTCGTCCAGGAGCCCGGCGAGCCGTGGGAGATGGTGCAGGTCGGCAACTGCGGGCCGCCGATCGAGACCGACCGGGGCTGGCTGGTCCTGACCCACGGCGTCGGCCCGATGCGGGTGTACGTCATGGGGGCGCTGCTGCTCGACCTGGCCGACCCGACGCGCGTGATCGGCTACTCCCCGCGCCCGGTGCTCTCCCCGGCGCCGGGCGAGCACGACGGCTACGTCCCCAACGTGGTCTACTCGTGCGGGGCCGTCCTGCACGACGGCCTGGTGTGGATCCCGTACGGGGTCGACGACGCCCGCATCGAGGTCGCCTACGCCCCGCTGGGGGAGCTGCTGGCCAGCCTGAGCAGCGTCTCGTAGACCCGCAGGTAATCCTCGACCATGCGGTCCGCACCGAACCGCGCGACGGCGCGGGCGTGCACGGCCCGGCGGTCCAGGGCCGTCGCCGCCGCGACGGCGCCGGCGGCTGACTCGACATCGACGGCCAGCCAGCCGGTCACGCCCTCGTCCACGACCTCGGCCATCGAGCCGCGCCGGTAGGCGACGACCGGGGTGCCGCACGCCATGGCCTCGACCACGGACAGGCCGAACGGCTCGTCGAAGTGGATCGGGTGCAGCAGGGCCGCCGCGGCGCCCAGGACCTCGGCCCGGCGCTGGGGCCCGACCGGTCCCAGGAAGGTGACCTGCTCCCCGTCGACGTACGGTCGCACGGCCTCGGCGAAGTACTGCTCGTCGTGCACGATCCCGCAGATCACCAGCCGCCGCCCGGCCCGGCGGGCGATCGCGATGGCGTCGGCGGTCCCCTTGTCCGGGTGGATGCGCCCCAGCGTGACGAGGTAGCCCCCGGCGCCGTCGCCGTAGGGGAGCGCGCCCAGGTCGATGCCGTGCTGGATGGTCGCGGCGTAGCTGAGCCCGGCGTGCCGGTCGGAGTCCGAGATCGCGACGAACGCCGACCGCGAGCGGGTGTAGGCGGGCAGGATGACCGGGCCCGAGAAGCCGTGGATGGTCGTCACCATCGGCGCCCGGGCGTGCTGGCTGAAGGCCAGCGGGAGCCAGTCGAGATGGTTATGCACGAGGTCAAACTCGGCGGACCGGGCCAGGGCGTGCGACACGTGCAGGGCCTCCCAGACCCGCCCGTCCAGCCCGGCGTCCTGGGCGTACCCGTGCGGGCAGACCCCGTCGAGGGCCGCCGCCGTGACCGAGTCGAGCGTCGCGAACAAGGTGACGTCCACGCCGCGGGCGACCAGGCCCTCGGTCAGCAGGCTGGCCACCGACTCCCACGGCCCGTAGTGCTCCGGCGGGGTCCGCCAGGCAATCGGCGCGAGCATCGCGACCTTCACCGCGGTGCCGGGTCGTCTCCCGCCTCCAGCAGCTTGCGCGAGCGGTCGATGCGGGCGTCCAGGTCGGTGAGGAATCCGGTCAGGGCCGCGCGCTTGGCCTCGACCGTCGCGCGCAGGAGCTCCTGCAGGGACAGGCTCTCCCGGATGAGACGGCGGCGTTCTTCCTGGCTGGTCCGCTCGTCGTGGTAGCTGAGCCGGATCTCGGCCATGCGGTCCTCGCGGCTGAGCACGATGGCGATCTCGTCCAGGTTGAGGCCGAGCAGGTCCTGGAGCTCCCGGATGCGCGTCACCCGGGCGATGTCGTCGGCCGAGTACCGGCGCAGCCCGCCGGGCGTGCAGGCCGGGCGGAGCAGGCCCAGCTGCTGGTAGTAGCGCAGCGCCCGCTCGGAGACCCCGAGCTGGGCCGCCGCCGCGCCGATGCCGAGGAGCTCCCCGGCATCGGCCTCGGCGACGCCCGGCCCGGTGACGGGCACGGGCGGTGCGCTATCCGTTCCGGCTGTGCGGTTCATGGGCCACTAGTCGCCTCTCAGCTGCCCCCGCGGGAGGCCTGCCGTCCGGCATCGATATCCGATGCGGATGCTTCTATGATGCCCTCCGTGGCCGCCTCCCCGGTCGCAACCGGCTCCAGGCCGACCGCGCCGGCCGATTCCGCCGCCCCGTCAGCCAGCTCGTCCAGGATGGCCTCGCTCGTGTGCAGGTACCGCTTGCCGCGCAGCGCGGAGGCCACGATGGCGATCGCGGTGGCGATCGCGGCGAACGTCAGGGCCAGGTGCAGGCCGCTCCCGAACGAGCTGGCGATCAGCTGGGGGAAGAACGACCGGCCGGTGACGTAGGTCAGCTGGTGCGGGCTCAGCTTCTGCAGGGCGCCCGTGGGGCCGAGCAGCTCCTGCACCGGGTTATAGCCGAGGAATGCCGAGAACAGGCTGCCGATCGGCGGCTCGGCGGCCACCGTGTGCGCGGCGGCCGGGTTCACGCCGGCCGCGACCAGGCCCTTGAACAGGTGACTGGGGAGCTTGGCGGCCAGGCCGAGGGTCACGATGGTGAAGAACAGGCCCATGGACAGCACGGTCGCCGAGTTCTGGAACGTGTTGAGCATGCCCGCGCCCGCGCCGCGCTGCTCGGGCGGGAGGCTGTTCATGACGGACGCCTGGTTGGGCGAGAAGAACAGGCCC
>FSXZ01002226.1_pt1 | contig 21261 bp, 17 predicted proteins | sample 1638121 | NCBI WGS metagenome assembly FSXZ01 (sample SAMEA3914788, study PRJEB12502) | metagenome | biome: forest; material: soil | place: Canada | collected 2011-07-03 | depth 0.1 m
AAATCACCCGGCCGCTTGCCGAAGGCCGCGCGGAACCGGAAGAAGTACGTCAGATGGCTGCCGTCGTCTCGCTGCGCGCCTGCGCCCGGCTACCTGCGGCGCGGGCTCTTGACGACGTCGAAGTTGGTCGAGGAGAGCTCACCGGCCCCGCTCGCGACGCGGACCGCGGTGGTCGCGGTTCTGCGGGTGCCGTCGCCGACCTGGCCGAACGCGTTGCCGCCCCAGGCGTACACGTCGCCCGTGGTCGAGACGGCGTAGGAGGTGGAGCCGCCGGCGGCGACGGTGCGGTAGCGCACGCCTCGGGGCGGGGCGATCCGCACCGGGAGCGGCTGGGATGCCGAGGAACCGGTGCCCAGCTGGTAGGAGCTGCCGTTTCCCCAGACGTAGAGGTCGCCGTTCGTCAGCAGCGCGAGCGTCTGGCCGTTGTTCGGCAGCGAGCCGCCCTGGGAGACCACCCGGACCGGGCGCGGCAGGCGTACCCGCAGCGGCACGGTGGCGTATCCGCCGATGATCCCCTGTCCCAGCTGTCCTTGGGCGTTGTAGCCCCAGTTGTCATACGCCCCGTCGGCCAGCAGCGCGCCGGAGTTCGTCCAGGCGGCCACCAGCCTGACGACCCTGGCCCGGGCCGGCAGCTTGACCAGCACCGGCGTGGAGGTCGACGTCCTGGTTCCGTCGCCCAGCTCACCGAATCGGTTGTCGCCGCAGGCGTATACGCGGCCGTGGGACTCGTACAGGGCGTGCCCGAACGCTCCCGCCGCCTCGGTCACGTCCGAGAACCTCAGCCGGACGGGAACGAGCTGCGCCTTCGTGCTCCCCAGGCAGAACGAATCGCCGTAAGGGTTCGTACCCCAGCCCCAGATATGCCCCGTGGTGTCGATGGCGAGGGCTTGGTCGTAGGGCATGACGTCGTCGGGGATCGAGGCGATCCTGACCCCGGCCGGGAAGCGCACCCGCACCGCCGAGCGCAGTGAATTCGAGGTCGAACCGTTCCCCAGCTGCCCGCTCGTGCCGATGCCCCAGGCATACAGGCTGCCGTCGGCCAGCAGCGCGTAGCCGGTCGAGTTGGAGCTGCCGACCGCCGCGACCCGGCCGGGCACGCGGACCGAGAACGGGCGCACCTGCGTGCCCGCGAGCCCGTGCGCGTCGGCGAACGAACCCCAGGACTGGACGGTCGACCAGGCCGGCCGGCAGTGGGGCTGGGCCGCCGCGGCGGGCGCGGCCGCGGCGGCCGACAAGGCGAGCGCGGCGAGGCCGGCCACGACCGGCTTCGGCGACCGGCGCAGTCGCCGGGTTACCCTACGAGGTGATAGATACATGGTCTGAGACTAGATGTGCCAGCTCAGTCGGCCCCGATCGACACGCACACCCGATCAGGCCTCGCCGATTCGTCACACCGCATAGCGGCTCACCGGGCGCGCCAGGCCCAGGTGCCCGCGCAGGGTGGCGGCCGCGTAGTCCTGGCGGAAGGCGCCGCGCCGCTGGAGCTCGGGGACCAGGCCGCGGGTGACGGCGACGAGGTCCCGCGGCAGTTCGGCCGGGCGCAGCCGGAAGCCGTCGAGTCCGGCCGCGTGCCAGTCCAGCAGCAGATCGGCCAGGGCCGCGGGCGAGCCGGCGAAGACGGCGGCGTCCGAGGCGAGCGGCTTTCCGGCCAGTTCGTCCAGCCACTCCTTGCGCTCGATGGCCTGCGCGGCGCTCTCCTCGAGGATCACGATCAGGTCGGCGAACCGCTTGAGCGGCTGGGCGACGGTGTCGCGCCCGACGCCTTCCACGGCATCCTCGAGCGCTCCGAGCACGCCCGCCACCTCGGTCCGGTCGTGCGGGGTGGTGAAGACCACGTCGGCGGAGCGGGCGGCGAACTCGTACGGGATCGAGGCGTGGGCCAGGCTGGCGATCACCGGCTGTCCCTGCGGCGGGCGCGGGGTGATCGAGGGTCCGCGCACCGTGAACAGCGGGGAGACGAAGTCGATGTGATGCAGCTTCGTGCGATCGAGGAAGCGGCCGGTGGGCACGTCGCGGATCTCGGCGTCGTCCTCCCAGCTGTCCCACAGCCGCCGTACCGCCTCGACCACGTCGCCGGCCTCGGCGAACAGCGGCCGCAGCCGGCGCGCGATCGCCTCGGGGTCGCGGATGTCCTCGTCGGTCAGCTGCGGGGTGACGCGTCGGCCGAACAGGGCCGCGTCGGCGGCCCGGGAGGAGATCTGCGGCCGCCAGCCGGCCCGGCCGTGGGCGGCGTAGTCGAGGGTGGCGATGCCGGCGGCGAGGTGGAACGGTTCGGTGTGGGTGGTGTTCGCGGTCGGCACGAGCCCGATGTACCGGGTCGCCGGAGCCAGCCGCGCGGCCAGCAGCACCGCGTCCAGCCCGCCCCTGACCTGGTCGGTGCGCTCGTCCGGGCGGTGGAAGGGGTCTGACTGGAGGCCGAGCGCGTCCTCGAGGGTGACGAAGTCGAGCCGACCGCGCTCCGCCTCGGTCAGCAGGGCGCTCCAGTAGTCGGCCGCGAAGAGCCGGGCCGGTTCGGCCCCGGGCGAGCGCCAGGCGGCGGGATGCCAGCCGGCCCCGTCCAGGGCGACGGCGAGGTGCAGCGGATCCTGGCCGGTGTTCACGCTTCTCCCTTCGGCAGGCTCAATCCCAGATGGTCGCGCAGGGTCGGGCCGGTGTAGTCCGGGCGGAACACGCCCCTGTCCTGGAGCAGCGGGACGACACGGTCCACGAAGTCGTCGAGACCGTCCGGAGTCAGCAGCGGAACCAGTACGAATCCGTCCGCACCGCCGCTCTGGACGAAGTGGTCCACGGCCGCGGCGACCGTGTGCGGGCTGCCGACGAAGGTCTGCCCGCCGTGCACCTCGATCATGAGCTCCCTGATGCTCAGGCCGCGTTCGGCGGCCAGCGCGCGCCACTGCCGCGCCGTCTCCTCGCGGCCCTTGCGGAACACCGAGTGGCCCTTGAGCAGCAGCGCCTCGGGCTCGGGGTCGGCCTCGGGCAGCGGGCCGTCCGGGTCCAGCCCAGACAGGTCCCGGCCCCAGACCGCCTCCAGGTGCGCGATCGCGGTCTGCGGGCCCACCTGGGCGCGGGTGATCTCGTCCGCGTAGGCGGCGGCCTCGGCGTCGGTGTCGGCGACCACGACGGTGGCGGTCGGCATGATCGTGAGGTCGCCGGGGGCCCGGCCGTGCGCGGCCAGCCGGCGCTTGACGTCCTGGTAGAACGCGCGTGCCTGCGGCAGCCGGTTGTACTTACTGAAGATCACATCCGCGTCGGCGGCGGCGAACTCGCGCCCGGCGTCCGACTCGCCGGACTGGATCACCACCGGGTGGCGCTGCGGGGTGGGCGGGACGCCGAACCGGCCCGCGATGTCGAACTGAGGGCCCTGATGCACGAAGGCGCCGGTGTCGGGGCCGGGCAGGAAGTGCCCGGCCGCCGCGTCGGCCGGGAGCGCGCCGCCGGGCCAGCAATCCCAGAGCAGCCGCGCCACGCTGAGGAACTCGGCCGCCCGGGTGTAGCGGTCCGCCTCGTCCAGGAAGCCGCCGCGCCGGAAGTTCTCCCCGGTGAACGCGTCATAGCTGGTGACCACGTTCCAGGCGGCGCGCCCGCCGCTGAGCAGATCCAGTGTGGCCAGGCGGCGGGCCACCTCGTAGGGTTCGTTGAAGGTGGCGTTGACGGTGGCGGCGAGCCCGAGCCGGGTGGTGACCCCGGCCAGCGCGGCCAGCATGGTCAGGTTCTCCGGACGCCCGGCCACGTCCAGGTCGTAGAACTCCCCCTTGTGCTCGCGCAGCCGCAGGCCCTCGGCGAGGAAGAAGAAGTCGAACTTTCCCCGTTCGGCGGTGCGGGCCAGCCGGGCGAAGGAGTCGAAGGCGATCTGGCTCTCGGACCGCGGATCGCTCCAGACGGTCACGTTGTGGATGCCGGGCAGCTGCACCGCGAGGTGCAGCTGTCGGGGCGCTGGACGGTCGGCTGCTGGGCCGGTCATGGCAGGGCTTTCCTTCGGGGGCAGGCGCTGGTGGATCAGGGTGCTCGGTCGGGCCGGGCCCTGAGTCAGTCGAGCGGGGCCGGGGAGACGAACGCGACCGGGTTGTCCAGGGTGACGCCGTGCGACTTGACGTCGATGGCGATCCGGTCCCCGTCCGCGATCCGGAAGCCCTGGTGGAAGCTGGCCTCGTCGGCGCCCAGCAGGATGTAGTTGACCAGCCCGGGGCGGCGCACCGCGGGGTAGGAGAACAGGTTGCGCACCATGTCCTCGATCCGGAAGTAGAGCGCGTCGGCGCCGCACTCGAACGGCGCCTCCCAGGCGAGCGTCCCGTCCCGCTCGATGACGGTGCGTCCGGACACCGTCTGCGGCGGCGGCGCGAGGAAGAGCAGCGGCGCGAGCCCGGTGTCGCAGAGCTTGCAGTACGGGTTGTAGCCCGGGTCCTTGCGGTGCAGGCCGATGTCGCACAGGTCGTTGCCGAAGGTGTAGCCGGCGTAGTGCGGGCGCCCCTCGGCGTCGTTGACGTAGACGAGCACGACCTCGGGCTCCTCGATCAGCGCGATCGGGGCGGCGGGCACGTTCAGCGTCTCCCCCGGCAGCCGCACCCAGTCGCCGAAGCCCTTGAAGAACCACTTCGGCGGGTCCACCACGGTCTCGAGCGGCGCCGTCGCGCCGTCCCACTTCTTCCGGTGGGTGCCCATGAATCCGCTCAGCAGCGCCTGGCCCGCCTGCGCCGGGAGCAGCGGCGGGATCGGGCGCAGGTCCGGGTCCTGGCCGTCGGCCGTGACCGCCGCGGCCGAGGCGGCCAGGGCGGCGCGCAGCGACTGCTCCGAGGCGTCGCCGGAGATCACGGCGGCGGCCAGCTGCCCGGGAGCGGCGGGATAGAGGGTGACCGGGCCGGGCTGCCCGGGAGCGCCGAAGCCGACGTGGCGTTCGCCGTGGTAGAAGGCCTCGAAGAGGGTGGGAAGCGACATGGGTTCAGTCCTTGTCCTGGTCGGGGGCTGTCAGGGGTCGGTCAGGGGCCGGCCGGGCGGCCGGCGGTGTCAGGGCTGCGCGGGCGCGTTGCCGGCCAGATCGGCGAGGGCGGCGCCGATCCAGTCCAGCCGCCGCGCGATCCAGGGCAGCCGCTGCGGATCGGGGCCGGCCAGCGCGGCCCACTGCTCTGCTTCGGTCTCGCCGTAGAGCCGGCTGGTGGCGGCGCGGATGCGCAGCGTCTCCGGGCTCTGTCCGAACGCGGAGGCCGGCAGCACGCCCACGCCGTGGCGCTCGCCGAACCAGCGGGCGAGCTCGTCGCCGGTGTGCACGCCGTGGACGGCGGCCAACTGCTCACGCAGCGGCTCGAAGTCGGGGTAGAGGTAGCAGGTGGCGCGGACCGGTTCGAGCAGGGCGCCGACCGCCCGGAACCGCTCGGCCGCGGCCCGCGCGACCGCTTCGTGCAGCCGCCGGCTCGCGGCGACGTGCGCCAGCAGTTCGGGCGGCTCGCCGAACGCGTACGCGGCGGCGGCCTGGACCGGCGCGGGCGGGCTGGACCAGATCTGGCTGGCCACGGAGATCAGCCGGGACGCCAGCGCGCGCCCGGCCGGGCCGCCCGGCAGCAGCGCCACCCCGGTCCGCCAGCCGCCGAGCGCCAGGTTCTTGGTCAGGCCGGTGGTGACGGCGGTGATCTCCGGCGCGTAGTGGGCGGGCGAGGGGGCCGGGCGCGAGGTGTCGTAGACGAGGTCGCCGTAGATCTCGTCGGAGACGATGGTCAGCTCGAGGTCCCGCGCCGTCCAGGCGAACTCCCGCACCGCGGCCGGCGAGGCGAGCGTCCCGGTCGGGTTGTCCGGCACGGTCGCGATGACGATGCGCGGGTCGCGCCCGGCGGCCCGGGCCGCGGTGACCGTCTCGCGCAGCAGCCACGGGTCGGGCACCCCGCCCTGCCCCGGGACGATCGGCACCGGCAGCGGCACGGCCCCGGCGAGGCGGGCCTGCGCGGCGTAGCTCACCCAGCCGGGCACCGGCAGCACCACGTCGCCGCCGATCGCGAGCAAGAGGGCGAACAGCAGGGCTTTGCTGCCGGGGCCGGCCACCACGAGGTCCGGGTCCGCGCCGAGGCCGCGCCGCTCCCAGTAGCCCGCGGCCGCCGCGCGCACCGCCGGGCCGCCCGGTACCGGGCCGTAGCCGCCCTCGCCCGCCGCGGCGGCCAGCCGCTCGCGCGCCGAGGGCGGCACCGGCAGCCCGATCTCGCCGCTGGCCATCGACAGCACGCGCTCGCCGGCGGCCGCGCGGCGGGCCAGGGCCTCGTCCGCGGCCAGCGTGGCGGACATGGCGATCGGTACGGCGGTGGACACGGCGGCCTCCCGGGGCGTCGCGGCGGGCGAGGGAATCAGTGCTCGGGTACGGTGAACCGCTCGCGCAGCTCCACCTTGCGGATCTTCCCGGTCAGGGTCTTGGGCAGGGCGGGCAGCGCCTCGATCCGGTCCGGCTGGAAGCGCTCGTCCTGGCCGGCCGCCCGCAGCAGGGCGCGGATCTGCTCGAGCGAGGGCGTCTCGGCTCCGCCGTAGGGCACCACCACCGCGCAGATCGAGCCGTTGCCGCCCGGGTCCGGGCGCAGTTCGACCAGCGCGGCCTCGAGCAGCGCGGGATGGCTGCCGATCAGCGCCTCCAGCTCGACCATCGGCGCGATCAGCCCGTCCCGCACGATCGCGTCGCGGGTCCGGCCGACGATGCGGATGCCGCCGCGGCCGTCGTCGCGGGCCAGGTCGCCGGTGTCGAACCAGCCGTCCTCGGTGATCTCGGCCGCGAAGACCTCCTCGCGCCGGTAGTACCCCAGCGCCAGCGACGCGCCGCGCACCTGGAGCCGCCCGACCCCGCCGCCGACCGCCGCGTCGCGCACGATGCGGGTGTGCATGGACGGGATGGGCCCGCCGTTGCCGTGCGCCGCCCAGTCCTGCGGATCGCTCGGGCGGGTCATGGTCACCGGGCCGACCTCCGACATGCCCCACAGCGAGTAGGCGCGGGCACCGAGCGCGGCGTGCACCCGCTCGGCCAGCTCCGGCAGCACCGGGCCGGAGCCGATCACCACGTGCCGCAGCGTGTCCGTGCCGCGCTTGTCGGCCTCCTGCGAGTCGGCCACGTCGGCGAGCGTCGCGGGCGGCCCGTAGAGCAGCGTCGCCCCGTACCGCTCGACCAGGTCCAGCAGGGCTTCGTTGCGCCGGATGTCCTGGAACGCGATCGTGCCGCCGAGCAGCACCCCGGCCAGGATGCCCTGGGCGAAGCCGGAGTAGTGCACCAGTGGGGTGGACACCGCCGCGACCCACTCCTCGCCGAGCCCGTAGGCGTCCACGTAGCCGCGGATCGCCGAATGGATGGTGTTCTGGCTGTGCAGGACGCCCTTGGACTCGCCGGTCGTGCCGGAGGTGAACAGCACGACGAAGGGTTCGTCAGGACCCAGCGACAGCCCGGCCAGCTCGGCCGTGCGCCCCGGCTCGTACTCGGCCGCGGCGAACTGGGCATGGAAGGAGCAGGCGCCCTCGGGCACCGGCCCGTCCACGGTGATGACGTGCACCAGCGAGTCCAGCTCGTTCTGCAGCCGCACGCCGATCTCGGCCGGCCGGGTATCGGCCCACTGAGGTACGGTCACGAACACCCGGGCCCGGGTGAGCCCGAGCCGGTGGCGCAGCTCGGCTTCCGGGCAGATCGGCGAGATCGGGCAGATCACGGCGCCGACCCGGGCGCAGGCGAAGATCAGCGGCGGCCACTCCCAGCGGTTCGGCAGCTGCACCGCCACGAAGTCGCCGCGCCGCACGCCGAGGTCGAGCAGGGCCAGCGCGAACCGGTCGGTCAGCTCGGCCAGCTCGGCGTAGTCGAGCGTGTCGGTGCGCGACTGGGCGATCCGCCGGCCGACGATGGCCAGCTTGTGCGGCTTGGTCCGCGCGTGGCTCTGCAGATCGTCGAGGAAGGTCTGCTCGCGCCACCAGCCCTCGCGGATGTACTGCGCCCGGGTTTCGGCGCCGACCCGGCTCTGCGCGACGCCGGTCGAGACCGGCGCGGCGGTCATCCGCGCTCCCCGCGGCGTACCGCCAGCAGCTCGGGCAGCGGGTCACCCGCGCGGGAGGTGGCGATCTCCAGCAGCGCCTGGGTGTTGCGCCGCACCCAGCCGCCGACCCAGTCGAAGACCCAGGTCTTGCGCACCTCGGCGGGCAGGTCGAAGGGCACCACGCGGGTGACCGCCAGCGCGGCCGAGCCGGCGCCGCCGATGTTCGCGATCACGCCCGGGACCAGCACCGCGCCGGCCGCCCGGATCTTCTCCCGGGCCTCGGGGCTGGAGGCGATGTTGGCGCCCTCGACCACCAGCGCGGCCCGCAGCCGGTGCGCGTTCTCGGCGTTGAGCGCGTGCTGCTGCGCGGCCAGCACCAGCAGGTCGGCGTCGAGGTCCAGCCAGGCGTCTGGTTCGGCGGAGCGCACCAGGTGCTCCGGCAGCTGCGCGCGGTCGATCCGGCCGTACTCGTCGGTGGCCGCGGCCAGCGCGTCGAGCGGGATCCGGTCGGCGCTCAGGGTGCCCTCGATGTCCGCGACGCCCACGACCACGTGGCCGCGCTGCTCCAGGAACCGCGCCACCGCCCGGCCCACCGCGCCGAAGCCCTGGATCACCACCCGGGCCGCGCTGCGGTGGCCGAGCTGCTCCAGCGCGGCGACCGCGGCCACCCCGACGCCGTGCCCGGTGCAGTCGATCAGCGGCTCGTAGTAGGTGCGCCAGTCGATCGGCATGTCCGGCACGCCCCGCCGATAGCGCGGGTCGTAGTCGGCGGCGGCGAAGAACACGGCCCGGTCGGCCGGGGTCACGCCCATGTCGATGCCGAGGTGGATGCCGCCGTGCAGCAGCGGCTTGACGGTGCGTCCGAAGGTCCGGAAGGTCTCCTCGCGGTCGGCGCCGTCGGCCACGATGCCGCCCTTGGCACCGCCGATCGGCAGCCGGACCAGGGTGAACTTGTCCGTCATGTCGCGGGCGAGCGAGGCCACCTCCGCCTCGGTGACCCCGGCGGTGCGGCGCACCCCGCCCATGGCCAGGCCGTCGTAGAGCGAGTCCACCACCACCCAGCCGTCGATCTCCCCGCCGCTGCCGTGCAGCCGGACGGTGAACGCCGGATCCCGGGGGCTGTCCTGATTCGTCATCGTGCTGATTCCTTCCTCGTTCACCGGTAGAGGTCTGCGAAGCCGCGCAGGATCTCCAGGCCGTCGCTGCGGAACTCCAGATGGGCCTGCGCGCCGAGGACGCGGCCGTCGTCGGAGCTGAGGAACTCCACCGGCGCGTGCGCGGAGCGGCCGATGGAGCGGAAGCCGGCCGGCGCCCGGCGCAGGTAGAGGGTGTGCCGGTGGAAGACCGTGACGGTGGGCTTGACGTAGCGGAAGAGCGGTTCGGCGACGTCCACCTGCACCTCGGTGCCGCCGACCCGCTGCGGCCCCGCGGTCAGTTCCGCGCCCGCCGCGACCGCGAGGATCTGCATACCGCCGCAGATCCCGAAGACCGGGACGCCGCTGCCGTATACGAGGTCGATCAGCGGGCGGTAGAAGTCCGTGTCGTAGGCCCGGACCTTGGTGCCGCTGAGCACGATCGCCTGGTGGCCGTCGAGCCGCTTGGGCACCGACGCCGCCTGCGCGACCTCGGTGTCCGAGCCGAGCAGTTCGAGCCGGGAGCACAGCTGGCGCAGCGAGAGGGTGCCGTTGTTCACGACCAGTACGCGGGGCCGGGCCACCGTCACTCTCCTTCGGATTCGTCGGACCGGCGCCGGATCACGGTGCCGGTACGGGCCGCGAGCAGGTCGCTGACGGTGGCGTCACCGAGGACGACGCGCTCCACTCCGCGCTCCAGTGCCTCGCCGGCGGCCCGCAGCTTCTTGCGCATCCCGCCGGTGGCGCCGTGGTCCCGGAAGGCCCGGGCGGCCGCGGCGTCGATCTCGCGCACCGGCTGCCCGTCCACCCGCAGGTACGGCACATCGGTGACCAGGACCAGTTCGCCCGCGCCGAGCGCCGCGGCGAGGGCGGCGGCGGCCCGGTCCGCGTCGGTGTTGACCTCGCGGCCCTCGGTGTTGCGGGCCAGCGGGGTGACCAGCACGCCCCGGCCGGGCTCGAGCTCCTTGAGCGCCGCGGGATCCACATCCGAGATCGGGCCGACCAGGTTCTCCAGCTCCACCAGCTTCTTCTCCAGCCACCACCACCGCTCGCTCGCACCGGCGAACAGCAGTCCGTCGCTGCCGAGCCTGCGCTCGAGGACGATCCCGCGCCGCCCGAGCCGGTCCAGGACCTGCTCGGCGAGTGTCGCGCTCACGGTCTTGATGTCCTCGATGACCTCGGGCGTGGTCCACCGGCTCTGGTTGCCGTAGCGGTCGCGCAGCACCGCGGTGGGTTCGCGGTGGCGCGCGCCGAACTCCTTGAGCGGCTTGGACCAGCCGTGCACCAGGACGAGCGGACGCTCCCGGCCGCAGGCGGCCAGATCGTCCCACCAGGCGTCGCCGGGGCCGTCCGCGTCCAGCCGGCTGCCGCCCAGCTTGACCACGATCGGGGCCGGTGCGCCGCTCATGCGGGCACCACCGGCTGCATCGTCAGGCCCCGGTCCACCGGCAGGCCGAAGCGCAGGTTCGCGGCCTGCACGGCCTGCCCGGCCGCGCCCTTGACCAGGTTGTCCAGGGCGCCGAGGACGACGATCCGGCCGCCCTCCGGATCGGACAGGGCCGTCACGTCGCAGTAGTTGGAGCCCAGCACCGCCTGCGGGTCCGGCACCGGGATGAGCGTCTCGGTGTGCCGCCGTACCCGGACGAACGGGTGCTCCCGGTAGAAGCGGAGGTACGCGCGGTGCAGTTCCCGCTCCTCGATTGGTTCCTCGGTGAACACGTAGCTGCTCGTCAGCAGGCCCCTGACCTGTGAGACTCCGTAGGCTGACATGGTGAGCGAGCCGACCGAGCCGGGCTTGGCCCGGTCCAGGAAGTCGCGCACCTCGCCCGCGTGCCGGTGCCCGGTCGGGGAATAGGGCGTGATGGCGCCGCTGCGGAAGGGGTGCAGGTCGGCGGTGCGCAGGTGCGCGCCGCCGCCGCTGGACCCGCTCTTGCCGTCCACCAGGACGGTCTTGAGCGTCAGCCCGAGCCCGTGGACGAGCGGGGCCAGGCTGAGCGTTATCGCGGTGGCGTAGCAGCCCGGCAGCGAGATCAGCGGGGCCCCGGCGAGCTGAGCGCCCACCAGTTCCGGCACGCCGTAGACGAACCGCTCGGCCACGTCCGGGCGCCGTTGCACCTTGGGGTACCAGCGGGCGTGCAGCTCCGGATCGCTGATGCGGAAGGCGCCGCTCAGGTCGATCAGGGCCGGAACACGGTCGGCCAGCAGCGCCGCGAGTTCCGCGGAGACCGGCGCCGGGGTGGCCAGGAACAGCACGTCCAGGTCCGCCACGGACTCCTCGGTCACCGCCTGCACGGTCAGGCCGAGGTCCAGGCGCAGGCCCGGGTGCAGTTCCGGCAGCCGCCGGCCGATGTGCGAGGAGCCGCCCAGGAAGGCGAGCTCGAGATCGGGGTGTTGCAGGATCAGCCGGATCAGCTCGCCTCCGGCGAAGCCGGAGGCGCCGACGACTCCGGCACGGATCGGGCCGGTCATGACAGCGACTCCTCGAGGTGTCGGCACACGGCCGCGGCCACGTCCGCCCCGGTGGCCCCGGACACGGCCCGGAAGCCGGGCGCGTGGTTGACCTCGTTGATCACATAGCCGTCGGGGGTGGCGAACAGATCGATCCCGTAGATGCCCGGGCCGAGCCGGTCCACCACGCCGTCGACGAGCTTGGTGATCTCCGCGTCGTACGCGACGGTGGAGGTGGTGTTGCCGAGCGCGGCGTTGTTGCGCCAGTCCCCGCCGGCGCTCGCGAACTGCGCGGCCCCGACCAGTTCGCGGCCGACCACCATGCAGCGGACCGAGGTGCCGCCGCCGAGGTAGGGCTCGACCAGGCAGGCCTGCTCGAAGGCGTGGCCCAGATCTTCGACGTAGTCGTAGACGCTGTGGGCCAGGTCGGCGTCCCTGATCAGGGTGACCCGCTTGCCCATGCCGCCGAACACCGGCTTGAGCACCACCGGCGGCGGCAGTTCGGTCAGCGCCTTCTCGAAGTCCCGCCGGGAGAGCGCGAGCCGGAAGTCCGGCACCGGCAGCCGCGCGGCGCGCAGCGCGGCCCGCAGCAGGGCCTTGTTCTCGCACAGGTGGATCGCCGCGGCCGAGTTCACCGACAGCGCACCGGCCTCCTCGGCCAGCGAGGCGAGCAGGCCGCCGCGGGTGTAGCTGCGGCTGCGCACGAGCACGGCGGCGTAGTCCGCGAGCGCGGGCCCGCCGGCCTGTCCCAGGCACAGCGACTCGTCGTTGACCCACTCGATGCACAGACCGTGCGCCGGCGCGGTCTGGATCAGCAGTCGTTCTTCCCAGGCGACCCGGTCGGCCAGGATCGCGATCTTCACCGGCATGTCACTGGCCCCAGTCGCGCAGTTGCACCTCGACCATCCGCAGGCTGAGCACGCCGCCGTCGACGTCCTCCACCCGCAGGGTGAGCAGGCATTCCGGGCAGGAGAGGGTCTCGCCCTCGGTGACCGGGGGAACGGTCAGCTCGGTCTCGCATTCGGGACAGGTTCCGGTGAGAGTGGCGGTGCCCATCGAAGATTTCTCCAGTCAGTCAGCTGATTGAGGTTCGCGGGGGAAGGGGTCACCGGGACTGGTAGTCGACCGCGGCCTTGCGGATCGTGTCCTGGTCCAGCAGCGGCGCCGCGGTGTGCCCGCGGCGCTCGGCCTCCTGCCGCTCGGTGAGCCAGCGGGTGAAGTCGTCCACGTCCACCTCGACGCCGGAGCCCTCCAGGGCCCAGCGCACGAGCGGGGCGGTGAGCCGGGTGCGCACCTGCAGCTTGCGCGTGTTGCCGACGAGCTCGGCGGCGAGGGTCTCGTACGCCTCGGGGTGGGTCAGCTGCCCGGGCAGCTCGTAGGCGAAGGAGTGCGGGGTGGTGGGACCCGACTGGAAGGCCTCGCCCAGTCCGGCGCCCTCGAGCGCGATCCGGGAGAGCTCGGTCAGGTGGCTCAGGTCGAAGCGGTCGTCGCCGTAGACGACGCGCAGCGAGGTGAGCAGTTCGGCCAGCGGCGCGTTGCCGCCGCGTTCGCCGATCCCGCCGACGGTGGCGGAGATCCAGCGCGCCCCGGCGTGCACGGCGGCCAGCGAGTTGGCCACCGCCATGCCCAGCATGTCGTGCGAGTGGATCTCGATCTCCGACCCGTCGATCGCGGTCAGATCGCCGATCACCCGGCCCATCTGCCAGGGGGTGAGACAGGCCACGGTCTCGGCCAGCCGGAACCGGTCGGCGCCGGCCGCGAAGCCGCTCTCGACGTAGGGCACCAGCCGCTCCTTCGGCGTGCGGGCGCCGTCCTCGCCGCTGAAGGTGACGTGGAAGCCGCGGTCCTTGGCCTGGGTGACGGCCGAGCGGGCCAGGGTCTGGAGGAACTTCAGGCTGGGCGAGCCGATCTTGAGGCGGGCGTGCTGTTCGGAGGTGGGGATCGAATACATGATGTGGCGCACGCCGAGCCGCTCGGCCTCGTCCAGCGCGGCCGTCACCTGGTTGCGGTCGCGCACCATCAGCAGCGTCATACTGCGCTGCGGGCCGATCGCCTCGTGCACCGCCTCGATCAGGTCGGCGTCCTTGGAGCCGGGGCCGGAGACCATACCGACCTCGACCAGTTCCACGCCGGTGCGCACGAGCAGCTCGGCGAGGGTGCGGGCGTGCTTGGGGCCGAACTCGACCCCGGCCATATGGGCCGAGTCGCGCAGGGTGGCATCGGAGACGCGGGGCGGGGCGGGCAGCTGTGCCGGGAACTCGTTCGCCGACATTGCCATCACTCCTCGGGGGAATCTCTCAGGGAATTACCGGAGCCATACGTTTCAGTCCGGTTCCAACTTTCCACCCTCGACTTCCGGCCACGCAAGGAAACGCATGTAAGGATACGTGCAGAACCGTCACGGAACGTCAGGAACGAAAAGCAGTGTGAATTCTCGGTGAGCCGAGTGTGTTTTTTCCGGCCGGGCCGCGACGAACCCGGCGCGGCCGTCCTAGCATCCGGCCATGGACCTTTTCCCACTGCCGCGGCTCGGGGTGGTCGTGCCCCCGGAGAACCCCACCGCCGAGCCGGAGTTCCACCACCTGCTGGGCGCCGGGATGAACGTGTACACGGCCCGCTTCCCGGTCCTGCCGGGGGTCGGGCTGCGGGAGATGCTCGAGACCTACAACGAGGTGCTGCCGCAGACCCTCGGCGGCTTCGGCGGGATGCGGCTGGAGGCCGCCGTGGTCGCCTGCAGCGCCTCGCACTACCTGCTCGGACCCGCGGCCGACCTCGAGTTCTGCGAGCGGCTCTCGGCGCGCTTCGGCTTCCCGGTGCGTTCCTCGACCCAGGCGATCCTGGCCGCCTGCCGGGCCCGGGAGGTGGAGCGGCTGACGCTGGTCTCGCCGTACCAGCCGTGGCTGACCGAGACCTCGCGGGCCTTCTGGCAGGACGCGGGACTCGCCGTCGAGGAGGTCGTGCTGGTCCCGGCCGGCCGCACCCCGGACGGGGCGGAGCACTACGATCCGTACCTGGTCGACGCCCGCGGCCTCGGCGAGCGGCTGGCGCCGCGGGTGCTGGACCGCCGCCGCGGCGGGGGCGCGCTGCTGTTCACCGGCACCGGTATGGGCACGCTCGCCACGATGGAGGCACTCGCCCGTGAGGAGCCGGCGCTCACCCTGCTCTCGTCCAACCTGGCCTGCGCCTGGTGGGCACTGGAGGCGGCCGGCGCGCAGGGTCGCGCGGTCCATCCGCTGCTGCTGCGGCTGGCCGCCGCGGCCGCCCCGCAGGCCGCGTGAATCAGCCCAGCCGGCGCGTCATCGTGCCCTGATTCTCCTGCGCTTCGTCAGGGTTCAGGCAGAACCCAGTCGATAACCGACTCCGCGCACGGTGAGGATCGACCGAGTGGTGCCGAGCTTTCCTCGCAGGGTACTCACATGTGTGTCTATCGTCCGGCTCTTGTGGCCCCAGTCACTTCCCCAGACTTGGGCCATGAGTTCCTTTCTCGTCACCACACTCCCGTCGTGGACGGCGAGAATATAGAGGAGGTCGAACTCCTTCGACGTCACCTCCACGGAACGCCCGCGCAGCCGCACCTGCCGGGTGCGCGCGTCGAGCTGCAACTCGCGCAGCGAGATCTTCTCCGGGGCCTGCGGGTTCGGCCGGGCGCGCCGGAGCACGGCCTCGATCCGCGCCCCGAGCTCGCGGAACCCCCAGGCCTGGGCCACGCAGTCGTCCGCCCCGGCCTTGAGCGCGAGCACCCGCTCCGACTCGTCCTCGCGGCGGGTCAGCGCGATCAGTGGCACGTCGCTCTGCGAGCGCAGCGTCCGACAGGCCTCGATGCCGTCGACGTCGGGAAGCTCCAGGGACAGCAGCACCAGATCCGCCTCGTGGTAGCGGCGCAGGGCGTGCGCCCCGCTGCTGACGCTCTCCGCGGTGTAGCCCAGCCGTCGCAGACCCTGCGCCACCGCCTCGGCGGTCGCCTCCCGCTCCACGACGAGCACCTTCCTCATGGCACACATCCCTTCCGGCCGCATGATGAATAGAGGAAGCGTTCGCAGGTAAAATCATACCGACGAGAATGATATCTCTGTCAAGGGCCTTCCGCCTACTTATGCAGACTCCTGTGATACCGGAACCGGCCGGTCGACCGCCAAGGCCACGAGAAACGTACAGGTCAGAGGCATGTTCGGGGGATGACGGGAGCCGACGTTCGGCAATACGGCGACAATCACGGTGACGGCCGACTCCCCCGGAGAGTCGGCTCGATTGTCACCGGCAGGTAAATTCTTTCGTTCACCGGACCGCCGCGGGAATGGCCGCCGCGCGCGTCGCGGCCGGGGACGGCGCCGTCCCCGGCCGCGACGCCGAGAGCCCGGGCCCGGCTCAGGCCGGCCCGCGGCGACCGGGGAAGCCGTGCCGGGCCGAGGCCAGCACCACGGCCAGCACCGGAACCAGCGCCAGCAGCACCGCCCAGGGCAGGCTGGAGCTGCCGATCCGGGCCAGCAGCACGCCGCCGATCACCCCGCCCGCCGCCATGGCCACGTTCCACAGCGTCACCAGCATCGCCTGCGCGGCGTCCGCCTGCTCCCCGCCGGCTTCGCCCGCCGCCGTCTGCAGCAGGGTCGGCACCCCGCCCCAGCCGAGTCCCCACAGGGCCGCGGCGGCGTACACCGGGAACGCGGAGCCGTGCGAGCCGTTCAGCACCAGCAGCACCGCGGCCAGTTCGACCAGCAGCGTGCTCGCGATCGTCAGGGGCCTGAGCCTGCGGTGGATCTGCGCGCCCACGATCCAGATGCTCAGGATCGAGGTGACGCCGAAGACCAGCAGCACCACGTCGGTCCGGCCGCCGAGGCCGACGTGCTGGAGGTAGCTGGCGATGTACGCGTAGAGGATGGTGTGTCCGAGGACGAACACCAGGGTGACGAACAGCACCGGGCTCACCCCGGGCACCCGCAGCGCCGGCAGCACCTTCGGCCGCCCGCCGCCCTGCTGGCCGGGGAAGTCGGGGACCGCCGCCCAGATCCAGCCGAGCAGCAGCAGCGTCAAGGCGCTGATGATCACGAAGGCCAGCCGCCAGTTGACGGCGGTGCCGACGAAGGTCCCGGCCGGCACGCCCAGGGCCAGGGCCACCGGGATGCCCGCCATGGCCACGGCGATGGCCCGGCCCTGGAGGTGGGCCGGAGCCAGCCGGCGCGCGTAGCCCGCGAGCAGCGCCCAGGCCAGCCCGGCCGCGACCCCGGCGACGAAGCGCGCCGCCATCGTCAGCGCGTACGCGGAGGAGAGCGCGGTGACGGTGTTGGCCACGGTGAACCCCGCCATCGCGGTCCACAGCAGCCGCTTGCGCCGCCAGGACGCGGTCGCGGCGGTCAGCGGGATCGCGGTCAGCGCCGTGCCGACGGCGTAGACGGTGACGGTCTGTCCGGCGGTGGAGGCGGTCACGTGCAGGCCCGCGCTCATCTGCGGGAGCAGTCCGGCCGGCAGCGTCTCGGTCAGGCTGGTGATGAAGACCGCGGTGGACAGGGCCAGCAGTGACAGGAGCGGAAGCCTCTCCCGGGCCCGGACTTCAAGGGACGGATCGTCGATGCCCTCGGTTACGGTCACGACGTCGGGTGGGTTGGTCACGGAGGCTCCGGATGGTCGGGGAGATGGGTCGGGTGCCAGACCGGCGTCCCGGGCGGCCCGGCGGCATGCCGCAGCCCGCCGGCCCGAGAGACCCGGCCCACCCACCCTGCCCACGGCCGCTGCGGACCCGCTTCCGGTCGGCTGCCGGTGCACTGACGGTTCGCTGACGGTGCCGCTAAAGTGATGTTCATGCGCTTCGGAGTGCTCGGCCCGCTCGCGGTCTGGGGTGAGGACGACGTGGCGATCGCCGTGCCCGAGACCAAGGTCAGGGCACTGCTGGCGGTGCTGCTGGTGCACGAGGGCGGCCCGGTCTCGGCGGACCGGCTGATCGACGAGCTGTGGGGCGAGGCGCTCCCGGCCAAGCCGGCCGGGGCACTGCAGGGCAAGGTCTCCCAGCTGCGCCGCGTGCTCGGCCGCGACAGTGTGCTGCACCAGCCCGCCGGGTACCGGCTGCGGCTGGGCCCGACCCCGGGCCGGATCGACGCGCACGCCTTCCGCGCGCTGGCCGCCGAGGCCCGTACGGCCCCTGATCCGCGGCGGCGGGCGCGGCTGCTGACCGAGGCGCTGGAACTGTGGCGCGGCCCGGCCTACGCCGACTTCGCCGACGAGCCGTTCGCCCTGGCCGCCGCGCAACGGCTGGCCGACGAGCGCCTCGCGGTGCAGGAGGAGCAGGCCGAGGCGCGGATGGACGCCGGCGACCGGCTGCTGCTGCCCGGCGAACTCACCGCGCTGGTGCAGCTGCATCCGCTCCGGGAGCGGCTGCGCGCACTGCACATCCGCGCGCTCTATCTGGCGGGACGTCAGACCGAGGCCCTGGCTTCGTATGACGATCTGCGTACCCGACTGGTGCGGGAGCTGGGCGTCGAACCCGGGCCCGCGCTCGCCGCGCTGCACCAGGCCGTGCTGCGTCAGGATGCGCGGCTGGACGGCCCGGAGCCGCGGCAGCCCGCGGCCGCGGCCCAGGACACCGCGGCGCCCGGAGCGCGGCCGAATGCCGCGGCGCACCGCCCGCCGGCCAATCTGCCGACCGCGCTCACCGATCTGATCGGGCGCGGCGCCGCACTCGAGGAACTCTCCCGCCTGCTCGACCGGGGCCGCCTGGTCACCCTCACCGGGCCCGGCGGCGTCGGCAAGACCAGTCTGGCCATCGCCGCCGCGCACACCCGCGGCGGCGTGGACACGCGGCTGGCGGACGGGGTGTGGCTGGTCGAGCTCGCCGGGGTGCGCGCCAAGGGCCGGGTGGACGACCTGGCCCAGGTCGTGGCGAGCACCCTGGGCATCTCCGACGGCGCCGTGCCCGCCGTGCCGGGGACCGCGGCGGGCAACGCGGGCGCGGTCGCCTCCCCGGTGCACCGGCTGGCCGCCGCGGTGCGCGGCCGCCGCGCCCTGCTCATCCTCGACAACTGCGAACACGTCATCGAGGCCGCCGCCGAGCTGACCGAGCTGATCCTGCGCAGCGCGCCGGACGTGCGCGTACTGGCCACCAGCCGGGAACCGCTGGACCTGGCCGGCGAGGCGGTGTATCCGGTGGAACCGCTGGACGCGGCCTCCGCAGTCCGGCTGTTCACCGAGCGCGCCGCCGCCCGCGACCCCGGCTTCACCCGGGTCCTGGAGCGCGGCGGCCGCGCGGACCGGGACGCGGTGGCCGCGATCTGCCGCGGGCTGGACGGAATCCCGCTCGCCCTCGAGCTGGCCGCGACCCGGGTGCGCGGGCTCGGGGTGCAGGAACTCGCCGTCCGCCTGGACGACCGGTTCCGGGTGCTGACCGGCGGACGGCGCGGCGCCCCGGCCCGGCAGCAGACCCTGCGTGCCCTGATCGACTGGAGCTGGGAGCTGCTCGGCGGCCCCGAGCGGATCCTGCTGCGCCGGCTGACCGTGCACTCGGACGGGTGCGACCTCGCCGCGGCGGAGGCGGTCTGCGCCGGCGACGGCGTCGAACGCGGCCGGATCGCCGAACTGATCTCCCGTCTGGTCGACCGCTCGCTGGTGATCGCGGCGGACGGCCCGGCCGGACGCCGCTACCGGCTGCCGGAATCCGTGGCCGCCTACGCGGCCGAACGTCTGCGCGAGGCCGAGGACGCCTCCGCGCTGGAGCTGCGCCACCTCGGCCACTATCTGGCCTCGGCCGAGCGCGCCGAGCCGGAGCTGCGCGGTGCGGGTCAGCGCTCGTGGTTGATCCGGCTGGACGCCGACGCCGGGAATCTGCGCGCCGCGCTGGACGAGGCCTTGTCCGCACCCGACCAGGGCCGCACCCGCCAGGCCGTGCGCCTCGTCACGGCCCTGTCCTGGTGGTGGCTGCTGCGCGGCCGCTTCGCCGAGGCGCACCGCGCGCTGTGCGCCGTCGCCGCGCTGCCCGCCGCCGGCGCCGAAGCAGAGCCCGAACTCGCTCTGCTGCACGCCGCGTTCGCGCACCTGAGCGGGGACCGGGGCGAAGGCACCCGGGGCGCGCGGACGAACGCGGCGGCGATCACCGACCCGGTCCGGCGCGGCCGGGCCCTGTGGCTCTACGCCTACGGCGGTTTCAGCACCGGCGACGTGGCCGGCAGCGAGGAACTCAACGCCCAGGCCCTCGAGCTGTTCGTGGCGGCGCGGGACCGGTGGGGCACCGCTGCGGCCCTCGGGTTGCGCGCGACCCTGGCCCTGGTGCGCGGCGACCTGTCCGGGGCCGGCCGGGACGGCGGGCGCAGCGCGGCGATCTTCCACGAGCTCGGCGACCGCTGGGGCGAGTTGCAGACCGTCTCCCCGCTCGCGGCGCTGGCCGAGATCCTCGGCGACTACCTCGACGCGGCCGACCGCGAGCGCGCCGGACTGGCCCTGGCCCGCGATCTCGGTCTGGCGGCCGAGGTCTCGGCCAGGCTCTCCGGGCTCGGCCGGCTCGCGCTGCTGGAGCGGGACTGGCAGCGCGGACGGGAACTGCACGAGAAGGCCCGGCGGATCGCGATCGAGCAGGGCTACACCTATGGCGTGCTGCACTCCGAGATGGGCCTGGCCCTCGGCGCGCGCCGGTCCGGCGACCTCGCCGCCGCGCAGGCGCACCTGCTGCACATCCGGGATACGTACACTGACGTGTCCTCGGCGGCAGGCGAGCATCTGCTCGAGGCGGAACTCGGCTTCATCGCCGAACTGCGCGGCGACGGCGCGGCCGCGGCCGGCCACCACCTGTGCGGACTGATCGCGGCAGAATCCCTCGGCGAGCCGCGAGCCCTCGCCCTGTCCCTCGAAGGACTTGCCGGCGCCGCAAGACTGCTCCCCGATCCCGAAGCCGCCGCGACCACCGCCGCCCTCCTCCTCGGCGCCGCCGACGCCACCCGCCGCCGCGCCGGCGCCCCCCTGCCCGAGGGCGAAAAGGCCGACACCACCCGCATCGCCGCCGCAGCCCGCCAAGCGACAGATCCCGCGACCTACGCCGACGCGTTCCACCGCGGCGCCCAACTGACCGCGGCCGAAGCCGTCCGCCACGCCCGCGCCGTCATAGACGAGCTATCCCAATCGTCTGCGGTAGCGAGGTAAGTGTGTCCACGCCCTGTTTGTGACACAGACCTAGACACCACACCCTCCTCGCCGCGCTCTACGCCAAAATCAACGACGACCTCACCAGAATCCGCCAAGCCGGCCGACCGCCCCAGCTCACCAGCAGCGAACGTGTCCACCTGGCCGTAGCCAGAGGCTGCCCGGCTGCGCCCGCGAGCCGCACGGGCTGCGCGCTGCCCGACGCACACTGGCCCACCTGTTTGCCACCCGCCGCAACAGCCCGGCGACATCCACCGCCATCGAGCACACCAACGAGACCGGCCAGCCGATCACCCGGCCACCGACCGCCCACCACCACTGACCCGATCTCGGAACGCACCGTCCAACTGCGAAACCGATGGTTCTAGCCTTCCTGCACGATCGGACTCGGTCCTGGTTGGCGCCGGCTCGCCGGGGCGAGCCCGTGGTGTGTGTCCGCCCGCCCACCCGTTGCGTGAGTGGGCGGGCTGAAGTCTCAAGACGAAGTCAACGGCGCCGCTGGCAGGCCCTCGCTCGGAGAGAGGGGGTCGTGTCGGTTTGTGTGGCGGCTTGGGTTTCTGTGGGTGGTGGGGTTGGGGTGGGTCTCTCTC
>FSXZ01000627.1_pt1 | contig 20919 bp, 20 predicted proteins | sample 1638121 | NCBI WGS metagenome assembly FSXZ01 (sample SAMEA3914788, study PRJEB12502) | metagenome | biome: forest; material: soil | place: Canada | collected 2011-07-03 | depth 0.1 m
GCTGCGGGTGCAGAACGGGCAGTCGCGCTCGGTCGAGGCCTGGTTCGAGGCGAACATGCCCAGCAGCCGGGCGACCGGGAGCACCACCATGAAGTAGATGACCGCGCACGCGACCACGAACGAGATCACGTCGTCGATGAAGATTCCGTAGGTGAAAATGGAATGCTTGATGACGAACTGGTACTTGTCCAGGCTCTGCTGGCTGCCGAACAGCGCGAGCAGCGGGGTGATGAACGACGTCGTCAAACCCTTGACGAGGCTGGAGAACTGGCCGCCGATGACGACCGCGACCGCCAGGTCGACGAGGTTGCCACGGACGATGAACTGTCGGAATCCCTTCATGGGCCCCCAGGCTAGCCGGTCGCGGCCCCAGGTCCGATTCCGGCACGCTGGCCGCGCTCGAACCTACGCCGGCGCAGCGTGAGTGGGGAAGGCGACTTGTCCGCCCGGCGGCAGCACGGCCGAGGCGTCACGGCAGCGCACCCGGATCGGCGCGTGCCCGCCCGGACCCGCGCTCACCCGGACCCGGTTGTCGGCGATCTCCACGCTCAGGGCGTGTTCACGATACGTCATCGCGAACTCGAGTCGACCGAGTTCCTGCGGCCAGTAGGGATTCAGGTACAGAACGTCACCACGCGTCTCGACGCCCGCGAAACAGCGCTGCAGCACGTCGAGCGAGCCGGCCATCGCGGCCAGGTGCACTCCCTCCGCGGTGGTGCCGCCCTGGACGTCGGCGACGTCGCTGCGCAGCGCCTCGACGAAGTACTCCAGCGCGTCCTCGCGGTGCGCACGGGCCAGCACCGAGGCGTGCACCACCGCGCTGAGGGTCGAGCCGTGCGAGGTGCGGGCCAGGTAGTAGTCCACCGTGCGCGGGATCGAGGCGGGATCCCAGACGTAGCCCAGGCGCCCGAGCAGCCCGCGCAACTCGCCCGCGGAGAGCAGGTAGAACAGCATCAGCACGTCCGCCTGCTTCGAGGCCTTATACAGGTTGACGTCGGCGCCTTCGGCCTCGAGGATCCGATCCAGCCTCCTGATATCGCCGTACCGGGCCCGCAGCCCGGTCCAGTCCAGCTCCTCGAGCTGCTCGTATCCGGCGAACTGGCTGATCACCCCGTCGTCGTGAAAGGGCACGTACATGCGTCGCGTGATGTCGGCCCAGCGCTCGGTCTCCTCGGTGCCCAGTCCGAGCCCCTCGGCCAACTCCTGCCGCCGCGCGGCCGGCAGCAGCCGCAGCAGCAGCCTGGCCCGTTCGAGCACCCACACGGCCATCACGTTCGTGTAGGCGTTGTCGTCGATACCGGGCTCGACGGCGCCCGGATAGCGGGTGTGGAACTCGTCCGGACCGACCACCCCGCGCAGCCGGTACCGGTCCAGGGCGTGGTCGTACTCGGCCAGCGAACCGAAGAACCGGGCGATTTCCAGGAACATCTCCGACCCGTGCCGCACCGCGAACTCCCGGTCCCCGGTCGCCTGGTAGTACTGCCAGATGTTGTGCGCCACCGCGAGACCGACGTGGCGCTGCCGATAGGTGGGGTCCGGCAGCCACCGCCCGGACTCCGGGTTCAGATGCAGCAGCTGGCTGGTCTCGGTCCCGTCGGCGCCGGACTGCCACGGGTACATCGCCCCGCGCAGCCCCGCGTCGCGCGCCGCCCACCGCGCCGTGTCCAGGCGGCGATGGCGGTACTCCAGCAGCGAGCGCGCCACGTGCGGCAGCCGGGTGGTGAGCGCCGGCAGTACGAACAGTTCGTCCCAGAACACGTGCCCGCGGTACGCCTCGCCGTGCAACCCGCGGGCCGGCACGCCCGCGTCCAGGCCGATCGTGTTCGGTGAGACGGTCTGGAGCAGGTGGAACAGGTGCAGCCGGAGCACGGCCGCGGCCTCGTCGTTCTCGCCGAGCTCGATCCGGCACCGCTCCCACAGCTGCCGCCAGGCCCGCGCGTGCCGACCGAGCAGCGCGTCGAAGCCGTCGAGCCGGGCCAGCCAGCCCGTCGCGGCGTCCGCCGGAGCGCCGATCGCCTGGTCCCGGCCGGTGAACAGCGTCGCCGTCTTCTCCACGGTCACCGGATGCCCGGCCTCGAGCGGCAGGACCACTTCGTGGCCCACACACGCCCCCGCCGCCACCGGCCGGTACACGGCCCGCAGGCGCTCTCCCTCGCTCACCGCCGTCCGGATCGCCTGCGCGACCCGCACCGTGGACTGCACGGTCTCGGTCTCCACCAGTGCCGTCTGCGCGTCCAACACCTCGGCCCGCTCCACCCGCAGGTGCTTTCCGGACAGATCGCGGTACCGGTTCACCCCCGTGTTCGCCGTCTCGCCGTCGAGCACGGAGCGCAGCGTCAGCGTGCCGCTCCAGTCCTGCGCCAGCACGGTCGTCTGCAGCGCGCCGACGTGCTGGAACTCCATGTGCGCGAACCGCCGTTGCACCACCCGCGTCGAGCGCCCGGCCGCATCGCGGAAGCGCAGGTCGCGCACCATGACCCCGAGCCGCAGGTCCAGCGTCTGGCGGTAGTGGGTGAGCTCGGCGGCGCCCGCGTCGAACCACGGTCCGTCGTCCAGGCGCAGCCCGGTGGCGAGCCAGTCGGGCAGGTTCACCACGCTCTCGTTGGCCACCTCGCGGCCGTCGATCACGTCGGTGAGCGCGTTGTACAGCCCGGCCGCGTAGGTGCCCGGGTAGTGCACCGCGTCGGCGACCGCCTCGGGCGCGGACCCGCGCGTGGCGAAATAGCCGTTGCCCACCGTGCACAGCGTCTCGCGCAGCCGCTCCTGCCCGGGGTCGTACCCCTCGTACTCGGCGGACCAGGCGGACATCCAGCCTCCCTCGTCGTCCCCCGGTCCGGCTCGTCCCGCCGCGCCCTCCACCCGGTTCAGGGCTTCGAACGCACCCCGCCGACGCTCACCTGCTGCCCCTCGATCGACCCGATGTCGTCCGCGGCGTCCTGGATCAGCCGACGGGCCAGATCCGCCAGCGCGCGGCCGACGGCGAGCTCGTCCCCGATCTCCGGCACATCGAAGTCGGTGCACTTGCGCCACGCCTCCCCGGCGCCCCGCCGGGTCCGCTGGTCCGTGGCCAGTACCGCTTTCGCCCTGGTCCGCCCGTCCTCGATGGTCAGCTCCACTGTGACATGGCGACGTTCGACCCGCATCGTCATCCGCCTCCTTCCCTCACATCCTCCCCCCGATCCGCCCGGCCCGCAGCCGGGTGTGAGCCGTGCCGACCCCGCGGCGGTCCTGCTCACCGACTCGGCCGCCGCGGGCCTGGCCATGGAGTTGCCGGACGACTCCTCCTTCGGCAGGTCCCGCCACTGCGGCCCGGTCCCTGCGCCGAGGTTAGGCTGGGGAGATGGCCGAGAACCAAGGCACGCCGCTGCCCCGCAAGCTGGGCCTCAAGCCGGGCCGGCGGGTGGCCGTGGTGGGCGCGCCCGACACGTTCGACGCGGCGCTCGGGGCGGTGCCGTCGGGGGTCGAAATCGACAGCGGCGCGGCGCCGGGCCCGGGGCCGTACGACGTCGTGGTGTGGTTCGCCACGACACGGCGGGCTCTGGCGGACGCGGTGGCCGCCGCGTCCGCCGGACTGCTCACGCCCGCGGGCGGGCTGTGGATCGGGTGGGCCAAGCGCGGCAGCGGGATCGCGGCCGAGGTGGATGCGGACCTCGTGCGGGCGGTGGCGCTGCCGACCGGGCTGGTGGACGACAAGATCTGCGCCATCGACGGCTCCTGGTCCGGCATCCGGCTCGTCCTGCGCCGCGCACTGCGGCCGTGATGGCCCGCGGCCGTCAACGCGGCGGCCGGGCGCTCTCCCGGTAGCGGCCCGGCGTGGTGCCGAAGGCGCGGCGGAACGCGTCGATGAAGGCGCTCGGGCTGCGGAAGCCGCAGAGCCCCGCCACGGTGGTGACCGGCCGGCCCGCCGCCAGCAGCATCAGGGCTCGTTGAAGGCGCAGTTGGGCCCGCCACTGCGGGAAGCTCATGCCCAGCTCGGCCCGAAACAGCCGGCTCAGGGTGCGCTCGGCGGCGCCGACCACGCGGCCGAACTCGGCCAGGGAACGCTCGTCGGCCGGGTCGGCGGCGAGGATCGCGGCGACCGCGCGCAGCCGGTCGTCTTGCGGCGCGGGCAGCGAGAATCCCAGCTCCTGCACCCGGCGCAGCCGGTCGAGCGCGACCAGTTCCAGGTGGTGGCGCTGGAGGGCGTCGAGCTCCGATCCCGGCCGCGCCCCCGAATCCGCCGCCGGCCGCGCGGCGCCGTCAGCGTCCTGACCTTCGCTCAGCGCCACGATCACCTCCCGCAGCAGGGCGTCCGCGGCCAGCACGGTCGGCCGGTCCAGTCGCAGCGGATTGACGTTCGGCGGGAAGATCAGGGTACGCATCTCGGTCTCGCCGTAGGCGCGGTGCGCGTGCGGGACGCCCGCCGGGATCCAGACCGCCCGGTACGAGGGCACCACCCACACACCGAGCGGGGTGGAGATCTCGAGCACGCCGCGCAGCGGATAGCACAGCTGGTTCACGGCGTGGTCGTGCCAGTCGATGAGCTCCCCGGACAGCAGCGTCCGGCGGGTGGGCCCGGGCAGATCGTGGCGGCTTACCGACATGAGTCGGCAGAATATCGGAAGTCGGCACCCGGCGCCCGGCGGCACAGTCGAGGTATGAACGCGATCCTCTCCCCGGCGGGGCCGATCGAGCCCCCCGCAACCCGCCGCGGCCGCGCGCCCGCTTCCGGCGCGTCCCCGCAGGCGCGGCCCTGGCCGCGGATGCGCCTGTGGTTCGCCGCGCACGCCGTGGACGACTTCTACCAGGGTCTGATCCCGGCCAGCGTGCCCTATTTCGTGCTGGACCGGCACTACAGCTACCTGGCCGCCTCCGGCCTGACCCTGGCCGCGACCCTCGGCAGTTCTCTGCCACAGCCGTTCATCGGACTCGCGGTGGACCGCTTCCGGCTCGGCGGCCTCGCGGCCGCGGGCGTGGCGGTCGCCGGGCTCGGTGCCGGACTCTCCGGCCTGGCCGGTCCGTACGTGCTGGTCTGGCTGCTGATCCTGCTCTCCGGCGCGGGCGTGGCGATGTTCCATCCCGCGGCCGGGAAGTCGGCCCGCGAGGCGGCGGGGGAGAGCACCTCGGCGATGAGCGTGTTCGCCGCCGGCGGAAGCGTCGGGTTCTTCCTCGCCCCGGTCCTCGCCACTCCGGCCCTCTCCGCCCTCGGCGTCGGCGCCACCGCGCTGTTCATCCCGCCCGCACTGCTGGCCGGGTACGGGCTGCTGCGGGCGAAGGCGCGCCGGGACGCGGCGGCGGATCCGGCCGTGGCGCCCGCCGCCGGCGGCCGTGCGCCCGCGCCCGCCGGCGCGGACCAGTGGGGTCCGTTCGCGGCGCTGACCGGGATCGAGGTGGTGCGCTCGATCGCCTTCTTCGGTGTCAATACCTTCATCGAGCTGTACTGGCTGCGGTCGCTGCACGCCTCCCGCGCGCTGGCCGGCGTCGCGCTGGCCTGCTTCCTGGTGGGCGGGGTGGCCGGGACCCTGGCCGGCGGCCGGATCGCCGACCGGATCGGCACCATCCGCACCGTCCGGCTCGGCTGCGCGCTCGGCCTGCCCGCGCTGCTGGCGCTGCGGCTGTGCCCGGGCACCCTCACCCCGCTGCTGTGCGCCGTGCTCGCCGGACTGGTGCTCAACATCCCGTTCGCGGTGCTGGTCAAACTGGGCCAGGACTATCTGCCCGCCCGCCCCGGCACCGCCGCGGGCGTCACCCTCGGCCTCGGCGTGAGCGTCGGCGGGCTGGCCTCCCCGATCCTCGGCGCCATCGCCGAGCACGACGGTCCGCGCGGGGTGTTCACCGTGTTGTGCGCGGTCCCGATCGCCGCGCTGGCGCTGGCCTTCCTGCTCACCGCGCCCCGCCCGCACGAAGCCTGAGCCCGGCCGCGCGGGCGCGCTGCCCGCATGGCCGAGGCCTGGTTGCCGCCGCGCCGCCCCGGCCGTTCCATGGGCTCATGGAGCAGCCGAAGTTCGTCGACCATCCCGATCCGAACGTGGTGCTGCGCGGCGGCCCCCTCGACGGCCGCCGCACCCGGGTGCACAACTGGGCGCCGGCGTTCCTCGAGGTGGACGGCCGGATGTACGCCTACCGCCCGCTCGGCGAACTCGACGCCGAATACCCGACGCTGAACGTCTACGTGCTCGACGAGTCCGGCCAGGCCGACGGATAATCGGCCGCGTCACCTCCCCGTGGAGATCAGGGCCGGAGCGTAGGCTGGGGCCCGGCCGGATCATCGAGGCGGAGGTAGACGCATGAGTGGCACGGGAACGCCGTTCGACGAGGACAAGGTCGTCGACAGCCCCAGCGACTGGGTCAATTCCCATATCCAGACCTACGTGAGCACCGACGGCGCCGAGGGCCACGAGTTCCGCGGCGGCGCGCCGATCCTGCTGCTGACCGTGCTCGGCCGCAAGACCGGAGTGTGGCGGCGCACGGCGCTGATCTACGGCCGGGCCGGGGACGCGTACGTGGTGGTGGCCTCCAAGGGCGGCGCGGCCAAGGATCCGCTCTGGTACACCAACCTGGTCGCCCACCCCGAGGTGCACGTGCAGGTCAAGGAGGCCAAGTTCGTCGCCCGCGCGCGCGTGGCCGAGGGCGCCGAGCGGGCGAAGCTGTGGTCCGCGATGACCTCGATCTGGCCGGACTACGACGGCTACCAGGCCCACACCGCGCGCGAGATCCCCGTCGTGGTGCTGGACCCGGTGCGTTAGCGGGCGCCCCCGGTCCGCGCCCGCGGGCGCTCAGGCCACCACCAGCACCAGTTTTCCGTCGATCCGCCCGGCCTCGCCCAGGCGGTGCGCCTCGGCCGCGGCGGACAGCGGCAGCGCGTCGTGGATCCGGGCGCGCAGTCCGCCGGAGCGGGCCAGGTCGGCGATCACCTGCATTCCCGCGCGGTCGGCCTGCACCAGCATCGTCCGGCAGCGCACTGCGCGTTCGGCCGCGAGCCGCTGCTCCGGGCCGTCCGGATCGGTGCGCAGCAGCGTCACCACGGTGCCGCCGGCCCGCACCGCTTGCAGGGATTCGACCAGCGTGTCGCCGGTGAACGGGACCAGCGCGGCATCGGCGTCGGACACGGCCGCGCGCAGGTCGGCGGCGCGGTAGTCGAGCGCCTCGGCGGCGCCGAGCGACCGGACGTACTCCAGATCCTCGGCGCTCGCGGTGCCGGTCACCTTCGCGCCCATCCGGCTCGCGATCTGCACCGCCAGATGGCCCACCCCGCCCGCCGCGCCCTGAATCAGCACACGTTGACCGGCGGTCAGGTGCGCCGTGTCGTTGAGCGCCTGCCACGCGGTGAGCGAGGCCAGCGGCAGCGCGGCCGCCTCGACGAAGTCGAGTTGCTCCGGCTTGCGCGCCATGGCGCGCGCGGGGCAGAGCACGTACTCGGCGTAGCCGCCGACGCCGTGCGGGTAAGGCAGCATGCCGAAGACCTCGTCGCCCTCGTCGAAGACGGTCACCCCGTAGCCGAGTTTGTCCACCACCCCGGCCACGTCCCAGCCGAGTACCAGCGGCAGCCGGTCCAGGAACAGCGGCGCGGCCCGGTGCTTCCAGTCGGTCGGGTTCACCCCCGCCGCCCGCACCCGGATCCGGATCTCGCCGGGACCGGGCTCGGGCACCGGCAGCCGGTCGGTCTCCCGCAGCACCTCGGGACCGCCGTACTCGGTCTGGACGATCGCCCGCATCTCAGCTCAACGCCCTGATCAGCTCGTCGGCCAGTGGCGCGGACGAACTCGGATTCTGCCCGGTGTAGAGGTTGCGGTCGCGGATGGTGTGCGGACGGAACGGCGCCCCGTTCTCGATCCGCAGCCCGAGCTGCTTGAGCCGCGTCTCGAGCAGCCACGGGGCCACGAACGCGGTGCCGGCCAGTTCCTCTTCCTTGTCCGTGAAGCAGGTGATGCCGTAGCCGGCGAACGGATTGGACCCGTCCTGCTGGGTGGCGGCGAGCAGCGCGGCCGGCCCGTGGCAGACGATGCCGACCGGCAGCCCCGCGTCCAGGGCCTCGGTCAGCACCCGTCCGGCGTCGGGGTCCACGGCCAGATCCTCCATCGGCCCGTGCCCGCCCGGCACGTACACCGCCGCGTACGCCGTCGGGTCCACGTCCGCGAGCACGACCGGGCGGGCGAACTCCGGCGACTGCTCCACCGCCGTGCGCATCCGCGCCGCGCCCTCGTCCCCGCCGTTCGCCCCGGGCGCCAGACTGGCCGGATCGGCCGGGGGAACCACCCCGCCGGGCGTGGCCACGATCACCCGGTGGCCGGCCGCCTTGAACGCCTCCAGCGGCGTCACGGCCTCCTCGGCCCAGTAGCCGGTCGGGTGTTGCGAACCGTCCTTGAGCGTCCAGTGGTCGCTTCCGGTCATCATGAAGAGAATCTCGGCCATTCGTCCTCGGCTCCTGTCGTTGCGTTCCCCCCGTCACCCTGGCCGCCCGCGCGCCCGCCCGCATCCGCAGCCGCCGTGCGCTCCGTTCAGCCCGCGTGCATCCGGGCGACGTCCGTGACCTCGGACACGAGCTCGAACGTGATGTGGGGGGACAGGGCGCGCAGGAAATCGGCCGCGTCGAACGCCGCCCCGGCCGCCACGACCCCGGTCGCCCTCGCCTGCCCGGTCAGGATGCGGTGCACCGCCTCCACCGCGAGCGGCGCGGTCACCGCGTAGATGTCCCGGCCGCTCGCGACGGCGCGGCGGCGTGCGTCCCCGGCGCGCAGGACCACGTCCACCACGAAGGTCTGTGCCGACCGGCCGTGCTCGTCCACCGCGACCGGCCCGGCGGGTGCCGCGGCGCCGAGGTCCGCGGCCGCCTCGACGGACATGTAGGTGCGCACCTCGGGGATGTCCAGGTGGCTCGGGATGGTGACGACGTCGGCCATGGTGAAGCCGCCGAGCACGGTCCGGCGGCCGGCCGGCTCCGGGAAGGACCACGGGAGGCTCGGCAGGTCGGCGTCATCGGCGTAGTAGTCCAGCCGGCCGCCGGTGAAGCGCACCCGCCGCCCCGCCCGCCGCTCGTGCGAGATCTCGCCCGCCGCGAGGGTGCCCGGGGTGGGATGCCAACTGCTCAGCCCGTACGCGACGTGCGCCTCGTCGGCGGCGGTCCAGTCCCCACCCATCGCGGCCGTGGCCAGCAGATCGCCGAGCCCGCCGTAGAACGCCATCGCCGGGACCACGACCACCCCGGCGGCGCGCGCCCGCTCCGCGTACCGCGCGAACGTGTCCGCGTTGGCCTCGATCTCGGCCGCCACGTCCACGTACGGGAGCCCGGCCCGCAGCGCGGCCTCGATCACCGGGGCGCCCGTCGCGGCGAACGGCCCGGCGCAGTTGAGCACCGCGGCCGCCCCGTCGAGGGCGCGATCGAGCGAATCCGCGTCCGCGACCGACGCCGTGCGCGCGGTCAGGTCCGGGTACCGCTGCGCCAACGCGCCCAGCTTCTGCGCGTCGCGGCCGACGAGCAGGGGAACGTAGCCGCGCTCGAGCAACTCCGCCACCACGAACCGCCCGGTGTGCCCGTACGCGCCGAAGACCGCCACGACCTGACCGGCCTTCATATCCGACCTCGAATTCTCCATGCGGAAATCGTGTCAGTGGGCCCCGCCCCGAACCAGGGGCGGGAACGCCACGTCCCGTACAGTTTCCGACATGAGCACTCTGGCGTTCGCCGCCCTCGACGGCATGCTCCACTACGAACTCACCACCGCCTGCGAGATCTTCTCGTACGACCCGACCGGCCTGGCAGACCCCTGGTACGAGGTGCTGGTGTGCGGCTCTGGCCCGGTCCTGGCCGGGCGCTTCGCGATCGAGCCGGATGCCGGCCTGGACCGGCTCGTGCGGGCCGAGACGGTGATCGTGCCGTCCGTGGCCGACGTGGACGCCGAGATACCGGCCGAGCTGCTCGACGCACTCCGCGCGGCACACGCGGCCGGGGCGCGGCTGGTCTCGTTCTGCACGGGCGCGTTCGTGCTGGCCGCCGCCGGGGTGCTGGACGGACTGCGGGTGACCACGCACTGGGCCCACACCGATGTCCTCGCCGCCCGTTATCCCCGGGTACACGTGGACCCGGACGTGCTCTACGTGGACAACGGCCGGGTGCTCGCCTCGGCCGGCAAGGCCGCCGTGATCGACCTGTGCCTGCACCTGATCCGCCGCGACCACGGCCCGACCGTGGCCAACGCGGTGGCCCGGCGCATGGTCGTGCCGCCGCACCGGGCCGGCGGCCAGGCCCAGTTCGTCACCACCCCGGTGCCCGCCCGGGCCGACCATCCGCTGGCCGACCTGCTCGGCTGGACCATGGCCCGGCTCGACCGCAAGCTGACCGTGGAGGACCTGGCCCGCCAGGCGAACCTGAGCCCGCGCCAGCTGGCCCGCCAGTTCCGCGCGGCCACCGGCACCACCCCGCTGCACTGGCTGCACATCCAGCGCATCCGCCGCGCGCAGGATCTGCTGGAGAACACCGACCGCGGCATCGAGGCGATCGCCGAGGCCGCCGGGATGGGCACGGCGACCACGCTGCGGCGCCACTTCCACGCCGCCGTCGGCGTCTCCCCGGACGCCTACCGGCGCACCTTCGCCGCCCGGGCCGCGCTCAGCCCGCCGCCTGCTTGATCAGGGCCGCGATACGCTTCTCCTCGGTCGGCCCCAGCGCGGTCAGAGCGAACTCGACCGGCCAGAACGCACCGTCGTCGAGCTGCGCGACGTCGCTGAAGCCGAGGGTCGCGTACCGGGTCTTGAACTTCTGCGCGGGCCGGAAGTGGCACAGGATCTTGCCGTCCTTCGCGTACGCCGGCATGCCGTACCACAGCCGCGGGGCCAACTGCGGGGCGTTTTCCTGCACCAACGCGTGGACCCTCTCGGCCAGGACCCGGTCCGGCTCGTCGAACCCGGCGATCTTCTCGACCACGGCGGCGGCCTCCTCGGCCGCCTTCGCGGCCTTGGATCCGGCCCGCGAGGACGCCTTGAGCTCCTTCGCGTGGTCCTTCATCGCCTCGCGTTCCTCGTCCGAGAACCCCTCGTAGGTGCCCGCGGACCCGGCCGTACGCTTCGTGCTCTTCTTCTCCTGCGCCATCGCGCCGTTCCTCCCGTGTCGTTCCCCTTGGTCCTCCCATCCTAGGAACGGCCCGCCGCGCCCGCTTCTCCAAAGCTGATCGACTGATCGGCGGGCGCGGCGCGGTCCGCGCTCAGGACACCGTGGAGCCGCCGTCCACCGGCAGGATGGTGCCGGTCACGTAGCCGGCGTTGATCAGATACCGGATGGCCTCGGCCACGTCCCCGGGCCGGCCGATCCGCTTGGCCCGCGCCCCCTCGGCCGCCGCGGTGAACTGGTCCTGGCGCGCCTGCGGCGGCAGGAACGACCACCACGCGGTGTCCACCACGCCCGGCGAGACGGCGTTGACCCGCACCGGCGCGAGCTCGGCCGAGAGCGGCGGCACGATCCGGTCCAGCGCGCCGTTGGCCGCGGCCAGCGCGACCGTGCCGGGCAGCGCCGCACGCGAACTCGCCGCCGAGATCATCGTGATCGACCCGGTGACCCGGGCCTGGCGGATCGCGTGCAGATAGGCGAAGAGCTTCTGCTCCACCGCGCCCTTCACGTCCGCGAAGTCCGTGTCCTTGATCGGCCCGAAGCCCAAGGGCCCGGGGCTGAACGCGAGCACGAGGTGGTCGAACTCCCCGATCCGCGCGAAGAATCCCGCCACCGCCGCCTCGTCCGTGCCGTCGAGCCGCTCGGCCACCGCGACCGTGTCCTCGATCGCGGCCAGCCGGGCCTCGTCGCGCCCGCACACGATCACCTCGGCTCCGTCGGCCGCGAGCAGTTGCGCCGTCGCCAGCCCGATCCCGGACGTACCACCCATGATCACCACGCGCATCGTGTCTGCACCCTCATCGTCATCCGTGTTCGTATGTGCCGGAACCAGACTCGCGGCGGCGCGGCGGGGCTGCCAGAGCGGGTTCACACCGGTACTGCGTGTACCAGGGTGCGCGCTCGCTATCCTGAACCGGTGACGGGGACCGCGGCCGAACGGCGGCAAGAGCTCGGCGCGTTCCTGCGCAGCCGGCGCGAACGGCGTCGTCCGCAGGACGTGGGCCTGCCGGTGGGAACCCGGCGCAAGACCCCGGGCCTGCGCCGCGAGGAGGTCGCCACCCTCGCCGGGGTGAGCGTGACCTGGTACACCTGGCTGGAGCAGGCCCGCGAGATCCGGGCCTCGCGCCAGATCCTGGGCAGCCTGGTGGACGTGCTCGGCCTCGACGCCCGGGAGACGGCGCACCTGTTCGACCTGGCCGGCGAGGCGACCCCGGCCGCCGCGCCCGATCTGGCCGAGGTGCCGCGCGCCTACCGGCTGCTGCTCGACCAGCTGGAACCGAATCCGGCCTACCTGGTCAACCGCCGGTTCGACCTGCTCGCCTGGAACCGCGGTGCCGCCGCCCTGTACCCGGACCTCGAGCGCTTCCCGGCCGAGCGTCGCAATATCCTGTGGCTCACCTTCACCGCGCCGGCCGCGCGGGCGCTGTCCGAGGACTGGGAGCGCGACGCCGCGCACGCGGTCGGGGTCTTCCGGGCGCAGCTCGGGCAGGGTGTGCTGGACGCCTCGATCACGGCACTGGTGACGGCGCTGGAGGGCGAGAGCGAGCAGTTCCGCCGGCTCTGGCAGGGCCGGGACGTGGCCACGTACGTGCCGGCCGGCTGGACGCTCAACCACCCGCGGCTGGGCCGGATCGTGTGCGAGTACGCCAAGCTGCACACCGCCGACGACGGCAGGACACTGGTCGCCTTCCTCGCCGAGCCCGGCTCCGAACTCTCCCGCCGCTTCACCGAGGCGATCGCGCCGGACCCCGCGGACGCAACCCAGCGTGATGACTCGAATACCAAGGGTCGATCATAAGGGGTGTCTCAGGCAGGCCCGGTCCCGGATGACATGCTGAGGCCCATGTCCATAGCCCCGCCCCGCCGTGAGCCCGGCACGCTCTCCCGCCCGACCGCGTTGCTCGTGGCCGGCGCCGCCTTCATGGAGCTGCTCGACGGCACGGCGCTGAACACGGCCGCACCCCGGGTCGCCGACACCCTCGGCGTCTCCTCCTCCGCGATGGCCGTGCCGATCAGCGCCTACCTGGTCACGGTGGCCGCGTTCATCCCGCTCGGCGGGTGGGTGGTGGACCGGTTCGGCGGGCGGCGCACCTTCGCCCTCGCCGTGGTCGTGTTCACCCTGGCCTCCGCGCTGTGCGCGACCGCGCCGTCGCTGGCGGTGCTGGCCGTGGCGCGGGTGGTGCAGGGTATCGGCGGCGCGCTGATGGTGCCGGTCGGCCGGCTGGTGGTGCTGCGCGACATCCGGCGCGAGGAGGTGATCCGCGCGGTGGCGCTGTTCACCTGGCCCGCGCTGGCCGCGCCGCTGCTCGGGCCGGTGATCGGCGGAATCCTGGCCACCTACGCGTCCTGGCGCTGGATCTTCCTGCTCAACCTCCCGCTCGGCGTCCTCGCCCTCTGCTTCGTCGGCACCATCCCGGCGGACCGCGGGCTGGCCCGGCGGCTGGACGTACGCGGCTGGTGGACCAGCGCGATGAGCCTGGGCACCCTCACCGCCGCCGCGGCGATCCTGGCCATCCCCGGGGCCGCGCTCACCCCGGCGGCCCTGTGCGCCGTACTGGGCCTGGTCTTCGGGGCCCTCGCGGTGCACCGGCTGCGCACCGCCCGCGAGCCCCTGGTGAGCCTGGGCGCACTCAGGGTCGCGACATTCCGGGTCTCCCACGCGGGCGGCTCGGTGTTCCGGGTGGTCTGCAACGCGGTGGCGTTCCTGGTGCCGCTGCTGTTCGTGGACGACTTCGGCTGGACCTCCGCGCACGCCGGCGAGGTGCTCGTGGCCCTGTTCGCCGGGAACCTCGGGATCAAGCCCGCCACCACGCCGCTGTTGCGCCGCTTCGGTTTCCGCACCGTCATCGTGGCCTCGGTGTGCGGCCTGGCCGTCACCGTCGCGCTGATGGCCGCGCTCAGCCCGGGCACCCCGCTGCTGCTGACCCTGGTGCTGCTCGCGGCCAGCGGGGTGTTCCGCTCCACCGGCTTCACCGCGTACAACACGGTCGCCTTCGCCGACATCGACGCCGCCGAACTCACCCACGCCAACACGCTCTCCTCCACCATCCAGCAGCTCGCGGTCGGCCTCGGCGCCGCCGGCGGCGCCCTCGCGCTGCGCCTCGCGCTGCTGCTCGACCCGCGCGAGAGCTACCGGGAGGCGTTCGTCTTCATCGCACTGATACTCGTCGTCCCGGTGGTCGAGGGCGCCCTGATGCCACGCGACGCGGGTGGCAACCTCACCCGCCGCGTCACACCGGAACCGGAGCCGTCCCGCGGCTAGCCTGTCCTAGGATGACCGCCATGGCGGGGAACGGGGAGCCGAGAATCGCCCGCGGCATCATCGTCTTCGGCCGCGGCCACGCCCCGGGGCGCACCGACCGGCTCAGCGACGCCAGCCTGGCCCGGGTGGACCGGCTCGCCGGGTACCTCGCCGCGCACGCCGCCGATTTCGCCGAACAGCCCGCCACCGTCGTGTGCAGCGGCGGCTGGGCGGGCGCGGCCGGAGCCGTGGCCCGGCGCCCGCTCGAGGCGGAGTGCGAGGGCAGCCTGATGGCCGCGGCGGCCCGCACCCGCACCGTCGAAGGCAGGCCCTTGACGCGATACGCCGAGGTCCTGGCCGAGACCGAGTCCGCGAGCACGCTGGAGAACGCCCTGCGCGTGCACGCCGGGGGCTACTTCGCCGCGCTGGACTTCGACCCGCGCCACCCGCTCGGCCTCGTCGCCCACCCCGGCCACCTCGAGCGCTGCGCGTACTACTGCCGCATCGTGTTCGGCCTGGACCGCGCGGCGCTGCTGCCCATCGCCGCCACCGGCGGCGACCAGCTCTCGGCCGGCCTGCCGGAGCCCTTGATGAACCTCGCCACCCGCCTCGCCTGCGCCGGCGCGCGCGGGCCGGCGGCGCTGCGCCGCCGGGAACGCATCCTGGTCGGCCTGGCCCGCGCGCTCGGCCGCGGCTGAGCCGCCCAACTGCTCCGACGCCGTCGGGGCCGAGCGAAAAACCGATTGCGGGTGCTGACCCGTTCCCGCCACCCTGACCCCGTGGACCTGTGAGTACCCAGCAGCACGGAAACGGGTGTCCGCGGTCGAGGTAGCCGCCGCCCGCCGATGAGTGCTGCGTGTGACGCCCTTTCATCCGGCCGACTCACGACTCACGGAGATCCCACCCCTTATGCATCAACAGATTGCCCGCAAGTCCCTGTGGACAGTGCGGGAGCTCGGCCTGCCCACCCTCCTGCGCGCCTGCCCGGACTGTCCCTCCACCCGGCACCGGGCCTCCGGGAAGCTGCGCCTGAACGCCAACGGCAAGCTGCTCGACGCCTGGCTGCTGGTGCTCTGCGCCGGCTGCGGGCGCACCTCCAAGGTGCCCGTGTACGAGCGCGTCCACGTGCGCGAACTCACCGACGCGCGGCGGACCGCGTTCGAAGAGAACGACGCCGCACTGGTGCGCGAACTCGTCACCAGCGCGGCGCTGGCCCAGCGCTGCGGATACGCCCTTGACTGGACCGGCACGTGGGCGCTGGAGACCGATCTGCCCTTTCCCGACTTCGACCGGATTTCCCCGGCCCCGGAGAACACCGGGTTCCTCGTCCGATTCGAACTGCCCGCACCGATTCGCCTCGAACTGCTCTTGATGAAAGGACTCTGTCTCAGCCGGGGCCGCGTACGCACCCTGGTCGAGAGCGGAGTGATCCGGCTGCCGGACGGTCTGCGCAGGTCCGGCAAGGTCGGCACGGACTTCGGGTTCTGCGTCGTCTTTTCATCCGGGCTTTCATGAGAAAAGGCCGTTGAGCTCGATCGAATTCGTTTCGACGCGCCGGTGATGCTTGGCCCCCCTCGGGCGGGTTTGTACCATCACCGGCGCGATACCCCGTGACACGGCGCGACGAGAACCGCGTCGGCCACGTGATTTCCGGACTTTCCGGTAAGGAGGTAGACACGCGTGCACCCTCTCTTCCCCGGCGCGGGCCCGAGCGCCTCGGCCGCCCGCCCGTCCCGGCTGCGCCGCCGCGTCGCCGCGCTGGTCTCGGCGCTGCTGGTGGCCACCGGCCTGAGCGCCGCCGTGGCCCCGCAGGCCTCGGCGGCCGCCGGCTGCACCGCCACGTACGCCAACCAGAGTGAGTGGAGCGGCGGATTCGTCGCCGCGGTGACGGTGACGAACTCGGGCAGCACCGCCCTGACCGCCTGGACCGTCACCTGGACCTTCGGCGGCGACCAGAAGGTGACGAGCGGCTGGAGCAGTTCCCAGGTGCAGAGCCTGGAGTACGTGACCGCCTCCAACCTGAGCTACAACGGCTCGGTCGCGGTCGGCTCCAGCACGTCCTTCGGCCTGCAGGGCACCTGGAGCGCGAGCGACGCCGCACCCACCGGCGTCACCTGCACCCCGGCCGCCACCGTCACCCCCGCGATCGTCACCACGACGAACTCGGCCCAGGTGATGCAGGGCTTCACCGACAGCTTCGGGGTGGCCCTGTCCCAGGCGCCCGCCGCGAACGTGACCGTCGCGGTGGCGCGTTCCTCCGGTAACAGTGGTCTGAGCGTCGGTGCGGGCGCGTCCCTCACCTTCACCCCGACGAACTGGAACACCGCGCAGAACGTCACCGTCGCCGCGGACACCGCGAGCAGCGGCGTCGGCACCTTCACCGCGAGTTCCAGCGGCTACACCTCGGCCGCGGTCGCCCTCAACGAGGACGTCGCGACCCCGGCACCGCAGTTGCAGGTGTCCGGCAACAAGATCGTGGACGCGAGCGGGAACCAGGTGATCCTGCACGGAGTGAACCGCTCCGGCGCCGAATACGCCTGCGTCCAGGGCTGGGGCTTCTTCGACGGACCCGTCGACGAGGCGTCCATCCTGGCCATCAAGAGCTGGACGCACGTGACGGCGGTGCGGGTGCCGCTGAACGAGGCCTGCTGGAACGGCGAGTCGTACGTCACCGCCGCCTACGCCGGAGCGAACTATCAGGCGGCCGTGGAGAACTACGTCAAGCTGCTCAACGCCAACGGCATCGTGGCGATCCTGGACCTGCACTGGACCGACGGCCTCTACACCGGCACCTCCTCCGGCTGCTCCTCGGCCGAGGCCACCTGCCAGAAGCCGATGCCGGACTCGGCCGAGGCCATCCCGTTCTGGACCTCGGTCGCGACCGCGTTCAAGGGCAACGACTCGGTCATCTTCGACCTGTTCAACGAGCCGTACGCGTCCCGGGCCACCGGGAGCACCGCCACCGGCTGGCAGTGCTGGGAGAACGGCGGCACCTGCGCCGGCATCGGCTACCCGGTGGCCGGCATGCAGTCGATGGTGAACGCGGTGCGCTCCACCGGCGCCAACAACATCCTGATGCTCGGCGGCGAGGAGTACGCCAACGACGTGACCGACTGGCTGCAGTACGAGCCCACCGACCCGGACAGCGACCTCGTCGCCGCCTGGCACTCGTACGACGGCAATACCTGCAACACCTTGTCCTGCTGGACCAGCGAGGTCGCCCCCGTGATCGCGAAGGTTCCGGTGATCACCGGCGAGATGGGCGAGGGTGACTGCGCGGGCACGTACATCGATCCGCTGACCACGTGGCTGGAGAGCGAGAACACCGGCTTCCTGGCCTGGACCTGGGACGCCTGGGGCAGCTGCTCCAACGTCCTGATCAGCGACTACACCGGCACTCCGACCGGATACGGGGCCGCGTACAAGGCGATCCTGGAAGCGCTGCCGTAATCTCGGGGCGCTGCTGACGGCGGGTCGCGTGCTCGGCGCGGCCCCGTTGCCGTGCCCGCGGCCCTTCTTGGCCGGTCCCTAGCCGCGCGAGGCCGCGAGGCGCACGCCGAAGCCGACCAGGACCGAGCCGGTGATCGCGTCCATGGCGCGCTTGACCCGGCCGCCGGCGAACAGGCGGCGCGCGGAGTGGGCGCACAGGATGAGTGCGGAGAACCAGATCATGCCCTCCGCGTCGTGCACCAGCGCGAGCCCCGCGCCCATCAGCAGATGCGGCGCCCCGGCCGGGATGAACTGCGGCAGCATCGCGATGTAGAACACGCCGATCTTGGGGTTGAGCAGATTCGTGGTCAGCCCGCGCGACCAGGCCCGGGATATCGCGCGGCGCGGGCGCACGGGCCCCGCCGCGTCGTCGTCGAGCACTGCCGCGTCCGGGTCGAGGTCCTTGCGGCGCAAGGCGTCGAGCAGCATTCGCCCGCCCATCCAGACCAGGTAGGCCGCGCCCAGGACGCGCAGCGCGAGATAGGCCGTGTGCGACGCGGTCAGCAGCACCGAGACGCCGGTCGCCGCCGCCACGCCCCAGACCAGGGCGCCGCAGCCGATGCCGAACGCGGTGGCGAACGCGGCGGCGCGGCCCCGGGCGAGCGCGGTGCGCAGCACGATGGCGGTGTCGAGGCCGGGGATGATGGTCAGCAGGCCCGCGACGGCGGCGAAGGACAAGAACGCATGGGTGATCGTCACGGAACTCCATCCTCGCACGGCTCGGGCGAAACGATCAAGATGCCCGCGGGGGTGGCTGCGTCGTCGCTCCCGCCACTGTCCGCCACGGCCCCCGGCGTCGTCCGCCGTCGCTGCCCACCGCCATCCGCCACCGCTGCGGCAGGTTCCGGAACCCCCGCCCGTTGACGGGCCATTTCCGCCGCCTTACCGTGAGGACGGTTCACCCACCTAATCATTGTTCTCATATATGAACACGATTGCGAACCTGGGGATCGTCATGCTCACCGCCCGCACCGCCCGTCCCAGACCCCTGAGTCCGCGACGGCTCACCGCCACCCTCGCCGCCCTCGCGCTCGCCGCCGCCGGCTCCGCGCTGGCCGGGGCGCCCACCGCGTCCGCCGCCACGACACCGGTCGTCACCATCACCCAGACCGCGCTCAGCACCGGCCTCACCGCCGGCTCGCTCGGGCTCTCGTTCGAGGCCTCCGACCTGGCTCTGCCCGCCTTCACCTCGGGGAACCTGGCCGATTACCTCAAAACCCTGGGTTCCTCGACCATGCGCATCGGCGGGAACACGGTGGACGAGACCTTCTGGACCTCCACCGGCGAGACCGCGCCGTCCTGGTCCATCGCCACTCTCACCCCGGCCGACCTCACCGCCCTCGCCGGGCTGGCCAAGGCGAGCGGCTGGAAGGTCATCCTCGGCGTCAACCTCGAGCACGACGATCCGGCCCGCGCCGCCGACGAGGCCGCGCACGCGGTCTCGGCGCTCGGATCCTCCCTGCAGGCCATCGAGATCGGCAACGAGCCCGACCTCTACTCCCAGTACTCCGGTAACACCGCGCAGTACTTCACCGACTTCCAGTCCTACGTCTCCGCCATCACCGCCGCCGCCCCGGGCGTCCCGATCGAGGGCTCCGACGCGGCCGGATCGCCCACCGGCTCCTGGCAGAGCGCGTTCGTCACCGCCGAGGCGGGATTGGCGAAGCCCGACATCGTCGAGCTGACCAACCACTACTATCCGCTCAGCGACTGCTCCAGCGGCGACGACCCGACCATCGCCGAGCTGCTCGGCACCTCCGTCCGAAACGCCGAGACCAGCGCGGCCGACGCCGCGGTCACCGAGGCCGCGAAACTGGGCGTGCCGCCGGTGATCGACGAAGGCAACTCCGTGGTCTGCGAAGGCATGCCGGGGGTGAGCGACGTCTACGCCTCCGCGCTCTGGGAGATCGACGAACAGCTCGACTTCGCCCGCGAAGGCGTGGCCGGGGACTACATGCACGGCACCGTGCTGCAGTGCGACACCGGCAAGCCGCTGTTCATGTACTACTCCCCGCTGTGTGCCCCGACCGCCGCCGACGCCACCGCCGGCACCCTGGCCGCGCAGCCCGAGTACTACGGCCTCGCCGCCGTGCACGCGATCGGCACCGGCAGCTTCCTGACCCTGAGCAACCCGGACTGGGCCGCCGTGCGCGCCTACGCGATCCGGCACGCCGACGGCACCATGACCGTCGTGCTCGACAACGTCCAGGACCCGGCCGGCAACGCCGCCAGTACGCTGCAACTCGACCTCGGCGAGAACTTCGACGCCGGCAGCCGGATCGACCTGACCGCGAGCGGCCTGAGCGCCACCAGCGGCATCACCCTGGGCGGCCAGAGCGTCCAGTCCACCGGCACCCTGCCCACGCCCACCGCCACGCCCGTCGCCGTCAGCGGCAGCACCCTGACGGTCTCGGTTCCGGCCGGCAGCGCCGCGCTGATCACGCTCACTCCCGGCTCCGGTACGAGCACCAGCACCACCCTGGTCGGCGCCCTGTCCGGCAAGTGCCTGAGCGTCACCGGCGGCGCCACCGCCGACGGCTCGAGCGCCGACATCTACACCTGCAACGGCACCGCCAGCCAGAACTGGACGCTCGAGCCCAACGGCACGATCGTCGGCGCCCTGTCCGGCAAGTGCCTCGAGGTGACCGGCAGCTCCACCGCGGACCGCGCCGGGGTGGACATCGCCACCTGTGACGGCGCGGCGAACCAGCAGTGGACGGTCGACTCCGGCAGCACCGTCGTCGGCACCCAGTCCGGCAAATGCCTGAGCGTCGCCGGCGGCGCCACCGCCGACGGCACCCTGGCGGACATCTACACCTGCAACGCCAGCGGCAGCGAGAACTGGGCCGAGGGCTGACCCGCCGGGCATCGCGGCGCCGTGACACCGCTGCGCCGCGATGCCCCCGACCGCACTCCCGCAGTCCTGGATCGCGCTCCCGGACTCCCGGATCGCGCTCCTGGACTCCCAGATCGACTCCTGCACTCCCGGATCGCGCTCCCGAACTCTCGCCCCCCGAACTCCCGCACTCCCGGACCGCGACCTAGGCGGACCCCCCGCCCTGCCCGGCCACCGCCTCCCGGATGACCAGGCACGCGGCCCCGCGAGCCC
>FSXZ01000197.1_pt1 | contig 20899 bp, 15 predicted proteins | sample 1638121 | NCBI WGS metagenome assembly FSXZ01 (sample SAMEA3914788, study PRJEB12502) | metagenome | biome: forest; material: soil | place: Canada | collected 2011-07-03 | depth 0.1 m
CATGTCGATGTAGAGCAGATCGGGCTCGCCCGCGGCGCGGCGCACCACGTGCGCCTCCCAGATCTTCTCGGCCAGCGTCAGCGGCTGCACCGGCGCTGCTTGGGTGGCTGTCATCGTGGATTTCTCCAGTTCGTGGTTCGTTGCCACTGGTGATGTGATCCAGTACCGGTGGCGGATCGGCGCCAGGTCGTGGATCCGGGTAACCGCCAGCCTCGCACCGTCTCACTAGGCAATGCACTTGTGTCTCAGGCACTGAGATGACAGTATCGGCCCATGGACACCGCATCCAGTGGCGTCGGCGTGCTCGACAAGGCCGCCGCCGTCCTTTCCGCACTAGAGGCAGGCCCCGCCACCTTGGCGAGCTTGGTTTCTGCCACCGGCCTGGCCCGGCCGACCGCGCACCGGTTGGCCGTGGCCCTGGAACACCACCGTCTCGTGTCCCGAGACATACAGGGTCGATTCGTCCTCGGCCCCCGGCTTTCCGAGCTCGCGGTCGCCGCGGGCGAGGACCGCCTGCTGGCCGCGGCCGGCCCGGTTCTGGCCAATCTGCGCGACGTCTCGGGCGAATCCGCGCAGCTCTACCGCCGCCAGGGCGAAATGCGCGTGTGCGTGGCCGCGGCCGAGCGGCTGACCGGCCTGCGCGACACCGTCCCGGTCGGCGTAGCACTGCCGATGGCGGCCGGTTCCGGCGCGCAGGTGCTGCTGGCGTGGGAAGAACCCGATCGCCTGCACCGCGGCCTACAGGGCGCGCGCTTCACCGCCACCACCCTGGCCGGTGTGCGCCGCAGGGGCTGGGCCCAGTCCGTCGCCGAACGCGAAATGGGCGTCGCCTCGGTCTCCGCCCCGGTGCGCGGCCCCAACAACCGCGTCATCGCCGCCGTCTCCATCTCCGGCCCCGTCGAGCGCCTGAGCCGTTACCCCGGCAAGCTCCACGCCGAAGCCGTCCTGGACGCCGCGGCCCGCCTGTCCGAAGCAGTCCAGCGCTCCGCTTGAGCCGAGCGCCGACCCGGACACTGCGCGGCGAGTCGTGCGCAACGAGTGATGAGTAGTAGCAGTGAGCAGTACCAGTAGGTAGTAAGGCAGTGCGTAGTACGGGTCGGGGGTCGGGCAGGCGAATCGGGGAGCATCGCAGGACATCGCGCGGATGCGGCCGCGTGAAGGACTGCGACGCGGGACGAAGCGAGTAGCGACGAGCACGCGAAAGCCGAGCTGAGTGCGGTAGGCCCGGCACGCTGCGCACGCGACGCGAGTCACAGCCGATACACCGAAGCGAGCAACCAACACACCGACTCACGCCCACCGGCACGGACGGACCACGAATCCAGGACGTACCGACAGGCGGCGAGATCCAGACCAGCAGGCGCTCAGCGGCGGTCGACGGTGGCGACGAGGACGACGCCCACGTCAGACGGACAGAGATACGCCGCTCCGGATCTGCCCGCGGACGCACCAGACCGGCGCGGCCCAGGCACGGATCGTGTCGCCCGGGCTGCGCGAGAAAGTCACAGGGCTCTCAGGCCACAAGGCCGCCGAGGACAACGGTGTCCGATACCTTCCGGCGGCCTCGTGGCGGTCCGTTCTCTTCGGGCGCCATTCCGGCCGTCATTCCAGGCCGTCCTTCACCGCGGCTTTTCACCGCCGTCATTCCACGCCGTCACGGGCGGCGCCGGTCCGGGGGATCTCCTCGATCCAGGTGCGTTCGAAGATCAGCTCGTCCGCGTCGTAGCAGCGCACGACGTTCTCCAGGATGAACGCGGTCTCGGTGCAGCTGGTCTCGGAACGGGTCACGACGCGGGCGTCCCAGGGCAGGTCTTCGCGTTGCAGGCGGATGCTCCAGTCGGAGCGGGCGCGGGCGGAGAGGGGATCGTCCTGGGTGATCCAGTAGCGGTCGCGCGCGATCTCGGTGTACTGCAGGCCGTCGGGGTAGCGGCGCGAGGCCGGGCCGTAGGCCGGGTCGACGTCGAGCATCCAGGTCCCGGCGGCCACGTCCCGCAGGACGGCGCGTTCGGGCCGGTTGCGGCGGCCGTCGATGAGTTCGACCTCGAGCGGTTCGGCCTGCTCCGGCTCGGCGAACTCGACCTTCTTCTTGCCCACGTCCGGGATCGCGTCGCGCACCGGCAGGATCAGCGCGCTGTTGGCGGCCTCGACGTCGAACCCGGCGCCTTCCGCGTCCGGCCAGATCCAGGGCCAGTAGGCCGAGGACAGCGCGACCCGGATGCGGTGGCCGGGCGGAAAGGCGTAGCCCACGGCGTTGAGTTCGAGTTCGACGTCCTGCGTCCGGCCGGGGATCCACGCCGCCGCCTTGTCCCGGCCCACGCGGCTGGCCAGATTGAGTACGCCGCGGGTGACGAGGGTGGACGAACCGTGCTCTGATACGTCGCACAGCCGTGCGATCACGTGGGCGTTGGACGCCTCGCAGCGCAGGCGCAACCGGATCCGGGCGCGGCCGAGGATTTCCACCCGGCCGATCAGCGGCGCGGTGTCGAAGCAGACCGAGCGCCCGTCCTCCTCGCGCTGATCGGGCGGGAGGTCGGCGCGGTTGCCGATCGGGAAGAAGCGGCCGGCGTCGATGCCGGTGTGCTGCGGCGACCAGACCGGCAGCAGCCACGGCTCCGCCGACTCCTGCGCCTGGGCGAACGCGATCTCGGCCGGGACGAGCTGCTTCGAGGGCCAGGATTCGTCGCCGACCCAGCGGCCCGGATGCTCCGGATAGGTGGTGGCCGGCGGTACCGACTCGCTGATCCAGCTGCGCAGCAGTGGCTCCTCGAGCACGCCGGTATCCCGGTCGCGCAGCCAGTGGTCCCACCAGCGCAGCGTCTCCTGCAGGAATCCGATCGCGGGCCCGGGCGGATACTCGCGATCCGGGTACTGATGCGACCACGGACCGATCAGTCCGCGCACCGGCGTGTCGAACTCGTCGAGCTGCTCGACGAGGCGCAGCACCGTGTCGCGGTACGGATCGTGCCAGCCGCCGACCGCGAAGACCGCCGCCTTGATGGCGCCGTAGTCCTCGCACACGCTGCCGTGGCGCCAGTAGTCGTCGCGCAACGGATGGGCCAGCCACGTGTGCACGAAGGGTTCGGTCCCGGCCAGGCGCTCGAGCCACTGCTCGCGCCAGGTCGCGCCCGCGTACCGCGGATCCGGCGGCCTGGCCGTGTAGGCGAGCATCGTCGCGGCCCAGGCGTGCATGTCCACGCCGAGCACGGCGCCGCCCGCGTAGTGGACGTCGTTGTCGTACCGGTCGTCGGTGGAGCAGACGGTCACGATCGCCTTGAGCGCCTCGGGCGCCCGCGCGGCGACCTGCAAGGCGTTGAAGCCGCCCCAGGAGATCCCGAACATCCCCACCCGCCCACTGCACCAGGGCTGTTCGGCGAGCCATTCGACCACGTTGACGCCGTCGAGGATCTCCCGCTCGGAATACTCGTCCGTCATCGTCCCGTCGGAGTTGCCGGATCCGCGCAGGTCCACCCGCACCGAGGCGTAACCGTGCCCGGCGTACCACGGATGGCGCTGCGCGTCGCGCTGCGCGGTGGCGTCGGTGAGGCGGTACGGCAGGTATTCCAGCAGCGCGGGCACCGGCTCCTCGGTGACGGGGCGCCAGATCCGGGCGTAGAGGCGGGTGCCGTCCTTGAGCGGGATCCGCACGTCGTCGCGGATGACTCCGTAGGGGAACTCGTCTCGGATCCTCATCGCAGACCTCTCACGCGCGGCGCTCCTGGTGCAGCGCGGCCGACCCAGAGCCCGCCGGATGGCGGGGACCGGGTCGGCCGTCTCCTCGCGGGGCCCGCCGATTCCGGCGAATCCCTTGGCATCGACCTGCACGCGACGATACCCGTGGGGTCAGATGAGCGCTTCCGCTGAGCTGTGCGGCTGGGCCACCGGAGTGGAGCCGAAGGTGGAATCGGGCGTCGCGGCGGCGGACGTCGCGGCGGCGGTGGACGCGGCGGCGGAATCGCACGTCACGGCGGCGGACGCTCCGACGGCGGGAGCGGCGGCGTTCGTGGCATCAGTGGCTTGAGCGGCGTGGGCGGGGGGCGCGGGATCGGCGGTGGGGGCCGACGAGGTGGCGGCGGGGGTGAGGTTGCGCAGGGTGAGGGCGGTGAGGAGGGCGGCGGCGGCCATGAGGGCGGCGGCGAGGAGGGAGGCGGTGTTGAGGCCCGTGGCGAAGGCGGTGCGGGCGGTGGTGAGCAGGGCGTGGCCCGCGGCGGCGGGGAGGTGGGCGGCGGTGGCGATGGCGCCGCCTAGGGTGGAGCGGGCTTCGGCCGGGACGGCGGGGCCGAGGTGGTGGCGGTAGACGGCGGCGCCGATGCTGCCGAGGACGGCCATGCCGAGGGCTCCGCCGAGTTCGCCGACGGTCTCGTTGACGGCGGCCGCGGAGCCGGCGCGCTCCGGCGGAATCGCGCTCATCAGCAGTTCGTTGCCGAGGGTCACCACGCCGACGGCGCCGCAGGCGAGCAGGGCGGCGCCGAGCATCAGCACCCACAGGGGTGAGTCGGCCCGCAGCAGTGCCGCCTGGACGAGGTATCCGGCCACCATCACGACGAAGCAGCCTGCGATGACGTAGGCGCGGTCGAGCACCTTCACCAGCGCGGTGCAGAGCGCGATCATCGCGCCGACGCCGAGTGAGGGCAGCACCGACCAGAGCGCGGCCTTGAGCGGGCTCATGCCGAGCACCGACTGCAGAAACTGCGTCATGAAGATGGCGTTGCCGAGCAGCGCGAAGGTGCCGACGAGGTTGGTCAGCAACGCGCCGCTGTAGCCGCGGCTGCGCAGCAGGCGCAGTTCGAGCATCGGATACGCCGCGGTGCGCTGCCTGATCAGGAAGGCGGCGCCGACCAGCAGGCCGGCGACCACGGATCCGAGGCGCAGGGGGTCGAGGCCGTTCTCGGCGATCTCGGAGACGCCGAAGATGACCGGCAGGACCGCGCCGAACGAGAGCAGGGCGCCGAGCAGGTCGAAGCGGCCGGCCCGGGCGGCGCGGTACTCCGGCAGCAGGATCGGGCCGAGCACGAGCAGCATCAGCATGAACGGCAGGTTGATCAGGAAGACCGAGCCCCAGAAGAAGTGCTCGAGCAGGACCCCGCTGATGACCGGGCCGAGCAGGATGCCGCCCATCATGCCGCCGGTCCACACGCCGATCGCCTTTCTGCGCTGGCCCTCGTCGTGGAAGAGGTTGCGGATGAGCGCGAGGGTGGAGGGCATCAGGGTGGCCCCGGCGATGCCCTGCACCGCCCTGGCCGCGATCAGTTCCCCGGCACTGCCCGCGTAGGCCGCGCCGAGCGAGGCGAGGCTGAAGAAGAAGGCCCCGCCCAGCAGGAGCCTGCGACGCCCGATCCGGTCCCCGACCGAGCCCATGGTGACGAGCAGCCCGGCGAGCACGAAACCGTACATGTCGTACATCCACAGCTGCTGCGTGCTGCTCGGATGCAGGGCCTTGGTGATGACGGGCACCGCGTAGAGCAGTACCGAGGTGTCCATCGAGACCAGTAGCAACGGGAGCAGCAGGACCGCCAGCGCGATCCACTCCCGCCGGCCGGCCCGCGCAGCAGCGCCTTCGACTTCCTGATGCGTCGTCATGCCTCGACTGTACAGATGTCTTGCACATCTGTCTAGAACGATTGTGCAAGACGCTCGTATGAGCTGCGGTATGCTGCCTGACATGGGAAACCGTGAGGCTCTGCTGGACGGCGCGAAGCGCTGCCTGCTGGAGAAGGGCTACGCCAGGACCACCGCGCGGGACATCGCGGAGGCCGCCGGCGTGAGCCTGGCGGCGATCGGCTACCACTTCGGGTCGAAGGAATCACTGCTCGAGCAGGCGTTCATGGGCGCCATGGAGGACTGGCTCGACGACGGCGAGGACACACACGAAGAGCTGCCCACCGGTTCGATCGAGCAGTTCCGGCAGTTCTTCGGGGAGATCCTGGCCAGTTTCCCGGACCGTAGGCCGCTGCTTCGGCTGAACATCGAGATGGGCCTCGAGGGTATGCACAACGAGTCCCTGGCCCGCTTCATGGCCGCCGCCGTGCAGTTCGGCCGGCTCGAGTTCGCGCAGGCCCTCCAGGGCCTGACCCCGGAGCGTGACGGCAAGCTGGCGCAGTCGGTGGGCAGCTTCTACAGCGTGCTGATGACCGGACTGGTCGCGCAGTACCTCATCGACGCCGAGAATTTCCCCGCCGCCTCCGATTTGGCAGAAGGTTTGCTTTACATCGCCAAGAGATTGCCTGGCGCATAGCGGCGAAATGCTAACCTGCCCCCGCGGCGACGGAGATCCGCCGCCGCCACGGCCCTCGCCGCGGGTGCGGGCACCGGGGCGGGAAGCTGCGAAAAGCCATGTGCCGGTACGGATCCGGTCAACATCAGCCTCATGGGTAGACGCCCGTCACCCCGGTAGCCCTATCATGACTGCACGTGCAAGCGTGCCCGCGGAACATGCGCGTCGGCCCGGGGTCTGGTCGTGACGCGGGAGGCAGGGCGCGTGAGCGCACGCTCGTGAGCGCCGTCGAGCAGCGAAGGGGATGTGCAGCATGCGTCGATACTCCACCCTGCGCTGCGCACCCACTGCCGGGGGCGGAGCGCCGTGAGCGCCACGGCACAGCGGGTGGCCGCGGCCTGGTTCAAGGCGCTGGCCGAGATCGGCGGGGTCCCGGGGAACGCGGCGCATTCGCGCGGACTGCTGCAGGACCTGGCCGAGCGGCTGCTCGCGGCCGGGGACCCCGACTCCCTGCGCGAGCACGGCGCGGCGGCCGGGCGGGCGCTGGTGGAGGGCGACTATACGCAGCCTGAGGCGATGGCCACCAGTATCACGGTGCTCGATCGAACCCTGCCGCGGGACGTGGGCCGGGCCGGGCGGACCGCGCTGTTCTCCGGGCTCTCCATGGGCTACGCGAACGCGCTGCGCGAGCGTACCCGGGCCGAGCAGGAGTTGATAAGGCAGGCCGTGCTGAGCGCGCACCGCACCGGTGAGGGGCGGTTCCGCGCGGTGTTCCGCAACGCGGCGCTCGGCATCGGTGTGGTGGACGGCGACGGACGGGTGCTCGAGATCAACGAGCGGCTCGCCCGGATCATCGGGCAGGACGCCACCACCGTGCGCGGGCGCGAGATCCACGAGTTCCGCGACCCGGACGACCCGGCCGAGTTCTGCACCGCCATCAGGGACCTGCTGGCCGGCCGGCGCGGGCACTACAGCGCGGAGAAGCGCTTCACCGCCGAGGACGGCACGGTGGTGACCTGGACCCGGATGCAGGCGAGCACCGTGCGGGCGGGCAACGGCGCGGTGGAACTCATGATCACCATGTTCGAGGACATCACCGAACAGCGCCGGATGAACCAGCGCCTGCTCTACCAGGCCACCCACGACTCGCTGACCGACCTGCCCAACCGCACCATGCTGATGGACCGGCTGACCGAGCTGCTCGAGCGGGCCCGGCCGGGCGAGCGGATCGGCCTGTGCTTCCTGGACCTCGACGGGTTCAAGGGGATCAACGACACGCTCGGGCACGAGGCCGGAGACCGGCTGCTGGCCGAGGTGGCGCGGCGGCTGAGCGAGGCCACCGATCCGCAGCACCTGGTGGCGCGGATGGGCGGGGACGAGTTCGTCATCCTGGTGCCCCGCTCGATGAGTTCCGCCTGCGTGACGGACGTGGCCAAGTCGGCGCTCGCGGCGCTGGCCGAGCCGATCGAGCTGGACGGCCGCAAGCTCTCGGTGACGGCGAGCATGGGCCTGATCGAGCGTCCGGCCGCCGGCGCGAAGCCGATCGAGCTGCTGCGGGCCGCCGACATCACCTTGTACTGGGCGAAATACGACGGCAAGGCGCGCTGGGCGCTGTTCGACCAGGAGCGCAACGAGCGGGAGGTGGCGCGGTACGCGCTGTCCCAGGCGTTGCCGACCGCGCTGGAGCACGGGGAGCTGTTCCTCGAGTACCAGCCGATCGTGGACATGGCGGACGGGCGCACCCACTCGATGGAGGCGCTGGTGCGCTGGAACCATCCGGTGCGCGGGCTGCTCGGGCCGGGCGAGTTCGTCTCGCTGGCCGAGGAGACCGGCGTGATCGTGGCGCTGGGCCGGTGGGTGCTGCGCCGCGCGGTCGCCGACGCCGCCGCCTGGCCGCCCGGACCGGACGGGCGCAGGCTCTCGGTCGCGGTGAACGTCGCGGTACGCCAGGTACACGAGCCGAACCTGTGCGAGGAGGTGGCCGACGCGCTGAGCGCGGCCGGCCTGCCGCCGGAGCTGCTCCAACTGGAGATCACCGAGACCGCGGCGATGAGTCCGGGCGAGAGCGGACGGCCCGCGCTCGAGACGTTGCGTTCGCTCACTGATCTGGGCGTGCGTATCGCGATCGACGATTTCGGCACCGGATACTCGAACCTGGCCTATCTGCACCGGCTGCCCGCGGGCACGCTGAAGATCGACTACTCCTTCGTCCAGGCGCTGACCCAGCCGAGCACGACCCAGCGGGGGCACGATTCGGCCGAGGCGATCGTCACCAGCCTGATCACGCTGGCACACGCGTGCGGGATGACGGTGACGGCGGAGGGGGTCGAGACCAGGGAGCAGGCGCGGATCCTGCGCGGGTTGGGGGCGGACCGGGCGCAGGGCTTCCTGTTCTCGCGGGCCGTACCGCACGCCCGGGTGCCCGAGTTCTGCGCCGGGTTCCCGGTGATGGAGTCGCTGGACGCGGTCGAGGCCGGCGCATAGGAGGCTCGGCGGGACCGGCCCGGCCCCGGCTCCGGGGGTCTCAGGGGATGTAGATACCGATGAAGGACTGGAACGCGAAGTAGCCGCACAGTGCCGCGCAGGAGCCGATCGTCCACAGCCAGGCCGAGCGTTTCGTGGTGAGCATGGCCGCGACGAGCAGCAGCGGGAGTATTCCGGCCGAGTACCGGGCGAACGAGGAGAAGTGCGGGGCGGTGATGACGGCCGCCAGGCTGACGAACGCCCACGCGGTGAACGAGACGGGCAGACGTCTGACGCAGCCCCACAGCAGCCCGATCGAGGCCACCACCAGGATCAGCGTGAACGCGCCGGCACCGTTGCCGCCCTGGTTGAGCGAGTCCACGGCGGAGGGCCAGGGGCTCTGCGCGGTGGTGCCGCGCAGATTGGCCGCCTGCTGGGTCGAGTAGGGCAGCGCCCAGTCGTGGTAGACGGACTGGACCCAGCCCAGGAAGATGCCGAGGCCCAGCACCGGAGAGAGCGCGAGGAGCAGGCGCGCGGCGGTGCCGGACGGGCGGTCGTGCCGGGCCCGGACCACCTCGATCAGCCCGGCCAGGCACAGCAGCCAGCCGGTGGGGCGCACCAGGCCGGAGCCGATTCCGGCCACGATGCCGATCGCGTACCAGGTCCAGGTGGCCCGGGCGGTGGCCAGCGTGCCGGGGCGCACCAGCAGGACGGCGGCGAGGAACGCGGCGGCCAGCATCCCGGCCAGCGCCTCGGTGTAGCCCATCACGAGGACGAAGGCGCCCGGGGCGAGCTGGCTCAGCCACACCGCGCGCCGGGCCATCGCCCGGTCCCCGCCGAGGGCCAGCGCCACCCGGTACATGAACATGCCGAAGGCCAGCGAGGCCAGCCAGCACACCACCAGCGCGGCGGTGAGCGCGCCGATGCCGACCAGATCGAGGGAGCGGATGGTCAACGGCAGCAGCGGCCAGAACCGGATGCCGTCGGCGGCCACTCCGGCGTAGCCGTGCGCGGCGATGCCGGTGTACCAGGCGGTGTCCCAGGTGAACAGTTGGTTGAACAGGTGGTGGGTGGCCGGCTTGTCGGGCATCTGGGCCGCGAACGGCGGGTCGCGGTGCACCGCGTAGTCCTGCATGACCAGCACCACCACGTGCGCGGCGAGCCAGGCCGGCAGGGTGACCAGGAGACCGGTGAGCCACAGCGGGCGCTCGGCCCGGCCGGCGGGTGCGGCGGCGGTCGGGGCGCCATCCTCGTCCCGGTTCACGTCGCCCCCGCTGACGTCGTCGACCTCTGACGTGCCTCGCACTGCTCCCCCACCGTGTTCCACCGGCTACCCCGGCCTGATCTTCCCGCAAACCGTAGCGTGTGGGCCGGGATTGCGCCACGGCCGGGCGAAAGCTTCAGTTCGCCCGGCCGGCGCGGTCCCGGCCCACCGCCGCCGCCTAGTCCTTCTCCCGGCCCTCGGTGGCCACCAGCCGGTCGAAGCACTTGAGCTTGATCTCCTCGTCGCCCGTGCCGTGCATCGAGCCGGGGTCCAGCCGCAGGTCGCAGTGGCGGACCCGGAGCGGCCAGCCGTCCGGGAAGGCGATGGCCCGGCCGCCGGTGGTGCCGGCGTGGCTGACCAGGTTCTCCCACTGGTACTCGAACCCGTGCTGACTGGTGAACACGTCCTGCTCGAATCCGCCGAAGCGGCGCAGGGTCGGCTCCACCCGCCAGGTGGAGTAGGCGATCAGCTGGTCCACGGCCCGGTTGACCGAGCGCAGCCCGGGTTCGAGCTGTGGGCCGAGGTCGAGCAGCGGACGGTCCCACTCCTCGTGATCGTCCACCTTCGTGGTCATCACCACCCGCGGGTGGTCCTCGAATATCCGCACCAGCGCGTCGAGCACGTCGAACTCCGGATCGGTCTTCCAGACGAAGGTGTCGTCGGTGAAGGAGATCAGGTACGGGTTCTTCATCTCGAAGTTGTGCGCGTGGAAGTTGTTCGAGGGCGCCCCGCCGTAGGCGTGCTTCTCGCTGCGCCGGTAACGCAGTTCGTCCACGCCGAGTTCGTCGAGGCGCGGCAGCAGCCGGGCCACCACGTCCTCGGGCGAACGGTCGGCGACGAGCACGACCTCGAACTCGTGCCGGGTCGGATAGGTCAGGGCCTTGATCGCCTGGGGCAGGATCAGCTCCAGCAGGCGGTCGGTCTTGTGGAAGGCGCAGGCCAGGGTGAAACGCGCCATGGTCCCCTCTCTCGTTGGGTTCAGCGGTCCCGCGCGAGCTCGGCCAGTACCGCGCCGAGCAGGACCGGGTCGTGCGCCGTGCCGTCGGCGGCGGCGAGGTTCGCCGACACCATCCGGGTCCGGGCGCGCAGTTCGGAATGTGTGGCGTCCGCGGCGGCGTCGAGGGGCCAGCCCGAACCCTCGCTCTCACCGCCCGCGTGCACCACGACCACCTCAGGGCACACGCCGTGTGCCCACAGCGCCTCCACGTGCGCGGCGGTGTCGTAGCCCTCGGTCTCGGACTGCTCCGGCTCGAGGTTGCAGACGTAGACGCACTGCGCCTTGGTCTCGGCCAGCGCCTGCCGGATCTCCTCGATCAGCGAGGCGGCCAGGATGGAGGTGTAGACCGATCCCGGTCCGAGCACCACCTGGTCGGCCTCGAGGATGGCCTCGACCACGCCCGGCGCGGCCTTGGCCGCAGCGGGTTCGACCGCGAGGGCGGCGATGCCGGGAGTCTGCGAGATCGCGTACTGGCCGAGCACCTCGGCGCCCGCGCGGGTGCGGGCCCGCAGCACCACCGGTTCCAGCGTCGCGGGCAGGGCCCGGCCGAGGTCCGGGTCCGCGCCGAGCAGCCGTGCGGTCAGATCCAGAGCCTTGATGAAGTCGCCGCTCTCCGCGGTGAGCGCGGCGATCACCAGGTTCCCGAGGGTGTGCCCGGCCAGATCGGTGCCCTCGAACCGGTGCTCGAACGCCCGCCCGAGCGGGTCGCGCTGGGCTCCGGCGAGGGCGACGAGGGCACGGCGCAGGTCGCCTGGCGCCGGGATGCCGCGCGCATCGCGCAGCCGGCCGGAGGATCCGCTGTCGTCCGCGGTGGTGACCACGGCGGTCAGCTGACCCGCGTAGGCGCGCACGGCGGCGACACTCGCCGCGAGCCCCCGGCCGCCGCCGATGGCGACGACGCGGGGGCCGGATCGCTCGTGCGACACGCCTCAGCTCCTCGCGGCGAAGCGGTCGAGCCGGCCGATCTCCTGGCCGGGCTGCCAACTCAGCGGCGGGATGTGCGCGTTGACCAGTTCCCCGTCCGCGCGCAGCTCCGAGGCCGGCGGGTGCGGCAGGTGCATGATCCAGTCGTCGAACACGTCGATCGGCGCGACCGGGTCGAGCCGGTAGACGAAGTCGTTGTCCTCCCCGCCCCAGCCCTCGTACCGCTCGTCGAAACCGCTTACCTTGTGGAAGACCCCGGTGCGAACCCAGTTGCACAGCCCCGGCGGGCGGCGCAGCTGGAAGGCGCGCAGGTGCGCGGGATCGGCGGCGCCGCCGTTCATCCGCTCCCGGATGGCCCACTCGGCCGAGGCGTAGTCCACGCAGGACATGGCCCGGTAGGGCAGGTGCCCACCGACCCCGGCCCGGGTGAAGCGCGCGGCGTTGCGCGCGATGAAGTCGCGGTCCGGCAGCACGTCGGCGTCGAGGATGCACACCACCTGGGCGTCGCCGGGGCTGTTGACCACGCCCGCGTTCACGGTCCAGGACTTGTTGAAGCGGTCGGCCTTCTCCGCGAACAGGTACGTGTCGGTGAACGGCTCGATCACCTCGCGCCAGCGCGGCTGGTCGTCGCACTCGACCACGGTGACGCGGTAGGACTCGCGCGGGAAGGACTGGTCGCGCAGGCCGATCAGGCAGGCCAGCAGGTTGCGCAGGCGGGCGCCGCCGGTGTTGCGGTCCCGGAACGGGATCACCACCAGCACCTCGGCCGGGGCGTCCGGCGCCAGCGCCTGGCCCGGGGCCACCGCGAGCAGCTCGTCCACGGTGACCGCACGCGAGCCGGCGGCCGCGTCGTAGTGCGGGCCGACGTGGTAGCCGATGCGCGAGTTGCACTGGGCCGCCCAGCCCGCCTCGAGCAGTTCGGCCAGGCCCGGCGCGCCGGACTCGGCCTCCGCCAGCGCGGCCAGGAACTCCCGGTAGCGCGCGGCGTTCTCGGGCGCGGCGACCAGCGCTTCGCCCACCTTGGTCACCCGCGGTTCGTCGACCGCGCGCAGGGCCGCGGCCACCGCCTCGTTGTACGGCCGGGCCAGCTCCCAGTAGTACAGGCCGGATCGGGACGCACCCGGGTCGGCCAGGACCACGAGGCTGTCGGCCACCGCGGCCGCGAGCACTGCGCGGTCCGACGGGGTCAGCAACGACACCACCACAACCACCTCTCCAGTATCAGTTCTCTGTATCATGACCGCGGCCGGGCGGATCCGGCCGCGTGGATCAGGACGCGGATTCGGCCGGCACCGGAGCCGTGGCCGGCCCGCGCACCCGCCGCCCGGCCACCGAGATCAGCAGCACGTTGAGGAAGGCCAGCACGCTGACCGTGCCGAGGGCCGCGGGCAGCCCCACCCCCTCGGCGATGAAGCCGATCACCGGCGGGCCGGCCAGCATGCCCGAGCCGCCGACTCCGGAGACCACCGCGAGCGCGGGTCCGGCCTCGTCCCCGCCGACCGCGCCGGCCAGCGAGTAGGCCACCGGGTTGACCACGGACAGGCCGAGGCCGAGCAGCGCGAATCCGGCCACCGCCGCGAGCGGCCGGCCGACGGCGAGTCCCGCCGCGAGCCCGGCGCCGCCGAAGGCGGTGGCCACCGCGGCCACCCGGGGGCCGCCCCAGCGGGAGATGAACCGGTCCCCGCCGAGCCGCCCGGTCGCCATCGCCACCGAGTACGCGACGTACCCGGAGCTGGCGAACTCGACTCCCGCGCCCAGGTTGTCGTGCAGGTAGACGGCACCCCAGTCGCCCACGGCGCCCTCGCCGACCATCCCGCACAGCCCGACCGCGCCGAGCAGGTAGAGCAGGACCAGGCGGTCGCGCCCGAGCCCGGCCGGCCGGGTGCCCGCGGCGGCGGCCGGGGCCGGGAACTCGTCGTCCCCGGCCGGCAGCAGCCACCGCGAAGCCAACAGCACCAACGCGATCAGCGCCACGGCCACCGTCGCGAAGTGGACCAGCGGACTGATCCCCAGCGCGGCGGCGCGCCCGCCGATCAACGCCCCGAGCACGCCGCCCACGCTGTAGACGCCGTGGCAGGAGGAAAGGATCGAACGGCCCATCAGCCGCTGTACCCGCACTCCGTGGGCGTTCATCGCCACGTCGTTCACGCCCATCGCGCCGCCGAAGCCCAACAGGCACAGGGCCAGCGTCGGCACGTTCACCGCCAGCGCGGGCAGCACCAGCGCGGCGCAGCTGAGGCTGATGCCCACCCGGGTCACCGGACCGCTGCCGTAGCGGGCCACCAGGCGGCCCGCACTCGGCTTGGTCAGCAGCGCGCCCACCGCGATCCCCAGCAGGGCCAGGCCGAGCGGCCCGGTCCCGGCGTGGATCCGGTCCTTGATCATCGGGATCCGCGGCACCCAGTCGCCGAAGAGCATCCCGTTGACCAGGAACATCGTGGCCACGGCGATCCTGGCCCGATGCAGTGCGCGCGGCTGCGGTGACCCGGGTGGTTCCCGCATCAGACCGTGGTCCCGCTCCGCTCGAAGCCCGTGGTGATCCAGATCCCGCGCCAGACGGCCGGATCCGAGGGCACCACGACCTCCACCAACGCCGGCCCGTCGATCTGGGCCGCCTTGCCGAGCAGCGCCGCGAGTTCGTCGGTGCTGGCCCGGACCAGGTCCGGATCCGCGCCGATCGGGACCCGCACGCTGGCCGCGTGCACGCCGATCGCCTCGGCCAGCGCCCGGTATTCGAAGCCCGCGACATTGTCCAGATAGTCGCGCGGCGCCGCGCCGAACGAGGCCTTGGCCTGCTTGGTCAGCGAGACCGAACGCCCGTTGTTACAGACCACGAACAGCACCCGGGCGCGCTGTTCGACCGCGGCCACCAGCCCTTGGAAGCAGTTGGTGAACGCCTGGTCGCCGAGCGTGCACAGCACCCGGGCATCCGGTTCGCCCAGGGCGAGTCCGGTCGCCACGGACAGCCCGGAACCGACGAACCCGCCGTGGCCGCCGAACGCGCGCAGCCGCACCGGGAACTCGTCGTAGTGGTCGCTGAGCAGCCCGCCGAACATCTGACTGTCGTCCACCAGCACGGGACGCTCCCAGCCCGAAAGCGCCTCGGCCAGCGTGCGGGTCAGCATGTGGCGCCCTTCCACCACCGACGGGTCCGCGGGTTCGGGGCCCGGTCCCACGTCGACGGCGTCCTCGAGCGGGCACCACAAGGGTCGACCGGTGACGCCGAGCTCGGCCAGTGAGCTCAGCAACCGGTCCAGGGAAGCCGCCGGGTCGCCCACGATCAGGCTGTCGCCGGCACCCAGGTAGGCGTTCTTGCGCACCTTCTCCGGATCGGTGTTGAGCGCGATCTTGGGTCCGGTCGGGAGCTTCCCGACCACGCGCTCGTAGATGTTGCGGTCCTCGACGGTGATCAGCAGATCGCAGGAGTCGAGCAGGCGCTGGTGCACCTCGGCCCGCGGTTCGAGCCACCCGGCGAAGTTGGCCACCCGCTCGACCCGCAGCCGCTCGAACATCATCGGGCCGCGGCGGTAGCGCACCTGGAGCACCAGCGCGCCGGTGGCGCGGCTGATCCGGTCCAGCGCGCCGTGGATTCCGGCGAAGCGCAGCGCGTAGTCGTCGACCAGGAACAGCGGCCGCTTCGCCTTCGCCAGTGCCTCGACCGCTCCGGCCAGCGCAGGATCCGGTTCGGCCACCCGCAGCGGCTGGGCCGGGGCCGGCGGCTCCAGCAGTTCCGCCGGGATCCAGCGCTGCTCGGCCACGTCCTGCGGCAGGCCGAACAGGGCCGGGCGCGAGGGCGGGCCGCCCGCGGCCGCGAAGGCCCGGCGCACCGCGTCCACGAACTCGGCCGCGGCGATCCCGCGCTCCGCCTCCGCCTCGGGTACGGCAGGGGCCTGCCACACCCAGTCGGCGAACGCGCTCATCCCGCCGAGCAGGTCCGGCTCGCCGTGCGGCGGCAGGAACGGCGCGGACGCGGTGGTGGCCAGGCCCACGAAGAAGACCGTGCCCGCCTCGTTGCGCCGGGCGTCGGCCACCGCCCCGGCCGCGTTGGTCAGTCCGCGCGCGCCGTGCAGGATCGCGGCACCGCGGTTGGGCCGCAGCAGCGAGGCGCCGGCGGCCATGAAAGCGCTTTCGGTATCCCCTCTGCCGTTGACGAGTCTGAGCTGAGCGGAGTGCTCCACGACCGCGTCGCACAGGGCCAGCTCCGAGGTGCCGGGATAGGCGAACACCTCGGCCACTCCGGCCGCGACCATCAGCCGTGCGATCGCCTCCGCCCCCGTCAGACGGTGTCGATCCGCAGTTTCGGAATCGGTCAGATCAGTCGAATCATCACCCATAGATACTCCCCTGTTGGGCCAGATGGCTGACAAGGTGGGCGCACTCGACGTCGTCCGTGGACCATCGCCCTCGGGCAACGCCGCCCACGCTGAGATCACGTTCCCAGCGCGGACCAAGGTCGTCAATGCCCTGCATGCGGTGGACTTGCTGCCCACGGCCGATTCGAACGCGGCCGAGGTAAGTTACATACGCTGGCGCAGGTCGGGCGGCGCGCGGCCGCCCGACCTGAAATTATGCAGTTCAGCGGGGTGATTCGGACCCGACGGGCGCGTCGGAAACCGGGAATCCGCCCGCACGGCAATTGCCCGAATTGACCTGGTAGCTTCGTTCCCTGATTTTTAGGAGAAAACTACTGTTGCGGAACCGCGCATCAGCGCCCTGGGGGTCGGGTGAGGCGGCGGTGTGCCACCGAGGCCGCGGGCTCACCGGCGGGCGGCGTCCGACGCGCCGCCGAGGACGCCGGTCAGGAAGCTGGACCCGTCCTTCTCCGGCGCGAACCGCACCTGCATCGGCAGGGCCCGCAGCACGATGACCCCGGCCTGGGCCAGCCGGTTGACGCCGAGGCTGAGCAGCAGCGTGGACGTGGAGGCGGCGACGTGCGCGTGCAGGGCCAGCGCCAGGCCCATCGCACCGAGCCGCCAGACGACCAGCGCCAGCCACAGCCAAAGACCGCGCACCGGCAGTTGCGCCCACAGGTACCCGTCGCGGGAAGCGAGCCGCATCATCGCGCCGAAGCCGACTCCGATCAGCGCCGAGCCGGCGCAGCCGATGACGAGGCAGAGCACGTCGACCGGCCGCAGGTGCTGACCGTTGGCATGCAGATCGGTGAACCCGACCACGGTCAGGATCGCCGGCAGCAGCACCGTGCGCTTGCCCCGCAACAGCTCGCCGCGCACCTGCCGGAAGATGACGTACCCGATGATCCCGATGACCGCCAGGACTTCGATCGCTGACATATCCCGTTCCCCTCCGCATCCCGCCGGCGTGTTTCGCCGACATCTGGAAGGTATGGCCGGGCCGGGGGCCGTCGCGTCCCCGCGGGGGTCGAGATCGGGTGGAGATCGGCTCGGGCGGTAGTAATACCAGGGTTGTAGCCCGCGCCGCCGCCGTCAGATCCAGATGGTCGCGAGCCAGCTCACCACGCCCGCGAGCAGGATGAGCCCGAGGTTGAGGGCGACGTTGCGCTCACCGAGGCGAAGGTGCACCCGGGTCGCCAGGATCTGCAGCACCACGAAGCCGATCGCGGCGGCGAAGGCCAGTGCGGGCACGATACCCGTCCACGGCGGCAGGATCAGCCCGACGGCGCCCAGCACCTCGACCGTGCCGATGGCCCGCACCGCCCACATCGGCGTGTCCTGCACCCACTGCATCATCGGCAGCAGCTGCTCGCGGCTCTGGACCACCTTGATCCCACCGCCGTACAGGTAGAACAGGGCCAGCACGGCGGCGGCGATCCAGAAGGCGATATGCATGGGCCCATTGCACCGCCCCGCCGCGCCGCCGTCCATGACTCTTTCCGTCGCGCCCATACCCGGCGGGTATCGTTGCCGGTCATGGAACTGCGCACGCTGCGCTACTTCGTGGCCGTGGCCGAAGAGCTGCACTTCGGCCGGGCGGCCGCGCGGCTGCACATGAGCCAGCCGCCGCTCAGCCGCGCGATCCGCGGGCTCGAGGCCGATCTCGGCGTCACCCTGCTCCACCGCTCCCCGGCCGGCGTCGCGCTCACCGCGTCCGGCGCGACGCTGCTGGCGGAGGCCCGCGCGTTGCTGGACCGGGCCGAGCGGCTGCGGGTACGCGTGGCCGAGGCGGGCGGCCCGGCGGCGCGGATCACGATCGGCATTCTCGGCGACGGCACCGACCCGGCCGCCACCCGGCTGGCCGAGACCTTCCGCCGCCTCCACCCGGGGGTGGAGATCCGGGTCCGGGAGACCGATCTGACCGACCCGACCTGCGGCCTGCGCGACGGGAAGGTGGACGTCGCGCTGACCCGCGCGCCCTTCGACCAGACCGGCCTGGCCGTGCGCGAACTGCGCGCCGATCCGGTCGGCGCGGTGCTGCGCGCGGACGACCCGCTCGCCGCCCGCGACCGGCTCAGCCTGGCGGATCTGGCCGAGCGGGACTGGTTCCAGTTCCCGGTCGGCACCGACCCGCTCTGGCAGGCGTACTGGAACGGCGGGCGGCCGCGCCGGGGTCCGGTGGTGCGCGCGGTGCAGGAGTGCCTGCAGGCCGTGCTGTGGACCGGCACGGTCGGCCTGGCCACGCTGGATCACCGGCCGCCGGAGCAGCTGGCCGTCGTGCCGATCGTGGACATGCCGCCGAGCCGGGTGGTGGTGGCCTGGACCCGCGTATCCCAGGACGCTGCGAATCCGCTGATCCGCTCCTTCGTGCGCACCGCCGCGGCCGCGTACCGGGCCGAACGCGGGGCCGACGCGCCGTCCTGACCCTCTGTTCGCCTGTGCGTCACGGTCCGGCATCGCCCGTGTCGCGCTCCGATTGCAGACCTGGTATTCGCCGTTTCCAGAACCTCATCAGGGTCTAACGTCAGGCTGCTGCGCACTACCGATGACCGTGTACCGGGCATCGCATCGGCCCGACCCGAGGGATTCGCGATCCCGGTCAGGCCGCCACCGTTCGCCGAGGGGGCGTCCATGAGATTCAATCCACCACCGAACTGGCCTCAGCTACCTCCGGGCTGGTCCCCGCCGCCCGGCTGGCAGCCCGACCGGTCCTGGCCGCAGCCGCCGCCCGGCTGGCGGCTGTGGGTCGACGAGGACGAGTTCGTCATCTCGCCGCACCGCACCGCGGCGTGGCCGGCCCAGCCGACGCAGGCCTGGCACCAGCGGACCGTCTCCGTCGTGCTCTTCCTCGTCTTCTTCTTTCCGGTCGGCCTGGTCCTGCTCTGGTTGCGCCGCGACTGGTCAGTGCGGCGGCGCGGCATCGTCACGGCCGTGGTCGGCGTATTCGCGCTCATCGTGGTGGCCGGTGCGAACCCGCCGCCCGCCACGACGACCGCGCTGAGCCCGACCACGGTCGGCGAGACGGCCTCGGCGTCGCCCGCACCGGCCTCCAGCCGGTCCGCCTCGCCCGCGTCGCCCGCGCCGGTGGTGACGAAGTCGCTCACTCCGGCGACGAGCGCCCCGCCGAAGACGACCGCCGCGGCTCCGGTCCACACCTCGGCCGCCCCCGTCCGCACCACCGCGGCTCCGGCCCCGGTCCGCACCTCGGCTGCCCCGGTCCACACGACGGCCGCCCCGGTCCACACCACGACGGCTCCGCAGCCGGTGCAGACCACCGCGCAGAAGCAGAGCTGCTACCCGCTCACCAACAGCGGCAAGTGCTACACGCCCGGTGAGTACTGCCGCACCGCCGACCGCGGCACCAGCGGCATCGATGCCGACGGCGATCCGATCACGTGTGAGGACAACGACGGCTGGCGCTGGGAACGAACGTGATCTTCCGCGCGTGACCATCCCGAAAGCAAGTCAGGCCACCTCTTTCGAGGTGGCCTGACTTGCTTTTCCTTGATAGGTCACCACCTGGCCGGGCTCATACGGGTGGGAGTCATCGACCGTCTTGGTGATCGTGAGTACGGTCGTCGGGAGCGCGACCCGGATCTCCGCGACGGCCGGTTCGGAAGCCACATCGTGACCCGCGACGGTGCCCGTGGCGTAAGCCTTGTTGATCACGTGGCCGGCTGCGACGTCATCCGTGGTCACCGTGTAGGCGCCGTGGCACGTCGTCGAATCGCCTGGCGTACCGGCCCGGGCCAGGCTCGTCGTCTCGCACGTGATGCCGCTCACGTGGTCGTCGACGATGCTGATCGCGTTGATCGGGACGTTCCCGGTGTTGCTGACGACGTACGTGTAGTCGACTACCGCACCGGGCTCGTACGAGTGGGTGTCGTCGACCAGTTTCTCCAGGTGCAGCGACGGCGCGGCGGCCGCGACTACGATCTCCGCGGTGTCGGGCGGCGAGGTCACGTTCGTGCCGTCCGCACCCACGCCGACGGCATGAGCCGTGTTGATCACGTGCCCGATGCCCGCGTCGCTCGGCGTCACCGTGTACTGGCCGGTGCAGGTCGTCGCGGCTCCGGCAGTACCGGCCGGGGTGAGCGACCGGCTCTCGCACGTGATGCCGGTGAGGCGGTCGTCGTGTACGACGATGTCGTTGACCTCCTGGCCGGAGGTGTTGGTGACCACGTACTGATACGTGGCGGTCTCGCCGGGCAGGTACGGCTGCGCGTCGTCGACCTTCTTGGTCAGCTCCAGCACCTCGCTGCGCGCGATCGGGACATCGAACTCGGCTTCCGGCGATCTGATCGTGGCACCGTCATCCGAGCCGGCCGCGATGGCCACGTTGTGGACGTAGCCTCGACTCACATCCGCGCCCGTGACCGTGTACGTACCCGTACAGGTCTGGGTCTGGCCAGGTGTCAGAGTGCTGCTCGGGCAGCTGACCGGGCTCACCACCGGATCGTCGAGGTGGACGCCGGTCCGCGGGACGGTGCCGGAGTTCGTCACGACGAATTGGTAGTGCAGCGCGGTGCCCACGGTGATCGGGTTCGGCAGCGGATAGTCCTCGTCGAGCTGCTTGACCAAGTTCAGCTGCGGCAGGTCGGCATACGGGGTGACCGCCACGTTGCGGATCAGGTGCACGTCGGTGAAGCCGCCCGTGGACGCGGCGAAGCCGAACTTGTAGCTCGCGG
>FSXZ01000674.1_pt1 | contig 20892 bp, 20 predicted proteins | sample 1638121 | NCBI WGS metagenome assembly FSXZ01 (sample SAMEA3914788, study PRJEB12502) | metagenome | biome: forest; material: soil | place: Canada | collected 2011-07-03 | depth 0.1 m
GAACTCCTCAGAGTAGGCAGACGGCCTTCCCATGACGTTGCACCTCTTCCTCACGGATCTCGCAAGATCCAAGTATCAAGGTGTCTGCAGTCAGGGGGTCACCCCAACCGCTGCCTCACCCGCTGGAGCGGGATACAGTGGCTTGAGATTCCCCACTCCACTGCCAACGGGCCCCTCGTCGCCGTCCGCATCGACGTCACCGACCGCGACACGCTCACCGGGCAGCGGGCGATGTACCGGATTGCATGCGAGCGCGGGCAACCAGTGGCTGACGCGGAGAGCACCGCAGCCATTGCGGACACACCGTTGAATCAGCACCCTTTGTTGCCACGGATGCGGGCCGCTGCTGGGACAGGAGGGGACGATTGCGCCAGCGCCGAGGGTGGGGTGGCCTTGTCGGCGTGCTGCGCGGGGTAAGGCGAGCGGTCCGCAGGAGCGGCGTGTTCGAGCGGAACGTGGCGGAGCACTGGACCCTCGCCACCGCCGGGGCCGCGACCACGACCGCGCTGCTCATCCTGGCTCTGGGTGGGGCGACGGGGTGGGGCGACAGGGTGGGGCGTGCAGCATCGGGACGCGGCCCTGAACTCCGCGGCAGCCGCGGCGCACCGGCTCCAGGCGAACGGCGTCGTCGACGACGACGACGACGAGATCGAACAGAATCTCATCACCCTGCAGCAGGCGGAGGTCGAGCAGTTCCAGTCGCGCGTGGACACCGGCACCGCAAAGGCTTCCGGCCTGCTGAGCGTGCTGGAGTCCGAACTCTCCGAAGTAACCGCCACCCATGGGGCATACCCGGACGCGGAGTCGATCGTCCAGCAGTTGACCGTCTACACCGGGCTCGAGGCCATCGCGCAGGCCGACGGCCGGGCCGGCCTGCCCGTCGGTGCGGCCTACGTCCGCGAGGCGTCGCGCTATTTCACCACGTACGTACTGGCGAACTCCGAGAAGATCCGCAAATCCGATCAGGATAATGTCACCTCAGACGACTCCGCCGCGGCGGCGTTCCCGGTCTGGCTCATCCTCGGCGACGCGTTCGTGCTGGTCTGGTTCGGCGTCGGATTCATCGCCCTCGCCTGGTTCTCTCGACGCACGTTCAACGCCGGAGCCGTGGCCGCGATGCTCGCCGTGCTCGCGCTCTCTGGCTGGTCGCTCTCCGCGGTCCTGCCGGCCAAGGACCGGGTCGAGGGCTACGCCGCGCCTGCCGGTGCCCGCCGCGTGACCGTCCGCAATGTTCTCCGCTGGGCTTCTCCTTGGCTTTCGGGGCGCGTTCGCGCACCGGCTCGGCTGTTCCGGACGGTCTTGGGTCTGTACCGACGTTCGTGTGTGGGTCTGGTGGCGTATCAGGCGCGTTGGTGTCGGGTGGGGCGGCGTATTCGCGTTGAGGCCGTGCTACGGCTGCGTCAGACTCTCGGAGCATGAGTGCTGGCGAGTTGCGGAGTTGGTGGGATGGCTCGTTCTTCTGCGTAGAGGCCGAGAGTCCAAGGTGAGGTTCATGCTCGGCTCGGCTGCGGAGATCGAACCCTCAAGAACGTCGACGTCTGCGTGCGGCTCGCGGATGGAAGCGAGTGGAGCGCGACGGTCTTGACGCTTGCAGAGATACGCCGGTTGATGGACCGGTGGGCGGCGTCGGGTGAGGCGTAGGCGGGTGCGTACTTCTGGTGCTCGGACAGGTTGATCGTCCGGGATGCGGGTGTGGCCTCGATGGCGAAGGCCATCGCCGGTGGTGGCCTCGGGCGAGGTGCGTCAGGTGCTGAGACCGTGGGCCGAGGAGCCGGTGGAGTGATCTGCGGCGGTCCCCGCACGCTCCGGATGGCATGATCACGGGACAGGGGTGGGACAGCGGGCCGTTTCCACTGCGCCGGGCAAGCTCCGGCGCTGGTCAGCGGTGCGCGGGAGCCATCTGGGCCCATCTCTGCAAATCCGTCGCGAAAGCTACGAAGGCTCGAATCCTTCACCTGCCACCAGCAACAAGATTGAGCCCCCGAACTGCGTAAACGCAGAGCGGGGGCTCAATTCGTCTCTATCGCCAGATTGGCGGCACGCCGCGGGGGCCGATCACACGGTGCAGACGGGATTCCCGGTGCAGCCGCTCAGGTCGGTTCCGGTCAGGATGGCGCCAGCCAGGTCGGCCTCAGTCAGGTTGGCACGCCGCAGACTGGCTTCGGTCAGGTTGGCACGTACCAGGCCGGCGCCGTACAGGAAGCTGTCGGTCAGGTTCGCGCGCAGCAGGTCGGCGCCGAGCAAGTCGGTGCGGGCCATCATGGCGGTGTCCAGGTAGGCCTCGGTCAGGTTGGCATAGTTCAGGCTGGCGTCGCTCAGGGTGACTTCGGCCGCGTTGGCGCGCAGCAGGTCGGCGTGGGTCAGGTCGGCGCCGGCCAGGTCGGCATCGGTCAGCGTGGCGCGCCGCAGGCTGGCGCCGGTCAGACCGGCCTCGGTCAGGAAGGCGCGGAGCAAGTTAGCGTCGGTCAGGTTGGCACCGACCAGGTCGGCGTGGCTCAGGTCGGCGTAGCTCAGGTTGGCATCGACCAGGTTGGCGCCGGCCAGGTCGGCGTTGGCCAGAGTCGGCAGGCTATCGCGGTGGTTTGCCCTGCAGATGTTCCATGCCGTCACGTCGCTTTTGAGCAGGGCGACCTGCTGCGCCTCGGTCCCTACGCAGTCGTCGGGCCCCGCCTGGGCACTCGCGACCCCGGCCGGGGCCAGCAGCGCAAGCATCACCGCCGCGACGCCGGCGGCAACCCCGCGCGCCCGGCGAACTTTCGAAATAGCCATCACGATACAACTCCTCACTCGCTCGTCGATCGGCCGAGACCGGCCCGATGCGAGTGATCCAACAGGTCCGAGGCTCCCCATCTGTCGAGGCGCGCCGACATACTGCCCCGTCTGGCCCCCTAGCGCGACGAACCCTGCGCTACGGGGCCAGCCCTCAGCGCCGCGGGGAGTGGTCGCCATCTTGATCGGTACTGCACGATCCCGGCAACGACCGTGCGGACGCCCAGCGACACGTCGTTGAACGGCGTAGCGAGTAAGTAGTGAGGTATTCCGCGTAAGGCCGTGTCACGCGGTGTAGCCGCCGGGGATGGGATGACCGTGTTCGAGGTGGAGTAGGACGAGTGCGGCCTTGGTGATGGCGCCGATTCGGGTGGGGCTGAGGCTGACGCGTTGAAGAGCCGCAAAGATTTCCTTGAGCAGGGCGTTCGCCCGCTCGGCTACGCCGTGGACGCCGCGGATGACCTTGTTGTACGTGGTCTGCGTCTCGGTGAGTTCGGCGCCCTTGGGCTGCTTGTGCGGATGGCGGATGGCGAATGGCGGGCGAGAGACTCATGTAGCCCAGGTCGGTCAGCGTCGGCATCTGATATTCGGCCTCGTAGTGCTTGAGCGCGGGCGGCATTCGGCTACCTCCAGACGGGCCGCACCGGGCACGCAGGCCGCCTCTCGCGTCGCAGAGCTGAAAGTTACGGGAACCTTTGTGTATGGCCGATCGGCGACCGGTTGCACGGAAAGCAGCCTTCTACTTCGTGCTGCCGGTTGCAGGCCCGGTGTTCCCCATGGTGAGTCTGTGCCAGGCGCTGACAGGCAGGGTTGCTGGGGATGCGCAGCCGCGTGTTCCGCCGTCGAAGGATGTACGCCGCCACTCGCTGTTGGTTGCGGCCGGCCTCGTCGCAGCCATTGCATTAGCGAGCTGGGCATGGCTCCACTGGGCACTGCCGCCACGCGATCCAGGGGAACGGTTCGGGGTAGCTCTGCTGGCCGGAGACCTGTTCAGCTTGCTTGTGCTGATTCCCTGGGTCGTGATCGCGGCAGATATCAGCCAGCGCCTTGGCAGGTCGGGTCGGGCGGCGTCATCGTGCGGCGCTAATCGTTGCCCCAGTTGCTGTACTCCGCTGCGGTACTTGCTCGGCTGATAAACGGCATTGCGGGGCCAGCGTGGAGCGCCTGACCTCGGGCCGTGATCATAGCTAGCGGCACAGACTCCGTCGCATTCGCTTCCGGCGAAGTCGTCCCACGTCCTACGTGAACGAGACGGACTACTTCCAGGAGGACTGGCAGAACGCGTTCTGGGGCGAACACTACCCGCGCCTGCTCGAGATCAAGCAGCGCTACGACCCCGACGGCCTGTTCGTCGTGCACCACGGCGTCGGCTCCGAGTTCTTCGACGGAGCGGCGGCGGACGCCTGAGGCTCGGCGGAGGGGACGACTGCGGCACTGGTCAGCGGCGGCCGACGGCGGCGAGTATGGAGTAGCGCCCGACGTCTCCGCCGAGCGGGTCGGGGGGTGGGGGGGGAGGCTGCGGCTCCGGGCGCTGGTGGATCCATCGACGGGGACAGCCGCCGAAGCAGCGGCGCCCACGTCAAGCTCGTCGGACCTCTGCCTCAGTGCTGAGACGACTTGGAAGCACAGGGGGCGACAGCGCCACCCGGGTCGGGTGCATGAAGTAGATCATGGCGAGGGCGCCGACGCCGAGTGCGGCGATGTTCGCCCCGCCCCAGCCAACGTGGGTGAAGATGGCGGCGGCGCCGAGTGACGCGGCTGCGGCGAACGCGGCGGAGGTGCCTTCGACGGCGGACTGGATGCGGCTGCCGGTGCCCGGCGGGTAGCTCTGCACGGTGAAGGCGCTGCCCGCCACGTAGAGCACGTTCCACCCGATACCGATCAGCGCAAGGCCTCCCATCATCCAAAGCATTCCAGTGCCCTGCGCACCGACCGCGGCGCCGAGCACGAGACACATCGTGCCGATGAGGGCGGTGCGTTTCGGGCCGAGGCGGGTGGTCATGCGGCCGGTGACCCAGGACGGCGCGTACATGCCGATCATGTGCCACTGGATGATCATCGCACCCTGATCCATGCTGTGACCGGCGCCCGCGTTCGCCAGCGGCCCGATCGCCATCAGCAGCGTCATCACGCCGCCGGCGACGCAGAGGGCGAAGGTGCCGTCCCAGAACGCACCGGAGCGCAGGGCCTCGCTCAACGGGGTGGGTGCGGCGCGAGGGGCGGGGGCGGGTGGATCGACGGTGGACGTGGCCGCCTGCGCGGCCGGGGTGGACGCGGCCTGCGTGGCCGGGCCGGCTGCGGCTGCGGCTGCGGCTGCGGCCTGGCGACGCGCGCCCGGCGCTGCGGCGGTGGCGTTGCTGAGCGCTGCGATGAGCGGGAGCGCGAGGGTGCAGACCGTCGCGACCATGAGGTAGGAGGCCGCGTACGGCTTCGGCAGGACGTTGACGCTGCCTGCCGCGGCCAGGGGCCCGACGATCGCCGCCGCGACGCCGCCGGAGAGCACCGTCGCGAGCGCACGGCTGCGGCGGCCCGCCGCCGCCCGGTCGGCGGCGAGGTAGCGGTAGTACGCGCCGGTGGCCTTGTGCAGTCCGACGAGCGAGGTCCCGACGCACAGCATGGGGAAGGAACCGGAGACGACGGCGAGCGTGGACATGCCACCGCCGAGCGCCGCGCACCCGGCGCCGGTCAGCATGACCCTGCGATAGCCGAAGCGCGGCACCAACATCCCGGCCGCGGCCGAGGCCACCGCACCGGTGAGCGTGATGAGGGTCAGCGGGAAGGTCGCGAGCGCCATCGTGGGCGCCAACCGCATTCCGACGATCGCGGTGAGCGTCAGGTCGACGCTCACCGCGAGCTGATACAGGGTCTGACACAGGGTCAGCAGCCCGGTGTCCGAAAGGCGCGGGGCCACGAGCCTCCGGAGCTCCCGTCCGCGGGGCGCGCCCGTCACGCGTGCGCCTCAAGGGTCCGGTACTCGCGCAGGTAATAGACCAGCGGCTTGTCCGAGGCCTCGCCGGAGTTCGACGACCGCCCCGGCTCCAGCGTTCGGACGTGCGCCGTCACGAGAAGGTGGTCTCCGGTCTCGACCTCGCGGTGCAGCAGGCACTCGATGCCGAGCAGCGCCCCGGCGACGGCCGGGTTGCCGTGCGCCGACCAGCTCCAGGGCACGGCGTCGAACTTCGTGCTCTGCGAACGCGACAAGGCGGCCGCGACAGCCGCCTGGCCGTCGGCCAGCACGCTGATGCGGAAGCGGCCCGCGGCGAGGATCGCCGGCCAGGAGGTGGACTCGCGGCGCACCGCGAAGCCCACCATCGGCGGTTCGAGCGAGAGGCTGAACAGCGAGCCCACAGTCAGCCCGCGCGGCTCGCCGGCCAGGCCCGCGGCCAGCACGGCGACCGGGCTCGCCAGCAGCCGCATGGCCTCGCGCATCGCCTCCGGGGAGACGGCCCCCCGGCCGGGCCCGGCCGGCGGCGGGCAGCCGGGAGCGCCCCGGCGCTCCGGCCCGGCTGCCGTGGTCGGCGACGGACGGGACATCTCAGCCGCCCACCGGCGCGGAAGCGGGCTCCGACTCGGGCTCGGCAACCGCCGCCGGTTCGGTTGCGGCGGCCGCCCCGGTGGCACCGAGCTCGATGCCGCGGGCACGCACCTTCTCGTGTCCCTCGAGGCTCGTCTCGGCCTTGCTCAGCGCCGCGAAGTGCTGGTTCTGGAAGGACAGCTTGTTCTCGCCGACCCACTGGTTCGAGCCGACGATGGAGTCGAGCGAGCCGTTGAAGCGCGGGGCGACGTAGCGGGCGAACAGCTCCAGGCTGCGCTCCTCGTTCTCTCGGGAGGCGCAGTCGTGCAGGGTGATCAGCAGCTTGCCGAAGCCGCCGGTGACGTCCCAGAGGTGCTCGATCGCCGCGACGCAGTCCTCTACGGAACCGACGATGGCGCCGAGCGACTCGACGGTCGCCTCGAGCGACTTGCGCGCGCCCACGTCGGAGGTCGCCACCGGCACGCCCAGGGTCGCCGAGTAGTACTTGCGGCGGAACTCGATCCAGCCGGGGGCGAATTGGTCGAAGGCCTCGTCGCGGGTTTCGGCCACGTGTACCGGCAGCACGATGCGCCAGGTGCCGCGGTCGACGGGGCGGCCCGCCTCCGCGGCGGACTCCTCGAGGTGCGCCCACTGCGCGGCGAGCGCGGCGGCGCCCTGGGCGTGCCCGGGACGCGCGGCGCCGAACGGCGGCGCGGCCAGTGACAGGGGGCTGACGCCGAGCCGGCCGGCCAGGCGCATGCCGAGCGGCGAGAACGCGCTGGAGGTGGCGACCTCCATGCGCGGCCTGGTGTAGGGGCGCAACTGCAGCCGCGCCTCGTGCAACCGGAACCAGCCCTCGTCCCGGGTGACCGGCTCGCCGCCGTCGAGCAGCGCGAGGATCGTCTCGAGGGACTGCGCCGCCCGGTCGCGGGTCTGCTCGGGGCTGATACCGAACATGTACATGTCCGAGACCAGGGAGCCGGCTCCGCCGCCGAAGATGAAGCGGCCGCGGGTGAGGTGGTCGAGCTGGACCGCGCGGGAGGCGACCATGAACGGGTGGTGGTAGGGCAGGGCGGTGACGCCGGTGCCGAGCCGGATGTGCCGGGTGCGCTCGGCGGCCGCCGCGATGAACACCTCGGGTGTGCCGATCAGGGCCCAGCCGCCGGAGTGGTGTTCACCGACCCAGCATTCCGCATAGCCGAGGCGGTCCATCAACTCGACCAGTTCGAGGTCGCGCTCGAACAGGAAGGTCGGGTCCTCTCCCGGCGGGTGCAGCGGGGACATGAAGCCGCCGAAGGCGAGTCGCGCTGTCATGGGTGGTGAACCTTTCGTCGAAGGCAGAGAAGCAGGGGAAGGAAGGTCTGGGACCGGGAACAGGGTCCGGTTCGCAGGTCGGGAGCGGTCCGGCGCGGTCAGAGCAGACGGGCGATGGCCTGGCGTTGGATCTGGTTGGTGCCCTCGATGATCTGCAGGAGCTTCGCCTCGCGCATCCAGCGCTCCACGGGGTGGTCGGCGATGTAGCCGTGGCCGCCGAGGACTTGGACGGCGTCGGTGGTGACCCGCATCGCGGTGTCGGTGGCGAAGAGCTTGGCCTGGGAGGCGGCGAGACCGAAGGGCCGGCCGCGGTCGAGCAGCCGGGCCGCGGCGAGCAGCAGCGCGCGGGCCGCGGCGACACTGGTGGCCATGTCGGCGAGCAGGAATCCGACGCCCTGGAAGGTGATGATCGGGTTGCCGAACTGCTCCCGCTCCTTCGCGTAGGCGGTCGCGTAGTCGCAGGCGGCCTGCGCGAGTCCGACGGCGCACGCGGCGATCCCGAGCCGGGCGTGGTCGAAGCCGTCTGCCGCGATGGCGATGCCGCGGTTGCGCCGGCCGATCAGCCGCGTGCCGGGGACTCTCGCGTCGTCGAAGACGACCTGGGCGGTCGGCAGCGCGTGCACGCCCATCTTGCGTTCCCGGCGCTGCGGGACGATGCCCGGGGTGTCGGCGTCCGCGAGCAGGCAGGAGATGCCGCCGATGCCCGGGCCGCCGGTGCGGCAGTAGACGTTGCAGAAGTCCGCGACGCCGGCGTGGCTGGTCCAGCTCTTGGTCCCGCGTATCCGGTAGTGCCCGCCGTCGGCCTCGGCCACGGTGGCCATCGCGGCGAGGTCCGAGCCGGCCGCGGCCTCGGACAGACAGACGGCGCCGATCGTGGAGCCGTCGAGCATCCGCGGCAGCAGTTCCTCCCGCTGCCGGTCGTCGCCGTACGCCGCGAGCGGATAACAGGCGACGACGTGCAGGTGCACGGATTCCGCGACGGCCAGCCAGCGGTAGGCGAGCCGCTCGAGGACCTGCAGGTACACCTCGTACGGCTGGCCGCCGCCGTGCCGCTCCGGGTAGGGCAGGCTGGACATGCCCGCCTTCCCGATCAGGGCGATGAGCTCGCGCGGGAACTCGCCACGCTCCTCGAAGTCCGCGGCGCGCGGAGCGAGCTCGCGGTCGGCGATCTGCCCCGCGAGGTCGAGGAGGTCGGCGGCCTCGGGCGTGGGCAGCTCACGGTCCTGCCACGCCTTCGGCTTCGCGGTCGTATCCGTCCTCATGCCGCACCCCACTGCGCGGCCTCGGGCCAGTGCCGGGCGACGCGACGCACGGCGTAGTCCCAGTAGGAGCGGATCGAGAGGTCCGCGTAGATGAACTCGCGCTTGCCGGCGACGTCCTGCTCGGTGGACCAGGCGTAGGGGACGCCGGCCCCCTCCGCGAGCAGTTGGAGCCTGCAGGCACGCTCGAGCACCTGCGCCAGCACCGCGGCGTGCCGGACGCTCTTGCCGACCACGACGCCTCCGTGGTTGCGCAGGAAGACGGCGTCGCCGGCCCCGAGCTCCTTGGCGATGAGGTCGCCGGTCTCGATGTCGAGCACGGTGTTGCTTGTGTGCGTGAAGACGGCGACGGAGTCGGTGAAGTAGGACCCGTCGTGCGAGACGGGGCGCAGCCGCAGTTCGGTGGCGCCGAACAGCAGCGTGTAGGGCGCGTGGCTGTGCACGATGCCGTTCACGTCCGGGCGGGCGCGGTAGATCGCCTGGTGCAGCGGGAGTTCGGGCGGCGCCGTCGGCGGGGCCTCGACGGTGTGGTCGACGGCCGCGCTCACCGTGTGCTCCGGGTCGGCCTCGTCGAAGCCGCACAGCGCGTTCTTGATCAGGAAGCTCGGCGCGCCGGGCATCCGCGCGGAGATCTGGCCCTGGTTGAAGTCGTCGTGCCCGTCCAGCGAAAGCATGCGCGCCCCGTAGCAGAGCTGCGCGAGGAGTCGGCGGTTCACGGCTGCTCCTGCTCCTCGTCATCGTCGTGGTCGCGGTCGTGGATCCAGTCCGGCGGGTAGAGGCCGGGCGCCGCGTGGCGCAGCCGGGCGGCGGCGGCGACCGCCGCGTCGGCCGGGCCGGCCAGCGAGGTGACGCCGTGCCGGATGGTGACGCTCTCCCCGCCGGGCCACTCCCAGGTGACCTCGTGGTCGCTCACCTCGGGCCCGCCGCGGTCGAAGCGGACCTCCACGGCGCCGTCCTCGACCTGCTCGGACCAGCGGCGGGCCAGGGCGAGCGCGGTGGCGCTCGGTTGCGGTGCCTTGCGTGACGGGTGGCGTTCCGCCACGGACACCGCGGCGGCGCGGGCGCCGGGCAGGGTGCGTGCGTGCTCGACGAGCCGGGCCTGGAGGTGGTGGCCGACGCTCAGGTTCGTCGCCCGCAGCACGGCCACCGTCCCGGCGAGCCGTCGCAGCACCTTCAGATGCTCGGGATCCCGGAAGGAGGTGCAGGTGAGCAGCGGCACCGCGGACTCGGCGCAGTAGGCTGCGATCCGGTCGAGCGCGGCCGGGGACGAGGCGTCGAGCAGCACCTCAGGCCGCTCGCGCACCTGCCAGCCTGCGGTGGCGGTCGCGGTGAGCACCACCGGCGCGCCCGCGCGCCGCGCGGCCTCGGCGAGGGCGCCGCCGAGCCGGCCGGCCCCGACGATGCCGAGGCGCGGCGCGGTACGCGGCGCGGGCTCAGGCATGGGCCTGCTCCCGCTCCTCGTGGACGAGCTCGATCAGCCCGCCGACGTTGCGCAGCCTGGCATCCTCGGACTCGAGGTCGATGTAGACGCCGCACTCGTTCTCGATGGCGTCGAGCAGGCGGATGTAGGACAGCGAGGTGAAGCCCAGCTGTGCCAGCGCGCCCTCGGTGGTCTCGATGTCCGCCTCGGTGATCTCGCTCTCGCAGCATGCGATGACGAGGCTGCGGATTCGTGCGCTGATCTCGGGGTCAAGCGTGGTCATGGTCGTTGGTCTCCTCAGGTCGGTCGGCGGGCGGCGGCGGGGCGAGGACGAGCTCCCGCAGGCGCGCGATCGAGGGCTTGCCGACCGCGCCGCCGGGCAGCGCCTCGACCACGCGCAGCAGGCCGGGCACCTTGTGGGCGCTGAGCCGGTCGGCGGCCAGGGCGCGCACGGCCGGCGCGTCGAGGGTGCGGGAGGCGACGACGGCGCCGAGCGCCTCCCGGCCGTGCCGGTCGGTGACGGCGAACACGGCCGCGTCCCCGACCCCGTCCAACGCCCGCAGCACACGTGCGACCTCGGCCGGGTCGACCTTGCGGCCGCCGACGTTGACCACCCGCGCGGTGCGGCCGGTCAGGAACAGCACGCCGGCCTCGTCCAGGTAGCCGCGGTCGCCGGTGTCGTACCGGCCGTCCGCGCCGATCCGCGACTCGAGCAGGCCAGGTGCGTTCAGGTAGCGGGTGGCCATGGAGGCGCTGCGCACCCGCACGAGCCGGGGCTCGTCCGGTTCGCCGGCCTCGATGCTCACCTCGGGCAGCGCGGGGCCGAGCCCGCGGCCGGGCCCGGGCTCGGGCGCGAAGGTGAGCGGCCCCGCCTCGGCGAGACCGTAGTAGTCGCTGATCGCGATGCCGGTTTCGGCGTGGAAGCGCTTGGCGGCGGCCTCGTCCAGCGGGGCGCCGGAGGAGATCGCCTGCCGCAGCCCGCGGCAGACCTCGCCGAGGTCGGCGCGGCCGGTGAGCGCGTCGTAGAGCGCGGGGAAGCCGACCAGCCGGGTGGGAGTCAGGGCCCGCAGGTCGCGGCTGACCCGTCCGGCGGTGGGCAGGCCGGGCGAGAGGTGCAGGGCGGCGCCGGCCAGGAAGGCCGCGAGCAGCGAGGTGTTGAAGGCGAGCCCGTTGGACAGGCCCGCGTAACACAGGATCCTGTCCTGCGCGGTCAGACCGGTGCCGGCGACCCAGTTCCGGGCGGCCCCTGCCACCGCGGCGCCGCTGAACTCGATGCAGTTCGGCTTGCCGGTGGTGCCGGAGGTGAACCGGCAGACCTCGGTGTCGGGGTGCAGCGGGTAGCGCCGCTGCCGCCCCTCCAGACGCAGGGCACTGAGTCCGTCGGCGCCCTCGAGCGGCACGCCCGCGTCGGTGCGGTCGCGCAGGACGAGGTCGAAGGTGCAGTCGTCGTCGATCTCGGCGAACTCGTCGTCGCCGGTGGCCGCGTCCACGAGGAACGGCGCCGCCCCGGCCGCGAGGCACGCACCGAAGGCGACGACGTAGGACACGGAGTTGCCCGCTGCGATCGCGACCCTGGCGCGGCCCGCGCCGTCCGGCCGGTCGCCGAGCGTTTCGGCCAACTGCTTGGCCGTCCGCGCGATCTGCTCGCGCAGTTCGGCGTATCCGAGGGCGCGGCCGTGGTCGGCGACGGCCGTCGCACCGCCGCGTCCCGGGCTGTTCAGGGCACTGTCGATGACGTCGGCGAGCATCGGGCTCACCGCTCGTTCTGCGCGTAGGCGGGCTCGGCGCGGTCCAGCTTGCCGCCGCCGCTCTCCCGGCCGAGGGCGAGCACGTAGACGACCTCGCGGTCGCCCGGCAGTCCGGCGGCGCGGCACCAGGCTGCGGAGTCGAAGCCGCCGACGCCGGTCACCCCGACCCCCGCGACGGTGGCGCCGAGGTAGACGAGCTGGCCGAGCAAGCCCGCGCGGAAGGTGGCCTCGTGCAGCACGCGTTCGTCGTCGATGAGTGCTGCCTTCTCGGCATGCAGGAGCAGGACGCACGCGGCCTCACCCAAGTGTTCCTGCGCCATGAACGCTGCGGCCACCTGCGGCCGGGTGAGTTCGAGCCCGCGTATGTCCACGCCGGGGAGGGCGCCCTCGTCCAGCGCGGGACCCGACCCGGGCTTCAGCAGCATCCTGACGGCGAGGCTCGAGCCGTGCGGCAGATCGGTGGGCAGGGCCGCGCCTGCGTAGTCGAGCACGACCCGGATCTGTCCGGCGCTCAGGCTGCCGGGCTCGAAGCCGCTCGCGGAGCGGCGGCGCGCGAGGTCCTTCGCGAAGACCTGCGCGATTCGCGCCGGCCGCGCCGCGTCCGCGTCGAGCGGGCCCGCCTCGGGGCCGCCGAGCCATGGCGTGGCAGGCAACTGCGACAGGCCGAGCGATTCCCAGCTCGAACGCTCCAGCCACTGCGCGGCGGCCACGGACTCGGAACGCCGGCCGTCCCAGGCCTGCCACGCCGGACGTCCGGCGGGCGGATCGGCGGTCCCGGGGAATTCGGCGGGCAGGGTGAACGCGACGGTGGAGTGGATCTGCCGGCACTCCGGCGTCCCGCCGAGGGCGCGGGCGAGCGCCGCCGCGTCCGGGCGGTGGCGGATCCGGAACTCGGCGCCGAGCGCGCGGGCGGCCAGTCCGATCCCGGCTGCGGCGTGCGCGCTGTCCAGCTGTGTGTAGAGGTATCCGCGGTCGCCGTACTTCCGCATGGACAGCCACGGCCGGGAGACGAGCACAGCCACCGCGCGATCCCCGACACCGTCGTGCGCCGCGCCGTGAGCCGGCACCGTGCCCCAGAGGGTCTCGGCGAGCAGGTCGCCGGCGGACTCCGGTCCGGCGTGCACCAGGATCATCCGGCGTGTCGGCGGATCCAGCCGCCACGCTTCGGTTCCTCCGGTCTCGCCGGTGAGGAGGAGGAAGTATTCGAAGGGGTAGATCGCGCCGGCGGACGGGGTGGCCCGGGTGCCGGAAGCCGGGCCGCCGATGGCCGGGTCCAGCACCCGCAGGGCGCGGCGCAGGGTCGCGGGGGCCGGGACGGGCCCGGCCGGTCCGAGCGCGGCGGTGGTCACCGCCATGCGGTTCCACAGCGGCGGCGCGGAATCGTCCTGCGCGCGGTCGGAGCGCCGCTCCGGCGAAGCGAGGATTGCAGGGCGCACGGCATTTCCCTCCCGTGGTCATCGAACACGGATACGCATGCGAAAGAGCGATCTTGGAAAGGCGGTAGAGCCCCCGTTGGCCCTTGGCCACCGCCTGGCCCAGAGTCTAGAAAGACGTTGCGAGCTAAGGCAACTGTTGCGAACAGCTGTCATGCCGTGATGCCGCCGAATCTACCCGGAAGTAGCTTCGGAACCCTCGAGATCGATGCAGTTCACGGCCGTATCGGCGGCCCCACGGCGAAGATCGAATGTCAGCTGCACCGACGAGGCGTCTATTTATGCCATCTTACAGTGCGGACTTTTTCTGTGAGAGTCTTGATTTTGCAGAGCTCTGATGGTGTCCTTGGTTCATACATCAGGCAGCCGACGGGGGCGATCTGGCCATGCAAGCACGCGCACCACTGCACGTCAGCATCCGCGCCCCACGCGCCGGAGCTGCCCGCATGACCTGGGGCCAGGTAGGCCGCCGTCCGCGCGGTACCCGCCGGCCGGGACCTCGACGACGTGCGCGACGCTTTCAGACATCTGATTCAGCGGCACGAGTCGCTGCGGACCGGCTTCACCGAGTCGGGCGGCGAGCTGCGCCAGCACGTCGACGCAAGCGTCGAGCTCGACGTGCCGGTGTACCTCGCCGAGGACGCCGAACAGTCCGCCGAGCTCGCGGAGCGGGTCGCGGCCGAACTGGCCGGCGAGCCGTTCGACCTCGCGTCCCGGCGGCCGTTGCGCTGCGCGGTGATCGCCGTCGGCACGGTGCCCGCGCACGTCGTCCTGACGGTGAGCCATATGGCGGTGGACGGCGGGAGCATGCGGATCCTGACCGCCGACCTCGAGACGGTGCTGCGCGGCGAGTACGAGGCGCTGCCGCCGCGGGCCAGGCAGCCGCTGGAACGCGCCGCCTACGAGTCCTCGGCGGAGGGCGTCGCCCGCGAGGAACGCACCCTGCGACACTGGCGGCGCACCGGGCAAGCGGGTGCCGCCGCGACGATGAGCGCGCTGCCGGCCCCCGCCGACGAGGACCTCGACTGGGCCGAGATCGACTCGCTCGCGATGGGCGAGGCGGCCCGCGTGCTCGCCGAACGCAGCGGCGCCGGGCCGGCCGTGGTCGTCCTCGGCTGCATCGGCCGGCTGCTCGCCGACCTCGCCGGGGAACAGGGCCCTGTCATCAGAAGCCTGACGGCCACTCGCTTCAACCCGCTCGACCAGGACTACGTCGGCGCGTTCAACCAGAACGCCCTGCTGCGGCTGCCCACCGAGGAGGACGGCGTGGCCGACTACCTACGCCGTGCCTCCACCGCGTTCCTCGCCGGCCTGCGCGCCTGCGAGGCCGACCCGCGCAGGGCCGAGGCGATGCTCGGGCTCGCCGCACAGGACCGCGGATTCACCGCGGGCTCCTACTGCTTCTTCAACGACATCGCCACAGGCCGTGGCGCCGTCGCGCCCGAGCCCGGTACTCCCCTGCCCGCGCCCGAGGACATCGAGGCGGCCCGCGCGCACACCGTTGCCCGGCCGCTGCCTTACGCGGGCCGGCAGATCGACTCGAAGTTCTTCGTCTTCCTCCGCAGCCTGACACCCACCGTCTCCGTGCGGCTGTGCAAGGACCGCCGGTTCCTCTCGGAGACCGACACCGTCGGGTTCCTGCGCACGCTCGAACGGCTGATGGTCGACGCCGCTCACGCCTCCTCGTGGAAGGAGGTCCGCGATGCCGACTGACGCACCGCAGACCGTCGCGCTCGCCCACCGCATCCTCGGCCCCTGCGACGGTCCGCCTCTGCTGCTGCTGCACGGCCTGACCGGCGAGGGCGCCGACTGGGGGCCGGTGGCCGACTCGCTCGCCCGCGACTGGCGGGTCTACATCGTCGACCTGCGTGGACATGGGGCGAGTCCCAGAGCCCTGAATTACTCCTTCGAACTCATGCGCGACGACGTCCTCGCGCTGCTCGACTCGCTCGGCCTACGCCACGTCACCATCATCGGCCACTCGCTCGGCGCGGTCCTGGCGTACCTCGCGGCGCTCGCCGAACCGGAGGCCGTGCGCATCCTCGTGCTCGAGGAGCCCCGCCGCCGATCCCGCTCGCCCGACCGCTTCCGGAAGCCCCCGACACCCCGCGCCCCTACGACTGGCGCGCGGTCGGCCAGGTCCTCCGGCAGGTCAACGCACCGGACCCCGGGCAGTTCGAGAGCCTGCGCGGAATCGCGGTGCCCGCCCTCGTGATCGGCGGCGGCGCGGCAAGCCACCTCCCGCAGGACTCCCTCGCGGAGATGGCCCGCCGGATGCCCCACGGCGAGTTCGCCACCATCGAGGCGGGCCACTGCGTGCACGCCGAACGCCCCGAGGAGTTCCTCGACACGGTGGCCTCCTTCCTCACCCGGCGCCTCACCCCGTACGACCGGCCCGTCACAGCGGCGGGAGGCGGCGATGGCCGCTGAGCGCCGTCCGCACGCCGTGGCCTTCTTCCTCGCCCCGGGCTTCGCATTGTTCGAATACGCCGCGGCCAGCGCCGTCTTCCAAGCAGCCAACGACGTCGGCCCGCCCAGGCGGCCGGCCTACCGGCTGCAGCTCGTCGGCGCCGCCGCACCCGCCCCGAGCTCGGCCCTCGTCGGCGCGCACGCGCTGCTCGCCGAGCCGCCGCCGTCGCCCGCCCCCGGCCGGTTCGACACCCTCATGGTGATCGGCGGCGACTCCAGCACCGCCGCGGCCGAGCGGCCCGGCGGCCTCGAGGCCGAGAAGCAGTGGCTGCGCCGCTACGCGCGAGCCGCCCGGCGCATCGCCTCGTTCCCCTCCGGCACCCACCTGCTGGCCGCCGCCGGCGTCCTCGACGGCGCCAAGGTCACCACCCACTGGTCGAGCCTGCGCCGGCTCGAGCCCTTCGCCGCCGTGCAGGCCCGCGCCGACGTCACCCGGCTGCGCGACGGCCACATCTGGACCTGCGCCGGGGCGGGCGCCACCGTCGAGTTCACCCTCGAACTCGTCGAGCACGACTACGGCAGCCACCACGCCCGCGAGGCCGCCTGCCGGCTGCTCACCGAGCTGCGCGGGCCCGAGGAGCAGGGCCGGTTCCGGCCCGCCGACCCGCTCGTGCCACAGGACCCCGAGGGCAACCCGCGCGGGCCCCGCGCCGCCCGGCTCGCCGCGCTGCGCGGCTGGATCGAGCGCAGCCTCGGCACCGACCTCGCGGTCCCGGCTCTGGCCGCGCGCGCCAACCTGAGCGAGCGCAGCCTGCACCGCGCCTTCGTCGCCGAGACCGGCGCACCGCCCGGCGCATACGTGACCGAGCGCCGCGTCTCCGCCGCCCGCCGACTGCTGGTATCCACCGAGCTGCCGCTCGAGACGATCGCCCGCGACTGCGGATTCGGCACCCCGCGCACCTTCCAGCGCTCCTTCCGCAACGTGGTCGGCATGGCGCCGCACCGCTACCGCGCCGCGTTCCGCGACCGCGTCCCCGCCGAGAACCGCTGATCGACCGACCAGGGAAGGAAACCGTGAGCGAGCAGAACACACCGGAGGGCCGGAGGGCCGGAGCGCCGGGCACGGCACGGCGGAGGCCGACGAGGAGCGCGAGGTCCTCGTCGAGGCGCACGGGCTGCGCCGGGTCTACGACTCCGGCTTCACCGCCGTCGACGGCATCGACTTCACCCTCCGGCGCGGCGAGGCCTTCGGCTTTCTCGGCCCGAACGGCGCCGGGAAGTCCTCGACGATGCGGATGCTCAGCTGCGTCGCCCCGGTCGACGGCGGTTCGCTGGAGCTGTTCGGACTCGACGCCACGCGCTACGGGTCGGCGATCCGCGCCCGCATCGGCGTCGTCCCGCAGGACGACACCCTCGACGGCGAGCTCACGGTGCGCGAGAACCTGTTGCTGTTCGGCCGTTATTTCGGTATGCGCCGCGCGCTCATCCGTGAGCGCGCCGCGCGGCTGTTGGAGTTCGCGCGGCTCGAGGAGAAGGCGAACGAACGCGTCGAATCCCTCTCCGGCGGCATGCGTCGACGACTGACGATAGCCAGAGCCCTGATCAACGAGCCGGAGATCCTGCTGCTCGACGAGCCGACCACCGGGCTCGACCCGCAGGCCAGGCATCTGCTGTGGGAACGGCTCTACCAGCTCAAGTCCGAGAACGTCACCCTCGTGCTGACCACGCACTACATGGACGAGGCCGAGCAGCTGTGCGACCGGCTCGTCGTGATGGACGGCGGCCGGTTCGTGGCCGAGGGCTCCCCGCGGGAGCTGATCGAGGAGCACGTCACCCGCGAGGTGCTGGAGCTCCGCTTTCCTCTCGGTCAGCAGCAGGCGATGGCCGAGAAGACGGCGGAGTACGGAATGCGCCTCGAGCTGCTGCCCGACCGGGTCCTGATCTATGCGGACGACGGCGAGGCCGCCCTCGCCGAGCTGCACGCGCACGGGCTCGCCCCGATCGCGTCCCTGGTGCGTCGCTCGAGCCTGGAGGACGTGTTCCTCAAGCTGACCGGCCGCACCCTCACGAACTGACCGGCGCCGCGACGGAAGGAAAGCAACGTCATGTCGTTCCCGCTCGCGGCCGGCTCCCCGCCGCTGCGCGAATTCACCTACTGGCTGCACCGGTACCGCCGCACCTGGCGCGGAACCATCGTGATCAGCGTCGCGAACCCGCTGCTGTTCCTGATCGCGCTCGGCGCCGGACTCGGCAAGCTCGTCGACCAGGGCGCCAGCCCCTACCTGCACGGCGCCTCGTACCTGTCGTTCTTCGCACCGGGGCTGCTGGCCGCCGCCTCGATGCAGACCGCCTTCGTCGAGTCGGCCGGCCCGGTCTACCAGTCCACCAGGGTGCGCGGAAACTACCGCGCCGCCACGATCACCCCGATGCGCCCGCACGACATCTTCCTCGGGCACCTGCTGTTCATCGCCTTCCGGCTCACCATCAGCGCCACCGCCTTCGTCCTCGTGGTCATCGCGACCGGCGCGGTGCCGGTCGACCGCGCGCTGCCGCTGATCCCCGCTGCGGTGCTGGTCGGCTTCGCCTTCGCCGCCCCGCTGGCCGCCTGGGCCGTCGGCGTCACCCGGCCCAACCGGATCCAGGGCCTGTACCGCTTCGTGCTGCTGCCCCTGTACATGTTCTCCGGCACCTTCTTCTCGCCCGACCAGCTGCCCGGCTGGCTCTACCACATCGTCGTGCTGACGCCGCTGTACCAGGGCATCGAGCTGTGCCGCGGCATCGCCCTCGGCGGCTCCGGCCTGCCCTGGCGGGTGCTTTACCTGGTGGTCCTCGCCGCCCTCGGCGTCGCCCTGGGACTGCGCCGTTACCCGCGTCACCTGCACGGCTGACGGCCGAAGGCGAATCCGCCCCGATCCCCGAAGCACCGATGCACCGATACACCGAAGCACCGAAGCACCGAAGCACCGAAGGCCCAAGCCTCGAGAGGACAAGACCGTGTCCGCAACGACCCTCAGCCCAGCGGCGGCGGGCGCCGCGAACGCACGCGGCGTACCGGTGCTGCGCGGCGCCGGGCGCATCATCGAGCGCAACCTGTTCATCTACCGGCACACCTGGTACCTGCTGCTCGCCGAGATCTTCGAGCCCGTGCTCTACCTGCTGTCGGTAGGCGTGGGCATCGGCGAGCTGATCCGGCACACCGGCACCCTCACCCAGGGCGTGCCCTACTCCAGTTACGTCGCCCCCGCCCTGCTCGCCACCGCGGCGATGAACGGCGCGATGAACGAGACCACGTTCTCCATGTTCACCAAACTCAAGATGCTGCGAACCTACGAGTCGGTCATGACGACGCCGGTGACCGCCCGGCACATCGCGATCGGCGAGGCGCTCTGGGCGTTGATCCGCGGCACGATCGTCACCTGCGGCTTCCTCGTCGTGGTGAGCCTGCTCGGGCTCGCCCGCTCGCCGGAGATCCTGCTGGTGATCCCGGGAGCGGCGGTGATCGGCTTCGCCTTCTCCTGCCTCGGGCTGCTCGTGGTCACCTGGATCCGTACCTGGCAGGACTTCCAGTTCATCCAGTTGGCGATGCTGCCGATGTTCCTTTTCGCCACCACGTTCTACCCGCTGAGCGTCTACCCGCGGCCGGTCCAGGTCTTCGTCGAGTGCCTGCCGCTCTACCAGAGCATCACCCTCGTCCGCGACCCGGCGCTGGGCCACGTCGGCACCCAGATGCTCTTGCCGCTCGGCTACCTGCTCCTGCTCGGCGCCGTAAGCCTGTGGTGGTCGACGCGCCGGATCGAGCGGACGCTCGTCGGCTGAGCGGCCGAGCGGGTCGAGCGGCCGACGCGCAGGGCGCTGCCCGGTACGACTCGGCCGGCTGCTCGCGGATGTGGTCTTGAAATACCGGTCAGAGCTCGTCCGCCACTCCCTGGACCTGCCCCCTCACCCATGCCGGCTCCTTCAGTTCAGGCGCAGCGTGCGGTCCACGATCGCGGCGGCGACTTCGTCCACCGGCTGGTTCTCGGCGTAGGCGTGTGCTTTGATCAGGGCGAGTGCGTCCCCGGTGCTGCACCGCAATTGTACGGACACCATGCCGGCCGCCTGGTACACCACCGCCCACGGATCGCCCTGGTCGAGAAGCGGCGGCCAGTGCGTGGGTTCCTCGCCGTCGGGTTCGCCCCAGGGCGAGAGCAGCGACACGGCCAGAGTGTCGGCGGCCGACTGCAACGTTTCCAGGTCCAGGCCGTGGGTTCGCGGCGGGTCGAAAACGGTGAGGGCTCCGAGGTGGGCGCCGGCCGTGGCGACCGGGACGGCCGCGACCGCGCGGATGCCCAGTTGCTCGACGGCGGGGCCGTAGATCGGCCAAGCCTGTGCCATCTGCCTCCCGACGGCGGCGATCGGGCGGCACAGCTGTACCGTTTCTCGAGCCGGCCCCTGGCCGAGGGTGAACTCCAGGCGCTGGGCGCTCCTGCTCGCCGGGTTCGAGGCCGCCGCAAGGGTTTCGGCCTCGTCGGCCCCGAACAACGTGAGCGCGGCGCCGGACGCACCGAGGGTTTCCGCGACGGCATCCATGAACCCGGACCGAACCTGCCGGTCGTCGACGGATCCCTCGCACCATCGGCGCAGCCGGTCGGCATGGGCGCCGTGGATCCGGGCTGCGGTTCGGTGCTGCTGCTCGACTTGGCGGTGCATGGCCGCCATGCGCGCGTGGAACGCCCGCATCCCCTCGGCGGCGCTCGCCATCTGTGTCTCGTGCCGGGTGGCGACCTCGGCGGCGCGTGCGGCTCGGCGTTGCTCGACCGCTGCCCTCTGCAGAGCTTGGTCGAGTTCCCGGCCATGCTCAGGCGGGAGGGACATGTTCGCAGGATACGCCGCCGCCGCAGTGCGCTGCTGGCCTCTCGGAAAAGGGGGCGGGGGCGGTCTCAGGCGCGGTCGATGCCCTCCATCAGCAGGACGACGCCGCCGCCGTTCATCGGGGAACAGGCGATCGAGCACAGGATGGTGCGACCGATGCGGTTGACGGCAGAGA
>FSXZ01001270.1_pt1 | contig 20552 bp, 16 predicted proteins | sample 1638121 | NCBI WGS metagenome assembly FSXZ01 (sample SAMEA3914788, study PRJEB12502) | metagenome | biome: forest; material: soil | place: Canada | collected 2011-07-03 | depth 0.1 m
CCCCAGACGACCTTGATCACGTTCCAGCCGGCGCCGCGGAACGTGGCCTCCAGCTCCTGGATGATCTTGCCGTTGCCGCGCACCGGGCCGTCCAGCCGCTGCAGGTTGGCGTTGATGACGAAGGTGAGGTTGTCCATCTCCTCGCGGGCCGCGATGCTGATCGCGCCGCGGGCCTCGGGCTCGTCCATCTCGCCGTCGCCCAGGAACGCCCATACGTGCGAGCGGCTGGTGTCCTTCAGCTCCCGGGCCAGCAGGTACCGGTTGAACCGGGCCTGGTACACCGCGTCGATCGCGCCCAGGCCCATGGATACCGTCGGGAACTCCCAGAAGTCGGGCATGAGCCGCGGGTGCGGGTAGGACGGCAGCCCGCCGCCCGGGTGCGAGAGCTCCTGGCGGAACCCGTTGAGCTGGTGCTCGGTCAGCCGTCCCTCCAGGAACGCCCGGGCGTAGATGCCCGGCGCGGCGTGGCCCTGGATGAACACCTGGTCGCCTGACTCGCCGTGGTCCTTGCCGCGGAAGAAGTGGTTGAAGCCGACTTCGTAGAGGCTGGCCGCGGATGCGTAAGTCGCGATGTGCCCGCCCACCCCGAGGCCCGGCCGGTTGGCCCGCGAGACCATGACGGCCGCGTTCCACCGGATATAGGCCCGGATCCGGCGCTCCACGTACTCGTCGCCGGGGAACCACGGCTCGCGCTCGGGCGGGATGGTGTTGATGAAGTCGGTGCTGCGCAGGCCCGGCACGCCGACCTGCTGGGCGCGGGCCTGCTCCAGGAGCCGCAGCATGAGGTAGCGCGCCCGCCCGCGGCCGCGGGTCCGCACGACGTCATCGAAGGACTCGACCCACTCTCTGGTCTCGTCCGGGTCGATGTCGGGCAGCTGGCTGGGCAGGCCGTCGCTGATGATGGAGAAGCGCTGGCGTCCGGAGGCCACGGGGTGTTCCTCGCCTTCCGCGCCGGGCGGGCGTCCCGCCCGGCATGCGTATTAGTGATCTGCGCGCTCGGCCCGCGGCCGGGGCGCAGCCGGTCTGCTCCCAATCCTGGTCCCTGCCGCCCGGCAACGCATCTCTACCAACCGGTAAAAGACGATCGGCGGCCCGCCGGAGGGTGGAAACCCGCAGCATAGGGCAGGCTTCAGGGGAGCCGGGTACGCCACGGGCAGGGTGCCCGGCCGGGCGCGCAAACGGGCAGGGATTAAAATCTCGCAAAACGATCATATCCGGGCGGTTCACCAGCCCCGTCGCTACCGTGCGGGGCCTGATGACCCGGTGGTTTTCGTTTCGTGTGCCAATTGTGACTTGCGCACCGCGCCGACCCAGTGTGAACTGTCCGATCAAGAGGCACGGCGCTGACAGGCGCCGGAGGCCCGCCCCCACCGGGCGGCGGGAAACGGGAAAGGATGCGGGAGGATTTCAGTGAGCGCGACCGCGGGCCAGGCACAGGACCAGAGTGACCTGGCCGACCGGCTCGGCGTCAAACCGGGTCACGTGGTGCAGGAGATCGGCTACGACGACGACTGCGATGAGCAGCTCCGCGAGTCGGTCGAGGCCTTGCAGGGTACCGAGCTGGTGGACGAGGACTGGGAGGATGTCGTCGACGGCGTCCTCCTCTGGTGGCGCGACGGGGACGGCGACCTGGTCGACGCGCTCGTCGACGCGCTGACGCCGCTCGCCGACGGGGGCTACATCCTGCTGCTGACGCCCAAGACCGGCCGGCCCGGCTACGTTGAGCCGAGCGAAATCGGCGAGGCGGCGCCCACCGCGGGCCTGTCCCAGACCTCGACGGTCAGCGCGGGCCCCAACTGGTCGGGTACCCGGCTGGTCGCGCCCAAGGCCGCGAGCGGCAAGAAGAAGTAATCCCGCCCGGATACGAAACATTGGCGCCGGCCGTGGGCGAGCTCGCCCCTGATTTCGAGCTCCGGGACCAGCACGGGACGCCCGTGCGGCTGTCGGGCCTGCGCGGCGCGAAGAACGTCGTCCTGCACTTTTACCCGTTCGCCTTCAGCGGCGTGTGCTCGGCCGAGCTGGCCGCGCTGCGCGACGCGTTCCCCGAGGCCAGGCGGCCCGACGTCGCGGTGCTGGCCGTCTCGGCCGACGCCACGTTCTCGCTGCGGACCTGGGCCGACGCGCAAGGTTTCAGCTTTGCGCTGTTGTCCGACTTCTGGCCGCATGGCGCGGTCGCGAGGTCCTATGGTGTCTTCGACGAGAACACAGGTGCCGCCACGCGGGGCACCTTCATCCTGGACCAGGCCGGCGTCGTGCGGTGGCGGATCGTCAACCCGATCTCGCAGGCCCGCGACGTGGCCGACTATCAGAAGGCCCTGGCGCAGCTCGGCTAGCCCCAGGCCCCGACGCGGAACCGGATCAGGCCCATGCCCTGTTATCGCTGTGGTACCCGCCAGGTAGACCCGGCCCGGGGCGAGAGTCCCTGGGTGCGAGGCGTCCGGGAGGACCGCCAGGTCCTGGTCTGCCCGTCCTGCCAGGACGGCTTCGACTGGCGGGCCGACCTCGACCACTGCCCGGTGTGCTCCAGCGTGCACCTGGTCCGCCGGCTCGGCGAGGCCGAGTGCCGGGACTGCGGCTGGGTCGCGCCGTCGGAGCTGCCCGCGCCGGACGCGGCCGACAGCGACCTGGCCCTGGAGGTCGAGCACGCACTGGCCCGGGTCCTCGGCCGGACCGCCGGCAGCGCGGCCCGCGGCTAGCGCCGTTCGCTCAGCCGGTCCCCGCGCGGCCGGTCCCGGCCGGGCCGGTCCGGCCCCGGCCCGCGCTCAGGATGACGCGGGGCACGACGGGCTGGCCGGCGGGACGACCAGCAGGCCGCCGGCGGACGGCTTGATCACGACGTGATCGCTCGCCCAGGCGGCGCGCCACCCGGCCCGCTCGGCCGGGGTCAGGTGGGTGCGGATGATCCAGATCCGGGCGCAGTGGCCGTCCCTGGCCCTGGCGATGGCCTGGCCCATGGCGGCGGCGATGCCGGACGGCTCGCGGTTGCGGGCGATGATGATGCGCGGCTGGCCCGGGAAGTACGCCTCGTAGCCCTGCAGGTTGGCGTCGTCGTGGCGGATGGCCGGCTGCCCGACCGGCCAGTAGTAGGCAAATCCCCAGTTGCTGTTGGCGTTGACCAGGATCACGTCGCCCGGCGCGGCGTGCCGCAGGACGTAATGGGCCTGGTCGCGGACGTCCTCCAGGGGGATGGGCTTGCTGCGCACGTAGGGCCGGGCGGCGGCCGCGAAGCCGCCCGCGGCGACGACCGCGACGGCGGCCGCGGCCACGGCGGCCACGGCCGGCGTGCCGGCCCGGGCCAGGCCGGCCCGGAGCAGCGCGCCCAGGCCGGCCACCCCGATGGCGGCGACCACGGCGGTGATGACGATCAGGAAGGTCGAGGTCCGCAGGTCGAGGAACGGGTACTTGTGCAGCGCGGACAGCGCGATCATCTCCGGCCACAGCGCGATGACGGCGATGGCCGTCGCGGCGTGGCCAAGCCAGAACAACGTGACCAGCCCGGCGATGACGAGCGGGACCGCCAGCCAGGCCGGACCGAGGCCGAAGTAGGCGTGCAGCAGGTCGAACTGGCTGTGGATGAAGGCCAGGGCGGCGTGCAGGCCCCGGTGGACCGGCACGTAGAACGCGGCCCAGTAGGCGGTCAGCCCCGGCACGACGGCCCGCGCGTAGAACCCCAGGTACACCGCGGCCATCAGGATGGCCGTCGCGGCGCTCACGATCACGGCCTCGGCCAGCCGCCGCCAGTCCCGGCGCGCCAGCTGGACCAGGCACACCGCGGCCAGGGCCGCGACGCCCGTGAAGGCGACGCCGTCGCTGAACAGCATCCCGGCCCAGATCGAGACGGACAGGGCGGCCAGCCGGCGCCGTGACCAGCCGGCTTCCAGCCGCGCGGTCAGGGCCAGCACCAGCAGCGACAGGCAGGCGTCGGCGGTGTACTGCTTCAGGTCGTCGCGGACCAGCATGGCCGGGACGAGCAGCGCCCCGGCCGCGGCCAGCAGGCCGGCCAGCACCGAGGCCGGCGCCCACGGCCAGCGCAGCTGCCGCCCGAGCCAGTAGGCCAGCGGCACCGCGGCGCCCGCGAAGGCCAGCGGCAGGAGGCGGCCCGTCTGGTGCCCGCTGACGGTGACCAGGCGCAGCAGCGCCGACCAGCCGACCGGGTTGGACGAGGTGACGGACGGCAGCTGGGACAGCGGGAACCGGGTGGTCACCGCGACCCAGGCCTCGTCCGTCCAGTACGGCACCCGCAGCAGGTAGGGGACGTTATGGACGACCAGGACGAGGAGGCCGAGCACGGTCACGGCCAGGATCTCGGCCGCCCGGCGCCCCCGCGTCACCGTGACGGGCGCGCGAGCCGTTCTCTCAGCAAGATCCACAGCGCCTCGACTCCGTCCCGCCAGGTGAGCTTCTTGCCGGCCGCCCGGCTGCGCGCGGCGTACGTGATGGGGACCTCGTACGGGCGGATGCCCCGCCGCAGCAGCTTGCCGGTGACCTCGGCCTCCATGCCGAAGCCGGTCTCGCGGATGGCCAGCCGGCGGTAGAGATCGGCGGGGATCAGCTTAAAGCAGGTCTCGAGATCGCTGATGTAGCAGTTGAACAGAAGGTTCGCGGCGGTGGTCACGCCCTTGTTGCCGAGCACGTAGAGGTACGAATAGGAGTTGTGGCTGCTGAATGTCCGGGTCCCGAAAACGACCTCGGCGCGGCCGGCCAGGACCGGGGCCAGCAGGGCCGGGATCTCGCCCGGAGCGTATTCCAGGTCGGCATCGCACATGATCACGTAATCGCCGCTGGCCGCGGCCGCGGCCGTCGCGATGGCCGCGCCCTTGCCCTGGTTGCGGTCGTGCAGCCGGACCGTCACGCGGTCGTCGAAGCCGAGCGACGGGTAGATATCGCGAGTACCGTCCGTGCTGCCGTCGTCCACGATCACGAGCTCGATCTCGCAGGGGTAGCTGACGTTCAGGACTTCCTTGATCGCCGCGGAAATCGTGGGTGCCTCGTTGTACACGGGCATCAAGATCGACAGTTTCATCCCAGGAAGCATATTTGATAGCTCCTTGTGGTGTTATGAGGGTTGAGAAAATCCGGCTAGGTAAATTAATGGCAAAGAAGAGCCATCAGCTCGCCAAGTCGCGGGCAGCGTGGCGCACGGGGAGGAACGGCGAGTGCAGCAGCGGATCCTGGTCACCGGCGGGTCGGGCTTCATCGGTTCGCACCTGTGCCGGCGCCTGCTGGCGGCCGGTCATGACGTGCTGGTCGTGGACAACTTTTCCTCCAGTTCGCGGCACAACATCCGCGACCTGCTCGCGGACCCGGGCTTCGAGCTGATGCGCCATGACGTGACGTTCCCGCTTTACGTCGAGGTCGACCAGATCTACCACCTGGCCTGCCCGGCGTCGCCCGTTTTCTACCAGAAAGATCCGGTTCAGACGACGAAGACGTGCGTGCACGGCTCGATCAACATGCTCGGGCTGGCCCGGCGCACGGGCGCGCGGATCCTGCTCGCCTCGACCTCCGAGGTGTACGGCGACCCCGAGGTCCACCCGCAGCAGGAGTCCTACTGGGGTCACGTCAACCCGGTCGGCATCCGGTCCTGCTACGACGAGGGGAAGCGGTGCGCGGAGACGCTGTTCTTCGACTACCGCCGCCAGCACGGCATGCCGGTCAAGGTGGCGCGGATCTTCAACACCTACGGCCCGGCCATGCTGCCCGACGACGGCCGGGTCGTGTCCAACTTCATCGTCCAGGCCCTGCGCGGCCAGCCGCTGACGGTCTTCGGCGACGGCTCCCAGAGCCGGTCGTTCTGCTACGTGGATGACCTGGTCACCGGCCTGATCGCGCTGATGGACTCGCCGCCGGAGGTCACCGGGCCGGTGAACCTCGGCAACCCCGGCGAGTTCACCATGCTGGAGCTGGCCCGCCTGGTCCAGGAGCTGACCGGGACCAGCGTCCCGCTGGAGCGCCGCCCGCTCCCGGCCGACGACCCGGTGCGCCGCAAGCCGGACATCACCCTGGCCCGCGAGCTGCTCGGCTGGGAGCCGGCCGTCGACCTCGCCGACGGGCTCAAGCGCACCGTCGAGTACTTCCGGGAGGCGCTGATCGCCGGCGCGGGCGTGCGCTAGCCGGCGGTGCCGGCCGGCCGGCGCGTCAGTCGGCCGGGGTGCCGGGGCGGCGGGTGAAGGCGGCCGCGACGCCCGCGGTGACCAGGTCGCCGATGGTCAGCAGGACCCGGGACACGAGCGCGATGGCCAGCGCGGCGCCGTGCGCGATGACCAGGCCCAGGGTCAGGGCCAGCAGCACGTCCCGGACGCCGAGCCCGGCCGGGGCGATCACGACCAGGAAGCCGACGGTCCAGGCGAAGGCGAAGCCGCCCAGGGCCAGCAGCGCGCTCTTGCCCGGCGGGGCGTGCAGCGCGACGACCAGCAGCCAGATCTGCAGGCCGTAAAACGCCCACGAGACGAACGACCAGCCCAGCGCGCCGGCCACGGCCCGGCCGGTGAGCTCGACCTCCAGCGCGGGCCGCCGGGCCACCTTCAGGACCTTGTTCAGGGCCGCGTTGAGGACCCGCGGGATGAGCAGGACCAGCAGCACCGGGGCGGCCAGCAGGGCCCACACGTAGTTGGTGGAGCCGGCCACGAACGGCAGCGCGACCAGGGCGGTCAGCAGGCCGGTGAGCGTGGTCAGCAGCATGGTCAGCACCGAGGCACTGGCCGAGCGGTGCCGCGGCACCTGGAAGTCGTTGCCCAGCTCCATCTGGGCCAGGACCGGCCAGATGGAGCCCGGGATGTACTTGCCGAGCTGGCCGATGAACATGATCCGGGCCGCGGGCCGGGCCGGCAGCGGCGAGCCGAGCGCGGCCAGCAGCACCCGCCACACCTGCATGGCGGCGGTCAGCGCGGCCAGCACCGCGACCAGGGAGCCGGCCACCGGCAGGAAGCCCAGGCTGGCCAGGGCCCTGCGCAGCTGGCCCCATTCGGTGACGACCGCGTAGGCGCCGATCCCGACCGTGACGGCCACGAATCCCCAGCGGACGATCTTGCTCCCCATGATGGCCGTGACCAGGGCCAGGAACCCCCGGCGGGGCGCGGGGCCAGGGCCGGCCGGCGTGGTCTTGCCAACCTCGGCGGCGGCCTGGGAGTCGGACATAGGGGAGAGCCTAGCCGCTCAGGCTGATATCACCTGGCCATGTCGCGGAGCATGCTCCTGTCACCAGACGTTAGGGTACGCAGACTATGCGCGTTCTGCTGTTCGGCACCTATGACACCGCCACGCACCCGCGGGTGGCCACCATCGCCGAGGGCCTGGCGGCCAGCGGGCTCGACGTGGCGCAGTGCAATGCCCCGCTCGGCCTGGACACCGCGGCCCGGGTGGACATGCTGGCCCGCCCGTGGACGGCCCCGCTCCTGCTGCTGCGGCTGGCCCGGCGCTGGTCCACGCTGGCCGCGGCCGCGCGGCGGCTGCCCCGGCCCGACGTGGTCGTGGTCGGCTACCTCGGGCACTTCGACGTGCACCTGGCCCGGCTGGTCTTCCGGGGGGTCCCCATCGTCCTGGATCACCTGGTCGGGGCCAGCGACACCGGCCGGGACCGGCGCCTGGACGGCGGCCCGCGCCAGGCCCTGCTGCGGCTGATCGACGCCGCCGCGCTGGCGGCGGCCAGCATCATCGTGGTCGACACCGACGAGCACCGGGCCGCGCTGCCGCCCCGGCACCGCGGCCGGGCCGTGGTCGTGCCCGTCGGCGCCCCGTCGGCCTGGGCCGACGCCGCCCCCGCGACCGAGGCGGACCCCGACCCGGCCCGGCCGCTGCGCGTGGTGTTCTACGGCCTGTACACGCCGCTGCAGGGGACGCCGGTGATCGGCGCGGCCCTGGGTGAGCTGGCGGGCGAGCCGGTCGAGGTCACCATGATCGGCACCGGCCAGGACGAGGCGCAGGCCAAGGCGGCGGCCGCGGCCAACCCGGCGGTCCGCTGGCTGGACTGGGTGCCCGCCGCCGAGCTGCCGGCCGTGGTCGCCGGGCACGACGTGTGCCTGGGTATCTTCGGTACCGGCGCGAAGGCGCTGCGGGTGGTGCCGAACAAGGTCTTCCAGGGAGCCGCCGCCGGGTGCGCCATCGTGACCTCGGACACCCCGCCCCAGCGCCGGGTGCTGGCCGGCGCGGCCGTGCTGGTGCCGCCGGGTGACGCCGGCGCCCTGGCCGCGGTCCTGCGGCGGCTGGCCGCCGACCGCGGCGAGGTCGCCCGGCTGCGCGCGCAGTCCCGCCGGCTCACCCGCGAGCAGTACGCGCCCGCCCAGGTCGTGGCCCCGCTGCTGGCGCGGCTGCGCCCCGGCGGGAGTGCCCGCCGGGTGCCCCCCGCAGACGAAGGAGCGCGAGCCATGGACCGCCCCCGCCGGACTTCCGGGACCCGCCCGCCGCTGGCCGGCCAGGCCCGCGCGGACGCCGTGGCGCCGCTGGCGCCCAACTCCTGGATGCGCTATGACCTGGTCGAGCGCATGCTGCCGCCCGGCATCACCGACGTGCTGGAGGTGGGCTGCGGCCAGGGGGCGTTCGGCGCCCGGCTGGCCCAGCGCTACCACTACCTCGGCGTCGAGCCCGACCCGACGTCCTACGCCGTGGCCCGGCAGCGGGTGGCCGCGGTGGCGGGGGACGGCGAGGTCCGGAACATCATGGCCGCCGACCTCGGCGACGCCCAGTTCGACCTGGTCTGCGCGTTCGAGGTCCTGGAGCATATCGAGGACGACAAGGCCGCGCTGACCGAGTGGGCGGGCCGGCTGCGGCCCGGCGGCTGGCTGATGATCTCGGTCCCGGCCCACCAGCGCCGGTACGCCCCGTGGGACGAGCTGGTCGGCCACTTCCGCCGCTACGACCCGCCGGTGCTGGCCGAGCTGCTGGCCAGCTGCGGCTTCGGCGGCATCCAGGTCCGGCAGTACGGCTTCCCGCTCGGCTACGTCCTGGAGGCCGGCCGCAACCGCATCGCGGCCCGCCGGCTGGGCACCGCGGCCGCCGCCACGTCCGTGGAAGAGCGCACCGGGTCATCGGCCCGGCAGCTGCAGCCCGACGGCGGGGTGCGCGCCGCCGCCATCCGCTACGGGGTCATGCCGTTCCGGGTCCTCCAGCGCTCGTTCCCGGACCGCGGGACCGGCCTGGTCGCCCTGGCCCGGCTGCGGGACTAGCGCCGGCTCCGCGCGGCGCGAAATAGGCAAAGATCCACCAAAATACAAGATCTGATCGGCAGAATTATGGCGTGCCGGGTAACCTCGCTCCGGCGCGCCCGCAAGGCGGGCGCCGCTCTCCTTTGAGGCCCCAGTCAGCGAGCTTTCAGCCCAGGGATAGGTAAATCCGAGTGACGATGGTGAGCGCCCTGCGCGCGGGACGGCAGGCAGCGATCGAGCGAGTGAGCCGCCCTCAGCGCGTGCACCTGGTCGGCGTCGGCGTGGTGACGGCGATTATCGCCCTGATCTTCTCGGTGTATTCGCTGACGCTCTACTACACCTTCAAGACCTCGGCCTATGACCTGACCATCTTCGACCAGGCCGTCCGCTCCTACGCGCACTTCCACCTCGGCCGCTCGCCGCTGAAGGGCGTGCACAACGGCTTCGGCCCGAACTTCTCGGTGCTCGGCGATCACTTCTCGCCCATCATCGCCCTGCTGGCCCCGCTGTACTGGATCCACAACAGCCCCTCCACCCTGCTGGTCGCCCAGGCCGTGCTGTTCGCGCTGGCCATCCCGTCGCTGTGGCTGTTCACCCGCCGCGCGTTCGGCGGCGGCCGCAAGGCCACCATCGCCGCCTACTGCGTGGCCGTGGCCTACGGCCTGAGCTGGCCCCTGATCGCCGCGGTGGCCTTCGACTTCCACGAAGTGGCGTTCGCGCCGATGCTGACGATGATCGCCATCGAGCGCTTCCAGGCCGGGCGGCTGCGGTCCGCGCTGATCGCGCTGGCCTTCCTGCTGCTGGTCAAGGAGGACATGGGCCTGTTCATCGCCGGGCTCGGCGTCTGGCTGGTCCTGACCCGCGACCGGATGGTGCCCCGCCAGTACCTCGTCGCCCTGGGCATGATCGTGGTCGGGGTGTGCTGGACCGCGGTCGCGACCTACATATTCATCCCGGCCTTCGGCGGGATGGGCGACTACTACTGGGCCTACGACAACCTGGGCAAGAACGTGCCCGGCGTCCTCCAGCACGTGGTCGCGCACCCCCGGAGCTCGCTGGAGACGCTGATCAAGCCGGCCCGCAAGGTACGCACCTACCGTGACCTGCTGGCCCCGTTCCTGTTCCTGCCGCTGCTGTCGCCGATCGTCATCGCCATCATCCCGCTGCTGCTCGAGCGCATGCTCGGCGCCAAGTTCCCGAACTGGTGGGGCACCGGCTTCCAGTACAACGCCTACCTGGTCATTCCCCTGGCGTGCGCGGCCGTGGACGGCGCGGCCCGGCTGGACCGGTGGGTAGCACGGGCCTATACGGCCCTGTTCGGCCGGCCCGCGGGCACCGCGGCGGTCATCCCGGCTGTTGCCGACGGGCCGGCCGGCCCGCCGTCGGGCGACGCGGAGGCCGGTGACGTCGAAGCCGGTGACATCGAGGCCGGCGCGACCAGGGCCAGCGGCACCAGGGCCGGCGCGACCAGGGCCGGCGGCGGCGAGGCCGGCGGCACCCGGTCCGGCGCCGTGCGCCCCGCGCCGCGGAAGCCGTGGATAAGCGGCTCGGTCTCGCTCGTGCTGGCCGCGTGCATGACCCTCGCGGCGCTGGCCTTCATCCACCTGACCCCGCTGAAGCTCGCCTTCCACTCCGGCTTCTACCAGCGCAACGCCCAGGAGAACGCCGCCGCCGCGGCCGACGCCCACGTCCCCAGCGGCGTCTCGGTCGCGGCCACCCAGTTCCTGGCCCCGCAGCTGGCCGCGCGCGACTACGTCCTGCTCTGGGACGGCGACGGGCGGCATCCGCCCCTGCTGCCCCAGTATGTGGTGGCCAGCCTGTCCCAGCGCCAGTTCACCTTCTGCGACCTCACCGCGCAGCTCGACAGCGTGCGCCAGTATGAGCACGAGGGCTACACGGTCATCTTCCAGCGTGACGGGTACCTTGTCTTGCGGCGCCCGGCCAAGTATGACGGGCGGCCTGCCGTGCCGACACCGGCCATCGCGCCGCCCCCGGCCTGTCCGAAGGAGACGACGCCATGAGCACCGGCGCCCGGACCACCAGCACGGGCTCCGCGGCGCCGGGAACCAGCACTGACCGCTCAGAGCGGCCGCGCGACCCGGCCGGGATCCTGCTCGGGCGCCTGACCGTGCTGCCCGCCCTGCTGGCCATGGCCTGGCTGCTGGTCGGCCTGCCGCTGCTGCTGGCGGGGGCGTTCACGCCCGTGCTCATGCTGGTGCTGGCCATCCCGCTGGCCGCCGTCCTGGTCACGGCCGGCCTGCGCTGGACCCCGGGCCAGATGCAGGGCCCGCTGCTGCTCGCCCCTGCCCGGCCGGCGCGGCGCGTCCGGGCCGCGGACGGCGCCCGGGCCGCCCCGCCCGCGGCCGCCGCCGAGCCCGCGGCCGGGAAGACGCGGCCGGTGACGCCCTGGTGGGCCGTCGCCGCCATCATCCTGGTCGCCGTGGCGTTCGGCATTGACCAGCTCTACTTCCACTCGCAGAACATCATCGTCAACCGGGACCCGGCCTCCTACGCCAACTTCGGGTACTGGCTCGCCAAGCACGGCTCGCTGCCCATCCCGCAGGACCGCGCCGCCTTCGGCGGCACCCACGGCGTGCTGACGTTCGCCAGCTTCGCCTTCTACGGGGTGGGCACCCACATCGTGCCGCAGTTCATGGCCGGGCTGCCGATGGTCCTGGCCGGCTTCATCTGGGCGGGCGGCCTGCATACCGCCGTCGCGGCCAACGCGGTGCTCGGGGCGCTGGGCGTGCTGGCCCTGGGCGGCCTGGTCGCGCGGCTGGCCGGCCCGCGGTGGGCCATCCTGGCCACGCTGGTCCTGGCCTTCTCGCTGCCGCAGGAGTTCACCAGCCGGCAGACCTACAGCGAGCCGCTCGCGCAGGTCCTCTTCCTGGGCGGCCTGTGCCTGGTCATCGACTCGCTGTCGGCCGGGTCGGCCGGGTCGGCCGGGCCCCGGCTGGCCGGGAGCCGGGTCATGGCCGCGCTCGGCGGGCTCGCCCTCGGGCTGACCCTGCTCGTCCGCATCGACGGGGCCAGCGACATCCTGCCGGTCATCCCCTACATCGGGATGCTGCTCCTGGCCCGGCGCCCCCAGGCCCTGCCGCTGCTGGGCGGCCTGGTCGCCGGCGGCCTGTACGGCGCCGTGGACGGCATCGTGCTCAGCCGGCCCTACCTGGCCAGCAATAAGAGCAGCGTCATCCCGCTGGCCGCGATCGGGGCGCTGGTGGTGATCGTCACGGCCATCCTCGTGCTCGTGCTGTGGCGCCGCGGCCTGCCCGAGCTGCGCGGGCGGTGGCGGACCTGGCTGCCCGCCGGGGCCGCGGTCCTGGCCGTGGTCGTCCTGGCCGGCTTCATCGCGCGGCCGCACTTCCAGACCGTCTACGGCCCGGTGACCAGGGCCAGCGGCAACGCCATGGCCATCTTCCAGCGGGCCGACGGGCTGCCCGTCCAGCCCGGCCGGCTGTACTACGAGATCAGCCTGCACTGGATCTTCTGGTACATCGGGGTGCCGACCGTGCTGCTGGCCACCCTCGGGGCCGCGCTGCTGGCCCGGCGCTGCCTGCGCGGCGAGGCCCCGGCCTGGGTCCTGCCGCTCATGGTGTTCTCCTGGGTCATCGTGACCACCCTGTACCGGCCCGCCATCGTCCCCGACCAGCCGTGGGCCAGCCGCCGCCTGGTCCCGGCCGTGCTGCCCGGCTTCATCCTGCTGGCCGTCTGGGCCTGCGCCTGGCTGGTCGGCTGGGTCCGGCGGCAGGACCGGCTCCCGGCCGTGACCGGGGCCGTCCTGGCCGGCGTCCTGGCCGTGGCCATGGTGGTGCCCGCCGTGATCACCACGTTCGGCCTGCTGCACGAGGACGGCGGCGCGGCCACCACGACGACCGCCGTGGAGAGCACCAAGTCCGGGCTGGCCCTCCAGCGGACCTACGCCGGCGAGATCCCGGCCGTGGACGGCATGTGCGCGGCCATCCCGGCCGACGCCTCCGTGGTGTTCCTCGGCACCCGGGTCGCCAACAACATCGCCCAGAACGTGCGGGGCATGTGCGGCGTCCCGGTGGCCATCCTGCCCGGCTCGCAGCCGTCGGCGGCGCAGCGGGTCATCCGCGGAATCCGCGCCGCCGGCCGGGTCCCGGTCCTGCTGGCGGCCAGGAAAGACCAGGTCAGCCCCTACGGGCGGGCCAGGCAGATCATGAACCTGCATACCATGGAGGACTCGCACACCCTGATCAGCCCGCCCACTACCACCTGGAAGTTCACTTTCCGCGTCTGGATGTCGGAACCCTCACGATGACTTCTCCCTTTGACACGCCCGGCTCGCCATTCCCGGCCGAGCCCTATGAGCCCGCCGAGCCGTATGAGCCGCTTGCGGCCGAGCCCTATGAGCCCGTTGCGCCCGAGCCCTATGCGGCCGTCGCGCCCGAGCCCGTGGCGGCCGAGCCGTACGAGCGGGTAGCGCCCGTGACTTACCCGAGCGCCGCGCCGTCCCCGGTATCGGCCAGCGACCGCCCCTATGTCTCCATCATCCTGCCCTGCCACAACGAGGAAGGGCACGTGGTCACCGAGGTGGAGCGGATCTGCCGGGCCATGGACGCCAGCGGCTACACCTATGAGCTGGTCGCCTACGACGACGCCTCCACCGACAGCACCCTGACCCGGCTCCAGGAGGTCGCGCTCGACTTCCCGAACCTGCGGATCGTCCACTTCCGCCGCAACGGCGGCTCGGGCACCGTGCGCCGCATCGGGACCCAGAACGCCCGCGGCGACGTGGTCGTCTGGACCGACGCCGACATGACCTACCCCAACGAGCGCATCCCCGAGTTCGTCCAGATGATCGAGAAGGACGAGATGCTCGACCAGGTCGTCGGGGCGCGGACCACCGAGGAGGGCACCCATAAGTTCCTCCGGGTGCCGGCCAAGTGGTTTATCCGCAAGATCGCCGAGCTGCTGACCAACACCAAGATCCCGGACCTCAACTCCGGGCTGCGGGCGTTCCGGCGCCAGGTCTCGCTGCCCTACCTGCGGCTGCTGCCGCCCGGCTTCTCCTGTGTGACCACGATCACGATTGCCTTCCTGTCCAACCAGCATGACGTGCGCTACGTGCCGATTGACTACGCCAAGCGGGCCGGCACGTCGAAGTTCAAGTTCGTCCGGGATGCCTACCGGTACATCCTGCAGGTGCTGCGGATGGTCATGTACTTCAACCCGCTCAAGGTGCTCATGCCGGTGGCCCTGACCCTGCTGGGCCTGGGCATCGCCAAGGGCATCTTCGACCAGTTCCGGCACCCGCTGCACTTCGCCGAGAACACGGTGCTGATCTTCGTCAGCGGGCTGATTATCGCAACTCTGGCCCTGCTGGCTGATTTGATCGTCCGATCGCGGGGAGACATCTGATGTCCCCGGCCGGCCCGGGTTCCGTTCGTTAACCCTGCGTTCACGCAATCACCTCGCCCGGCCGGCCGGAAGCGCGACCGGGGGCACACTGCGTGCTTTAGCATGATCCGGTGCCGGACAGAATGTCCCATCTACTGCCAGGGATCCGGTAACAGGCAGTAACCACCCGGTGAGAGCAAGGAGAGCGTAGTGGCCCGTCGCCTGACCGTGCTGGGAACGGGGTATCTCGGCACCACGCACGCTGCGTGCATGGCTGAGCTTGGCTTCGAGGTTCTCGGCGTGGACATCGACGAGGACCGGATCAGCGCGCTGTCGGCCGGCCGGCTGCCGTTCTGGGAGCCGGACCTCGAGCCGCTGCTCCAGCGCGGACTGGACTCGGGGCGGCTGCGCTTCACCACCTCGTTCCAGGAGGCCGCGGACTTCGGGGATGTGCACTTCTGCTGCGTCGGGACCCCCCAGGGCGGCGAGGCCGGCGGCGCCGACCTGTCCCAGCTGCACGGCTGCATCGATGCGCTCGCGCCGCTGCTGACCCGGCCGTGCCTGGTCGTCGGGAAGTCCACCGTCCCGGCCGGCACCGCGGCCAGCCTGGCCGAGCGCCTGGCGGGCCTGGCCGGCCCGGACGTGGAGCTGGCCTGGAACCCCGAGTTCCTGCGCGAGGGCCACGCGGTCGCCGACACCCTCCGGCCCGAGCGGCTCGTGATCGGCGTCCGGTCGGCGCGGGCCGAGGCCGTCCTGCGCGACGTCTACGCCGGGCTGCTGGCCGCCGGGGTGCCGCTCGTCGTCACCGACTTCGCGACCGCGGAGCTGGTCAAGGTGGCGGCCAACGCGTTCCTGGCCACCAAGATCTCGTTCATCAACGCCATGGCCGAGGTGTGCGAGGTGGCCGGCGCGGACGTCACCATGCTGTCGGAGGCGCTGGCCTACGACCACCGCATCGGCGGCGCCGGCATGCACGCCGGCCTGGGCTTCGGCGGCGGCTGCCTGCCCAAGGACATCCGCGCCTTCCGGACCCGGGCCGGCGAGCTCGGCGCGGGGGAGGCGGTGTCGTTCCTGGGCACCGTCGACGACATCAACACCCGCCGCCGCGCCCGCATGGTCGACATGGCCCGCGAGCTGGCCGGCGGCGAGCTGGCCGGCAAGACGGTCGCCGTTCTCGGGCTCGCGTTCAAGCCCGACTCCGACGACATCCGCGACTCGCCCGCCCTGGACGTGGCCCGGTCCCTGCACCGGCACGGCGCGCGCGTGGTCGCCTACGACCCGGCCGCCATGGACCGGGCCCGCGCGGCTCATCCCGAGCTGGAGTACGCCGGCTCGATCCTCGGGGCCGCGGCCGACGCCGACGTGCTGCTGGTGCTGACCGAGTGGGCGGAGTTCACCCAGGCCGACCCGGAACTGGTCGGCAAGGCCATGGCCCAGCGCAGCGTGGCCGACGGCCGCAACGCCCTGGACGCCGAGGCCTGGCGGGCCGCGGGCTGGACCTACCGGGCGCTCGGGCGGCCGTCGGCCTGAGCCGCGGCCGGCTCAGGCCGGGTCCGGGGTGAACTCCTCGATGACGCCCAGGCCGATGAGCTCGTCGATCTCGGCGGCGCCCAGGTGCAGGAAGTCGCCGAGGATCATCCGGCTGTCCTCGCCCAGGCAGGGCGCGGGCTTGCTGAGCACCGGCGGCGTCAGCGACAGCTCGGCCTGCCGGCCCTCGTACAGCGACTTGCCCATCACCGTGTGATCCAGCTCCCGGAAGTACCGCCGGAACCGGATCTGCGGGTCCTGCTGCAGGTCCCGGGCGTCGTGGACGGGCGCGGCGGGCACGTCGGGCTGCAGCAGGTAGAAGACCTCGGTGCTGCGCCGTCCCGCCGTCCACGCGCTGACGTGGGCATCCAGGTCATCCTCGTGGGCCTTGCGGCCGCGCAGGGTGGCAAAGCGGGGCTCGAGCGCCCAGGGCGGCGACCCGGCGGCCGCGACGAACGCGGCCCACTGGGCGTCGTCCTCGACGGCGATCGCCACCCACCGCTCCCGGCCGTCCTCGTCGGCGCAGCGGTAGATCCCGTGCGGCGCGGCCGCCGGGTTCCGGTTGCCGTCCCGGCTGACCAGCTGGCCGTTGATCTCCAGGTCCAGCAGCCACGGCCCGTGCAGCTGGACCGACGCCTCGTACTGGGCGATGTCGAGGTACTGCCCCTCGCCGGTGCGCCGCCGGTGATCCAGCGCCGCCAGCAGGGCGGTCGCGGTGAAGCGCGGGCTGATGAAGTCGGTGTAGGCCCCGTAGGGCGAGCCCGGCGGCCGGTCCGGCCACCCGGTGAGCTCGCTGAAGCCGGACATCGGGGCCATCACGGTGCCGAAGCCGGCGAACTTCCGGCGCGGCCCGGTCTGCCCGTTCATCGAGGTCGACAGCATGATGAGCGACGGGTTGAGCTCAGACAGGACCTCGTAGCCGAGCCCGAACTGGCCCATGACGCCGGGGCTGAACGACTCCAGGACGACATCGGCCCACTGCGCCAGCGCCAGCGCCACCGCCTTGCCCCGCGGGTGCTTGAGGTCCAGCCCCATGCCGTACTTGGACGCGTTGAAGTCAGCGAAGAACTGCGACCGGTTGATGCCCGGGATGCCGTCGCGGAACGGCGGCCCGTTCCGCAGCACGTCCGGGCGGCTGGCCGACTCGGTGTGCACCACCAGCGCCCCGTAGTCGGCCAGGTACTTGGCCGTCAGCGGCCCGACGCCGACCCAGCTCGCGTCCCACACCCTGACGCCGGCCAGGACCGGCCCGCTCTCCGGCTCGCTCGATGCGGTGCTCAAATCGTCCCTCCGAGCTGGTAGCTGCGGAGCTCGTCGGCCGTAAGGCCGGCCTCGACCCGCCAGACTTCGTCGTTGTCCGCGCCCACGGCCGGGGCCGCCGGGGTGTCGGCCAGCGGGGTGCCGCTCAGGTGCGCCCAGGTCGTGGGGTAGGCGACCGCGTCCCGGCCGGGGTGGTCGACCTTGCGGAAGTAGTCGCGGGCGGCCAGCTGCGGGTCGGCCCGCACGTCGGCCAGCGTGTTGATCGGCACCAGCATCAGCCGGTAGTCCAGGGCCTGGTCGGCCAGCAGGTGCTTGCCGCGCTCGGCGAAGAACCCGGCCAGCAGCTCGGACACCTGGGCCGGGAACTCCGGCGGCTGGTCGGCCGCCGGGTCCTTGCCGGGATCGGCCAGTCGGGCCACGAAGTCAGGCAGCTCGACGCCCTCGGCCCGCAGCCAGGCCAGGTACCCGGCCAGTCCCGGCCCGAAATTCACCGAGGCCACGATGTGCCCGTCCGCGCAGGCGTAGACCGACCGGTAGGGCTGGGCCGCGCTCGGCGCGCCGAACGTGCTGCGCTCCAGGACCCCGCCGTCGGTGTGCGGGTAGAAGGCCGCGTTCATCAGCGTCCGCACCGTGGCCAGCTGGGCCGACACGTCGATCTGCTGGCCGGCCCCGGTGACCGCCGCGTGGTACAGCGCGGCGGTGGTGTGCACGGCCGCCTCGGCCGCGGCGTGCAGGAAGTACTGCGGCGTGCTGATCCGCACCGGAGCCCGGTCGCTGTCCCCGGTCATCCACGCCGCCCCGCCGATGGCGGCCAGGATCAGGTCGCTGGCGGCGAACTGGGCGTACGGTCCCTCCTGGCCGAACGGGGAGACCCGGGTCAGGACCAGGCTCGGCCGGGCCGCGGCCAGCGCGTCATACCCCAGCCCGTACTCCTCCAGCTGGCCCGGCCGGAACGACTCCAGCACCGCGTCGGCCTGGGCCGCCAGGCGGAGCAGCAGGTCCCGGCCGTCCGCGGTGTCGATGGCCAGCGTCACCGACCGCTTGCCGCGGTTGTAGGCCCACCACGCCAGGCTGGTCTCGGGGCCGGCCTGGTTGCCCGCGTACGGCCCCCTGAGCCGGCCCGGGTCACCGCCGGGGGGTTCGACCTTCGTCACGGTCGCCCCCAGGTCGGCGAGCAGCTTCCCGGTGAACCACGAGCGTTCTGTCGTGAGATCCAGGACACGGTAGGGCGACAGTGCCCCCGCGGCCGGCGTCTGCGTCATGGGTCATCCTTCGGGTTACCGGCGGCCGCCGCTGATCTCGTGGTCGGCGCCCGTGATGAACGCCGAGGCATCGGAGAGCAGGAACTGGATCAGGCCGACCGCCTCGTCCGGGTCCCCGATCCGCTTGAGCAGGTTGCCCTCCGCGATCGCCGTCAGGCCGTCCGGCGTGTTGCGGCCCATGCCCTCCAGCAGCGTGGTCAGGAACGGGCCGGGGGAGACGACGTTGGCCCGGACCTTCCAGCCCGCCCACTCCGCGGCCATGGCCTGGGTCAGGCTCATCAGGGCGGCCTTGCTGGCCGAGTAGTGCGAGTTGCGGGGCGAGCCGCGGTAGCCGCCGACGCTGGAGATGTTGATGATGCTGCCCCCGCCGCCGTCGCGCATGACCGGGGCGATCAGGGCCGACAGGCGGAGCGGCCCCTTGAGGTTGGTGGAGAAGACCTTGTCCCAGTACTCGCTGGTCATGTCCACCAGGTCGACGAACGCGGGGCTGATCCCGGCGTTGTTGATCAGCCCGTCGATGCGGCCGAAGCGGTCGGTCACCGCGTCGACGAACGCCGGGATCGCGTCCCACTGGCCGACGTGGCAGGCCAGGCCCATGGTCTCGGTGCCGGCCACGTCAGCGATCTCCTTGGCCGTGGCCTCACACAGGTCCTGCTTGCGGCTGGACACCACCACCCTCGCGCCGGCCCGGGCCAGGCCGAACGCGAACGCCCGGCCCAGGCCCTTGGTGGCGCCGGTGATGACGATCACCCGGTCGGTGACGTCAAAACGGTCGCTGCTGGTCACTTCTGCCCGCCGGCCGTCGCGACCTGGGCCGCGGCAAAGGCCGAGTACGGCACCCCGTCGGCCAGCGGCTTGAACGTGCTGGTCAGCTTGGCGGCCAGGTCATCCAGCGACCACGGGCCGTCGGAGTCGACCTCGGCGATGACCTCCGGGTTGTTGTAGAGGCCGACCCGGTAGCCCGACGCGGACAGGGTGCGCCCGGTCAGCCAGGACGACTCCGTGCTGGCCAGGTACGCGCACAGGGGCGCGACGTTGTCCGGGGACATCTTCGGGTCCGGGGCGGCCGAGTCGCCGACGCTGGCGCCGACGCGCTTGTCGTCGGGGATGGTGTCGGTGAGCCGGGTGCTCGCGCCGGGCGCGATCGCGTTGGCCGTCACGCCGTACCGGGCCAGGCCCTGGGCCAGGGAGTAGGTGAGGCCGACGATGCCCAGCTTGGCCGCCGCGTAGTTGGGCTGGCCCGGCGAGCCGTGCAGGCCCGAGCCGGAGGAGAAGTTGATGATCCGGTAGTTGCCGTTCGGGTTGCGCTGGGAGCGCCAGTACGCCGACGCGGGCCGGACGGTGCTGTAGTGACCGCGCAGGTGGACGCGGATGACGGCGTCCCAGTCCTCGGGCGGCAGGTTGAAGATCATCCGGTCGCGGAGGATCCCGGCCACGTTGACGACGATGTCGAGCTTGCCGAACTGGTCGATGGCGGCCTGCACGAGCCGCTCGCCGGTCTCGGTGTCGGAGATGTCGCCGTCGTCGGCCACGGCGACCGTGCCGTTCGCGTTGAGCTCGTCGGCGATGGCGCGGGCGGGACCCTCGTCGTGGCCGGTTCCGTCGGTGTGGCCGCCCAGGTCGTTGATGACGAGCTGGGCGCCCTGGGCGGCGTACAGGCGGCTGATGGAGGCGCCGATCCCGCGGCCGCCTCCCGTAATGATCGCAACCCGACCGTCCAGAATGCCCATCAGGATCATCTCCGTCTCGAGGTTGGCAGGACCGCCGTTGGTCGCCGGGACCGAGCTGGTCCTTACTGCTAGGCAGAACGAGTTCTACTTTAGGCGGATGGTGCCGGTCTGTGAATGGGGAGATCACGGGTGATTTGGGGAGCGGGTTACGGGTGGGGACGGTGCTGGGGTGGCGGGACGGGTGCGGGGCTGAGCTGGGGGATTGCGGGCCGGGGCGGGCGGCCGCGGGACGGTATGTGAGAGCTCGTTCTGCAAATGAGGGCGCGGGG
>FSXZ01000610.1_pt1 | contig 20508 bp, 18 predicted proteins | sample 1638121 | NCBI WGS metagenome assembly FSXZ01 (sample SAMEA3914788, study PRJEB12502) | metagenome | biome: forest; material: soil | place: Canada | collected 2011-07-03 | depth 0.1 m
CGGCAGCAGTACCGGTCACGGACACGGGCGCCGGCCGGCCCGCTGACGCCATCCTGGCCGGCCTGCGGGTGCCGGTCGTGGCGGCGCCGATGCTGATCGTCTCCGGGCCGGGCCTCGTGATCGCTGCCTGCCGGGCCGGCGTCCTGGGCAGCTTCCCCACCGCGAACCCGCGCGGCGAGGGCGAGCTGGAGCAATGGCTGAAGCAGATCGAGGCGGCGCTGGCCGAGTCGGTCGCGGCCGGCCTGCGGCCCGCTCCGTACGTCCCGAACCTCATCGTGCACAAGTCGAACGCGCGGCTGGAGGCCGATCTCGCCGCGATCGTGGCGCACGCCCCGGCCGCGGTCATCACCAGCGTCGGGTCGCCGGCCGCGGTGATCCCGGCGCTGCACGACGCCGGGATCCAGGTGTGGTCGGACGTGGCCAGCGTCCGGCACGCGGAGCGGGCCATCGAGGCCGGGGCGGACGGGCTGATCCTGCTCACGGCGGGCGCGGGCGGCCAGACCGGCTACGCCAGCCCGTTCGCGTTCGTGCGGGCCGTCCGCGCCATGTTCGGCGGCGTGATCGCGGTGGCCGGCGGCCAGTCCGACGGCTGGGCGCTGTGGGCCGCGCAGGCGCTGGGCTGCGACCTGGGCTACATGGGCACCCGGTTCATCGCCACCGCCGAGGCCAACGCCGCCCCGGCCTACAAGGACATGATCGTCGCCAGCGAGCTGGACGACATCCACCTGACCAGCGCGTTCTCCGGGCTGCCGACCAACATGATGCGCAAGTCCATGACGGCCCAGGGCCTGGACCCGGCCGATTTCGGCCTCGGGCCGCCTCAGTTCGCGATGGAGGCACTGTCGGGCAGCGCCCCGGCCGGCCCGCGGCGCTACCGCGACATCTGGAGCGCCGGGCACTCGGCCTCCGGGGTGCGCGACGTGCCGGCCGTGGCCCAGGTCGTCGACCGGCTGGCCCGGGAGTACGAGCTGGCCCGCGCGGCCAGTGCCGCCCGGCTGGCCGCCGGACGCGGCTAGGCCGGCTAGGCCTGCGGGGCGGGCCCAGGCGGCGCCAGCCCCCAGGGCGCCCGGCGGGCGTCGCGGCGGCGGGCGGGCAGCACGAGGCTGGCGGCGATGAGCCAGGCCAGTCCCAGGAACCGGCCGACCGGGAAGGTGAAGTCCAGGGCCGAGGTCAGCAGGGCGAAGGCGGACACCTCGCTGACGGCCGCGATGACCAGGCCGGCCCAGGCCAGCGACCGGGGCAGCAGGCCCAGGATCAGGCCGGGCACGGCCAGGCCCGCGATGAGCAGGCCGAGCGGGGCGACGAATCCGGCCGACCCGGTGGCGAAGCTCAGGTCGGCCAGGGCCCGGGCGAGCGCCGGGTCGCCGACGGCCGGGATCTGGGCGCTGGTCCAGGTCACCAGCCCGGTGAGGGCGAGCGAGGCGGCGGCGAGCAGCCCGCCGGCCAGGCCGATCACCGCCCCCGGAGCGGTGACGCCCAGGCCGGTGCGCAGCCGCCGGTACACCGTGGCGGTCCAGATGGCCAGCGGCAGCGCGGCCGCGAACCCGAGGCACCCGGCGACCTCCAGGACGTCGTGATGGGACCGGTTGTAGGCCAGCACGGACGCGGCGGACGCCGCGGGCTGCGGGCTGGCCGCCGCGAGGATGACCGCGGTGACCATCAGCGCCCCGTAGGCCAGGACGGGGGCGATCAGCGGCGGCCCGCCCTGGGGGCGGCGGACGCGGGGGGCGGTCACGGTGGCAGTCATGGGGGTCCTCCTGGGCGGCCGGGACTGGCTTCCTATAATAGTTACTCGATGTATACGATTATCAAGTGTGTATCATAGTTTCATGAGCACGAAGGGACCGGCCGCCGGCCGGCCGCCGCCGCGCCGGCCGGGAAACGCGTTCCTGCTCGCCCAGCTGGGCTCGCACGCGGCCGGCCGGTTCGCCGAGCGCGTCCGGGCGCTCGGCCTCACCCCGGCCCAGGCCGGGCTGCTGCGCCTGATCGCGTGGCAGCCGGGCCAGAGCCAGCAGCAGCTGGCCCGGACGCTGGGCACCCCGCCCTCCCGGCTGGTGCTGCTCATCGACGGCCTGGAAGAGCGCGGGCTCGTCGAGCGCCGCCGCAACCCCGATGACCGGCGGCACCACGCGGTCCACCTGACCGGGGCCGGGACGGCGTTCATGGACCAGCTGGCCAGCGCGGGCGCGGCCCACGAAGACGACATCTGCGCTGGCCTCGACGCCGCGGAGCGCGGGCAGCTGCGCGACCTCCTGGAACGGATCGCGGCGCACCAGGGGCTCACCGCCGGAGTCCACCCCGGCTACCGCCAGGCCGGCCCCGGGTAAAGCGAGCGGGCGGTTCAGCGGGCGGTCTCGGCCAGGTGCATCCGGATGACGGAGTCGAAGTCCGGGTCCGGGACCAGGCCCAGGCGGGCGGCCCGGACGGACCGGAACCGGGCCGGCCAGCCGGTCACGATCGCGGCCACGGCCGGGTCGGGCACCCAGTCGATCAGCGCGCTGGTGCCCGGTCCCGCCACCCGGTCCAGGGCGGCCGCCATCCCGGCCACCGTCACCGTCAGGGCGGGCAGGTTGACGGGAGTCCGGTCGCCCCACTCCTGGTCGGCGGCCGTGGCCGCGCGCAGCAGCCCGCTGATGGCGCGGGCCGGGGAGGCGAGCGCGACCTCGGTCTGCGGGCCGACCGGGCAGGTGGCGCGCTGGCCGGCCAGCGGCTCGCGGATGATGCCGGACAGGAAGCCGGACGCCGCGGCATTCGGCGCGCCGGGGCGGACGCTGACGGTCATCAGCCGGATGGCGCGCCCGCGCAGGAACCCCTTGCGGGTGTAGTCGGCCAGGAGCTGCTCGGCGATGACCTTCTGGGTGCCGTAGCTCGACTGCGGGTTCACCATGGTCTGGTCATCCACGACGGCGGGCAGCGGGTGGTCGCCTGACGCCCCGAAGACGGCCAGCGAGCTCGCGAACACGACCACCGGGCTCGTCCCCGCGGCGCGGCACGCCGCCAGCAGCACCTCGGTGGCGCGCAGGTTAGCCCGCAGGCCCAGGTCGAAGTCCGCCTCGCATTCCGCGCTGACCGCGGCGGCCAGGTGAAACACGACGTCCGCCCCGGCCAGGGCCGCCTGCCCGGCCCCGCCGTCGCCGACCAGACCGGCCAGGTCGCCCGGCAGGACGGTCACGCGCTCGTCGCGGGCCAGGTCGGCCGGCACGGGAGCCTGGTCGGTGAGGGTCAGCCGGGCTACCGGGCCGCCGCGGCCCGCCACGGGCAGGGCGGGCGCCGCCAGGAGCTGCCGGGCCAGCCGCGCACCCAGGAAGCCGGCACCGCCGGTGACCAGGACGTTCGTCACGTAATCTCCAGCCTGACGACGGACGGTGCGCGGACTACTGTGATCGTATGTCCGGACGCCCGGCGCCGGCGTGAGGGAGCGGGTCAGGTTGCCGCAGGGACGCATGCCGACCGCCGCGGAGGCGCTGGCCGGGCTGCCCGCGCCGCGGGCCGACGGGGCGGTGCTGCGGGCGGCGGTCCGCGCCCTGCGGGCCGCCGACGGGACCCTGCTGGGCGTGCTCGACGATGACCCGACCGGCTCGCAGGCCGTGCACGGCGTCCAGGTCGTGACCGCGCCGGACGAGGCGGCCTGCGCGGCGGCCCTGGCCAGCCCGGCCGCGGCCTGTTTCGTCCTGACCAACACGCGCAGCCTCGACGAGCGGTCCGCGGCGAGCCTGACCGCGGCGGCGGCCGGCAGCCTGATGGCCGTGGCCCGCCGCCGCGGGACCCGGGTCCAGCTCATCAGCCGCAGCGACTCCACCCTGCGCGGGCACGTCGTGGCCGAGGTCGGCGCCCTGCAGGACGCTCGCCGCGCGGCCGCGGGTGCTGCCTTCGACGGGGTCCTGCTGATCCCGGCCTTCCTGGAGGCCGGCCGGCTGACGGCCGGCGACGTCCACTGGGCGCGGACGGGCGCCGGGCTCGTCCCGGTCGGCGAGACCGAGTTCGCGCGCGACGCGGCCTTCGGCTACGCCGCCTCGGACCTGCGGGACTTCCTCGCCGAGAAGTCCCGCGGCGCCATCGGGCGCGAGGACGTGGCCAGCATCAGCCTGGCCGACATCCGGGCGGGCGGCCCCGCGCGGGTCGCCGGGCGGCTGGCCGGCCTAAGGGACGGGCAGTGGGCTGTGGTCAACGCCACCGAGTACTCCGACCTGGAGGCGGTGGCGTGCGCCGTGCACCTGGCGGAGCGCTCCGGCCAGCGGCTGCTGCTCCGGACCGGGCCGTCCTTCGTGCGGGCCATGACCGGGGCCGAGCCGGCCGCGCCGCTGCGCGGCGCGCAGCTGTGGCCCGGCGGGCGGCGGCCCGGGCACGGCCTGGTCGTCGTCGGGTCGCACGTCGGCCGGACGAGCCGCCAGCTCGCCGTGCTGCGCGCCCGCGCTGACCTCACCGCGGTCGAGCTGAGCGTCCCGGCCGTGCTCGGCGGCCGCGCGGACGCGGCGGCGCAGGCGGCCCGCCAGGTCCGCGCCGGCCTGCGGCGGTCCGACGTCCTGCTGTACACCAGCCGCGCCCTCGCCGCCGGCGACAGCCCGGAGGGCAGCCTGGCCATCGCGCGGGCGGTGTCCGCGGCCGTGGCCGCCACCGTCGCCCTGGCCCTGCCCGCCCGGCCCGCCTGGGTGGTGGCCAAGGGCGGCATCACCTCGCATGACGTCGCGGTGCACGGGCTGGGGCTGCGCCGGGCCGAGGTGGCGGGTCAGCTGTTCCCCGGCCTGATCTCGGTGTTCCGCCCGCTCGACGCGGCCCCGGAGGCGGCCGGGCTGCCGTTCGTCGTGTTCGCCGGGAACGTCGGCGACGACGAGACGCTGGCCCGGGTGGTCGCCATCCTGAACGAATCCCCCGGCTCGCCGTGACCGGCGCGCCACCGCCGCGCCCGCCGGAATGATCGCCCCCGTCCGGGGGTTGCGCTGGGCATGACGACTATCGGGTTCATCGGAAGCGGCCGGATCGGCGAGACCGTAGCGCGGCTGGCGGCCGCGGCCGGCTACAACGTCGTGCTCAGCAACTCGCGCGGGCCAGAGACGCTAGCTGACCTGGCCGCCGATATCGGCCCGCGGGCCAGCACCGCGACCGCCGAGCAGGCGGCGCAGCAGGGCGACATCGTGGTGGTGGCCGTCCCGCTGCGGGCCTACCGGGACGTCCCGGTCGCCCCGCTGGCGGGCAAGACCGTCCTGGACGCCAACAACTACTACCCAGAGCGCGACGGGCAGATCGGCCCGCTCGACGCCCGCGAGGCGACCAGCAGCGAGCTGCTGCAGCAGCACCTGCCGGACGCCCACGTCGTGAAGGTGTTCAACAACATCTTCTTCCGGCACCTGCTGAACCTGGCCCGGCCGCACGGCGCGCCGGACCGGTCGGCGCTGCTGATCGCCGGCGATGACCCGGGCGCGCTCAAGACCGCGGCCGAGTTCCTCGACGCGATCGGCTATGACGCCGTGGAGTCCGGGCCGCTGGCCCGGAGCTGGTGCCAGGAGCCGGGCTCGGCCGTGTACGGCGGCGTGTACGGGCCGTTCGACAACGAGGCGGGCACCCCGATCGCGGCCGGTGACCTCCGGGGCCGGGTCTCCGTCTCCGACGTCCGCCCGCCGGCCGGCGGGTGAGGCCGCGGTGACCCTCGACGCAGCCGGCCTGCTGGCCCAGGCCGATGCCGACGTCCGGGCGGCGCTGGCCGAGCTGGGTGACCGCTCGGTCCAGGTCAGCAACCTGGCCCAGGCCCGGTCCCGGCCGGTCGCGCCGGTCGCGCTGTCGGACGCGGTGCAGCGCACCGACCATGTCGTGCCCGGCCCGCCGGGCGCCCCGGACATCCGGCTGCGGGTGCACCGGCCGCGCGGCGCGGACGGCGTGCTGCCGTGTGTCTACTCCATCCACGGCGGCGGCTACATCATGGGCACGCATCTGAGTGACGACGCCCGTTTCGACCGGTGGTCGCCCGCGCTGTCGTGCGTGGGCGTGTCGGTGGATTACCGGCTGGCCCCGGAGACCCCCTACCCCGGCCCGCTGGAAGACTGCTACGCCGGCCTGCGCTGGGTGCACGAGCACGCCGCCGAGCTGGGCATCGACCCGGCCCGGACCGGGGTCAGCGGGGGCAGCGCGGGCGGCGGCCTGGCCGCCGGGCTCGCGCTGCTGGCCCGGGACCGCGGCGAGCTGCCGGTCGCCTTCCAGGTGCTGATCTACCCGATGATCGATGACCGGCAGGTCACCGCGTCCAGCCGCCTGGACGTGCCGGTCTGGGGCCCGGCCAACAACACGTTCGGCTGGCAGTCCTACCTGGGTGAGCTGTACGCCACCGACGCCATCCCGGCCTACGCGGCGGCCAGCCGGGCCGCTGACCTGGCCGGGCTGCCGCCCGCGTTCATCATGGTGGGCACGCTGGACGGGTTCATGGACGAGGACATCGACTATGCCCGCCGGCTGAACGCCGCGGGCGTGCCGGCCGACCTGCATGTCTTCGCGGGCGCGCCGCACGGCTTCGACAGCCTGATGCCGGGCACGGCGGTGGCCACGCGGGGCAAGGGCCTCCTGGAGGAATGGCTGGGGCGGCAGCTGGGCCGATAAGCCCGGCCGCGGCGGTGCGGGGCTGGGCGGGGGCTGACGCACAGCCGCTCCTCAGGCCCCGGCCGGGTGCCTGAGGAGCGGCTGGCGTGCGGTTAGCGGGAGATCTCCTCCAGGACCGCATCACGCTGCCGGATGCCGCCCCTGAGGATGATCAGTCCCGGCAGGAACGACCCGAGGACGGCGAACCAGACGAACCACGTCCAGTGGTTGTGCGACGCGGTCAGGGAGTAGAACTGCCCGGCGATGAGCGGGCCGGCCACCGCTCCGGCGTGGCCGACACCGTCGGTCCAGCCCACGCCCAGGGTGCGCAGCCGGGTCGGGTAGGCCGTGGCGGTGTAGTTGTACATGTTGGACAGGAAGCTGCCGACGCCGCCGTTGAGGATGACCGAGCCGATGACGAGCCACGCGTACGAGTGCGGCTCGTAGTAGTAGATCACGGCGCCGATGACCATCATGCAGCCGGCCGCGAACACCAGGGTCTTGCGCTCGATCCGCTCGCCCAGGACCACGCCCGCCACCAGCGCGAACAGGCCGCCGATGCCGCCGTACAGCAGGATCGTGAACAGCTGGTGGGCGTTCCAGCCCTGGTCGATGATGTAGACGCCGATGTAGGAGCCGTAGCCGTAGTCGACGCCGGCGTACAGCAGCACCCACACGATCAGCAGGATGATCGTCCGGCGCAGGTACTGGTTGCGGAAGACCTCGAAGACCGGCACCTTCTCGGTGATGGGGACCATGTGCTCGGCCAGGTCGGGCTCGGGCAGGTCGGGATGCTTGCGGCGGGCGGCCGTTTCCCATTTCGACACGATGGCATCGGCCTGCGCGTACCGGCCGTGGCTCTCCAGCCAGCGCGGTGACTCCGGGACGAAGAAGTAGAGGACCGGGACCATGACCACGATCGGGATCAGCGCCAGGATGTAGACGAACAGCCCCGGGTGCACCGGGAGGGTGTACAGGGCCAGCAGGGTGCCGCCGACGCCGAGCATCCCGAACGCGAGGATGTTGCCGCCCAGCATGAGCTTGCTGCGGGCCGCGGGCGGCGACACCTCGGTGTTGTAGGTGGGCGCCAGGCAGACGGCCGCGCCGACGCCGAACGCGGCGACGGTAATGGTCAGCAGCAGGACCGGGAAGCTCTTCAGGAAGGCCACCGGGATGTACAGGATCCCGGCGACCAGGCACGCCGCGATCATGACCCGGCGGCGGCCGAACCGGTCGGACATGTACCCGAAGGTGTAGTTGCCGATCAGCGGGCCTAAGCCGTTGGAGAAGCCGAGCAGCAGCTGGTACTCCAGCGGCGTCACGAAGTGCTGGGGCTCCCACACCACCGGGTACAGGCGCCCGACCACCGCGTCCAGGCCGACCACGCAGCCCCACATGAGCTGGCCCAGTAAGACCAGGCGCCACTGGGTCCAGCCGATGGGAAGCCGGTCGATGCGGGCGGCGATCGAGCCCTCGGAGTAAGTGACGACCTCCCCCGCTACGGTGACGGTAGCGGGCGTCGGGTCAGGGACGGACATGGCGGCTCCTCGGGACAGGGGGGCGGGCCTTACCGGTAGATGACGAAGGTCTCGAGATTCAGCGGCGGTCCCGCCACGAGCTGCCCGGCGGCGATGAGCTCGTCGACCCGGGCCGGGTCGCAGTCCAGCTCGGCCAGCAGCTCGCGGGTGTGCTCGCCGAGGCCGGGCGCCGTCAGCGCGGTGTCCTGCTCGGTCCGGGAGAACCCGGCCAGCCGGCCCGGCACGTAGTAGGGCTGGCCGCTGGCGCGCTGGTGCTCGTGCAGCAGCCCGTGGCCGTCCGCTTCCGGGTCGGCCAGCTCCGGAATCCGCCGGGCCGGCATGGCCGGCACGCCGGCCGCCGTCAGGCGGCGGATGATGTCGTCGCGGCTGCTGGCCGCGAAGGCGGCGCCGAGCTGGCTGGCCAGGTCCGCGTCGGCGGCGGCGCGCCCGCCGGGTGGCTCCGGCAGCAGCCCGAGGGACCGCAGGGCGTCCAGGTCACCGGGCCGGGCCTGCAGCCGGACCCAGCCGTCGCGGGCCTCGTAGAGCCGGTCCAGCGCGTCGGGCCCCCGGAAGTCCGCGCCGCCGGTACGGGCCGGCGGGCGGCCGTCGAACCGGGTCAGCTCCCCCGACTGCATGAAGGCCGACATCCGGTCCAGCGAGGTCCAGACCCGCTGGCCGTCCGCGCGGACGGCCCGGTGGTACAAGGCCAGCCCGGTCCCCAGCACGCTCATCGCCCCGGCGGTGACGTCGTTGACGGCCACGGTCAGGAAGACCGGCTCGCTGTCCCCGCCCTGGGCGGTCATCATGCCGCTCATGCCCTGCAGGATGGGGTCGAAGCCGGGCTGCGCGGCCAGCGGGCCGCCCTCCCCGAAGCCGGTGATCGACAGGCTGATGATCTGCGGGCTGACCGCGCTCAGCGCGTCGTAGTCGATCCCGAGCCGCTGCAGCACGCCGGGCCGGTAGTTGTCGATGACCACGTCGGCCGTGGCGACCAGGTCGCGGAAGATCGCCTTGCCCGCCGCCGACTGCAGGTCGATGGCGATTGACCGCATGCCGCGGTTGTAGATGAAGCCGGTCGACCGGAACGGGTCGCCGGCCGGCGGCTCGACCTTGATGACGTCCGCGCCGAGCTCGGCCAGCAGGCTGCCCGCGAACGGCCCGGCCAGGATGGTGCCGAGATCCAGGACGCGGACGCCCTGCAGCGGCCCGGCCGTGCTGGCCGGCCCGGTGGCCGGCCCGGTGCCGGCCGGCCCGGTGCTGGCCTGCACCGCGGCGGCGGGCTCAGCCGCCGGGGGCCAGGCGGGCTGCCCGGCGGCGGGCGGACCGACGGCCGGGGCGGCGGCGCGGACGGCGCCCGGCGCCCCGGTCAGCACCAGCGGGACGCCCGGCATCACGACCGGGCCGCGGTCCGGATCCTCGGCCTCCACCCGCATGCCCGTCTCGCGCAGCTGCGGGTTATCCAGCCAGCCGTCCCGGTTCATCAGCGGCCCGGCGGGCACGCCCGCCTGCTCCAGGATCTTGAGCCACTCGGCGCGCGGCCGGGTGGCGAACGCGGCGGCCATCCGGTCCCGGACCCAGCCGCGGTTGTCCGCCCCGAGCAGCCGGTCGATCTGGCCGCCCACCCGCGGGTCGGCCGTGACCTCGGCCAGCCCGAGCGCGGCCAGCGCGGGGTACTGGAACTTCGCGGTGAGCGCGCCCAGGAACAGCCACTGGCCGTCGGCGCACTGGTAGCGCGTGTAGCACGGGTTCGGGCCGCCCGGCCCGGCCGGCGGCGTCGGGACGGCGCCGGGGTCGACCAGGAAGGTCGCGGACCCGGCCACCAGCGTGCCGTGCGCGCCGCTGACCGTGACGTCCTGGCCCAGTCCCGAGCGCTCGCGCTCGACCAGGGCCGCCACCGCGCAGGCCGCCGCCCACAGGCCCTGCTCGTACAGCAGGTGCGGGTACACCGGGTCGACCGGGCCGTCCGCGAACGACGACTGGCGCATCGAGATGCCGAGCGCCGCGCTGAGCAGCTCGGCCGACTCGCCGCCGCCCGCCCACGGGGCCTCGCCGGGACCGAGGTAGGGCGGCATGCGCAGCACGATGAGGCGCGGGCTGGCCACCTGAGCCAGCGCCGCGGACAGCGTGAGCGGGCTGACCGCCTGGCCGCTCACCTCACTGGTCACGCAGATGTCGGCCCCGGCCAGCAAGTCCGCGAGCGCGGCCCGGGCCACGTCGTCGTCCTCGCTGAACGTGACGGACTGCTTGCCCCGGCTCCAGGTGACCCAGCCCGGCTGCGACCGCAGCGGGTCGCCGCCCGGCGGCTCGGCCCGCACCACGGCGGCCCCGAAATCGGCCAGCAGCATCGTCGCCACCGCTCCGGCGATGCCGGCGGTCAGGTCCGCTACCCGCACGCCGTCAAGCGCGCTGACCGGCTGAGCTATTTCCCGGCTCATTGCATTCTCGATCCCAGCCGCCGCGCATTAGGAGAGGCGGCCGTGCCTGCGGCGCGGCTTCATTAAACGCGCCAGTTACCAGCAGCAATCTAGGGAATTTACAGTGACGTAATGATCATGAGCTGCTTCTTAAACTATGACAAGGCTCCACTACTGTGAATTCTCGTGCTATAGTGCCCGATCTGGCGCGCGAGTGACCATTCATAGGCGCTGCCGCCCAGTTAGAGCGGGATCACCCGGCTGGTCAGAGCGGGATTCGGTCGATGATGGCCCGCGCGCTCCGGCCCAGGGTGACCTGGTTGACGCTGGCCGGGCCGCCCGGCCAGCCGGCCGAGGGCGGCCCGGAGTAGCCGCCGACCACAGTCCCGCTGCTGACCTCGTGGTACCGGTGCCAGTGGCCGAGAGCCAGGTAGTCACACTCGAGTGCGGCCACCTCGGCCTCGTCGATCGGCGACGACCGCAGGTCGGGATTCTCGCCCGACAGCAGGTGCCCGTGCGCGAGCACGAGGTGCCAGCGGCCGCCGGACGGGCCCGCGTGCCCGGCCAGCGGCCGGTTCTCCGGCGTGTGGTCGGTCATCCCGCGGCCCCAGACCGTGACGTCGAGCCCGGGCACCTGAACGCAGCTGCCCTCCGGCGCGTCGAGGCTGACGATGTGCGGCCCGGCCTGGGTGGCGTTCAGCCGCTCCTGCACCGAGCCCGGTCCCGACAGGTCATGGTTGCCGGGCAGCAGCACGACCGGGATCCGGACCGACGACAGGTCCTCCAGCACCCGGTCGAGCAGGCCCTGCGACACCCGCGCGTGGTCCAGCAGGTCACCCGCGACGAGCAGGAGGTCGGCGCCCGTGGTGAGCCCCAGCACGGCCTGCCACCCGCGCATCCGCACGTCGTCTGCCGCGTTGTCCCACAGGTGAACGTCGGAGGTGTGCAGGATCCTGAGCTCACTACTCATGGGGTTGCCTCCCGTCCCGGAGCCGGCGGGCGGGTCACGTGTCCGCGCGGTCGCCGGAGCCAGAGCCAGAGCCGGGCCGCTGCTCGCGCGCCCGGTAGTCCCGGTAGGGGCCGTCCCGCCACTCCAGCGCGCCCCTGAGCCCTTCGGTGGCCATCTTGTCCCGCCAGGCGTAGGCCTGGGCGGAGAAGCCGCTCATCGCGTCGTACTCGGTCGAGCTGCGCACCGATGAGTAGATCCCCATGTTCTCGTAGAAGCGGTTCATGTTCTGCTTCAGCGCGGCCAGGTGGTCGGAGGTCAGGTTCGCGAGGTAGTCGGCGAATTCCACCGTGCGCTCCTCCAGCTCGCTGGCCGGCCACGCGTGATTGATCATCCCGACTTCCTCCGCCCGGGTCCCGCTGACGGACGAGCCCGTGTAGTACAGCTCCTTGGTGGCGCGCATGCCCATCACCAGCGGCCAGATGACGCCGGTCCGGGAGGTGCCGAACCGGTTGCCCGGATGGCCCAGCTGCGCGTCATCGGCGGCTACCACCAGGTCCGCCATCATGGCCAGCTCGCAGCCCCCGGCCAGGGCGTACCCGTGGATCTGGGCGATCGTCACCTTGGCCATGTTCCAGAAGTACATGAGGATGTCGGTGACCTGCTGCATGCCCGTCCGGATGCCCATCACCAGGCGCCGGCCCTCGTCGTCGACCATCTTGTAGTCGTTGATGATGGCGTCCGCGCCCTCGCCCCGGGCCGGGGTCAGGTCGTAGCCGGCGCTGAACGTCCGCCCGGCCCCGCGCAGGATGATGACCCGGGTGTCGTAGTGGGCCTCCAGCCGGTGCAGCGCGTCGTTCAGCTCGAACAGCAGGCCCTGGCTGAGCGCGTTCATCTTCTCCGGCCGGTTGAGGGTCACCCGCCCGACCCGGCCCTCGGTGCCCACCCGGTCCACGAGCAGGAACTCGTACTCCTTGTCATACGCGCTGGCCGCCATCGGTCTCCCTCTTCCCGCACCACCGCGCCGCGCCGTCGCGGTCGCTCCTCAGCTCTCACCTTCCAGCACCTGTCCCCCGACGTCCACCTGCCCGTCGCTGACCAGCCACGCCAGCGCCTCGCGCAGCGCGGCCAGCGAGCTGAACCGCGGCGCGTACCCCAGCACCTGCTGCCCGGCCGCGATGCTGGCCGCGATCCCCCGGAACGTGTGCTCCCGGGTCACCGCCGCGGCCCGGGCCCCGGCCCGCTCCTCGAACTGGGGCCAGTCCACGAACTCCAGCACCGGCTCCCGGCCGAACCACCCGGCCGCCCCCGCCGCGAGCCCGCGCAGCGTCATCGCCTGCTCCGCCACCACGTGAAAGCTGCGCCCGGCCGCCGCCGGCCGGGCCAGGGCCAGCTCGAAGGCCTGAGCCACGTCATCGGCGTGCACATGGTTCAGCACGCCCAGCCCGTGGTCGGGCAGCGGCACCGGCTGCCCGGTGGCCAGCGCCGTCCAGACCCGCGGATCCAGGTTCCCGGCCGGGGTGATCACCGGCCAGCCCGGCCCGCTGATGTGCCCCGGGTGCAGGACCACCGCCGGGACGCCGCCGGCTGCCGTCTCCGCGTGCAGCAGCGCCTCGATCTCCGCCTTGCCCGTCCCGTAGGCGCCGTACGGCGTCCGCGGCTCGTCCTCGGTCACCGGCACCCGGAGCGCGGGGCCGTGCACCCAGATCGTCCCGCAGTGCACCAGCAGCGGCCGGGCCGGCCGCAGCGCGTCCACGAGCTGCCGCGCTGAGCCCGCCGTGAAGCAGACCATGTCGATCACCACGTCCGGGCGCAGCCCGGCTATCCGGCCGCCGAATGTCCCGGCGGCGTCCTCCGCGTCGCGGTCCGCGGTGACCTGGCGGGCCCCGCGCCACTCCGGGCTGTCGTGGTAGGGGCCGCGCTGGCCCCGGCTCAGCGCAATGACCTCGTGACCGCTGCGGACCAGGCGCGGCACCAGGTAGGTGCCGACGTGCCCGGTCGCCCCGATGACCACCACACGGCTCATGCCCGGGCTCCTCCCGACGGCCTGCATTGTGATCATCCTTCCACCGGCCCGCCGCCCGTTTCGGCGCCGCAGGCCAGCCGCCTCATGACGGATCGCGACCCGGGGATTAACGTGAGGTTGCGGGGCCGGCCGGGCCCGGCGGGACATCCGTGACAGATGGCGCGGCGCGGCCGCGGCAGGCAAGGGGCGCAGATGAAGCTGGCCATGGGACTGGGGCTGGGCGGCCGGGGCAACTTCGTCGAGTCGGTGGAGGTCATCACCGAGATGGAGAAAGCCGGGCTGGACGTGGTCACCGCGGGCGAGGCCTGGAGCTTTGACGCGTTCACCAAGCTGGCCTACGTAGCGGCCAAGACCGAGCGGGTGCAGCTGGCCACCTCGATCGTCAACGTGTTCTCCCGCTCGGCCACCACCATCGCGGTCAGCGCCGCGAGCGTCGACCAGATGTCCGGCGGCCGGTTCATCCTGGGCCTGGGCAGTTCCGGGGCGCAGGTCATCGAGGGCTTCCACGGCGTCCCGTTCGAGAAGCCGCTGTCCCGGATCGTCGACACCATCGGGGTCTGCCGGATCCTGTGGCGGCGCGAGAAGGTCATCTACTCGGGCTCGGCCATCTCGGTCCCGCTGCCCGCCGGCGAGGGCACGGGCCTGGGCAAGCCGCTCAACGTCATGGACTACCCGGTGCGGCCCGACATCCCGATCTGGTGGGCGGCGCTGACCCCCCGGGCGGTGGAGAAGGCCGCGGAGCTGGCCGACGGCTGGATCCCGATCCACCTGATCCCGGAGAAGGTCAAGGAGGTGTGGGGCGGCCAGCTCGAGGCCGGGCTGGCCCGCCGCGGCGAGGGGCGCCTCCCGTTCGAGATCAACTGCGGGGTGAACGTGGCCATCGGCGAGGACCTGCCGGTGCAGAAGCTCCGCGATGAGTACCGCCCGCAGCTGGCCCTGTACATCGGGGGCATGGGCGCCCGCGGCGCGAACTTCTACAACGACATGGCCATCGCGTTCGGCTTCCCCGACGAGGCCAAGATCATCCAGGACCTCTACCTGGACGGCAAGAAGCAGGAAGCGGCCACCCACGTCCCCGCCGAGTGGCTGGAGAAGTCACAGCTCATCGGCCCCAAGAGCTACATCAAGGAACGCCTCGCCGCCTACCGCGAGGCCGGCGTCACCGTGCTGTCGGTCCACCCGGTCGGCGGCCAGGACCCCGTCGCGGTCATCGAGCAGATGCGCGAGCTGGTCGACGACGTCTGACCCGGCCGCCCGGCCGCCGGATTACCCGGTGGCCGGGCGTTATCGCCATTCTGGATGTACCATCGCACCTGTTGCCCTGGACCCGGCAGCTGCTTTCACCAGTAACAATGGTGCGGCGGCGGGGTCCGTTTCCTTTACGTGCCCGCCGTCCCGCGCCGGCCACGCATTACCCACGTCATCCCCGGCCGGTCCGGCCGGGGATGCAGGACCCCGGCAGGCCAGGCAGCTGGCCTGCGGGCGCTGCCACGGTGGGGGGGCCGGCCGGGCTGCCCGAGCGGCCGCCCGGCCGGTGGCAGCTGATCCCCCGGGCCAGGGTCAGCTGTTCGGGCGGGTGATGATCGGGGCGGTGCCGCGGATGACGTCGCCCGCCAGCTCGGTCAGCGGGCGATTGTGATTGCGCGCGAAGCGGCGCATCAGGAGGAAGGCCTCGTCCGGGCTGACCTGCAGCCGCTCGGCCAGGATGCCCTTGGCCTGCTCGATGACGACGCGGCTGTTCAGCGCGACCTGGAGCTGCCCGGCCACGAGCTCGCGCTCGCGGATGGCCCGCTCCTGCAGGATGCCGATGGTGGCCACATCGACCAGCGCCCGGGCGGCGCCCGCCACCAGCGGCTCCAGGCCGCCGGGCGCGCTGCGGAACAGGTTCAGCGTCCCGATCACCTCGTCGCGCAGCCGCATCGGCAGGGCGTGCACGCCGACCAGTCCGCCCTGGGCCGCCGCCGCCGCGAACCGCGGCCACCGGGCCGCCACCTCGGGGACGCGGATGTCGGGGACGATGACGGCCAGCCCGGTCCGGTAGGAGTCGGGGCACGGCCCCTCGTCGTGCTGGAGCTGCAGCAGCTCGACCACCCGGGCCTCCTCGGCCGAGGCGGCCACCAGCCGCAGCGACCCGTCGGCGCCGGCCAGCAGCAGCCCGGCCGCGTCGACCTCCAGCAGCTCCACGCACCGCTCGGTCAGCGCCTGCAGGAACTCCAGCAGGTCAAAATCGGCCACCAGCGTGTCGGCGAGCTCGACGAAGGTCTCGGCTAGCCGTTCGCTCATGGTTGCTGCCATAGCCGTAACAGTAGACCTTCCGGGGGTGCCTGCCGCCCGCGCCGCCACCGGCCTGATCACGGCCGCGGCTGGGGATCGGGATCCGGGTCAGGGTCGAAGCGCAGCCGCCGGCCGACCACGTCATCGGCGATCTCGCCCAGCGGCCGGCCGCTGGCGAAAGCCCGGGCCCGGAGCCGCACGGAGGCGTCCTCCAGGCTGACATCGAGCTGCACGGAGATCATCCCGATGGCCTGGTAGACCTCGGCCCGGCGGTCGGACAGGCCGTCCAGCGGGTGGTAGCCCGGCCGGGCACTCACCCCGGCCGCGGCATCCAGCACCAGCTGCAGCGCGATGTCGGCCAGCACCAGCGCGTCGGCCAGTTCCCCGGCCGCCAGCGAGCCGGGCCGGGCCCGGTACAGCGACAGCACCCCGACCCGGATGGCCCCGGCCTGCAGCGGCAGCGCGAAGAGCGCCCGCGCCCCGGCGGCCACCGCGGCCGGGGCGAAGCCGGGCCAGCGGCCCGCGGCCAGGGCGAGGTCGGCGATCAGCTCCGGGGTGCCGAGCCGGAAGTCAGCGGTGCCGGGTCCCTCGCCCAGGGTGAACTGCAGTTCCTCCAGCCGGGCGCTCACCTCGTCCGTGGCGGTCAGCGGCTCGCGGGCCATCGGGCCGGCCACCGCGGTCACGCTCGCGCCATCGACCGCCAGCCGCTGCACCGCCGCCCGGCCCACGGCCGCGACCGACACCGGGCCGTCGCCCTCATGGGCAGCGGCAATCCACTCCCATACCCGGACGGTCCGCTCGGCTGCCACCCCGCCATCCTCCCGGCTCCGCTGGGTCCCGTGGTCCATCCGCGCCGTCCCGGCGGGGCGGCACCGCGCTGACCGGGGCTGGGATCAGGAAAGCCGCGGCTCAGGGCCGGGCGGAAGGCCGCCCCCGGAAGAACGCCGCTCCCGTGCACACTATTGACCGCCGCGGGCGCACTATTCACCGCCCGCCGAACTCGGCCCGCGGGCGGCGGGATTCGCGGGGCGGGCCGGGCGGGCGGCATTATCGTTACCGGCGGGACGGTAATGCGCGAAAAGCCACCATTACCTGATGCTCCGTCAGAATGCCTGCCCGGCTGGACCGCCGGCCCGTAGGCTGCCGTGGCCGCCGGAACGAGGCCGGCGCTAGCCGGGACCAGGCAGCGGGAGGTACCAGTGAGCTCCGGGTTAGACACAGCCGGGCAGCGCGGCCGGACGCGTCCGGGCACGCTCCGGCAGGTCGTCCGCCAGGAGCTAGTCGCCCGGCAGCTGGCCGCCCACCTGCCCGCGCCGCCCGCGCGCATCCTGGCCGTGGGCTGCGGCCCGGGCGCTCAGCTGCTCCGGCTGGCCCGGCAGGGCCATGACGTGACCGGCCTGGACGCGTCGGCCGCGGTGCTCGCCGGCCTGGCCGCTGAGCTCGCCGCCGAGCCCGCCGAGGTCCGGGACCGGGTGACGGCCGTGCCCGGCGACGCCCTGGACGCCGCGGCGCTGCTGGCCCCGCGGGCGTTCGACGCGGTGCTGTGCCACGGGATGCTGATGTACCTCCCGGACCCGATGCCGCTGCTGGGCCAGCTGGCCCGGCTGACCGCGCCCGGCGGCCTGGTGTCCCTGCTGGTCCGCAACGCCCACGGGCTGGCCCTGCGGCCCGGACTGCAGGGCGACTGGGCCGCGGCCCGGCACGCGCTGGACGACACCTCCTACGCCAGCCGCACCGGGGTGACCGCCCGCGCCGACCGGCTAGAGGAGCTGGCCGCCCTGCTGGGCGGCCGCCGCCTCGCGCTGCGGGCCTGGTACGGCGTCCGGGTCTTCACCGACCTGGCCCCCGACGACGCCCCGGTTCCCGGTGCCGCGGAGCTAGCCGGCCTGCTCGCCTGCGAGGAGCAGGCCGGGGCCACCGACCCGTACCGCCGGGTCGCGGCCCTGACCCACGTCATCGCCGGGCGGGCCGTTTAGCCCGCCGCCCGCCGGACAGCTCCGGACCGGCCCGTGCCGGCGATGATTTCCCCGGTCAGGAAACGTCGGCTCTGGCCTGGAGAACCACGACGTGTCGCTGGTCGCGGTCTCGCGGGGACCCCTGAACCGGCTGCTCGCCTACCGCGCGCGCATGGGCTGGACGTTCCCGTGGGCCTCGTCGCTGGGCAGCGACTTCAACTACGACTACCACGCCAGGCCTAGCCCGCCGGCCCTGGCTCCCGGTGCCCCGGGCGGCAGCGGCTACTCGTCGTCGCCGGTGTCGTGGTCGGGGTGGTTGGCCACGCCGCGCTTCCAGTACGCCCGCGTAGACAGCTGCTCGCGATCCGCGCCGCGGTCGGCGATCAGGTGGCGGCGCACCACGCGCATCGCGGCCGATTCCAGCCCGACCCAGTACGCGCCCCGCCCGGCCGGCAGTTCTGCGGCCGGCACGGCCGCGGCGGCCAGCGCGCCCGCCGCAGCGCCCGCCGGGTCCCGGTACAGCCAGGTCATGGTCAGGTCCGCGGCGGTGGCGAAGCTCAGCTCCTCACCGGGCCCGGCCACCTCGGCGATGAGCATTACCTGCGCCCCGGCCGGGGCCGCCTCGACGATCGCGCCGGCCGCCGGCAGCGCAGCCTCGTCCGCGACCAGCAGGGTCCAGTCCGCGCCCGGGCCCTCGCCGGCCCCGATCCGGTAGCCGCCGCGGGCGCCGCTGACCACGATCTCGTCGCCCGGCTGCGCCGCGGCCGCCCACGCGGTGGCCGGGCCGCGCTCGTCATGCAGCGCGAAGTCCACGGTCAGCGTGCCGGCCGCCGCGCCGACCTGGCGGGCGGTGTAGGTGCGCAGCAGCGGCCGCGGCCCGTCCGGCCAGGCCAGCCCGTCCGGGCCTCGCGACGGCAGCACGACCGGGCCGCCATCGGTGGCCGGCAGCACCAGCTTGAAGTGCGCGCCCGGGCCGCCGCCGGGGTAACCCGCCAGGCCCGAGAGCGTGACCCGGCGCATCCGCGGGGTCACGGAGGAGACGTCGGCGACCTTCCCCTGATGGAAGGTCGGCATCCGGCGGCCGCGCCGGGCCGGCGCCACTGGTGTCGTCACGACGCAGCCGCCCGCCGCGGGCGGTCCAGCGTGCAGCTGATCACAGGCATGCTCCTCATCGCGGGGCCGCTCGGGTCGGCCTCCAGGCTTACTTAGGTAAGGCTTACCTAAGTAACCTCAGAGTAGCTTCCCGGCCACCGCGCTTGTCAAGCCTCCGGCCGGCCCGCGAACGTCCCCGCCGGCCGGGCTCCGGCCCGCTCGCGGCGTTAGTCCCTGGCTGACCTGGCGTACGGCCCTGGCCTGCGCAGCACCCACTGCCGGAATGTCCGGCGCGGCGGCCGCACGACCAAGCGGCCGCCACGGGCCTCGCCTGATACCTCGATCCTCAGGCGCGCGGGTTCCTTCCAGCCGTGTTCCGGCCGCACCTTGACCCTTCCGCCATGGACCGCCACGTCATCGGTATCAACCTCGATGCCTGGCCTGGTCACCAGGACGAGCCATCCGCCCCGGACCTCCGCCTCGATATGCAGCGTCGCGCCGGTGATCACCGCGTCGGTGAAGTCGAGCTTCACAGTCCCGCCGACGGCGCGGATCTCCATCCGCGGCGGGACGACCCACTGGCCGCGCCGGGTGGCATTCCCGCCCTGGTAGTCGAGCCGGACGACGTCTTTAGCCCGCTCCGCGATCCGGCCGGCATGGTCGGCGACCTCGGGCAGGTCAGCCGTCAGCGCCGTCAGTTCTCCGCTCGTGCGGGCGGTCAGGGCCGCGTCCAGACGCTCGTCAAGCTCGGCCGCGGTCAGCCGCCCGTCGCCCGCCGCGACACGGAGCATCTCGGCCACCTGGTCCCTGTCCGCATCAGAGGCCCGGAGCCCGGGCTTGGCGCCAGCACCGGGAGGACGTGCCGCCGGGAGATCATCGTGCGTCATGGCTACATCCTGAAAGACCGCCCAGGGACCCGCAACCTGGGCGGCCAGCGACTCCGCCGCATCACGCAGGACTGCCCAGTTTAAAACTCGGCCTTGAGCCGCTCGATCTCGCGGGTGCGCTCGCGGAGCTGGGCGTAGGCGGGCCGCTCGCTGATGCGGGCTAGCGCCCAGCGGACCGCCTCGGCCCGGTTCGGCGCGATGCCCACGTTGATCAGCGTGTCAACGATCTCCAGCTCCGGCGCCCGCATGCGCACCATCACGGGCGTGAACTCGCCATCGGCGGGCCGGTCGTTCTCGGCGTCCATCCTGGCCAGGAAGCGTTTCTGCTTACCGCCGGTCATGTCGGACGTCTCCTCGAACCGCCGCACCTCGGGCAGCCGCTGGGCGACTTCGTGCCGGAGCCGCTTCATCGCCTCCCGCCTGGGCCGCTCGTCGCGCTCGCCGGGCTCCTCGGCCGTGAGCACCCGCACCATCACCTCACCCGGCTCCACCATCGGGTCGTCGCCGTACTCGAGCACCGCTACCTCGCGCACGGTGCCGCCGAGGAGCTTGTCGGCCTCTTGTTTCAGTTCCCGCTGCACGCGCTCTTTCGTGACCTGGTCCATGAGCTTCCCTACCTCCGTTACCTTAGTAACTCAGGTTACTCAGCCGGTCCGAGCGCGTCCATAGTTACGGCAGCCGCGATCCTTCTGACGGTTGCTCGGAACAGAGCCGGTCGTTAGTGTGAATGGCAGCGTGCGAGGGCGCTGCCAGTCCGCGGGCAGGGATTTTCCCACCTTGAGCAGCAACTTCAGCGCACCGGGCAAGACCAGCCTCTTTCCGGCCGGGCGAGC
>FSXZ01000331.1_pt1 | contig 20500 bp, 18 predicted proteins | sample 1638121 | NCBI WGS metagenome assembly FSXZ01 (sample SAMEA3914788, study PRJEB12502) | metagenome | biome: forest; material: soil | place: Canada | collected 2011-07-03 | depth 0.1 m
CCCAGATGCCGCACGCACCACGCGGACAGTTCCCGCGCCGGCTCCGCGTCCTCGGACCCGCCGGAATCAGTCAGGGGGCTGATTTCTGTCATGCGGCCATCATGCCCGCGCGGGGTGATCCGCAGCGGCCCCGCGCCGGGTCGCGTCAACCAGTCGTAACCTCCGCGTTGCTTTTGTCACTAGGACGAAACATCGCGCGCGGCGCCCGGTAACCGCGCGCGGTGATCGTGGAGGGCGCATCAGATCGTCCCGCCGACCCGTGACGAGTCGCCGCGCCGACCGAAGGAATCGCGAACCGTGCCAAGCCTGGACACCGGCAACACCGCCTGGGTGCTCGTGAGCTCCGCGCTCGTCCTGCTCATGACCCCGGGTCTGGCGTTCTTCTACGGCGGCATGGTCCGCGCGAAGAGCGTCCTGAACATGCTGATGATGAACTTCATCTGCATCGCCGTGGTCACCGTGGCCTGGGTGCTCTACGGATGGTCCGTGTCGTTCGGTAACGCGAACGACGCACACGGGAACGGATTCTGGGGCACCTTCGCCCAGTGGGGGATGCACGGGATCGGCACCGGGATCGGCCCGCACGCCCCGCTCGCGCTCTACGGCTCCAGCGGCGTGCCGATCTTCGCCGTGGCCTGCTTCCAGCTGATGTTCGCGGTGATCACCCCGGCCCTGATCTCCGGCGCGATAGCCGACCGGACCAAGTTCGTCGGCTGGGCCGTGTACGTGGCCGCGTGGGCGAGCCTGGTCTACTTCCCGATCGCGCACTGGGTCTTCTCGCCCAACGGCTTCATCTACGCCAAGCTGCACGTGATGGACTTCGCCGGCGGCACCGCGGTGGAGATCGACTCCGGTGCCGCGGCCCTGGCCTGCGCGCTGGTGGTGGGCAAGCGGATCGGCTTCCGCAAGGACCCGATGCGGCCGCACAACGTACCCTTCGTGATGCTGGGCGCGGCCCTGCTGTGGTTCGGCTGGTTCGGCTTCAACGCCGGCTCGGCCCTGATCGCCGGCGGCCAGGCCTCGGTGGTGTTCCTCAACACCCAGATCGCCGGGTGTACGGCCGTGTTCGGCTGGCTGGTCGCGGAGAAGCTGCAGCACGGCACCTTCACCACCATCGGCGCCGCCTCCGGAGCGGTGGCCGGACTGGTCGCGATCACCGGCTCCTGCGGCTCCGTCTCCCCGACCGGCGCGCTCTGCGTCGGGCTGATCGCCGGATTCGTGTGCTGCTACGCGGTGAACCTCAAGCACCGCTTCGACTTCGACGACTCGCTCGACGTGGTCGGCGTCCACCTGGTCGGCGGCCTGGTCGGCACGCTGCTGATCGGCCTGTTCGCCGCGCCGGGCGAGGTGGCCGGGTTCACCAACGGCGCCCGGGTCGGGCTGTTCTACGGCGGCGGCGTGCACCAGCTGCTGGCCCAGGCGGCCGCCGCCGGGATCGTGTTCGGGTACTCCTTCACCCTCTCCTTCGGCCTGGCCAAGCTGGTGCACAAGACCGTCGGCCTGCGGGTGAGCAACGAGGACGAGATCACCGGGGTAGACCAGACCGAGCACGCCGAGACCGCGTACGACTGGGGCGGCCTGGCCGGCACGCTCTACCGCCGGGAATATGTAGCCTGATCCCCTGCGCGGGGCGAGGAGCCGCGGGGTGGACGAGCGGCCGCGCGCCGCGCCCGCTGTCCGTGTAGGCGCAGCCGGACGGGAGCGTCGAACTCTGGCTCGAGGACGTCGCCGGGCCGTCCGCGTTCGTCAGGTCCGTCGGACGCCGGCTAGACCGCGCGGCTCTCGCGCAGGCGGGTGAGGGCGAGGTAGCCGGGTGCGGCGGGCAGGTAGGTGGTGAGCAGGCGGTAGGCGAGGACGGCGACCACGGCGCTGGGTTTGGCCATGCCCGCCAGGGTCAGCGCCCCGCCGAGGCCGAATTCGACCGCGCCCATGCCGGCCGGGGTGGGGCTGGCCGAACTCACGGCCTGGACGGTCAGGTACATCAGCGCGACGGTCGGATAGCTCGGCGCCATGCTGCCGCCGAGCGCGTGCACGCAGCTCCACAGGCACAGGGCGTTGAGTAGGGAGAGGGACACGGTGCCGCCGAGCGCGAGGGCCAGCTTCCGCGGATTCTGCGCGACGTCGAGCAGCCGCGGCAGCGAGCCCTCGAAGAAGGGGGCGAGGCGGTGCTTGGCCAGGCGGCGCAGCGGAGCGACCGTCAGGGTGATCATCACGACCACGGCGATCGCCAGCAGGATCGCGATGATCGTGGTGGACGCCTCGTCGCCGGTGGCGCCGCCGCTGGCGAAGAAGCCGAAGACCGCGATCAGCAGTACGTGCACGATGAACGCCACCGCCTGCCCGGCGCCGACCGCGCTCACCGCCGGTCCGGTCGGGATGCCGCGCCGCTGCAGGAAGCGCACGTTCAGCGCGACGCCGCCGACCGCCGCGGGCGTGAACAGCGCGATGAAGCTGGAGGCGAACTGCACCATCAGGTTCTGCACCCGCGGCAGCTGTTCCGGGATGTAGCCCGCCAGCTGCATCGCCGCCGCGGCGTAGGTCAGGCCCGCCGCCCCCGTCGCGATCAGCAGCCACCAGGGCGACGCGCCGGTCAGCAGCTGCCAGGTGCTGTGCCCGCTCGCGTTGCCGACCGAGGCCAGCTCCAGCATCAGGATGTAGACGGCGAAGCAGCCCGCGGTGACGGCCAGCATGGTGCGCGGCTTGAGCCGTTCGAGCTTGACCGGCTCGGTGGTGGGGGCGTGCGGATGCAGTTCCAGGATCTGCTCGCGTAGTCGGGGGAGCAGGCGCTTGGACTTGCGCAGTGCGCACCGGGTGGTGCGGCTGAGCAGGATCGGCTGGAGGAAGGGAAGCACCGAGCTGATGTGCTGCTCGCCCAGCACCCGGGTGCCGATGCGCACCGCGCGCTCGGGTCCGGCCTTGAGCGCGAGCACGGTCATCGTCTCGGCGATGTCGAGGTGGTGCTGCAACTCGTCGGCGGCGATCTCGCCGTTGCGCAGTTCGGTCAGCCAGATCCGGTGCGGATCGTGTTCGTCCACGAGGATCGAGTCGAGCGCGAGCCCGCGGTGCGCGATCTGCTGGCGGCCGAGCTCGCGGACGGTACGCCAGACGTCGCGGACCAGATCGTCGGTGAACTCCTCGGCGGTGAAGTCCTCCAGCGGGCGGGCCGGCACGTGCTCGTAGGCCAGCAGGGTCGAGTCGGCGGACAGTTCGCGCACCGCGACGAGCTTGGGTGTGTCGATCCCGGCGTCGGCGAGCGCGTAGGAGAGCAGGGCTTCGTGCTCGACGGTGCGGCGCAGCGAGAACAGCGTGCCGTGCTGGGCCGGCCCGCGCAGCCGGATCCGGCGGTAGACGCGGTAGATCAGGCCGACCGCCTGGCGGTCCCGGTCGAGCACGGCGACGTCGAGGCGTCGGCCCCCGGCGCACCGCACCTCGTAGCGGCGCACGTCGTCGTGTTCTCCCTGCCAGCGGCAGGAGACGGGCGCGAGGCCGGCCCGGGCGAGCGCGGCCAGCACGATCGCGCCGGTGGGCCGCTCGTTCGCGACCCCGCAGGCGTAGCGCCAGCCGAAGCCGACGCCGCGGCCGACGAAGTAGGTGACCACCAGCCCGATCAGCGCACTGTCACCGCTCACCAGCGTCGCGGTCAGGTAGACCGCCACGCACAGCCAGGTGAAGGTGCGCAGGCTCGGCCGGTCGTTGAACCCGAGCACGGTCAGGAACGCGATGACGGTGGCCAGATAGATGTGCAGCGGAGCGGTGGCGCCGGAGTCGAGGTGGCGGGTCAGTTCCGCCATCAGCCAGTGCGGCGCGTGCCGGGAGGTGATCCACACGTTCAGCCCGCCGGTGACGCCGCAGCCGAGCGCGGCCGCGATCACCGCGTCGCCCACCCGCCCGCCGTCCCCGCGCACCAGCCGCTCGATCGCGAGGCCGATCGGGACCACGGCGGTGGCCACGTTCGTCAGCACCGCGACGGCGCCGATCACGAAGACCGGCGCGAACTGCGCGCCGCTGTGCAGGTCCGATTCCAGGCCGCTGGTGGTGTGCGCGCCGATCTGGCCGAGCATGACCGTGGCCACGATCATGGCGCCGCCGAACAGCATCCGGATCAGGTCGGCCCGTCGCCTTATCCGTCCGACCGCCTCCGGCTCGTCCAGGACGGTCGGCGGGCTCGGCGGTGGCGGCGGGCTCGGCTGGTTCGGCACCGTGGGCAGGGGCGACCCACTCGTCACCGTGGACGTCTTGGGTACCTTGGGCACGTTCGTCACCACCACGCCGCCGATCGTATCGGTGTGGGGTGCTCGGGCCGGGATCGCGGGGGAAATGACCGCTATCGGCCGGATTCGGCGCCCGCGGTTACCCCGCGCGGCTGAATTTCCGCCGGAGTCGAGGCTCTGACCGGCCGTCACGTACCGTCTAGGGCACGCCACCATTCGCTACTGTCCGGGTCGGCGCCGCGCGGCATGGTGAGTCTGACGGGCAGTGAGGCATGTGCAATAACTTCCTCATGACAACCGACCGCGCATGACGCGTGGTTGGACCCTACGGGTGCATATGCGCCATCGAGGAGGCTTTTCCATGAGCTTGTCGACCTTCTTCACCAAGGCCGCCGCCACCAAGACCGTCCGGCTGGCGACCGTACCGGCACTCGCCGTGGCGGGCGTGGCCCTGGCGGCCGGTCCGGCTCTGGCCGACAGCGGACCCGGCGCGCAGCGCGTCGGCACCGCCCACGCCGTGGTCGCGCACGGCGAGGTGTCCGTGAGCGGCTACTACCTCTGCACCCGCCGGGCCGGGGCCGAGGAGCTGCGGGTCACCGTGGCCGGCGCGGACCACCGCGGCCGGGCCGAGGCCACCCGCGAGGTCTGGGTGGCCTGCACGGGCCAGGCGCGTTCGTGGGAGCTGACGCTGGTGCCGAGCCGGGGCGGGTACTTCACCCCGGGCGTGGTGCGGGTGGACGCGGCGCTCTCGGGCCCGCGTGAGCACGCGTACTCCTCGACCACGCTCTTCGCCCGCGGCATCTGATCCGCGCCGCTGGGACCGTGCGCGGTAGTGCCCTGACGTAGTGGGAAGTGCCCGTGATCGGGCAGGTGCTCGGCGCGCCTGCCCGATCACGGTTTTCCGGCCGGCCTTCGTGCGGGCCCGCGCTCAGCGCGCGGCGACGAGCGCCTCGAGCAGCGGCCGGTAGTGCGCGAAGTCCGGGACGGTCGCGGCCGGGTCCTTGGCGGCCTCGTCCCAGCGGCGCAGCGTCACCGCGTCCGCGGCGTACCGGCCCGCGGCGAACCGCTCGGCCTCCGGCTCGGACATCGGGCCGCCCTGCACGCTCAGCGTGTAGACCGAGGCCTCGGACAGCCGCTCGAAGTAGCCGGGCTCCACCGCGCACAGGTACCGCTTGGCCGCGACGTGCAGCCGGACCGGCTCGGTGACGGCCTCGGGGAAGCCGAGCCCGGCCAGCCAGTCGGCGCCCGCGTGTCCGTGCCGGTTGTCAGTACCCGCCATCAGTTCGGCGCCGCTGATCGGACCGGTGAAGTGGCCCACGTCGTGCAGCAGCGCCGCGGCCACCAGGGCGTCCGGAGCGCCGGCCGCCCGGGCACAGGCCGCCGCCTGGAGCATGTGCTCGGCCTGGGTGACCGGCTCGCCGAGGTATTCGTTTCCGCCCTGCTCGGCGAACAGCCGGGTCAGCACGTCCACGGGGTGGGTCTGCGTCATCGCGGGTTCCTTCGGGTGGGAGCGGCGGCGCGGCGCAGAACGTCGCGGGCGCTGGCGGCGGAGTCGAGGTCGGCGTAACAGCCCTGCAGGCGGCGGCTTCCGGCGGCGGTGAATCCGGTGCGCGCGTGCAGGATCCGGGTGTTGTCGAAGACCGCGCAGTCACCCGGCTCGAGCCGGAAGTCCAGCCGCGCCTCCGGACGGTACAGCAGTGCGGCGAACGCCCGGTACGCCGCGTAGAACACCGGGATGCGCGCCGCCGCCAACGCGGTGACCGGCCGCATCGACCGGTTGTTGAAGCGGATCTCCTTGATCCGGCCGAGCGGGTCGAGCCCGATCATCGGGTTCGTCGCGGACAGCTCGGCCTGCGCGTCGGCATAGCGGAAAGTCACCGGCGTGTCGGCGAGCAGCGCGAACGCCTTGGGGTCCTGCGCGCGCAGGGCGGCGGCGGCCCCGAAGCCGTCCACGAGCCCGGAGTCTCCGCCCTCGGCCGCGTTCGTCAGGCAGTGCAGCAGCTGGATGGTGGGCACCGGGTCGCGGTACGGGTTGTCCGTGTGCGGAGTGATCGGCAGGGAGCTGAAGGCGAGGTTCGCCGGGTTCTGCTCCACCCGCACGTCGAACAGCGAGCCGTAGTTGGTCTCCCGGACGTAGCCGAAGGCTCCGGCCACCTCGAGTACGGCGCGCTCGTGCACCGGGACATCGTGCAGCAGGAAGAAGCCGTGCGTCAGCAGCGCGTCGAGGCAGCGCAGGCGCACGCCGTCGTCGTGGGCGAATTCCGGCCACGCGGCGCGCGGTACGGCGGCGGGGGAGGCGAAGTCGGCGGCGGTCCAGCAGGTCTTGGCGTCCTCGGTGCGCTCGTCGGCGGGACGGTCCGCGCCGAGCCGATGCGCCGCGAGCCAGCTCACGGCGAAACGCGAGAGGTGGCCGTCCGGGGCGAAACGGACCGTCAGCTCCTCCTCGCCGTGTTCGAGCTCGGCGATCCGCAGCCGGGTCGGGTCGGGCAGGTCGGTGACGCCGAACAGCTTCTGGCCGCTGCCGGGCAGCGCGCACGCGGGGCACGGGCAGTTGTCGCGCAGCCAGAGGGCGGGGTAGCGCGCGTCGTCGAGGGCGAGATCGCCGCCGTCGACGAACGCGTTGCGGACGGATATCACGAGGGGCTTCCTGTCGTGGCGGCGGCCCGGTCGCGGGTCAGCGGCGAGAGGGCGAGCGAGTTGCGGATGGTGAAGGCGACGCCCTCGCCCACATAGCGGTCCTCGGACCACTCGAGCGCGGCGCCCTGCGGGTCGGTGGTGCGGCGCCGCTCGCGCAGGATCGCCCGGCCCGGCTCGATTCCGAGCAGGCGCGCGTCCTCGTCGGTGGCGTTCACGGCGTCGATCGTGTGCTCGGCGTGGGCGAAGACGATCCCGTGCTCCTCGAGCCGGTCGGAGATCGAATCCCGTTCCAGGTCGATGAAGGACAGATGCAGCCCGGCCCGCTCCACGTACGCCGTCCGCTCGATCATCACCGGCACGTCCGTGAGCAGTCTGACCCGCACCAGGTAGATCAGCGGATCCCCCGGCGCCAGCCCGAGTTCGCGCGCCTGGGCCGCGGTGGCGGACCGGCGTTCGAGCAGATCCACCCGCCCGCCCGGCACCTCGCCGATGGACCTGGCCCACCGGGAGAAGGAGCGCAGCGTGCCGAAGCTCTGCAGCCGCGGTTCGGCCAGCACGGTCCGGCGCGCCCCCTGCTGTGAGGCGATCAGCCCGTCCTCGCCCAGGATCGTCAGCGCCCGCCGCACCGTGCTGCGGGCCATGCCGAAGGACTGCGCGAGTTCGTGCTCTGACGGCAGCCGGGACCCCGGCGGATATGTCCCGTCGCTGATCGCGTGCCGCAGCCGGATCGCGAGCTCCTGATAGAGCGCCGGATTCTCCGGGATCGGTGCCATGGATGAAGCCTCCGCTCAACTTGTAGGATCAAGCTACAACTTGTTCCTACATGTGGCAAGAGTCGGCACGCCAGGCGGGAAAAGGCAGCACGAAAGCCCCGGCCGCCTCGATCGGCGCCGGGTGTTGCCAGGGGTATGGCCGGGTTCTTACTCCGCCGCGGCGTCGTCGTAGGCCAGCTGCGCCGAGAGCACCTGGGGCATCGCGCCTTCGAGCAGGTCCACGAGCTCGTGCAGCTTGTCCGTGGTCTGCGTCCCGAGCGGGGTGAGCGTGTACTCGACCCGGGGCGGGATGGTGGAGTGCACGGTCCGCTCGACGAATCCGTCCCGCTCCAGCGCGTGCAGGCTCTGCGCCAGCATCTTCTCGCTCACCCCGTCCACCCGGCGGCGCAGTTCGTTGAACCGGGTCGGGCGGTCGTGCAGGGCGAGGAGTACGAGCGTGCCCCAGCGGCCGGTGATGTGCTCCAGCACCGGGCGCGAGGTGCAACCGCTCGCGAACACGTCGAAGCTCAGCTCGCAGGGAGCCTCGTCCCGGCCCGCGGCGGCCTCGTCCGCGGCGGCGAGGGGCGCGGACGACGCGGTGCTCGCTGATCCGGTGCTCATACCACCCAGGGTAACTCATACGCGCACCGGCCCACAGCACTAACCTGGGGCTTGCACTTTCTAAAAGTTAGTGCAATCGTGTGGCGAGTACTCACCGGAGTCCGAAACCGCCCCACCCGCCCGAACCAGGGAGCATCGCCATGATCGTCATCACCGCCGCCAGCGGGCACCTCGGCCGCCTCACCCTCGAGGAGCTGCTCTCCCGGGGTGTCCCGGCCGGGCAGATCCGCGCCGTCGCCCGCGACCGCGAGAAGCTCGCCGACTACGCCGAGCGCGGGATCGAGGTCGTCCAGGGCGATTACAACGACCGGGAAAGCCTGGTCAAAGCGCTGGCCGGAGCGGAGAAGTTCCTGCTGATCTCCAGTAGCGGGGGTGACGACGAACGGCTCGGCCAGCACCTCAACGCCATCGCGGCGGCGCGCGAGGCGGGCGTCAGCCACCTCGTCTACACCTCCATCCCGCAGGCCGAGACCAACCCGATCGGCTTCGCCTGGGTGCACCGCGACACCGAGAAGGCGATCCGCGAGTCCGGGCTGCCCTTCACCTTCCTGCGCAACAACTGGTACTTCGAGAACTCCACCGCCGGCCTCGCCCCCGCGATCGAGCACGGCGCGCTCATCGGGGCGGCCGGCGAGGGCCGGGTCGGCTACGCGGCCCGGGCCGACTACGCCGCCGCCGCGGCCGTCGTGCTGACCGGCGAAGGGCACCAGGGCCAGGTCTACGAGCTGACCGGCGACGTCGCGATCACCGGGGCCGAGCTGGCCGCCGAGGTCTCCCGGCAGGTCGGCAAGGAGATCGGGTACGTGAGCCTGCCGGAGGCCGAGTACGCCCAGGCGCTGGCCGGCTTCGGGCTCCCGCAGTTCCTGGCCGAGGCCCTCGCCGACGCGGACGTGCGCATCTCCGAGGGCGCGCTGGCCGCGACCACCGACACCCTCTCCACCCTGCTCGGCCGCCCCACCACCACCGTCGCCGAGGCCGTCGCCCAGGCGCTGCGCGGATAGTGCGGAACGCCGCCGGCCGGCTCGAACAGGCTTGTCCAAGCCTGTTCGAGCCGGCCGGCGGCGTCTTTGTGGCGGCGTTACCGCTGGTAGCGCCGGTTGAAGCGCTCGACCCGCCCCGCGGTGTCCAGCACGCGCGTCTGGCCGGTGTAGAACGGGTGGCTGGCCGCCGAGATCTCGACGTCGACGACCGGGTAGCTGCGGCCGTCCGTCCACTGCACGCTCTTGTCGCTGTGGGCGGTGGAGCGGGTCAGGAAGGCGTAGCCGGCCGCCTTGTCGCGGAAGACGACCTGGGCGTAGGCGGGGTGGATGGTGGATTTCATGCTGTGCTCCTCCTTCAGCGGATCTCTCAGCGGTTTTCTCCGTGGCGCGCTGCGCGGACCTCGGCGCGGGCGGGTCAGCGGGCTCAGCGGGCTTCGCGGAACTCGGTGTGCCGTCCGGCGACCGGGTCGTACTTGCGCAGGGTGAGCCGGTCCGGGTCGTTGGCGCGGTTCTTGCGGGTCACGTAGGTGTAGCCGGTGCCGGCGCTCGAGCGGAGCTTGACGATCGGGCGCATCGTGCTGCGGGCCATGGGGGCCTCCTCGACGTTCTCGACAATGAATGTCACTGCCAACTACGCCTCGACGGCCCCGAATATTCCCCGCCCGGACCATGCCGCCCACCGGGTCGGTCGGTGCGTCTGGAAATATTCCGGGTAAGAGGGGTGTTCCAGAGGCGGCGAGACAGGAGGATCGAGATGACGAAGACGAAAGAAGCCATCGAGGTAGAGGGCAGGGTGGTGGAGTCACTGCCCAACACCATGTTCCGGGTGGAGATGAGCAACGGGCACAAGATCCTCGCGCACATCAGCGGAAAGATGCGGAAGAACTACATCCGCATCCTGCCCGAGGACAGGGTGGTCGTGGAGATCAGCCCGTACGACCTGAACCGCGGGCGCATCGTCTACCGCTATAAGTAAGCACATATACATAGCGCGAGGTCGATGCGAGCGGCGGTCGCGGCAGGAAGGGGAAATCATGAAGGTCAAGCCGAGCGTCCGAGCGGTGTGCCCGGACTGCAAGACGATCCGTCGGCACGGGGTGGTCCGCGTGATCTGCGCGAACAACCCGCGCCACGCGCAGCGCCAGGGCTGAGGCCGGGGTCCTTCGCCGCGGCAGGTCCGCGGCGAAGACCCGGGTCCGGGCGGTTCGGCGGTAGCGCAGCCCGGCCGTGCAGATTCCGGCCCGGGCGTGGCGTCCGCACGACGCGGCCCCCACGCAAGATCCGAGAGCGCGCAGAGGTGCCCGTCGAGGCGCACGCCTCTCGGGCCTCAGTGCCGCCGCAGGAACTCCAACCGATTCCCGAACGGGTCAAGCGTGTGGAAGCGCTCCTGCCCCGGTACGTCATCGCTCCACGTGACGGGGTAGCCCTGTGCGGCGAAGGCCTCGGCGAGTTCGGCCAGCCCGTCGATCTCGAAACCGGGATGCGCCTTGACCGCCGGCCGGAAGTCCGCCTCCACGCCCAGGTGCACCTGGAAACCGGGCCCCTGGAACCAGCACCCTCCCCGCGCCGCCAGCACCGGCGGCTTGGACAGCTCGGCCAGGCCCAGCAGTTCGCCCCAGTACGCCCGGCCCCGCGCCTCGCCGCCCGCCGGAATCGCCAGCTGCACATGGTCCACGCGCGCGAACGCGAACTGCTGCATCGGGACCTCCAGTATCTCGACATGAACTATCTTTGCATCAAGATACATCGGCGCGGGCCGCGGCGGAACAGCCCCGGCCCGCGCCGACCGGCGTTCAGCCCTGGAAGCACTCCCAGATCCCGTTCAGCTGACGGGCCACCAGTCCGGTCTGGTCGTTCTGGGCATCGCAGGCCAGGTCCATGTTGATCGGCACCTGACATACCCAGGTGTTCAGGTAGTCGGGGTTCGCGGCCGTCGCCGTCACGGCGGCCGTCGTGGTGAGCGTCTTGCAGTAGCCGGTCATATTCGAGATCCCGGCGCTGTACGTCGTGTGGGTCGTGGCGTCTTGGCACACGGCGCTGTTCGGGTCCGACGAGGTGAACACGGCCTTCAGACCGGTCGTCTGATACTGGAAGTCACACGCGGAGTTCAGGTTTATCGGCTGGACGCAGTCCGTCCCGACGACGGTGAATCCCGGCGCTCCGGGCGCGCCCTCGGTGCCCTGCGTCGAGCAGTACTCGGTCAGACTCAGTCCGTCCAGTGCAGCCGAGGAAGACCCCGATGAGCTCGGCCAGAAGATGAGCAGCACCGCGACGAGCGCGATGAGCACCACGGCGAGGCCGGCGCCTTTGGCAGAGCGGGTGGATATCCGCCTCGGCGGCCACCACGAGGACGGAGTGATCGACGGGACGCCCCGTGACATCCGCCGGCGGGTCATGGCGTTGTGAAAGTGCGGGAGCTGGCCGATGTTGCCGGGGTCGTGCCGGGCCGGCTCCGGAAAGTGCCTCCGGCGCAGGGCGGCGCGCACCTGCTGGTGCAGCAGGTTCAGGCTCAGGAACTCCTGTTCCGGTGGCCCCGGCGCGATGCCCTCGCGCAGGGCGCTGACCAACTCGCCGGTGAAGGCGGTGCATCCCTCCGGGTCCGGGGCCTTGGCCTCCTCGTACCTTTCGGCCGCGGCGAGCAGGTAGGTGCCCTCGACCCGCGCGACCTCGAGCAGCTCGGGCGGATCCTTCTTGTCCGGCCGGTCCGGCGCGGCCTCCTTCTCCGGCAGGGCGAGCCCCGCGTAGCAGCAGTCCAGCCACACGATCCGGCGGCGCGCCTGCGCGTCACCGATGACCTCGGCCAGCTGCTGCCACGGGACGGTCTGGCTCCGGTCCTTTCCGGTGGCCTCCGGAAGAGCGAGCAGAAGGCCGTTCTTCTTGTCGTAAAGGCCGTGTCCGGCGAAATAGACGAGCAGCGTGTCGGGAGCGTTCCGGGCGGCCTCGGAAATCACGTTTCTGATCTCGTCGGCAGACGTCGGATAAGCGATCGTGTGCAATCTTTCGGGTGCGATTCCCCAGATCGCCGGATCGGTCAGCACCTCCTGAAGCCGAGTGAGATTCTCGCGCACGGCGGGCAGTTCACGCAGCGTCCCGTAGTCGCTCACGCCGATCAGCACACAGCTCGAGCGCCGCGGATCCGGTGCGCCGGCCAACGCCCGGCGCACCACGTAGGCCTCGTCGCCCGGGTCGGCCATCTCCTCCAGGGAGAGCTCCGTCGCCTGGCCGTGCGCCTGGACGATGATCGGGGCGGCCGCGCCCCGCGCCTTCTCCCGCCACTCGGCGAGGGCCAGCGCGAGGTTCGCCAGGTTGAAGGACCCGTCCAGCACCAACTGGATCACGTCGAACTCGGACCCCATGCCCTCCGGCGCGGAGTCCGGCAGCTTCAGCTCGGCGTTCTCCTTGATGTACTGGTTGTTGTTCAACGAGTTGTGCAGTGAATTATGTGCCCTCTTGTTGTCCGGACCGGCGATCCTGATATTGATCATCTGGATCCCCCCATCATGATCGGCCTGACTCGATTCAGTTATCCTACTGCGCCGGTGATTCCCGGCGCATCATAGTTCTGATATTGCTTCAACGCCGGGAGCCGGTGCCGCGGCGGCGCAGCAGGGTGAAGGCGGTGCCGAGACCGGTCGCGAGGGCGGCGAGGGCGAGCAGGGGCGTGATGGCGAAGGCGCCGGTGCTCGGCAGGGTGGGCCGGCCCGGGCCGTTCGGTCCGCCCGGGGCACTCGGTCCGGTCGGGGGCGTGGGGGCGTGGGTGGGCGTCGGCGGCGGGGTCGGAGTGGAGGTGGAGCAGGGCAGGGTGAGCGTCTGACCGGCGGTCAGACCGGTGGCCGCGCCGTCGGTCAGCAGTTCGCCGCTGACGACGTAGCTGCCGCAGGGGGCGCCGCGGCGCAGCAGCAGGGACAGGTCGGAGGTCAGGCTCGTGCCCGGTGCGAGCGTGTCGGCCGAGAGCGTGACCCGGGCCGTGTACGTGCCGTCACTCTGGCGCTCGAGGCGGAGCCGCCTGCCGCCATTGCGCAGGACCAGGTCTGCGCCGCGCAGTCCGGCCGGCCCGGTGACGGTGAACAGGGCCGAGGCGTGGCGGAACTCCGGGCCGTCGGCCGGGGAGGTGAAGGTCAGCTGGATCGGCGTGGCCGCGCCCCGGGTCAGCGTCGTCGGCGCGCTGATCGCGGCGTGGGCCGAGCCCGTGGTGGCGAAGTTGTAGGTGTCGCCGTCGATCGCGACGTCGTCGGTGTAGGCGTTGAGCCCGTCCGCCCCGGTGCCGATGTTCAGGAACGCGGCGTTCACCTGCGCGCCGGGTTCGGCCGCCAGGTACTCGGCCAGGGTGTGGTCCGTCCCGGCGGCGAGCGCGCCGAAGTCGCGCGAGGTGCGCCAGAGGGGGGCGTCGCCGTTGGTGAAGGTCCGCCAGGCGTCCGCCACCGCGCCGCCGCCGTCGTCCTGTGCCTGGAAGCTCAGGGTGGTGAACGTCGGCGCGTGCACCTGCAGCTGCAGGCTGACCCCGTGGGACACGGCGCCCGGGTCGGACCCGTGCGGGTCGACGTAGACCCGGTAGGACAGCGGCCTGGCCGCGAGGGCGGCGAGGGAGTCGTCGAGCGGGAGCGCGAGCTGGGCCCGCTCGTCCCCGGCGGCGACCTGGAGGTGTGCGCTGCCGTCGAAGTGGACCGGGTCGGCCAGCGCGCCGATCTCGGCCACGTCCGTGTTGAACGGCGAGACCACCCAGCTCGTCCCCGCGGCGAGGTCGGCCGGCCGCACGGTGACGTCCGCCGCGAACGCCGCCGGGGCCGCCGCCACGACACAGGATGCTGTGATGCCCAGGACTGCGGCCGATCGGCCCGCCTGCTTCATGGAATGCTCCTCGCGACGCGTCTCGATCTGCCGCGGGCCCGCGACCGGACCGGCGGCAAGAGGAAGGACCTCTGTAGGAGGAGGCTGCAACGCCGAGGTGGGGCGGCGGCGGATCGACACGCGTGGGGAGGGGCGGTTCCTCCATGTGGCGGATGTGGTTCGAGCGGTCCCGTGCGGTCGGAAAATAAGCGGAGACACTGCTCCGCTTGTGTTACCCTCTGACTTATCCGGAGTTGATCTCCGCTTCGTCCCGCCCTGCCTCCGTCCCTCCACAGATCGGTCATCGACGCCCGGCTGTAGGTCCGGTGCCGCACCCGCTTCGATCCGTGAGGAACCGTCCATGGCCTTGACCGGCAAACGTCCGCACTACAACGTGACCTTCACCGTGTTGATGGTCGCGGTCGGCGCCTACTCGCTGTTGCAGTCGATGATCGCGCCGGTGCTGCCGACCATCCAGGACCACCTGCACAGCACGGAGTCCGCCACCACCTGGCTGATGACCGGCTACCTGCTCTCCGCCTCCATCGCCACCCCGATCCTCGGGCGCGTCGGCGACCTGCTCGGCAAGGAGCGGATGCTCGTCGTCACGCTGGTCGGGCTGACCGCGGGCTCGGTGCTGGCCGGCGTCTCGCACAGCATCACGCTGATGATCGTGGCCCGGATCGTGCAGGGCACCGGCGGCGCGCTGCTGCCGCTGGCCTTCGGCATCATCCGGGACGAGTTCCCGGCCGCGAAGGTGCGCGGGGCGGTCGGCGTGATCGCGGCGCTGACCGCGGTCGGCGGCGGCCTCGGCCTGGTGCTGGCCGGTCCGATCGTGAGCCACATGGACTACCACTGGCTGTTCTGGTTCCCGATGATCGCCACCGCCGCCGCCGCGATCGGCGCGTTCGTGTTCGTGCCCGAGTCCCCGGTGCGCGGCACCGGCGGGCTCAGCTGGCTCGGCGGCCTGCTGCTCTCGGCCTGGCTGGTGACGCTGCTGCTGGCGGTCAGCGACGGTTCGAGCTGGGGCTGGGGTTCGGCCGGGGTGATCGGCCTGTTCGTGGCCACCGCGGTGCTGGTCCCGCTGTGGATCCTGGCCGAGCTGCGCTCGCCGCACCCGCTGATCGACATGAAGATGATGCGGATACCGGCCGTGTGGACCGCCAACCTGGTCGCGCTGCTGTTCGGCGTCGTGATGTACACCTGCATGACCTTCCTGCCGCAGCTGCTGCAGACCCCGAAGGCCGAGACCGGCTACGGCTTCAGCGCCGACGTGACCAAGTCGGGCCTGTACCTGCTGCCGATGACCTTGACGATGTTCGTCGGCGGCGTGCTGGCCGGCCGGCTGAGCGGGCGCTTCGGTTCGAAGATGGTCCTGGTCGTCGGCAGCGCCCTGAGCATCCCGCCGTTCCTGCTGCTGGCGATCGCGCACGACAAGTCCTGGGAGATCGTGGTGGCCGTGCTGATCACCGGCCTGGGCATCGGACTTGCCTTCTCCTCGATGTCGGCCCTGGTGGTCGAGTCCGTCTCGCCGGGCCAGACGGGTGTCGCCTCCGGCATGAACGCCAACATCCGCACCATCGGCGGCGCGATCGGCAGCGGCATCGGCGCCAGCCTGCTGACCACGGGCGTCACCGCGGCGCACCCGCTGCCCCTGGACGCCGGCTACACCCACGTATTCTGGTTGCTGACCGGTTCCGCGCTGTTGGCCGCACTGGCCGCCATGGCGGTGCCCAGCGCCGCGCGCACGGCGCAGGCACGCGTCGCGGCGAGCGTGCCCGCGCAGGTTCCGGCCGACTGGGAACCCGAGGCCGAAGCGGAGACCGTCTAACGATGCCGATCAGCGAGCAGGCGCCACCGGACGCCCCCGAACGCCCCCTGCGGCGCGATGCGGCGCAGAACCGGGAGCGCCTGCTGCGCGCCGCGTTCGACCTGTTCGCGGAACACGGTGCCGAGGTCGGGGTGAACGACATCGCCCGGCGCGCCGGGGTCGGCCCCGGCACCCTCTACCGCCGCTTCCCGACCAAGGAAGCACTGATCGACGCGCTCTACGAGATCGTCTTCGACGAGCTCCTCGAGACCGTGCGCCAGGCCCTCGCCTCGGACGAGCCCGGCGAGGCGCTGGAGCTGTGCCTGCGCCGCAACGGCGAGATCATGGCCTCGCACCGTGGCTGCCTGGCCCGGCTGTGGACCGCCCAACGCGCCACCAGCGACCGGGTGCCGCAGTGGTGGGCGATGGTCGAGCAGATGCTGGACCGGGCCCAGAGCGCGGGGCGGGTGCGCGCGGACGTGACCGTACAGGATGTGCGCGGATGCCTGATGAGCCTGCGCTGCATCATCGAGGAGACCATCATGGACAGCCCGGAGCTGTGGCGCCGGCACCTGGAGCTGCTGCTCGCCGGCCTGCGCCCGAACCCGGCGTAGGGCGAGGCCCGGGCCGGGCGGGCAACCGGCCCGCGCCGCCGTGCGTCTCGGGCAGGCGTGATCGAGATTCCGCAGACGTTCGTGGACACGACGATCGGGCGCGAGGGGGAGCGGGGCGCAAAGTGGCTCGCCACGCTCCCGAAACTCCTCGCGCGGCTGACGGAGCGCTGGGACTGCGTGCTCGACGGTCCGGTCATGCACGGCGGAGTCGGCGTCATCGTGCCGGTACGGCGGGAGCGGACGCCCGCCGTCCTGAAGGTCTCCTTCCCGCACCCGGGCAACGTCGCGGAACCGCTCGCGTTCGCGGCCTGGCGCGGCCGGGGCGCCGTGCTGCTCTACGAGCGCGCCGACGAGTCCTTCGCGATGCTGCTGGAGCGGGCCGGACCGCACACCCTGGCCGAGGTGCGCGACCACGACGAGGTGGTGCGGACGGCCGCGCGGCTCGGGCATCGCCTGGCCGTCCCGGCGCCCTCGGCCGAGCTGCCCCGGCTGAGCGCACGCGTGCCGGAGTGGGAGCGGTCGCTGAGCCGGGACGCCGCCGACTTCCCCGACGCCCTGGCGCCCCGCGTGGTGCAGGCCGCGCTGGCCACGGTGCGTGAGCTGGGGCGCGATCAACCGGAGCTGATGGTCCACGGCGACCTGCATCCGCGCAACATCCTCGCCGGGCAGCGCGAGCCGTGGCTGGCGGTGGACCCCAAGGGCTTCGTCGGGGATCCGGCCTACGACGGCGGCATGCTGCTCAAAGCGCGCCTGTTCGCCCTGCTCGAGCAGGACGATCCGGACCGGGCCGCGCTGCGTTCGCTGGCCGTGTTCGCCGAGGCGGGTGAGCTGGATCCGGAGCGGGTGCGCCGCTGGGGCCAGTTCCACGCCGTCGACTCCGCGTTCTGGATCCGCCGGCACGGGCTGTTGCGCGCGCGCAGCGGGCCCGAGTTGGCCGGGCTGACGCGGCTGGCCGACCACTTCGCGCAGCTGCTCACGCTCTAGCCCGACCGTCCCTCGGCCCGCCGGACCCCGCCGGCCGTGGAAACCGGGCGCGGCGCCGCTCATCCGTCTGGCAGACGCCGGCAGACGTGGGGCCTGGGTGACTCAGCCGGAGCGTGTTTTGATGTGTATATGGCATCGCGGCCGCTGGACGTCGGCGTGCGGGGTGGCACGGACGTCACCACGCTGCTGTGGGGGATCCGCGCGTTCCTCGCGGCGGCCCTTGTCGCGGCCGGATTCTGCCTTCCGTACCACGTCGGCGCCGGCTGGACGATCTTCGGCTCGGCCGCCCTGGCGGCCCTGTGCCTCGAGGTCTGGATCCACCCGCCGGCCTACCGCACCCCGCTGCGCTGGGGCGCGGGTGCGCTGCTGTGCCTGCTGGTGGCCCAGGTGTGCGCGGCGGCGGGGGTCAGACCCCAGCCGCCCGGCGGCGCGTCCGTGATCGACCTTTTCGTGTTCGCGGCCGACACCGCCGCCGCGGGCGTGCTGTTCGTGACCGTCTCCCGGCGGGTGCGCGGCTGGGACAGCGGCTTCCTGCTGGACGTGATCATCGTCGTGGGCGCGGTGGCCGCGACCTGCTGGCTCTACCTCATCGCGCCCTACGTCATGCCCCAGTCGGATTCGCTCCTGCTCACCCGGCTGACCGTGACGCTGTACCCCACCTTGATCCTGATCCTGGCCGTGCTCGCGACGATGACGGTGGCCGGGGTCAAACACCGCCGGGGCACCTTCGTGGTGGTGCTGGGGGTGGCCGGCCTCATCTTCTCCAACACCTTCATCCTGGCCACGAGGGTGCGCGACGTCACCGGCCAGGGCTTCTGGAACAACGCCGCGGTGGCCGGGATCGGCTGGATGCTCTTCCAGGCGTGCTGGTCCACTGCCCCGCTGCACGTGCCCTCGCCGCGCTGCCCGAGCGCCGCGGGCCGGTGGCCGCGGCGGCCGATGACGCTGACTCGGCTGATCGTCCTGCTCGTCGTGGCGCTGGTCAACCCGCTCATCCTGGGCATCCAGATCAACCGCGGCCGGGTCGCCCCGCTCGGCCACTTCCCGGCGGTCGGCGGCACGGTCTTCGTCGCCGTGATCATCCGGCTGTGCTTCATCGGAGCCGAGCACATGGGCTCGGTGCGGCGGTTGAACGCGCTGATCGAGAGCCAGCCGCGGATCTCCGGGGCCCGCTCCACCACGGAGCTGGCCCGGATGGCCGCCGAAGTGGCCGGGCGGCTGCTCGACGGCCGCGGCGAGGCCGTCGTCACGATCGTCACCGGCGGCCGGCTCAGCTCGGCCGACTGGCACGAACCGCAGGCCCTGATGCGGCCGGACCCGGACCACTGGAGCGCCATGCTCACCGCGGCGCCGCCGCCCGAGGCCGAGCCCGGCCAGACGGAGCGCTTCCTCGGCCCGGAGGAGGTGGCCTACCGCGACGGGGTGGGCTCGGTCACCGCCCTGGCCTGCCCGATCCACACCGCACGGTCCCGGGCCGAGGGCAGGGCGCTCGGGCTGCTGGTGGTGGCGGGAACCTGCTCGCGGGTGACCGCCGCCGCCGATCCGCTGGCCCTGCTCGCCGCGCAGGTGGGCGAGAGCCTGGAACGGATCGGCGTGACCATGCGGATGGCGCGCAGCCACCTGCGCGCGATGACCGCCAACGTGTCCGACGCGATCCTGGTCATCGACGACGCCGGGCTGGTGCGCTACGCGAACCTCGCCGCCGAGGCGCTGTTCGGCGGCCGGGCGAGCCAGGGGCGCAAACTCGCCGACCTGGTCGGCCCGGAGTACCCGCGTGCGCTGGCCTCCTCCGGCGAACAGGCGCCACTGCGCCTGACGCTGCCCGGCGGGGACCACATCGTGGAGACCGCCGTGGACGACCGGCGGGCCGACCCGACGGTCGAAGGCCTGGTGCTGACCCTGCGCGACGTCACCAAGCTGCACGCGCTGGAGAAGGAGCTGCGTCGGCGCGCCACCCACGACCAGGAGACCGGGTTGGAGAACCGGCTGGCCTTCACCACGCACCTGGCTCAGGTCAAGGCGGGGGAGGGGACCGAGTTCGGCGTGCTCGCGGTGGCCATCGACGACCTGGCCGAGATCACCGAGGAGTCCGGCCCGGACCACGCCCACCGCGTGGTGGACGAGTTCGCCCGCCGCCTGGTCGCGGTGTTCGGGCTGGAACGGCCGGAGGTGGCCCGGGTCGAGCCCGACACGCTCGCGCTCCTGGTCTCCGGCGCGCCCGCGCTGGCGGACGCGGAGACGCTGCTGGCCCGGGCCCGCTCGGCCGGCTCGCGCCCGCTGACCATCGCCGGCCGGGCCATCACCGTCTCGGTCAGCGCCGGGTTCGCCGACTTCCCGCGCGAGCGCCCCGGCCAGCAGGCGCTCGAGGACGCGCTGCTGGCCCTGCGCTCGGCCCAGCGCAACAGCCCGCGCGGCCTGGCCGCGTTCACCCCGGAACTGCGCGCGACCAGCCGGGAGCAGGCCGAGCTGCGCGCCGGGCTGAACGAGGCGCTGCGCGACGACGCGTTCTACCTCGAGTACCAGCCCGTGGTCGACCTCGCCACCCGCTCGCCGCTGGGCGCCGAGGCGCTGATCCGCTGGCGCAAGCCGGACGGCGGCCGGGTGCGGCCGGACGTGTTCGTGCCCTTCGCCGAACAGACCGGCCAGATCGTCCCGATCGGCGCCTGGGTGCTGCGCCGGGCGGTGCGCGAGTACCTGGTCTGGCCGCGCCCGGCCGGGGCCACCGGTGAGCCCGGCCCGCTGCGGGTGAACGTGAACGTCTCCCCGGTCCAGCTGCGCGAACCGGATTTCCTCGGCCAGGTCAGGGCCCTGCTCGAGGAGACCGGCCTGCCCCCCGCCGCGCTCGTGCTGGAGGTCACCGAGTCGGGGATCGTGGAGCAGGTCGAGACGCTGGTGCAGGCCCGCGCGCTCGGCGTCGGGGTGGCGATGGACGACTTCGGCACCGGATATTCGTCCTTGAGTTCACTGCGCCGGCTGCCGATCTCCACGGTCAAGATCGACAAGGCCTTCGTGGACGGCATCGCCACCGATCCGGTGCAGTACGCGCTGGTCGAGGGGATCGTGC
>FSXZ01000660.1_pt1 | contig 20496 bp, 15 predicted proteins | sample 1638121 | NCBI WGS metagenome assembly FSXZ01 (sample SAMEA3914788, study PRJEB12502) | metagenome | biome: forest; material: soil | place: Canada | collected 2011-07-03 | depth 0.1 m
CCGGATCAACGCCGGGGTCGCCACCAGCACGATCCCCTCGACGAAGCCGACCAGGGCGAACATCACCAGGTACATCGCCTTGCCCGAGGCGTTCGGCAGGCCGAAGGTCACCAACAAGCCCGTCGCCAGCAGCCCGTAGACGACCATGTTGGCGCGACCCCAGCGGTCGCCTAGACCGGCTATCAGCGCGGCGAACGCGCCGACCACGTTGCCGATCACGGACACCCAGATGAAGTACGTGTACGTCATGTTGAAGTGCGTGATGATCGACGTCGCCACGGCGTACTGGACGTAGAGCGAGTAGTACAAAACGATCGTAGTCAGCACCACGACGGCGAGGTAGCCGTAACGGCGACCGCTGTCGGGATAGGCGTCCAGGTCACGCTGCCAGAGTCGATCGAGCGCCGAGTGCCGATGCATCGGTATTGACGGTGAATCGCCGGACTCGCCGGCGGTGAACGAGGTGCTGGTCATGCTGCTCCTCAAGGCATCGTTGCGGAGGGAACAGGCCCAGGGCGGCCCTTGTGATGTAGAGCGTTGTTCCGCAACTATGTAACCTCGTTCTATAGCCTGTCAAGGCAAACGCCCAGCCGCGGTGACCGATGGGATGATGCGACCCGTCCGCCCCGCAGGGCCTCAACCGGCAGCGCATGCCGTGCTCAGGAACGTGGCGATGCGCCTGCCGCAAGTTCTTCCTCCACGGGGACGATTCGGCGACAACTGACCCTTCCGAAACGCGGAAGAGTCCACTGGTTCACCCTCCTCGGAGCGCTTCCCCAGTCCCGGAAGAGGCCGCTGGTTCAATCTCTCGTCGCAAGGCCCGAGCGGATCTGACTGCGGCTTAGGCAGACGAGGCTTTCGGCCTCTCGGGTGGGGAGCATGCTTTCCACCCTGCTCCCCCTTTCCGTTCTTCGCGGCGCCGCCTCCGACACACGGAAAGGGGCACGCCTAAGGACTGCAAGCCAACCTCACTGCCACAGGGCACAGACTCACCCCGGACCAACGACGCCAGCGAGCCCGGGGCCGCCCATGACCACCGGCTCAGTGGGCGCCGGGCGCCGAGAACCTGCCGTTGCGGGGTATACCAGCTGGCTGATTGCATGATCAGTCGGTAGCCGACGCCGCGGAAGGTGGCGATGTGTGCCGGGGCAGCGGCGTCGCCGAGAGCGCGTCGCAGCGTGCGGATGTGCACGCTGCGACGCGTTCGTCCCCAAAGCAGTCCGGACCCCACACGCACTCGAGCGGTTGGCGCCGGGAGAGGACCTGGCCGCGGTGGCGGGCGGGGGTGAGCAGAAGGTCGAAGTCGCGTGCCGAGAGCTCGACCGGGCCTCGCGCGGTGGTGACCTCGCGACCTGCCGGTTCGATGGTCAGCCCGGCAAGGCGGATAAGCTCGGCGGGCACTGCCCCGTCGGGCGCCGGCGGGTGGGCGCGCCGCAGGATGCTACGCCGGATGCAGCGCGAAGTTTGACCGAACACCCATCTGGCGCCAGCTTGGCGCACGGCTCGCCGGAGCTTGCGGTTCGCGGTTATAGCCGGGCCCCGACGGCCGCCCGCGACGCGGTTCTCTTGATCATCGAAGGGCCCGAATTTCGTTATCCGAGCTTGCGCGCGGTCTACATCTGGGGAATCCCTCCCGCCTATATCTTGATCCTGCGATCATGGCCTCATGACCCCACCGAGCCGGTACAGAATCACGCTGGCCTTCGTCGCCTTCTGCGAGAGGTGCGAAGAACCCCGCGCAGTGCTCGGCCCCACGGCCGAAGCCGTAGTAGACCAAGCGCCTGCGGCTGAAGAAGGACGCTCCTACGATCGCGGATGCGGTACGTGAAGTCGCCGCCGCCCTCGACGACGCCGGGCATCGAAACGGCTCGGCGCCAACGCGGTGACTCAGCCGGTGAAGACTCGCGCGCTCTCCGTCGAAGCCGCCTCACACGCCAACCGCGGCCACTCGAAAACAGATCGAAAACACAATTCGGAGCGCGCCGCAGACTGCGGCCACCCGGCGCGGGCATAGGCTTCAAGGCGGCTCAGGGAAGAAACGACTACCGGCGCGCGACATCGGGGGCGGCTGTGGAAACGGTTCGGGCAGTTCTGTTCGACCTCGACGGAACGCTGTTCGACTACGCCGGGTCGGTCGACGCGGCGTTGCGCAGCTGGCTGCCGGAGATCGGCGTCGCCGCGGAGGCGGACGTGCTGCTGCGGTGGGTCTCGCTCGAGCGGGAGCACTATCCCGCCTCGCGGGACGGGCTCATCAGCTGGACCGAACACCGCAGGCTGCGGCTGCGTGCCTTTCTCGACGCCGTCGGGCTACCGGCGTTGGAAGACGCAGGGCTGGACGAGATGTTCGCGGGATACCTGCGCTCCTTCGAGGCGTCTTATCGCTGCTTCGCCGACGCCGCACCCACGCTGCGGCGGGCACGCGAGGCAGGATTGGCGACCGCGGTGCTGACCAACGGCAGCACGCAGCGGCAGACCGGGAAACTGGAGGCAACCGGGCTGTTGCCGCTGTGCGGCACGGTCTTCAGTTCGGAGCTGCTCGGCGCGCCCAAGCCCCGGCCCGAGGCCTATCTGGAGGCCTGCGCCCGGCTGGGGAGCTCCCCCGGCGAGACGCTCATCGTCGGGGACGACCACGAGGCGGACGTGCTCGGGGCGCGGGCTTGCGGACTGGCCGCCGTACACCTCGACAGGACCGGCGACCACCCGGTGCCCGAGGCGCGGCGGATCCGTACCCTCGAGCGCCTGGAGTTCCGCTGAACGCCGCGTCGCCGTCGCCGGGCGCTGACGCTCGCAGGGCCCTCGGACCGGGCTCTCCGGGCCACGCTCCTCAACGGAGCGCAGGCGGCGCCGGCTGCGGGCCGAACTTGTCGAGCACGCCGATCTCGCCCTCACGCGGCCAGCTCATCGCCGGGATCTCGGAGTTCGAGGTCTGACCGTCCGCCAGCAGGACGGCGGACGTCGGGTGGTACATGTGCGCCATCCGGTCGCCGTGGAAGCACACCGACACGCGTGCATCGAGCCGGTAGGCGAAGTCGTTGTCCTCGCCGCCCCACCCCTCGTACCGCTCGTCCATGCCGTTCACCGTGTCGAAGGACTCCTGCCGCACCCAGACGCAGCAGCCGCGCAGGCCGCGCAGATAGAACCCGCGCAACTCGTCCCAGCTCAGGGACTGCTCACCCTGAGCGCAACGTGAGCGGATACTGCGATAGGTCGAGGGACGGTCCAGGTAGAGCATGTCCTGGAACGGGAAGAGCGCTCCCACTCCCGGGCCGAATCGGTCCACGTTGCGGCGCACGAAGTCGCGGTCGACGAGGACGTCGCCGTCCAGGACACAGACCAGGTCACCGCCGCCACGTGTGTGCACCGTCGCCGCGTTGACCGCCCAGGACTTGTTGAAGGGTCCCGGCTTGCAGGCGAACAGGTAGTCGTCGCAGAGCGGCTCGATGACCTCGCGCCACCGCGGCTCGGAGTCGGTCTCGATGACCACGATCCGGTAGGCACCGCGGTCCAGCGACTGGTCACCGAGGGCCTTGAGACACGCGAGGAGGTTGCGAAGCCGCTCGCTTCCGCCTTCCGAACGGTCCCGGAACGGGATAACGATGCGCGCTGCCGACCGGCCCTCGGGGGCGGCCGCACGGCCGGCTTCCAAGACAGACGCCTGCACCGGCAGTGTGCGGATCTCCTCGATGGTGACCTCCGGGCCGCCGTCTGCGGTATAGCGCTTTCCCAGGTGCAGCGCGACCCGGGAGTTGCAGTCGGCCTGCCAGGCCGCCTCCACGAGTCGTCTCGCGGCCGGGTCGCCCGCATCGAGCCTGGCCGTGAGGAACGCGACGGCTCCCCGGAAGACGCCCAGGTCGCCGGGAGCCTCAAGTAGCCGGCTGCAGGGGCCGGCCGGTCCGTCGAGCTCCCCGGCGAGCTCCCGCACCCGGTCGTTCCACCTGCTTGCCAGCCTCAGATACCACTCGCTCGCTTCGCGCGCGCCGGAGTCGGCACAGACCACGAGCACCCGCGCGACGGTCGACGCCGAGCGGGACGCTTCGGCCCGGGTGGCACCGGTGGCAGGGGAGGTGGCAGAGGTCATACTCATGAGTCGGGGGCCTTTCGGGTTTCGCCGGATCTCGGCGGTGCCGTGTCGAGCGCCGAGAGGTAGGCACCCGCCTGCAGGGTGAACAGTTCGCAGTAGATCCCTTGCCGTGTCATCAGTTCCCGGTGGTCTCCGGCCTCCGCGACCCCGCCGTCCGCGAGTACGACGATCAGGTCGGCCGTGCGCACAGTCGAGAAGCGGTGGGAGACCAGGACCGTGATGCCCCCGGTCTTGGCGCCCATCGCCTCCGCGGACGCGGCGTACCGTTCGAACAGGGCGTTCTCGGTGAGCGGATCGAGCGCGGCACTCGGCTCGTCGAGCAGGCACAGCAGCGGACGCTCCCGCATCATGGCACGGCTCAGGGCTATGCGCTGCCACTGGCCGCCCGACAGTTCCTCGCCGTCCTCGTAGGCGCGGCCCAAATGCGAGTCCAATCCCTCCGGCAACCGCTTGACGAGCGGCTCGGCGTCGGCACGGAGTACGGCCGCGCGCACGGCACCGTCATCGTTCAGGCGGGCGAGGTCGCCGACGCCGATGCTCTCGCGCGCCGACGCGTCGAGCCGGATGAAGTCCTGGAACGCGCAGGAGAGCCGCTCGCGCCACCGGACCGGGTCGATGTGCTGAAGGTCAACGCCGTCCACGGTGATCGTGCCGCTGGTCGGCCGGTAGAAGCCGCACAACAGCTTGACCAGAGTGGACTTGCCCGTGCCGTTCTCCCCCACGACGGCCACGGTCGCGCCGGCCGGCAGACGCAGTGTCACCCCGGTGAGAACGTCGCGTTCCGTACCGGGGTAGCGGAAGCCGACGCCGGTCAGCTCGATGCCGCTGTGCAACTCGGCCGGACACGCTTGGTCGGCGGTCACCGGCGCGGGTGCGGCGAGCCGCAGCCAGCGTAGGAGCGCGGTGGCGCGGGCGTTGCGCTGCAGGGACTGCACGAGCACGACCGAGTTGGCCGCCTGCGCGTTGATCTGCACCGCGAGGGTGAGCACGAGCACGACGTCCCCCACCGATCTCTGGCCGGCGATCGCGGCGCGCAGGATCAGGGCGATCCCGCCCAGATAGCCGGCGGCGAAGATCAGCTGCCCGGCGAGCCGGAGCGCCAGGCCGGCGGCATCGGCGCGACGCAGCCGCGCGTCGACTCGCTCGCACAGCTCGGCCTGACGCCGCACCAGTTCGCGCTGGAGGCCGAACAGCCGCACCTCCTTCGCCGGCGCGGCGGTGGTGGCCAGTGTCAGAAGGTGCCAGCCGAGTCGGTCGTCCTCGGCCGCCGCCAGCTCCGCCCGCTCGGCGAGCAGTTCCGCCAGCTGCCCGGCCAGCACCGGCGGCAGGGCGAAGAGGGGAAGCAGAAGCAGCCAGGGATCGAGAAGGGCGAGTAGGGCCGCCGTGAAGGTGATCTGGATGAGCAGGGCGCCGGCGGGCAGCACCGTCTTGACGCCCTCCGCGATCGAGCCGGTCTCCTTGCGCAGCAGCGCCACGCGGTCCGCGAATCCGGGCCGCTCGTGCTGCTCGATTCCCGCGCTCCCGTGGACGAGGTCGCCGATCTCCTGCTCGACACGGATGTGCTGCAGGTCGGCGAGTTCGAAGAAGTGGATGTGGGCGAAGTGCTCCATCGTGAGGCTCAGCACCGCGGCGAGGGCGACCGCCGCGCCGTAGGCGACCGCCGCGCCTGCCTCGCGATCAAGGGCGCTGTCGGTGGCCGCCCCGAGGAAGACGGCGATCAGCGGAGTGGCGAGGCTGCCGAGCAGCATCAGCACGACGGAGGTCGCCAGCCGCCGCGGACCGGCCTTCCAGGAGGAACCCAGCACCTCGGCGATGCTGCGAACCACGTCACGCATCACGCGCCCCCGATCGTCCGCCCACCGGTATCAGGCCTCTTCTGCATATCGTGCGGCCTGCACGCGGAAGAGTTCCGCGTAGCGGCCGTCGAGCGCCATCAGCTCCTCGTGGTCGCCCGACTCGATCACCCGGCCGCCCTCGAGTACCGCGATTTGGTCGGCCCTCCGCACAGTGGAGAACCGGTGGGAGATGACCAGGCTGGTCACGCCGCGGGTCAGCGAAAGGAACTCATCGAAGAAGGCGATCTCGGCGCGCACGTCCAGGCTCGCCGTCGGCTCGTCGAGCACGAGCATCCGTGCTCCGCCGCCGACCGCCATCAGAGCTCTGGCCATGGCCACGCGCTGCCACTGGCCGCCCGAGAGGCCGGCGCCGCCGGTGTACGCGCGGGAGAGCGGTGTGTCGAGACCGTTCGGCAGCCTGCGCACGAATTCCCCCGCGCCCACGCGTTCGAGTATTTCGCCGATCGCCTCGTCGGCTGAGGTCCGGTCGGCCAGAAGGTCCACCGCGCCGAAGCCGACGTTCTCGCGCAGCGGGAGCTCGAAGCGCACGAAGTCCTGGAAGACGGGGGCGATCCGCCGTTGCCACAGGTGTGCGGGATACGTGCGGATGTCCACGCCGCCCTCCGAGATCACGCCGGACGTCGGTTCGTAGAGCCGTGCCAGCAGCTTCACCAGCGTCGTCTTGCCCGCGCCGTTCAGGCCGACGACGGCGAGCGAGCGTCCCTGCGGGATCGTCAGATCCAGTCCCTCCAGTATCGCGGGACCGGAGGGCGAGTAGCGGAAGCCGACGTTCTCGAAGCGGATCTCCCCCGGCGGCGGCGCCGCGGACCGCCCGATCTGCGCGGGGATCGCTGCGGGAACGGCGGCGGTGCGCTCCTCGAACCTCTGCACCGCCTGGTAGGCGAGCGTGCCGACCTCGACCTTCTCATCGGACTCTGCGATATACCCTCCGATGCGGATGGCTGACAGGCCCGCCTGCAGGACGACCACGAAGGCGCCCGCGCCGATCAGATCCGAGGCGGCGGCCCGCGACGCGTCGACGAACACCCCGGCGAGCAGGACGCTCGCGAGCACGGTGAATCCGGCGTAGGGGGCGTGGAAGACCCGCCGCCGCTCGCGCCAGACCGGCAGATAGCTGGCCATCGCGGCCTCCCGGTAGTGCGACCGGACCCAGGCAAGCAGCCCGAACAGCCGGATCTCCTTGGCCCCGGCGGACTCCAGCAGCAAGCTGCGGAAATACGTCCGGCGGCGGCGCTCGACCTCGTGGGTCCCGAAGATGCGCCCGAAGACCGAAAGGGCCAGCCGGTAGCCGAAGCGCAGGATCAGCGCCGCCAGGCCGGTCAGCACACCGGCCCACCAGTTGAGAGCGACACCCACGAGCACGGCGGCGAGCAAGGTCTGAAGATAGCGGGAAAGCAGGGCGATCAGGCCGGAGCACGCGGCGCCGGGCGACCACATGGCGACGCGCATGAGGTCGACGGCGTCGGAGAGCTCGCCCACCACGTCCGTCTGTTCCAAGGCGGCCAGCCCCCCGCCCGCGAAGGACGCCGACATGAGCCTGTCGCGCACGCGCGCGTCGACGCCGCGGCGGATCTGCTCGCCGAGGAAGACCTGCACGGGGCGCAGGAGTTCGCCGGCGAGGAACACGGCGGAAGTCACCGCGAGCAGCCCGAGCAGCCGGTGCCAGGCGGGCGAGTCGACGCCGTGGCGCACGGCCGCGGGCACCGCGGCTACCACGTCCGAGACACCCACGACGAACGCGATCGGCAGCACGCCGGCCGCGACCTGCACCCCGATCGCGAGCGCCGCCACCGGCTTGCCGCCGGACAGGGCGAGCCGGAGCAGCTCACGCCGCCAGGCCATCCGCGGACGCATACCGCCCACGAACTCGGAGCGCACCGTGGCTTCCCGAGTTCCGTCCAACCGCCCTTCCCTCCTTCCCGCTCGGCCGCGACGTGCCCGGTGCTTCACTGGCAAACTGATCTGGTGGACGAGTCAGTACTCACCGATGACGGCCTCCGGCTGTGGGCGGCCAGCGAGGGTGAAGGCGACGCGGTCGTCATCTGCCACGGCGGCCCCGGGCTGTGGGACATGTCGGGGGCCTTGGCCGCGATGCTGGCGCAGGGGCTGCGCGTGATCCGGTGGGACCAGCGCGGCGCTGGGCGCTCGGACCGGGCCGGGCCCTTCACGATCGCGCGCTCGGTCGCGGATCTGGAGGCAGTGCGCCGGCATTTCGGCCTCCGGTCCATGATCCTGCTCGGGCACTCGTGGGGTGCTCAGCTGGCCCTGTGTCACGCACTTGAGCATCCCGGCCTCGTTGATGCGCTGATCTACGTCTCGGGCACCGGCATCGATCCCGTCGGATCCTGGCAGAAGGCCCACGCCGGCAACCGGGACCGGCTGCTGGGGCGGCACGCCGCGCGCTGGCGCGAGTTGCGCGAGCGGGAGCGAACCCCCGCGGAAGAGCGCGAATATCACGTCATCCAGTGGTCGACCGACTTCGCCGATCCGGACCGGGGCATCCTCTTCGCGGAAGGGCTGGCCGATCCCTGGTTCGGCGTCGGCCACAGGTGCGCGGCGGCGATCAAGGACGAGTGCGCGCGCACGTGGGGCACGCGGGCACTGCGGGACGCATGCCGTGCCGCGCTGAGCGGCGTACCGACGCTGATCGTCGACGGCGCCCGGGATCCGCGTCCCCGGAGCGCGGTCGACTCCCTGGAGCGGGCGCTTCCCGCCGTCTCGAGGCTCGTGCTCGACGGCGCGGCGCACTGGCCGTGGCTGGAGGACGCCGACGGCTTCCGGGCGGGCTGCCTGGAGTTCCTGCGCGGCGGACTGCTCGGCTGATCCGTTCATCTCGAGGTGGTCCGGCGATCAGCGGAAGATGCGCAACACCTGGCGCACCTCGCGGACCGAGGGCAGGCCGCGCAGTTCGCCGATCGCGGCCCGGATCGCCTGGCCGCTGGTCGGGAAGGTGAGGAACACGACCCGGGCGCCTTGCTCCGAACCCGCCTGGTCGACGGTCTTGATGGACACCTCGTGCCGCGCGAAGACGCCGGTGACCTCCGAGAGCACGCCCGGTGCCTCGGTGACCTCGATACGCACGTAGTAGGAGTGCCGCAGCGAGTCGACGGGGCTGAGTACCGCCCGGGTGCCCACCGGGATCCGCCGGTGCGTGCCCTGCCGAAGATGCTCGGCGGCGGCGACGACGTCTCCGAGCACCGCCGACGCCGAGGGCCGGGGTCCCGCGCCGCGGCCGTAGAACATCAGCTCCCCGGCGGCCCGGCTGTCGATCAGGACGGCGTTGAAGCTGTCCTTCACGTTGGCCAGGGGGTGGCTGCGCTCGACGAGTGCGGGGAAGACCGCGGCCGCCACGGGACTGCCGTAGCCGCCCTCCGCGGCACGCTCCGCGTATGCCAGAAGCTTGATCTCGTAGTCGAGCTGGGTCGCGAGCGCGAAGTCCTCGGGCTCGAGCCCCGAGATCCCCTCCCGGGGCACGTCGGCGCCGAGGACCGACTCCTTGAAGGCCAGCGACGCCAGGATGGCGAGCTTCGATGCCGCGTCGGTGCCTTCCACGTCCGCGGTCGCGTCGGGCTCGGCGTAGCCGAGCTCCTGGGCGTCGGCCAGCGCCTCAGCGAAGCTTATGCCCGTGGCCGTCATCCGCGTCAGCATGTAGTTCGTGGTGCCGTTCACGATGCCGGCGAGACGGGTGACCTCCTCGCCGATCAGCGATTCGCGCATCGGCCGCAGGATCGGCACCGCCGCGACCGCGGCCGCCTCGAAGAAGATGTCGACCCTCGACTCCTCCGCGGCGGCGAACAGCTCGGGGCCGGAAGCGGCTATCAGTTCCTTGTTGCCGGTCACCACGGGCTTGCCCGCCCTCAGCGCGGTCAGCACCAGGTCCGCGACGGGCACGGTTCCGCCGATCAGCTCGACGACCACGTCGACGTCCTGGGCCTTGACCACGTCGTAGGCGTCCCCGGTGAACAGTCCGCGCTCGAGCGCGGGCGAGCGCGGCTTGTCGGGATCGCGCACGGCGATCCGGACGAGCTCGAGCGAGATACCGGTGACCTCCTGGATCGCGGAGTGGCGCTCGACGAGCAGTTCGGCGAAGGCCTCGCCGACGGTTCCGCAACCGAGGAGCCCCACCCTGATCGTGATCGGCATGGCGGTGAGCCTACCTGAGTCAGCATCGTGTTACACCGGGAATAGGAAGAGTTCTCACTATATGAGACGAGTTCAGTCAATCTGTACCACTTGGAAGGCCTCGGCGTACCGGCCCTCGGGCAGACCCGCGGCCCGGGCCAGCGTCTGCGCCGAGGCGCGCGCCGTGCGCTCCGCCGCCTCCGTCGCAAGGCCCTGGCTCCGGTGCGCGGCGAGCGCGGCGGCCTTGCGGTCGATGGCGCCGGTGATGTCGACGTACGTCGTCGCGTCGCGGCCGGTCATCACCCAGATCTCCGCGACCGTGTGCGGTTCCAGGCCCTCGGCGGCCAGGCCGGGGTGGATCGAGCGGTTGCGCGCGTCGGGGTACACGGCGCAGAAGGCCGCCTCGCCGACCGCGAGATGGTCCGGGTGGCTCACCTTGATGCGGCGCACGTTGCGCACCGGCGAGTGCGTCACCACCCGGTCGGGGCGAACCTCGCGGATCACTCGCGTCAGGTCTCTGCGAAGCTCGGGCGAGGCGGCGAGCAGGCCGTCCGGGTAGCCGAGGAAGCGGACGTCCTCGACCCCGACCAGCTTCGCCGCCGTGAGCTGCTCGGACCGGCGGGTCTCGGCCAGGCCCGCGGGGACGGCCTCGCCGCCGCCGGCCTCGCCGTCGGTGACGAGGCAGTAGACGACGCGATCGCCCGCGTCCGTCCAGGTCGCCACCGCGCCGGCGGCGCCGAAGTCGACGTCGTCCGGATGAGCGCAGACGACCAGGATCGTCCTCATCGGCCGGTCAGGACGTGGCGGCCGACTCGCTCGATCACCATCTGGGACGCGGCGTCGTGGTGGTTGACGACGTTGACGTCCCGGAAGCAGCGTTCGAGGCGGCTGGTCTCGAAGATGGAGGTGGAACCGGCCGCGGCGTACATCAGGCCGACCGCTGTGACCGCGTTCTTCGTCGCGACGGCGGTCGAGGCCATCACGTCCCGGGTGACCTCGGGACCGAGCCGCGCACCCGAGGCGGCCGCCGCCCAAAGGCTCGCGGTCGCGGAACGCAGGTAGGCCCGGCCCGCCGCGATCAGGCACCACGCCTCGCCGACCCGGTCCTGGATCGAGTGGCGCTCGCTCAACGGCAGGTCGCTTCCGCGCGAGGTCTTCTTCGCGGCGAGTTCCGCGAACACCGCGACGGCGTCGGCGGCGATCCCCAGGGCGAGTGCTCCCAGCGGCGGATTGATGAAGTGCGCGAGCGGACCGCGGTAGAGCGGCCCGTCGACGACCAGCCGGGCGCCGGGCGCGATGCGCCGGGTGTCGGGGACGAACACGGACTCGACCGCGAAGCTGTTGCTGCCGCTGCCACGCAGGCCGATCGAGTGCCAGTCGTCGATGAAGCTCGCCTGCTCGGCCGGTACGAAGAAGATGTGGGACTCGGCCTCGGAGGCGCTTGCCGCGTCCGGGCCCTCACCCACGCTCGCCGTGGCGATCAGCCAACTGGCCTCCATGCAGGCACTGGCCAGACGCCAACGCCCCGTCAGCACGTGGCCGCCGGATGCCGGCACGGCCACGCCCCCGCGGTGGAGGGAACCGGCGACAACGGTCTCCGAATCGCCGAAAATCTCGGCCGCGCCGGCTCGCGGCAGGCGCGCCGCCAGCAGCGCGGAGTTGATGGAGGCCATCATGCTCCACGCCACCGAGGCGTCGTGGCGCGCGATCTCCTCCACGACCTCGAGCATCGTCAGCGGTTCCACCTCGTGGCCGCCATAGCACCGCGGAACCCACATGCGGTAGAAACCCGCGTCCCGCAGCGCGTCGACCAGCTTCTGCGGAAGGCGCCGGGCACGCTCGGCCTCGTCGCGCACCGCCTCTATCGCGGGAACGATCTCCCGCAGGCGGGCCTGCCAGTCCGGGGCCTGATCGCTCAACGACATCTCCTCGTCCCTCTCCTGATCGTCCGGCTCACTGTGCTTGCTCCCAGTCCGGCGGCAGTTCCGGGCGCCGCCAGGCCGGATCGGGACGCCAGCGGGTCCAACTCTCCCCGAAGGGGCGGCCCCCGGCGGCCACGCGGCCCGCTATGATCTCCACCTGCTTGTGCAAGGCCGCGGCCGTCTGCGCGCTGATGAGCCCGCGAGCGACGAAGCCCGCCAGGTGGTCGGCGTCGCGCAGGCTCCACGTCGAGTCCGGAGCGATCCGCATGTCGAGCATCGAGTCCATGTAGTGGACGGTGCGGTCCGCGACGCGGCGCTCGGCACGTGTCTGGAAGTTGACATACCAGCCCAGGTGGCGCCAGTCGGGCTCCCAACAGATCCAGACCGCGTACGGCGCCTCGGCGGGCAGAAACCAGAGCGTGTGCATCTTCCACACGCGCGGCAGGAGGACCCAGTCGCCCCGGACGAGGCACTCGGCGATGCGCTCGCCGCGGTCGGGCGGCGCGGGCCGACCGGGCGGGGAGTCGGGTGAGGTCCAGGCCGTTCCGGCGGGCAGCCACAGGACGAGTTCGTCGGCTGACACGTCGACCACGGTCATGGGCCGCGCGGACCACACGCGTCCGCGCCAGACCTCCTTCACCGTGATCGAGGAGCCGGCCTCCCATGCGCCGCTCGAGTTCATGCCGGTGCCCTCCGCAGCCGGGCGAGGCGCCCGATCGGATGCGGTCGGACGCGGGCGCCGTCGTCCCCGGGGATCCGGGCCACGACGTCGACGGCGGAGAGGTCCTCGGCGACGGCGTATCCGCGGGAGGCCGCGAGGGCCGCGAGTCGCGCCGGGGTGAAGCCGGTGACGAAGGGCTCGTCGTTGCGCCGCACGCTCGCGAACATGCTGCGTACCTCAGCGTCCTGCCGTTGCTCGTCGAGATACTCGGCCTGCCAGTAGTCGAGGACGACTGTCAGTTCGCCGGTGAAGACCTCGCGCAGGTCGCCCAGGACGGCGTCGATCGCCGGCTCCTCCAGGTAGTAGGTGACTCCGCACCAGGCCACGACGGTGGGCAACGTGGGGTCGAGTTCGCGGACTCCGGAGAGGACTTCGGCGAGACGTTCGTCGCCGAGATCGGCCGGGACCCAGCGCGGCAGTCCGGGAGCCGCGTCCGTCAGGCGGGCGACCCTCGACCGCTTGAGCTCCTGAGTGGCGGGATGATCGACCTCGAAGACGCGGATGTCCCGCGCCCAGGCCGGACGGCGCAACGCGAAGGAGTCGAGGCCCGCGCCGAGCAGTACGTACTGCGCCTGCTTCTGCGCGGCCTGCCACCGGAGCACGTCCTCGGTGTAGCGGGCGCGCAATAGCACGTGCGGCGCCGCGACCGACATCTCCTCGATCCAGTATCGGACAGCGGCCCGCGGGTCCGCCGCGAGGTCGGGCCGCCGCCGGCCCACGGACTTCTGTGCGCCGGCGGTGAACCGCTCCCGTTCCGCGTCGGTCAACAGCGCGTCGGCCACCGTGTCCGAGAACACCGGGCAGGGCGAGTCCTCGAGGTGGAACGCACGGATGAAGGCGTCACCCAACGCGGTCGAGCTCGCGCGGACGCGGCCGGCCTCGATCTTCATCGCAGCCCCCGGGCGGCGGGCAGGGCGTCGAGCGCGCGGTGACGGATGATTGCGCCGGCGACGTTGCGAAGGCCCGGGTCGTCGGGAACGGCCGCGTACGCCGAGCGGAGCGCGACGCGGCGAACGAAGCAGGCGAGCAGGGCCAGGCGGTAGTCGGTCATCAGGGTACGAGCGCCGTCCGCAGCGCCGGCCGCGGTCATCGCCTCGGCGTACTGCCGCAAGAGCTCGCGCTCCGCGGCGGGGTCCGCCGGTGACGGCAGGGCGCTCATGAGCAGGAACGCGAGATCCACGACGCCGCGGGCTCGTGCCGCCGCCTCCCAGTCCACGGAAGCGAAGCCGCCGTCCTCCGGTATCAGGTTCGCCGCGTGCAGGTCGCCGTGCACGAGGGTGACCGGACCGCGGGCAAGTTCGCTGTAGACGAATGGAATCGCGGCGCCGAGCGCGCGCGCGTCGCGCCGGAGCTCCCGGGGTAACCACTCGGCCTGTTCGATGGCGGCGATGCCGGTGGCCTCGAACATCGAAGCCAGCAGCCCCACCCGGCGCGCGTCGTTCTCGTTGGGCAGCCAGTCCCACTCCGGCGGGATCCGGCCGAGCCAGCGCGCATGGAAGGAGGCCAGCGCGCGCACGGCCTCCGGCAGCCGCGACACGTCGAGTCCTTCGCCGGTGCCGACGTCCTCCAGCAGCAGGATGAACGAGGTCTCCTTCGCGTCCCAGGGCACCGCGGTGTACAGCCGCGGCAGACGGAAGACGTCGGTGCCGACGGCGACCCGGTACGCCTCAACCTCGATCCGCGGCAGATCCAGGCCTTCCTTGAAGCGCCGCACCCCTTCGATCGGCGACGGGAATCTCAGCACCATGCTCCGCGCGGGCCCGTGCCCGTTCCCGTGGCCGTGCACCGCGTCGCCGTACTCCAGCCGGATCCGACGGGCGTGCGCCGTCGGCCCGACAGGCCCGAGGACGATGCCGGACGGACGCGGCACCACGCCGTCCAGCACCTCGCCGAGCCACGCGGCGCTGACCTCCGCCGCCGTCTCCGGCCGGTTCACGCGCCGGCGCGCGGGGGCTGGGAGCCGGCCGCTCCGGCCGCGATGGACGGGTCCAGCTTGAGGATCGCGGCCTCCACCTCGTCGAGGTGGCCTCTGTCGTGTACGTAGGTCGACTCCGCCACGATCCGGCGCACCGGGATCCGGTCGCCCCACGGCGTTCCGTCCACCAGATGCTCCAGGAAGTCCGGCTCCAGCTCCGCCACCGCGGCACGGATCGCCTTGCGGCCGCGGCGGACCACGTCGAGGACGTCGGGAAGGGCCACATCGTCGTAGGCGCGGATCCGTTCCTCGTTGGCTGCGTCGATGTCGAAGCCGGGCCGCGGCGACATCCGCCCCGGCTCGACGGTGCGCCGCAGCCGGCGCATCTGGTCCGCGACCTCGCGCTCGGGGTAGTAGACGGCCAGATGGCACATCAATTCGCGCACGGTCCACGAGTCCGTGTACACGCTCGCCGAAGCGAACCGCGCGGCGTGCGCGGCGATCCGCTCGAAGCGGGCGACCTGCTCGTCCATCGCGGCCAGCAGGGCATTGCGATCAACTGGTTCCATGGCTTCCCTTCTCTCGGTCTCGCGACGAGCCGTGCCAGCCGAGCTGCCTCAAGCCCAGACCGGCCACCGGCACCTGCCGCCACAACATCCATCGCTCCGGCGCCGAGGTGAGATCGCGCTCGACCTCGGAGCGCAGCCCGTCGCGCGAGGACGGCGTGAGCTCGAGGCTCCAGCGCCGGGCCTCTGCGTCCCCGTTCGGCCGCAGCCGCCAGCGCACGACGGAGCCGCGCACGACGTCGATCAGCCGGGTGATCGGGCTCTCGCCCGCGATCCGGCCGCCGTGAACCCGGACCGGCGCACCGGTCCCGTCCACGTCGGCGTAGGCCGCGAGCACCCCGCCCTCGGTCCTGACTCGGCGCACGGCCGCGGACAGCTGCGCGCCGCCCGCCACGAACTCGGCGTGGCGCATCCCGTAGTTCGCCACGATCGGCAGCATCTTCTCGTGCACCACGATCGTGGACGGCACGCCGAGCGTGTCCAGGTGCACCAGGCCCAGCGTGTGGGCGTCCAGGTGTGTGCCGGCCAGCACCGTCGGGCCGCGGCCCGGCTCGGCGAGTCCGTCGAGCCCGTGCACCTCGACCGACCGGAGCCGGGCCTGCTCGCCCAGGCCGAGATACCGGAGCTCGTCCGCGGCCTTGACGATCCAGTTGTCGAACCAGGCGTCCGCGGCGCCTTGACCGCCGAGCCCCGCGTCGTGCATGGCCCGGCGGACGCGGCCGGTCAGCTCGCCGCGTAAGGGTTCGTACTCCGCGGCCAGCCGGCGGTGTATCGCCGGCCAGTCCTCGGCGCCGGTCGGCACGGCGGTCACCGAGGGGAGAGCCGGAGCAGTTTGGGTGCCTGGTCGGCGACGGCCGGGCGCTGCGTCTCGCCGAGCCCCGCGACCACCGCGCGCAGTTCGCTCTCGACGTCGGCCGGCATGGGCCGACGGCACGCGTAGCGGATGCTCTGCTGCACCCGCCAGTCTTGGTGGCCGAACGACTCGAGGTACACGGCGATCCGCGCCGCCGCCGCCACTTCGCGCGGCGGCCCGAAGTCCGCGGCCATACGCAGTCCGAGCTGGAGGTACGGCAGGTTCCCGGGGTTGACCAGCGAGGCCAGTCCGGCGGGATCGGCGTCGGCGAGGATCACGCGCTGCAGGGCCGAGAGGACCTCGTGCTTCCGGGTCATCTGCTCGAAGGCCGCGTCCAGGCGCCGGTCCAGTCCGTCCAGGACCTCGTCGCCGACCGTTCGGCCCTCGGCCCGACGCCAGGCCTCGACGGTCGCGGAGAACAGCGCGAGCACGCCGAAGGAGGAGGGATGGTCCTGCTCGCCGAGCTCCATCGGCGCGAGCCGGCGCTCGAGGTGGCCCGCGGTCTCCCGGATCGCGGCGAGGGCGACCTCGCGCACGACCGCGTCGTCCGGCATGACGTAGCGCAGCAGCTCGATCTCGCGGCCTGACTCGTCAGGCAGCTGATACTGCATCGTCGTGACCTCGTGCGTGCCCGACTTGGTCAGTTCGATTCCCGGCGCCGCCTTGACGAGCGGGTGCACGGCGACCGAGATCCCGGTGCCGTAGGTGAGGAAGTCGAGCAGGCCGTCGATGACGCCGGCGAGGTCCTCCTCGCGCACCAGCGGGTAGAACGGGATGGCGGTGACCCGAATGTGCAGTCCGGCGTCGTGGCCGATCTTCGGCGCCTCGAGCACGTGGTCGAAGTCGTAGCGGGCGGCGAACTTGCCGATCTGCCGCGCCACCCGCTCCACCGGGGACTCCAAGCCCAGCAGCATCGCCCGGAAGCCGACCTCGCGCAGGTCGAACATGATCTCAGCGTCGACCTCCATCGGCACTGTGGAGACGTAGAAGATCTTCCCGTCGGTCTGCTTGTTCTTGCGCAGCGCCTCGATGAGGTCGTGCACGTGCGAGCGGCGCAGCAGGAAGTCGTCGTCCTCGAAGATGTACATCTGCAGGTCCGGGTACACCGCTGCGGCCTCGTTCATGGCGGTCACCGCCTCGAGGCCCGAGTAGAAGTAGAGCCCCTCGCCCCACTGGGTCAGCTGGCAGAACTGGCAGGCGCGCGGACAGCTGCCGAAGACCGTCATCATCTTGATGGAATTGGGCCGGTGGACGTAGTTGCTCAGGCTCAGCGAGGTGCGCGAACGCGGCGCCTGGCCTGCGGGGGCCTCGTGCGAGAGCTGCGGCAGTTCAGCCAGTTCCAGGGGGATGTTGAGGTCGTCCGGCGCGCAGACGTCCATGATGTTCGTCGGATCCCAGTACTTCTTGTCCAGCTCCATCAGCCGCACGTCGAGCGCCCCGGAGAAGACCCGGCGCTCGTTCTCGGTGAGCTTGACCACCGGGGTGTCGTGCACCGAGAAGCCCTCGGGGCCGCGCACCGGCAGGTGCAGGTTGGGGATGTCGCTGAACAGTTCCAGGCTGGTGCGGGTGTCGCGCGGCCCGGTGTAGGGCGAGGAGAAGATCATGTCCGCCTCGCTCGGCTCGCCGTGCGGGCCGACCACGACGTCGACGGGCGTGTACTCGAGGTACTCGCGGCGGCAGAAGTACGAGCTGTAACCGGCGCCCACGAGGCGCGGGACGTAGCCGTCCTTCTCGTGGGAGCGGCACTTGTCGGCCAGCAGGTACATCGACTCGATCTCGACCTGGCTGAAGAAGTTCGAGGTGGAGAACAGGAACTGGACCCTCTCGCCGAGCTCGTCCAGCGCCTGGTCGCAGGCCTCGAACTCACTGTCGCCGAGCTCGAGGTTGAAGGCCCTCACCTCGACTCCCAGCAGGGCGAGCCAGGAAGCCACGTAGAACGAGCCGATGGGCGGCTGGATGCCGAGCACGCGCCGGGATCTGTTGCCCACCGTCCCGCCGCGCACCGGGTACTGTCCGCCGACGTTCGGAACGAAGATCGCGGCGGGACCGTCGGGCAGCGGGGAGCGGTCGACGGAGTAGATCGCCCCACTCGCGACCGCGGGGCCGAGCAGGACGGCCGAGACGCGGGCGTAGGTGCGCCGCCCCACGGCCTCCAGCTTCGCGATCGCGGCGCGCAACTGCGGGTCGAGCGAGCTGACCTCCTCGACCACGTCCATCGACAGTTCGGACAGCGCCCGGGCCGCCACATAGCGGTCGACGGCCGGCAATCCCTCGAATCCGCCCGTATGCAGATCGCGGTCGAGCCGATCCAGTTCGCTTTCGAGGAACGCTTCTTCCAGCGGGTTACGCCGACCATGGGTGAACAGCACGGTTCTACTCCTCGAAGAAAGGTTTCAGTGGCAGTCAGAAATGCCGAAATCGGGCGGTATACCAGTGATCGAACTTCTCGACGAGGAGTTCGAGCTCCTTCTCGCCCGGATCGTTCCGCCAATCCCAGCCGGCGGATATCCCGTTGCATTCCACGAGGGCCTTCTTGAGGCGGAAGGATTCGACGCCGTCGGTGCCGCCGGGATCGGTGTAGACGACGGGGCCGGGAACGGCGGGATCCTGCGGCGTCTGGACGTAGATGTATGGCACTGGGCCGGTAACGCTCCGGATGTGCGGGAAGCCGGCGCAGGCGTGTGAGGCGAAGCGCTCCGCGAGCGCGCCGTGGATCTTCAGCGGCCCGGGCAGCGCGCACAGGTGCGGGTGGTAGCTGTAGCGCTCCTCACGGAAGCTCGAGCGCAGTCCCCCGCCGCGTCCCTGCTCGTAGAACACGGGAGAGGCGTCGTACACCTCGCGGTAGAAGTCCTCGACGATTCGCTTGAGGCTGTCCACTTCGGCGGTCCAGCCCTCCGGCAGGTCGTCGAAGCAGCGCAGCCGGAATGGCTCGTCCTGGCAGGTCTTGGTGACAATGGACAGGAAGCCCTCGAGGACCTGGCCCACGGGTGCGAGCAGGTAGAAATTCTCCGTGGTCACCAGCAGTTGCCGAGGAGAAATCGCCGCCGGGAAGCAGAAAAGGCAAACAATGTCGGAGCCCATCGAACATCAACTCCGAAGCCGCGGCATGGAAGGGGAAAGGCCGACGGCCCGGCCTGGCATTTTCATGGTCAAGTCCCCCTCTGGTATCAGCACATCGAAGTTAGCTGATCAGAGTCGGATCATAGACAGGTGCTCGACAGGCGACAACACTCGTGTCGAGATTTCTCAGCCCATGAGACAGGGTTCTGAGCAAATTTCAGACAGGTCTCAGGTTCCGGAACCCCCGAAACTTCCGGAACCGCGCGCGGGCGCAGTCGAATGCTTGTCGAAAGCGAGTCGAAGAGGCGCCGCGGCCAGGACGAGGGCCGTGCCGGCCGAGGCGGCGGAGGCCGGGCTGACCGGTCGGTTGGCCGTGTGCGCGGGCAGCTGCGGTCCCGGGAACCTGCACCGGATCAACGGCTTGTTCGACGCGCAGCGAAGCTACGTGCCGGTCCTGCGATCGCGGCGCAGATTCCCACGGAGGAGATCGGCGGGCAGTACTTCCAAGAGACCCACCCGCAGGAGCTGTTTAGGGAATGCAGCGTCTTCTGCGAGTCGGCCGGCACAGCGGACCAGGTGCCGCGGCTCGTGGAAATCGCGATGCGGGCGGCGCTCGAAAGGGGCGGCGTCGCCGTCGTGGTCATTCCCGGCGACATGTTCCTGACTAAATCCCTGTTTCAACCCGGAGTTCAGCTATATGAACCCGCGGCGAGTCGGATTCAGGGGGCTGAAAGGGGCCTCGACTGATAGGTGGGAATGTGGCCGCGATCCGAAATCCACCGATCCGCCGGGCAGGCGCGGGTGTGCCGTGATCCGGGCGGCGACTACTGCGACCGCGAAGACCGAGAAGGAACCCGGCGCGAGGCCGTCGTCCAACTCCGACGCCTCGGCTTCCGCGTCGAACCCCGAACGACGCGAGACGTGCTCTCGTGGTCATCGCGCGGCCAGGCCGTCAGCCGGTGTTGGAGGCGGCTTGCGTCTGTGGCCATGCCGAGGCGCCGATAGATCTCAAGGGCCTGGTGCAGGTATGCGATGTGGTTGAACGCCCAGGCCCCCGCCCTGGACCTTGCCCGTGACGCCCGCCGACGCCTGTCAGCGCACGATCACCAACACACCGGTGCCCGTATCGCTAGAGTCGCCCCGTGTCGACCAGCCGTCGCGAACACAGGGGAGGAACGGGTGGAAACAGCGCAGGACGTCGATTTGGATGCCGAGGACGTCTTCGCCATGCCGGAGTCGCAGCGCAGCCTCGTCATACCTCGGCGGGGGGACGGGGTTGCGGCGCCGCGGCCGGTGACGGATGAGGCTGTCGCGTAGCTGTCGATCTGGTGGTGTCAAGTGGGGTGTTGCCGGCCCTGTTCGGATCGGTGGCGGCGCGGGACTCTGGTGGTATGGGTTAC
>FSXZ01002921.1_pt1 | contig 20364 bp, 14 predicted proteins | sample 1638121 | NCBI WGS metagenome assembly FSXZ01 (sample SAMEA3914788, study PRJEB12502) | metagenome | biome: forest; material: soil | place: Canada | collected 2011-07-03 | depth 0.1 m
GCGGCATCTCCTACGGTGCCGGGCTCTCCCTGCTCGCGGCCGCCCACGACCCGCGGATCAAGGCCGTGGCGGCGATGAGCGCGTGGACCGACCTGGACTACTCGCTCTACCCGAACGACACCCGGCACCAGGAGTCCACCGACCTGCTCGAGGGCTCGGCCGAGCTGACCGGGACGCTGAGCCCGGACTTCCAGACCATCCTCAGCGACTTCTACGGCGACACGAACATCTCCTCCGTGCTCGCCTGGGGCGCGGTCCGCTCCCCGCAGACGTACGTGAGCTCGATCAACTCCAACAACACGGCCGTGTTCATCTCCAACGGCCTGCAGGACAGCATCTTCGCGCCCAACCAGCTGCTGCCCTTCTACAACGACCTGACCACGCCCAAGTACCTGATGCTCCAGCCGGGCGACCACGCCACCTCCGAGGCCTCCGGCCTGCTCGGCCTGGACAACGCGGTCTGGGACCACGCGCACTCCTGGTTCGACCACTACCTCACCGGCGCCGCCAACGGGATCAACACCCAGGCCCCGGTCCAGGTCGAGCCGATCGGCGGCTCGTCCTACGAGGGGTACGCGAGCCCGGCCGCGATGACCACCTCGACCGCGACCTACCACCTCGGCGCGGAGAACATCCTCGGCACCGGCGGCCTGAGCACCTCGAGCACCGGAAGCTGGTCCACCAGGACGAACGTGGGCACCGCCTCCTGCGCGGCCGGCGGCACCCTGGAGATCAGCGGGATCCTGACCCAGTTCTTCGACTCCCCGCCGTCCTGCTGGCTGCCCGCGATCAACCGCTCGGACGACGCGGTGTGGCAGTCCTCGACCCTGTCCGCCGCCGACCACATCCGCGGCACCGCGAGCGCGAGCCTGACCGTGACGCCGAGCGCCTCCTCGGGCACGCTCTACGCCTACCTCTACGACGTCAACTGGGCCGATGACGCGACCCTGATCAGCTATTCCCCCTTCACCTACACCGGCGCCACGCCCGGATCCCCGTTGACCGTCGACACCCAGTTCCTCACCACCTCGTACGACGTCCCGGCCGGCGACAGCATCGGCCTGGTGATCGGCACGAAGGACCCGCTGTTCCTGGACGCGGACCAGTCCGGCAGCACCGTGACGTACAGCGGCGGCTCGAGCCTGACCCTCCCGCTCGGCAGCTGATCCCCCCGCGCCCGCGCCCGCGCTGCACGCCCCGGATTCACGGGGCGTGCAGCGCGAGGTTTCCCCGCCCCCCGGCTCAGGCCCACTCGCGCAGCCGCACCTGGCTGAAGCCCTTCTCCAGCGCCAGGCTGTCGACCACGGCGGGGGTGCGCAGCCCGGCGTTCCCGGTGAACAGTTCGCGCACGCGGTCGAACGAGGCCGCGGCGTCATCGGCGACGGAGGCGGAGGCGAGGACCGAGGCCGCGAGATCGTAGAGCTCGAACATCTCCTCGGTCATCTCCTCGTCCGAGGGCGCGCCGAGGCCCCACACATCCCACAGCAGCGTCTCCACCCGGTTGAGCGCGGCCAGATCCAGCCGGACTTCCCCGGCCACGAACCAGGCGCCCACCAGCGGCGGCTCACCGAAAAAGCCGAATCGCCGCGGATCGGCCTTGCCCTCGCGAATCAGCCGCCACGCCTCGCCGGCCACCAGGAAGCGGTCGCGCGGCACGTCCATCGGATCGAACGGGACGTCGTGGCCCTCGATCACCTGCGTGTCCGCGAGCAGCCAGCCGCGCTCGGCGTCCCAGTACTCGGTGACGACGTGGTCGCCGTGGTCGCCGTGGTCGCCGCCATCCCCGTCGCCGTCACCGGCACCGTCGTTGAAGTAGTCGGCGAACCCGCAGCGGATCCGCGCGGGCACGCCCACGTGGCGCAGCAGCGAGCAGTGCAGCAGCGCGAAGTCGCGGCAGACCCCGACGAACCGGTCCCGCACCGGGCGCGCGACGGTGAGCGGGGAGTCGTCGCGTTCGACCACCAGCCGCAGGATCTCGTCCAGGTAGCGGGTCTCGGCGTCCTCGCGTACCCGGTCCGGGGCGAGTTCGGCCTCGAACAGTTCTCCCTCGAGCCGGTGCACGAACAGGCCGCGCACGATCCGCGCGAGCGCGGCGGGATCGGCCGGCAGGCCGTGGTAGAGCGGGGCCGACCCGCCCGGATCACTGAACGGGCTCTGCGTCGTGTAGAACCGTGCGACCGCGTCCGGCAACGGCGTTGCGGGCATGCTGATTCCCCCTGTTCGCGTACGTACTCGCTGATCGATCAACCGCCTCCATGCTGGCAAATTTCGTCCTGAATTGTCGAGGCTTCAAACCCGTCCTTGCCCCGATTAACAAGCCTCTGCGATAATCGGTCCGTGAAAGCGCTTACTCGGCAAGGGAGCCGACGGCCCGAGCCCGCGCGGACCCGCGCGTCGGCCGGGCCCGCGAGGCCGCCGCGGTGACGTCCGCCGCCATACGTACGCTGCGAAGCCGGGCGGGCGCCCTGGCGGTGACCGCGCTCGCGGTCACGGTGGCCGCCGGGTTCGCCGCCCTGGCCACCGACGCGTGGACGGTGGCGCTGCCGCGCGGGATCGCGGCGGATATCGCCGACTCCCCGGACGACGGAGTGCTGGTCTCGGCCACCGCCACCTCCACGATTGCCTTCACCGCCGCATCGCGCGAGGTGGGCACGGTGGTGGCCCGATCCGCTCCGGCCGGGACCTTCACGGTGGACCCGATCCTGGAATCCCCCGTGTTCGACCTGACCCGGCCGACGTCCTTCAGCGCGAACCCGGACGCGATCCCGCCGACCGAGACCTTCGCGGTCGCGCACACGGCGGTGGCCGGGTCCACCGCGCTGGTCCAGGGGTCCTGGCCGACCGACCCGGCCCCGGGCGCCGGCGCGGTCATCCCGGTCGCGCTGCCGGTGCCCGCGCTGCGTGCGGCGGGCCTGAGCGTCGGGCAGAACTTCACTCTGTGGAACAGCTTCACCGGCACCGCCTCGCACTTCCGCGTCACCGGCGGCTTCCGTTATCTCGACCCCGCCTCGGCGGGCGGGCTGTGGAACTCGATCGGCGGCAGCGGCGTTGAATATGACGGGCCCTTCACCGTGCTGGGTCCGATGGTGGCCGGGGACGAGGCCTTCCAGAGTGGCGCGCTGCCGGTCGGCACCGGCGCGTGGGCGATCAAGCCCGTTCTGACGGGTTCCATCGACCTGCCCCGGCTCCAGGCCGACGTGTCCGCGCTCACCGACAACAAGAAGCCCTCGTACATCCTGGCCCTGTCCTCGGCCTGGGGATTCTCGGTGCAGACGCGGCTGCCGACGCTGCTGGCCCAACTGCCCGCGCGGATCACGGCCGGGCGCGCGCAACTGCTGGCCGAGACACTGCTGCTGGCCACCCTCGCGGCCATCGCCATCGCGGTCTCCTGCGCGAACCTGGTCGGCCGGGGCGAGGCGCAGTCCGCCCTGCTGCGCTCGCGCGGATCGCCCCGCCGGGTCCTGGTCTCCGGCTATCTCGGCGACATCCTGGTGCTGATCGCCGGCGCCGCGCTCGGGGCGGACATCGAAGACCTCTACAGTGCCGGCCGCTGGGGGCTGACCGCCGGGCCCTGCCCCGCACAGTCCTGGATCGCCGCGTTGGCCGTCGGCGTGGCGGCCGCGCTGGTGGTGCTGGGCCGGGCCGCGATGCCGCCGCGGGCCGCGGACGTGGCGGCCGCGGCCGGACGGCAGTCCGGCGCCCCCGCGCTGATCCGGGCCGGTCTGGACGGAGCGCTCGTGCTCCTGGCGGCGGTGACGCTGTGGCAGGCCTCGCATGCGGGCCTGACCGCCGGCACCACCTCGGGCGGGGCCGGCGCGGTGCTGGCGGTCGCCCTCGCTCCGGCCGTGGTCACGCTGGCGGGCGCGGCGGTGTGCGGCCGTCTGGTGACCTTGGCCGCGCGGCTGAGCGAGCGCGCCGCCGACCGCAGCGGCAGCCTCTCGGTGCGCCTGGCGGCCTGGGAACTCGCCCGCACCCCCCTGCGTTACCTGGTGCCCGCGCTGCTGTGCGTGGCCTCGGTGACCGGCTGCGCCTACGCGGCCGGGCAGGACGCCAGCCAGGTCCGCTCCGCCCACGATCAGGCCTCGTTCTCGGTCGGCGCGGACGCCTCGGTCGATCTCCTCAATCCCCTGTCGATCGGCCAGACCGGCGCCTTCAGCAGGCAGTCGGGCGTGGTCGCCGCCACGCCCGAGATCACCGTGGGCACCGACGGCGGCAGCCTGTTGGCCGTGGACACGCACACCGCGGCCCGGTCCATCGCGTTGCGCGCCGACCTGGCCGGCGGGCACCCGGCCGCCGACTGGGCCGCGGTCACCCCGTCCACCGAACCGGGCATCACGGTTCCCGGCCGGCCGACAGTGCTCGGACTCACCGCCGCGTCCCACGGAGCCGGTCTCGGCCCGCTCGACGCGGTACTCGACGTCCAGGACGCCACCGGCCTGTCCTACCAGCTCGACCTCGGCGCCCTGCCGTCCGACGGCCGAGCGCACACACTGGTGACGCCCGCGGCCCTGCTCGGCACCGGCGCCGCCTACCCGCTTCGGATCACCGGCCTGGCGCTGAGTTATACGCTGCCGCGGACGCAGAGCACGACCTCGACCGTGGACGTGTCCGCGCTCTTGGCCGGCACCGGCGCCGGCCCGCTCGGCGTCGTGCCCGGCGCGTCGCGGCTGACCACCTCGGCCTGGCGATCCACCGCGACCTCCACCCTCGAGGCGTTCCCGGACACCTGGCACTGTCAGGGCCCTGCCGAACTCGCGGAGAGCGACCAGGACGGAGCCGAGACCATCGGGTCCGGGCCCGGGCTGACCGGCCTCGACGCCGCCGGCTCCGGCTTCAGCCTCGAGTTCGTCTCGGGCGCCGGGCTGAACATGAACCAGTACTGCCAGTCCGGACCCGCCGGCGGCACGATCCTGCTCGGCACCCGCGCCGCGGCGCCGATCCCGGTGCTGGCCACCACCGCGTACCTGCACGACAACGCGCTCAAGGTCGGGTCCCAGTTCACCGCGAACCTGGCCGACGTCTCGGTGAACCTGGTGGTCAAGGCGGCCGTCACCGGCTTCCCCGGCCTGCCCGCGGGCAGCGTGGACGCGCTGGTGGCCGATCTCGGCACGCTGGACGCGGTGCTCACCTCGTCCGGCGAGCCGGCTCCGGTCGACTATCTCTGGCTGCTGCACACGGCCGACGGGAACGCACCGGCATCCCGGCCGGCCGGGGCCGCGGTGAGCACGGCCGCGCAGGTCGCGGCGAATCTGCTCGCTGATCCCCTCGACCGGGTGCCGCGGCGGCTGATCACACTCGGGGCACCGGTGCTGGTCGGACTCGCCCTGCTCGGCCTGCTGGTGTCGCTGCTCGCGGCGGCGCGCGGCGCGGCGAGCCGGGACGTGGTGCTGGCCGCGCTCGGCACGACTCGGCCGCAGCGCGCGGCGCTCGCCTGCGCGCTCTATGCGGCCGTGGTGATTCCGGCGGTGCTGCTCGGCGGCGTGCTCGGCTTCGTCCTCTGCAGACTTCTGATACCCAGTTTCGTGCTGGCGGCGGACGGCTCCGCGCCCACCCCCACGGCCCTGGTGCTGCTGGCCGAACCGTGGACCGTGCTGGCGGCGCTGGTGGTGCTGGCCGCGGCGGTGGCCACCGCCCTGATCGCCTCGCTGCGCCGGGGCGACCCGCTCGCGCTCGCCCGGACCGGAGGCTGACCCGTGCGCATCAGGCCCCTGCTCAAGGCCGCCCGGCTCGGTTGGCGCCGCCCGGCCACGGTCGCGCTGGCGCTGGTCGCCGCCGCGTGCGTGGCCGGGGCCGGCACCACCGCGCGGGCCGACCTGGCCGCGCGCTCGAACGCGCTCACCCGGCTCATGGCGGACAATCCGCAGTCCCTGGAGACCGTCACCGCGAGCGTTCCGCTCACGCAGTACCAGTACACCCCCTCCTCGATCACCGCCGGCGTCCTGGCGACCTCCACCAGCCAGATCTACGCCGCGGCCGCACCGGACTTCCCGCTGGCCGCCCGGACGCAGGCCTGGGGCAGCCTCGTCAACAACGGCCACATGGTGGAGCGCGCGCCGATCTCGATCCAGCCGCCGCACTGGAATCCCCCGGTGCTGACCCTCGGTTACTTCGAGGACTACCAGAACCACGCACGGCTGCTGGCCGGGCGCTGGCCCGGCGCGGCCGGGACCAACGCCGCCGGCGTCATGACGGCCGAGGTCGCGGTGACGCAGGACACGATGAAGGTGCTGAACGCCTCCCTGGGCTCGACGCTCAACGACGGCGCCTCCGCGGCCTGGCCCAACGGTCTGATCGTGCGCGTGGTGGGGGTGATCGCGCCGTCGGCCCCGGACAGCGCCTACTGGGAGTCGGCGGGCGTGTTGCAGACCCCGAGCGAATTCAGCCCCGGCCCGGCCCTCCCGCCGAACTGGGACCTCGGCGCGTTCGTCGGGCCGAACGAGGTCGCCTCGGGCGTGCTGGACGACTGGGACGCGGAGGTGAACTTCAGCCTGCCCATCGCCACCGGGATCACGGCCGATCAGGGCACCGCCCTGGAACGCGGCCTCGACTTCGATCTGACCGCGGCCACCGAGGCGCTGGACCGCCAGTCCCAGAACGACGTAGCGCTCGACGCCCAGTTCTCCACCCAGATCGGTCCGCTGCTGCTGGCCTTCGCCGACGCGCAGGCCGCCGGGGAACTACAGACCGCGATGCCGGAGGCCGGGCTCGGCGCCATCGCCCTGCTCGCCCTGCTGCTGCTGTTGCGCTGGACGATCGTGACCCGGCACGCCGAGACCGAGACGATGCGGGCCCGCGGCGCCGCGCTGAGCTGGCTGGCCGCCCGTGCCGCGGCCGAATCAGCCCTCGTGGTCCTGCCGATCGGCGCGATGGGCTGGGCGATCGCGGTACTGCCGCACGGAACCCTGCCGCGCGCTCTGACGTGGATCAGCGTCCTCATTCCGCTGGCGGTGCCGGTGGCCGTCGGCGGGTGGACCTACCTGCGCCACCGCGCCCTCGATCGCCGCTCCCTGCGCCGCAACCACCACCTGCCGCGCACCGCCGGATACCGCACCGCGCGGCGAGTGGTGCTGGTCCTGACCGTCGCCGCGCTGTGCCTGCTCAGCCTCCAGCAGGCACATACGCACGGACTGTCCCCGGCCACCGGCATCGACGCGGTCTCCGCGCTCGCCCCGATCGCCTCGGCGGCCCTGGCCACCCTGGCGGCGGCCGTCCTCGCGCCGCAGGCGATCAGGGTACTGTTGCCGCCGATCCGGTCCCGGCGCGGGGTGGTGGCGCTGCTCGGGCTGACCAGGATGGCGCGCGTACCCGGGCCGGCGCTGGTCCTCCTGCTCGTGCTCAGCCTGGCGCTGTGCACGGCGGATCTGGCCGTCGCGCTGGCGCGTACCCCGGTGACCGGCTCCGGCGCGCCGACCGGATCCACCGCCGCGAACGCCGCCCAGGCCGGGCTGCTGATGCACCACGCGCTCGGCGCCATCCTCACCGTGCTGGCCGGGCTGGCGGTGGCCATGGCCTGTCTGGTGGTGGCGCTGGTGGCCCTCGGCGACGCGGCCGAGCGCCGCGCGGCGGCCGCACGGCTGTCGGTGATGGGCCTGACCGGCGCCCAACAGCGAGGCCTGACTCTCACCGAACTCGCCGCGCCGCTCGCCCTGGCCTGCGTGTGTGCGAGCCTCGTGGCCGCCCCGCTGCTGTGGGTGCTGCGCCCGGCCCTGACCCAGGGCTTCACCGGGGACCCGCGGATGACCTGGTTCGCGCTGGGCCTGCCGGTGCTCATCGTCATTCCGGCCGCGCTGGCGACCGGGCTGGCCGGGGCGGCCCTCGCCCGGCGCGGTCCGGCCGGTTCGCTGCGGCGCGGCGACTACGCGGAAGGGATCTGACGTGTCCGATCTGCTCACCCCGGAAGTCGAGCACACCGCGCCGAGCGCGGACCGCCGCGACCCGGCCGTGGAGTGCCGCTCGCTGGTGCGCATCTACCGCACCGGCAACCTGGAGGTCCAGGCGTTGCAGGGCCTTGAGCTGCGCATCGAACACGGCGAGTTCGTGGCGATCGTCGGCGCGTCCGGCAGCGGCAAGTCCACCCTGCTGGGCATCCTGTCCGGGCTCGACGCCCCCTCGGCCGGTTCGGTCCGGGTCGACGGGGCCGAACTGGCCGCGCTCAGTGCCAAGGAACGGCTGGACTACCGCCGCCGCACCATCGGCTTCATCTGGCAGAGCCCGCCGCGCAATCTGATCCCGCACCTGACCGCGGCCGAGAACGTGGCGCTGCCCCAGCGCTTCCTCGGCACCCGCCGCCGCGAACGCCACACCCGCGCACTCGAACTGCTCGACTCGCTGGGCGCGCTGTACTGCCAGGACCGGCTGCCCGGCCAACTGTCCGGCGGCGAACAGCAGCGCGTGGCCATCGCCGTGGCCCTGGCGAACAACCCGACCCTGCTGCTCGCCGACGAGCCCACCGGCGAACTCGATTCGGATACGGCCCAACAGGTCTTCGCCGCGTTGCGCGAGGCCAACGACGTGCACGGGGTGACCACCCTGGTCGTCACCCACGACGAGGCGGTCTCCGGCCAGGTCCGCCGCACGATCGCGATCCGGGACGGGCGGACCTCGACCGAGACCTTCCGCCCCGGAGCCGAAGCGGGCGCCGGCCGCGGCGCCGGGCCCACGCTCGAAGGCGAAGAAGAAGTCGAATACGTCGTGGTGGACCGCTCCGGCCGGCTGCAACTGCCGCACGACCTGGTCGACCACTATGGAATCAGGGATCGAGTCCGGCTGAGCAGGGAACCCGGCCACGTCGGGGTCTGGCCGGACCGCGAGGCGGGAGGGGACGAGCAGTGAACGCGGAGAAGGCCAGGAGCAAGACCAAGCCCAAGACCGGGCTCAAGAACGGAACCGGGACCACCACGGAGACCGGGACCGAGACCAGGATGGCCCGCGCCGGCGACCTGCTGGTGGCGACGGAGATCTCCCGGGTCTTCGGCAGCGGGCGCAACCAGGTACGAGCCCTGCGCGGAGTCTCACTCGCCGCGGCCCCCGGCACCCTGGTAGCGGTCCGCGGCCGTTCCGGCTCCGGCAAGACCACCCTGCTGAACATCCTCGGCGGCCTGGACCTGCCCACCGGCGGCACGGTGCGGGTGCAGGGCCAAGACCTGGCCGCACTCTCACCCCGACAACGGGTGCTGCTACGCCGGGAGACGGTCGGCTTCGTGTTCCAGTCCTTCGGCCTGATCCCGTTCCTGTCCGCCGCCGAGAACGCCAGCGTGCCGCTACGCATCTCCGGCGCCGCCCCGGCCGACCGCGCCGAGCGGGTCAACCGGGTGATCGACCTCGTCGGCCTGTCCGCCCACGCCGAACACCGCCCCGCCGAACTCTCCGGCGGCCAGCAGCAGCGCGTAGCCATCGCCCGCGCGCTGGCGCAGAACCCCAGGATTCTGATCGCCGACGAGCCGACCGGCCACCTCGACTCGCAGCACGGCCTGACCATCTGGAAGCTGCTGCGCAAGATCGCCGACACCGAGGGCACCGCCATCGTCGTCAGCTCGCACGACCGCCGCGTCGGAGAGTTCGCCGACCTAGTCCTCGACCTGCGCGACGGCCTCGTAGTAGCCCCCGAAGCCGACCCCACGACGGCAAGCACCCCCGGCGAGTCCCCCGCCACCGAAGCACCCGACAACGCTCCCAGGGCCACCCCCGCCCCATAACCCCGATCCCCTCGGCCAAAGGCCCGTACCCCCGGTCCGCCACAGACCATCCCGGGCCGCCCGGTCACATTCCATGATCGTAAGTTAGATTCGGCGTATGACGAGCACGCCGACCGCCGACCCGGCCTCGATCCAACCCTGGCGCAGCCGGACGCTGCGGGTGAACAACGAGCGGGTGCTACTCGAGCAGTTGCGGGTCCGCGGCGGCGCGTCCCGGGCCGAACTCGCGCGCGTCACGGGCATCTCGAAGCCGACCGTCTCGGCCGCCCTGGGCAATCTCGCCGAGGCGGGCCTGGTGCGCGAGACCGGCGAGACGACGGCGGCGAGCGGCCGAGGCCGATCGGCCGTGCTCTATGAAGCGGACCCGACCGCGGGCTACGTCATCGGCGTCGACATCGGCCGGGCCCGAATCCGAGTCGCGCTGGCCGACCTGGACGGCACGATTCGGGCGCGGCGCGAGATCCCCACCACGATCGAGCGGGAACTGGCGAGCCCCGAGACGGCCGCGGACGCGATCGTCGCCAACGCGGCGCGGATCGCCCGCGAGATGGTCGCCGAGGCCGATCTGGACTGGGGCCTGGTGGTGCACGTCGTGGTGGGCACCCCCGGCGTCTTCGATCCGGCCGGCAACGCGGTGCGCTACGCCGGAAGCCTGCCCGGCTGGGGACAGATCGGCGTGGTCGAGCGGCTGCACCAGGCACTGGGCACCGCCCTCACCGTCCACAACGACGCGAACCTCGCCGCGTTCGGCGAGTACACCTACGGTGCGGGGCGCGGCTGCCCGCTGATGGTGTTCCTGATGGTGGGCACCGGAGTCGGCGCCGGCATCGTCGTGGACGGACAGGTCTTCACCGGAGCCCACGGCGCCGCCGGCGAAGTCGGCTACCTCCCCTTCCCGCCCCAACAAACCACCCAGCGCACCGACCCACCCGCGCCACCTCACCCGACCGATGCGACCGTCGCGGCCATCCCTCCGACGCCCCGCCACCCCCATGCCGCCGGCTCACCTGAAGCCGAGGCGCCCCACCACGCATTCCTGCAGCGCGGCATGCTCGACGCCGCGGCCGGCGGCAGCGCGGTGACGGCCTTGGCCGCGGCCGCGGGTTCGCGCCACGCACAGGACCCGAAGGCAGTGTTCGACGCTGCCCGAGCAGGCGACGAGGCGGCCCTCACCGCCGTCCGTGCCGAGGCAGGTCGACTGGCCCACGCGGTCGCCGCGATCGCCGCGATGCTCGACCCCGAACTCGTCATCCTCGGCGGAGGCATCGGCGACAACACCGATCTGCTGCTCAATCCGCTCTACGACGCCCTCGAGAGGCTCACCCCGCTGCGCCCACCCGTGGTCGCGGCGGCACTCGGCGGCGACGCGGTCCTCCTCGGTGCCATCGCCACCGCCCTCACCTCCGCCCGCGAGTCCGTGTTCGAACGCAGACTGTAGCCCCGCCCGGGATGTGTCAGCCGACTGCTGCGGTTCGCAGCTCGGCGGTCAGCTTCGCAGCTCGGCGAGCGGCTCGGCGGCTCGCGGCGGATAGTCCTTGTCCTGGAACCGGAACGCGTACGACGTCGGGCCGTGCGCCCGCAGGTGCAGCAGCCGCTCGCGCGCCTCGGCCAACGGGGGCTGATGCCCGGCGGGCACCCACCACAGCACGGTGTAGGCATCGGAGAGCCGATGGAAGAACTCGCGCCGCCGGGCGAGGACGGCGCGGTGGTCGGTGTTGTAGACGAAGTTCCAGAGCGAGGCGTGGTCGACCCAGACCGACATGTTGACGATGATGTCGGGATCGTCGTCGAAGCGGAACGAGGTCGCGTCTCCGCTCTCGTCCTGGAAGCGCCAGACGAAGCCCGGCGCCCCGTCGGCGAGGGCGTTGATCGGATCGAGGCCGGCGACGAAGTCGGCCAACTGCGCGGAGTCCAAGGGAGCGGCCAAGCGGCCGATGTTGAGCTGAGCGAGCTGGTACTCGATAGCGGTCATGACAGCAAGCTAACCGACGGAAACGGCGCATGGCGCGGCCGTGGACGCGGCGAAGTGACGCCACGTCAGTTCGGTCTCGCGGCGGCGGTAAGTCGACCAGGGCGGGTCAGTCGATGCCGGGGGGGTCAGTCGATCAGGGCAGGTCGATCGATCAGGGCGGGTCAACCGATCAGGGCAGGTCAGCCGATGCCGGGGGGGTCAGTCGATCAGGGCGGCGACGGCTTCGGGTACGGGGACGTCTCCGGCGACGACTTCTACGGTCTGGCCTGCGGTCTTGGGGGCGAGGAGGAGGGCGGCGAGGACGGCGGCGACGTCGTCGCGCGGGATGCTGCCGCCGCCGGTGTTCGGGGCCAGGCGGACGCGGCCGGTGCCGGGGGTGTCGCGCAGGGAGCCGGGGCGCAGCACGGTCCAGCCGAGGTTGGTGCGGCCGCGGATGTCGTCGTCGGCGGCGCCCTTGGCGCGCAGGTAGGCACGGAAGACCGGGTCGCCGTCGAAGGAGGAGCGGGCGTCCGCGCCCATCGAGGAGACCAGCAGGTAGCGGCGCACTCCGGCGGCTTCGGCCGCGTCCGCGAGCAGGATCGCTCCGGCGCGGTCGACGCTGTCCTTGCGTTCGACGCTGCTGCCCGGTCCGGCGCCGGCGGCGAAGACGACGGCGTCGGCTTCGGCGGCGGTCAGGACCCGGGCGAGTTGCTCGACCGAGGCCGACTCGAGGTCGAAGGGCACCGGTTCCGCGCCCACCGCGCGGACCTCGTCGGCGTGTTCGGGGCGGCGGATCAGCCCCACCACCTCGTCACCGCGCTCGGTGAGCAGGCGGCTGAGCCTGAGCGCGATCTGTCCGTGTCCTCCTGCGATCACTGTGCGCATGCGGCGAGTCTAGGCCCTGGACCGGCCGATCTGGCGGTACGAAACAGCTGATCAGAGCTGATCAGACACGCATGGTCGTACCCGCCCGACGCGCGAGCGCGCGCCGGGCGGTCAGCCGGGCAGCTTGGCCTCGCCGGCAGGGACCGAGGCGGCCGGGCGCGGCAGGCCGGGCAGCGGCAGGTGCTGCAGGCCGGGGAAGCTCGGCAGGCTCGGCTTCGGGAAGCCGGGGATGGCGGGCCGGTGGGCACCGTGGAAGACGGGGGTGGGCAGCCGCTCGGGGATGATCGGCAGCCCCTCGGCCGGGGACGGCTCCACCGTCAGCCGCGGCAGCGGGCGGTCCAGCCAGCTCGGCAGCCACCAGTTCCACCGGCCGAACAGGTGCATCGCGGCCGGGACCAGCACCGTGCGCAGCACGAAGGCGTCGAGCAGGACCGCCGCGGCCAGGCCGATGCCGAACTCGCCGATCACCCGCTGGCTGCCCACCGCGAAGGAGCAGAACACGCAGATCATGATGGTGGCGGCGGCCGTGATCACCCGTGAGGTCTCCACCTGGCCGAGCTTGACCGCTCGGGTGGTGCAGCCGGCTCGCCGCCATTCCTCGTGCATCCGGGAGACCAGGAACACCTGATAGTCCATGGACAGGCCGAACAGGATCGCGATCAGCATCACCGGCAGGAAGGCCTCGACCGGTCCGGAGCCGCCCATGCCCAGGCTGGACGAACCCCAGCCCCACTGAAAGAACGCGGTGACCACGCCGAACGCGGCGGCCGCGGCCAGCAGGTTCATCACGGCCGCGGTGAGCGGGATCAGCAGGCTGCGGAAGGCCAGTAGGAGCAGCAGGAAGCTGAGGCCGACGATCACGGCGATGAACAGCGGCAGCTTGGAGCTGAGCACGGAGGCGAAGTCGGCGTTGGTCGCCACCAGGCCGCCGACGTGCGCCTGCAGGCCGGTGCCGGAGGTCGCGCCCGGGATGACGTGCTCGCGCAGGTTCGCCAGCAGGTCGGTGGTGGCGCTGGACTGCGGCGAGCTGGTCGGGATGACGTTGATGACGTCGATGGTGGCGCCGCCCTGGGCCACGCTGGCCGACTCGGCCGCGCCGGCCACGCCCGGGGTGCGCTGGAGCTCCTGGAGCAGGTGGCCGACCTGGCTCTGCTGCTGCGCGTTCGCGGCCTTGACCACGACGTTGAGCGGACCGTTGAAGCCGGCTCCGAAGCCGTTGGCCAGCATCGTGTAGGCCTTGTGCGTGGTGCTGCCGGCCGGGTCGGTGCTGGCGTCGGCGCTGCCGAGGCGCAGGCTCAGGGTGGGGATGGCGAGCACGAGCATGAGGCCGAGCGCGAGCAGGCTCAGCAGGCGCGGGCGGCGGTGCACGATGTCGGCCCAGCGGTCCCACAGTCCGCGCGGCACCGAGATCGCCGCCAGCCGGGCGGCGCGCACCCGGGACAGGGTCGAGGCGCCCTGGCGGCGGCGCTGGCGGCGCGAGAGCGAGCGCGGGCCGAGGTAGCTGAGCAGTGCGGGCAGCAGGGTGAGCGCGGCGAGCACGGTCACCCCGACGGTGAGCGCGGTGGCGATGGCCACGCCGTCGAGGAAGCCGATGCCGAGCACGAGCATGCCGAGCAGCGCGACGCACACGGTGCCGCCGGCGAACAGCACCGCCCGGCCCGAGGTGGTCACCGCCTGGCCGATGGAGGTGTCGATGGGCATGCCGTCGGCCAGGCCGCGGCGATGCCGGGTGACGATGAACAGGGCGTAGTCGATGCCGACGCCGAGCCCCACCAGGGCGCCGAGGGTGGGGGCGAACCCGGCGATGTCGAGCACGTGGCTGAGCAGGCCGACGCCGAGCAGCCCGCCGCCGACGCCGGCGGCCGCGGTCAGTATCGGCAGCAGCATGGAGAAGAGCGAGCCGAAGGCGAGGAAGAGCACGATGGCGGCCGCGGCCATGCCGACGATCTCACTGTCCTCGGCCGGGGTCTGCAGGGCACCGGAGACCGCGCTGCCGCCGAGTTCCACCTCGAGCCCGGCGCGGTCGGCGCTGTGCGCGATCGAGATCAGCTGATCGGCCTCGGCCGAGCTCAGGCCCGAGGTGGCGTCGTCGAGGTCGATGTCGGCGTAGGCGGTCTTGCCGTCCGCGCTGATCTGGCCGGAGCCGCCGGCGGAGTAAGGGCTCTGCACCGACTGGACCTCGGGCGAGGAGGAGTACTGCGTCAGCACCCGGTCGACCGAGGACTGTACCGAGGAGGCGCGCACGGTGCCGCTCTCGACGTGCCAGACCAGGCTGACGGTGTCGCCCTGCTGTCCGGGGAACGCGGAGTCGAGCAGTTGCTGCGCCTGGGTGGAGTCGGTGCCGGAGAGGGCGAAGCTGGAGTTGTAGGCAGAGCCCTTGGCCACCGTCCCGGCGCCGAGGCCGAGCAGCAGCAGGCCCCAGGTCAACACGACCAGCAGCCGGTGTCGGGTGCACCAGAGCGCGAGCGCGGTCAAGAGGTCTCCCTGTGGTAGCGGATACCACCCGCGCTCAGGCACTAGGCGGTATTGCGAAGGTACTGCCCGCCTGGCCGTTCGCCTGACGTAAGGACCAGACTGCCATGCTTCGTCCAATTGGGATGGCATTCCGGTGTTTTTCTTAGCCTTCTCACCGACTTAAGACGTCGATGAGGTCGGATTCGACCCGTTTGCAGGCTCCGTAGATGACCACGATGAGAAACCGTACCGTTACTCTATGCATTGACGAACGAGCGTAGCCGCGCCGCGAAGTCGTCCGGCCGGTCGAGCCAGGGGAAGTGCCCGGCGTCGGCGAATTCCACCCGTTCGGCGCGCGGCAGGGCCTCGGCGAGCGAGTCGACCGACCAGCGCGGCCGCAGATCCCGGGCACCGTCCAGGATCAGCGTGGGCACCTCCAGCGCGCGGCAGCGCCCGACCAGCTCCGCCTCGGGCCGGCTGCGCAGCTCGGCGTTGATCGGGGCGCTGACCTCGTCCTCGCCGAAGAACTCGACGACCTGGGTGGCGGCGAGTTCCCGCGCCCGCTCCCGGTCGGGGAACTCGCGGGCCAGCGTGAGCACGTTCAACTCGCGCTCCTGTGCCACCGTGCGATGACGCAGGGCTTGCAGTCGCGCGATGCTCTCGGCGTACGGTTCGGCGGCCAGCCGCGCCCGGGCCCGGTGTTCGTCCCGCCAGGCGAAGCCGAGTCCGACCCCGGCGACGTAGACCAGCCGCCGCACTCGCCCCGCGTACGCCGGATCGAGCGCGTACTGCAGGGCCAAGGTGGCGCCGAAGGAGTGTCCGAGCAGGGTGACGTGCTCGAAGCCGTGATACCGGCGGACCTGGTCGAGGCCGGCCAGGAAGCGCGCGACCGAGTAGGGCGGACGCCACTGGCTGCGCCCGCCGCCGCGCTGGTCCCAGCGCACCACCGGGCCGAAGTCCTCGAGCATCCGGGCGATCGGGCCGAGGGTGTCCCAGAACGCGGGGCCGCCGTGGCAGAGCACGAACCCGTGGCCGGGCTCGGCGGCGGCACCGGGCTCGGCCGACGCGGGAAACGCAGCACCGCCGCCCGATTCCGCGCGCTCGGCCGGGCGAACCTCGGCATCCGCCCCGCCGCTGCGCACCGTCCACAGCGCGCAGCCGTCGTCCGTGGTCACGTACGCGATGCGTTCGCCCATGGTTCCCGACCCTACCGAGCCCCCGCCCGTCCGGCCATGGCCCCGTGCCGCGCGGCCAGGGCGACCAGGTCGCGCACGGGGCCGGCCGGGGGCTGGTGCGAACCGGTCCAGATCGCGCGCAGGGCGCGGCCGAGGTCCAGCGCGACCGGCACGCGGCGCAGCCGGCCGGCGGTCAGGTCCTCGGCCACCGCCAGCTCGCTCAGCACCGCCGGTCCGGCCCCGGCGAGCACGGCGCCGCGCACGGCCGCGGCGGTGGAGAACTCCAGCGCGGGCGGCGCCACCCGCACCGCGGCCGCGGCGTCCCCGGCCGCGTCCGCCGCGTCCGCCCGCAACGCCGTGGTCAGCGCTGCCACGTACGCCTCGCGCGTGCCCGAACCGGCCTCGCGGGCCACCAGCGAGACACCCGCGAGCTCACTCGGCTCGAGCGGCCGGCGGCGGCGCGTCCACGGGTGGTCCGGCGGCACGACCAGGACCAGTTCGTCGTGCCCGATCACCCGGTGGGCCAGGCCGCTCGGCGCCCGCGGGCCCTCGATGAAGCCGAGGTCCACCTCGCCCGCGCGGACCTGCGCGATCACCGTGTCACTGTTGGCGGCGGCGAAGACGAAGTCCACCGGGCCCTGGCCGTTGCGTTCGGACTGCGTGCGCAGGGCCACCAGCCAGCCGGGCAGCAGTTGTTCGGCGATGGTCAGGCTCGCTCCGACGCGCAGCTTCGAGCGCCGGTCGGCTCGCAGCGCGCCGAGCCCCTCGTCGAGTTCGGCGGCGACTTCGAGCAGCCGGGAGGCCCACTGCGCCAGCAGGACGCCTCCGGGGGTGAGGGTGGAGCCGCGCTTGCTCCGGACCACCAGCGGGAGCCCGGTCCTGGCCTCGAGCGAGGCGATCCGGCTGGAGACGGCCTGCTGGCTCAGGCCCAGCTCGCGGGCCGCGGCGCCGAGGCCGCCGGAGCGGGACACGGCCAGCAGCACCTCGAGCGCGGCCAGATCGGGCATTCGCGGACTCAGGTGCATATCCCCAGGCTACCCCCGTGGTGACAAAGGCAGCTTGTGACGTGGCAAGCGCAACGGGGCTACCGGTCCGGGCGCGCGGCTTCGATCATGAAAACATGACCCGTGCAAGCAGTGTGAGGACGCCGCGGCCGGCGATCCCGGCGACGTTCTCGCAGTTCAAGGGCCTGCCCACGCGGCAGGCCGAGCCGGACCGGACGAGTCTGCTGCCCGGCCTCGGCGCCACCGCGGCCGCCGTGCTGCTGGCCTGGTTCGTCAATCGGCTCGTACCCGCGTTCAGCCCGCTCACCTGCGCGGTGCTGCTCGGCGCGGCGGCGGCGAACGCGCGCGTGCTGCCGCGCGGGGCCGGCCCCGGGCTCGGCTTCGCCGGACGGCGGCTGATGCGGCTGGGCATCGTGCTGCTCGGCCTCAAACTCGCGCTCGGCGACGTCCTCGCGCTCGGCTGGGAGACGCTGGCCGTGACGGTGACGGTGGTCCTGCTCACGTTCGTCGGCACCCAGTGGCTGGGCCGGCGCCTGGGCCTGCCGGGCGACCAGCCGCTGCTGGTGGCCACCGGCTTCTCGATCTGCGGCGCCTCGGCGGTGGCCGCGATGAACAGCGTCACCGACAGCGACGAGGACGACGTGGTCACCTCGGTCGCGCTGGTCACCCTCTGCGGCACGCTCGCGATCGTCCTGCTGCCGCTGCTGCACCACCCGCTGGGCCTGACGGATCTTCAGTTCGGCCGCTGGGTCGGCGCGAGCGTGCACGACGTGGGCCAGGTGGTGGCGACGGCGCAGACGGCCGGACCGGGCGCGCTGGACCAGGCCGTGGTGGTGAAGATGATGCGCATCGCGATGCTGGCACCGCTGGTCGCGAGCATCGCCATCGCGAAGCGGCGCCGGTCCGCGCGCACCGCGGGCGCACTGGGCCGGGAAGACCAGGCGCCTTCCAAGCACCCGCCCATCGTGCCGCTGTTCGTGCTCGGATTCCTGGCCATGGTGGGGCTGCGCAGCACCGGCATCCTCCCGGTGCAGGTCGTCAACGGATCGCAGGACGCGGCGAACCTGCTGATGGCGGCGGGCCTGTTCGCCCTCGGCACCGGCGTCGACGTGCCGAGGCTCGCCCGCACCGGCGGACGAGCCCTCGCCCTGGGCCTGGCCTCCTGGCTGCTGATCGCGGCGGCCGCCTACCTGGGCGTCCGGCTGACCACCTAGCCGCGCTCCGGGCGTACTACGGGAACACCACGTCCTACGGGATCACCACGTCGCCGAGCACACTGCGGGCGAAGCCTTCCAGCTTGGCCCGGAGCCGGTGGATCTTCTCGGCCGGGTCGAGCGACTCCTCCATGAACGTGGCCGCGTCCGACTTGAGCGTGCCGCGTACGTACCGCGAGCACTGCAGGTCGGCGCAGAAGTAGTTGCCGACCGAGTTGCCCTCGCGCCCGGCCGGTCCGGCCTTGGCCGCCACGAAACTGGCCACGCCGCTGGCGGAGTGCACGGTCAGGCAGATCGAGCACATGGAACTGCGCACCAGGCTCTTGCGCGCGGTCTGCGGCGCCCGCAGCGCGATGCCGAGCGGGCCGTTCGCCCAGGGCACCACGATGTAGGCGCGCTGGTGCGCCCTCGGGTCGCGCCAGCCGAGGAAGTCGAGGTGCTCCCAGTACATCGCGTCGAGCGAGCCGGGCAGGTTGATCCGCTGCGCCTCGCCCTTCGTGCAGTTCACGAACGAGTCGCGCACCTCGTTCTCGGTGAGTGCTTCCATGCCCCTCACCCTAGAGGGGCCTGGAAGCGATCACTAAATCTTTTCGCCGGTGCCCGCGGGCCTAGTCCGACGCGGCGCTGGCGGCCACGGCCGTGCCGCCGAGGCTGACGTCGCCCGGCTTGAGGGTCACCTTGGTCTCCCCGCCGCCGAGGTCGATCGCTCCGGGCGTCTCCTCGATCAGCAGAACGGAGGTCTCGTCGGTGATCGGGTCCACGTCCTTGCAGCAGAAGCTGCAGCGCGAGGCCTCCGCCGGTATCTGGCTCAGGCAGGCCGGGCAGGCCCGCTTGGCCTTGGACAGGTCGTGGAACGGGTTCATCGCCTCGGCCACCTTGTTGATCGGCAGGACCACGAGGAAGTACATCGCGGCGGCGATCAGCACGAAGGTGACGAGGTCGTTGAGGAAGTCTCCGTAGTCGATGATGGTGCCGTAGATGTTCCAGGCCATCCCGGCGAACGCGCCCTTGTGTCCGGCGATGATGCTGATGACGGGCGTGATGAAGGTCTCGACGAAGGCCTGGACCAGGCTGCTGAAGAGCGAGCCGATCACGACGCCGACCGCGAGGCCGATCATGTTGCCGCGGATGATGAACTTCAGGAAACCGTGCACGGTCATCCCCTCCTTCTGATGCAGCGGGCAGACGCTGCGCTCCGGCCTCCCATGCCGGGCGGCGGCAGTATTTCACAAGCCGACGTACTGTCACGTCCGGTGTCAGAGGTCAGGATTAAAGTCGCTCTCAGGACCGCGAAACACGTGGTCGGGGCTGGAAAGGGCGGGTGCAAGACAGGTGTCGATCTCAACTCCCGGAGACGTTGACACGACGTACCTCGAGCTGTCCGAGGACGGCGGCGGCGCCCACAAGTTCTACGAGGTCACCCGGGCGGGCACCGAGGTGATCGTGCGCTACGGCCGGATAGGCGCGCAGGGCGCGGAGCAGCTGGCCGGCTTCCCGACGGTGGAGAAGGCCAAGGCCGCCGCGGCCAAGAAGATCGGCGAGAAGGTGCGCAAGGGCTACGCGCCGGCGGTGCGCGGGGGCCGGGCGGCCCGCTCGATCACCCGCCGCGCGGTGTCCGTGGTGGCGCCCTCGGTGCGCCAGCACGCGCCGGTGGTCTGGCGCATGCGCACCGGCTCGACCGCGTTCGGCATCCACGTGGGCGAGGACCGGTGCTGGGTGGGCAATCAGTCCGGCGACGTCTACGCGCTCGCCCACGACGGCGAGGTGCTCAACCACTTCAGGCTTCCGGACGGGGTCAAGTGCCTGGTCGCGGACGACTTCTGGATCTACGCGGGCTGCGACGACGGCCGGGTCTACGACCTGTCGGCCAAGCTGCCGCACGCCGCCTACACGATCCGCGACGACGTGGACATCTTCTGGCTCGACATCAGGGACGGCGCGCTCGGGGTGGCCGACCGGGACGGCGGGCTGACCGTGATCGACCAC
>FSXZ01001366.1_pt1 | contig 20353 bp, 21 predicted proteins | sample 1638121 | NCBI WGS metagenome assembly FSXZ01 (sample SAMEA3914788, study PRJEB12502) | metagenome | biome: forest; material: soil | place: Canada | collected 2011-07-03 | depth 0.1 m
CCACCACCTCTTGTGGCTGGCCCGCTCCCAGGGCCTGGGCCGGCGCCGGGTGGATGAGGTGCTGGCCCAGGCCGGCCTGGAACAGGCCGCCCGGCGGAAGGCGGGCGGCTTCTCCCTGGGCATGCGGCAGCGGCTGGGGATCGCCGCCGCCCTGCTCGGGGACCCGCGGGTGCTGATGCTGGATGAGCCGTTCAACGGCATGGATCCCGAGGGGATCGTGTGGATGCGCGGGTTCCTGCGGTCACTGGCGGCGCAGGGCCGCGCGGTGCTGGTGTCGTCTCACCTGATGAGCGAGCTGGAGGACACCGCCGAGCAGCTGGTGATCGTCGGCCGGGGCCGGGTCATCGCCGATACCAGCACCCGCGGCCTGCTCGCGTCCGCGTCCGGTGACCGGGTCAACCTGCGCACCGCCGCGGCGGCGCAGGCCGCCGCGGTGCTGGAGCGGGCGGGGGCGCACGTGACGGCCGCCGCGGGCGGGATCCTGACGGTCACCGGAATGAGCGCGGAGCAGGTCGTGACGCTGCTCAGCGGGCAGGCGGTTCCGTTCTCGGAGGTCTCCGCCCACCGCGCGAGCCTCGAGCAGGCCTACCTGGATCTCACCGGGGATGCCGTCGAGTACCGGGCCGAGCCCGCTCGGGAGGCCGCGAAATGACAGGTTACGTGCGCACGGCGGGCAGGCCCGCCGCCCGGGCTGGCACCCGGGGCCGCGGACTCGCGCTGAGCGCGGAGTGGATCAAGTTCCGGACCGTCCGCGGCTGGCTCATCGGGATGCTGCTGGCGCCGCTGCTGACCGTGGGGATCGCGCTGCTCAATCACAGCACGTGCGGCGGCATCGTCACCCCCGGCCAGCCGGCCAGCCAGGGCGGCTGCGCGGCGCCGCCGGCGGGACCGGGCGGCGAGGCCGTGACCGACAGCTTCTACTTCGTGCGCCAGCCGCTGCCCGGCAATGGCAGCATCACCGCCCGCATCACGTCGCTCGACGCCGGGCCGGGTCCGGCGGGCCTGGGGCCGTGGTCCAAGGCCGGGATCATCCTCACGGCGGGCACCCGGCCCGGTGCCGCGTACGCGGCCGTGCTGGCGACCGGCGGGCACGGCGTGCGGATGCAGTACAACTACACCGGAGACGTGGCCGGGCCGCCCGGCGCCGTCTCCCCGGCCGCGCCGCGCTGGCTGCGGCTGACCCGCGCCGGCGACACGGTCACCGGGTACACCTCCGCTGACGGCGTCCGGTGGAGCGTGGTCAGCACCGTGCGCCTGGCCGGCCTGCCCGCGACCGTGCAGGCCGGGATGTTTGCCGCGGCGCCGGCCTCGTCGCAGACCACCTCGCAGTCGGTAACCGGGTCCAGCAGCGCCGGCGCCGCCAGCCTGGCCGTGGCCCGCTTCGACGACCTGCGCCTCAGCGGCGCGCGGGCGGGCCGCCCGTGGACGGGCGGGCCGGTCGGCGGCCCGCTGCCCGGATCCGGGTTTCACCATGCGGGCGGCGTCGTCACCGTGACCGGATCCGGCGACATCGCGCCGTACGTGCCCGGCGCGGGCGGCGCGCCCGGCTCGACCATCGGCAGCACGCTCCTGGGCGCCGTCGCCGGGCTGATCGCGGCCATCGTCGTGGCCACGATGTTCATGACCGCGGAGTACCGGCGCGGGCTGATCCGGGTCACCCTCGCCGCCACCCCGGCGCGCAGCCGGGTGCTGGCCGCGAAGGCCGCCGTGATCGGCGCGGTCACCTTCGCCGCCGGGCTGGCCGGAGCCGTCGTGGCCGTGGTGCTCGGCGAGCGGCTGCTGCGCTCGAACGGGAACTTCATCATCCCGGCCGGCTTCGTCGCCGACCTGCGGGTGGTGGCCGGGACCGCGGCGCTGCTGGCCGTGGCCGCTGTCTTCGCGCTGGCGCTGGGCGCCATCTTCCGGCATGCGGCCGGGGCCGTCACCGCCGCGATTGCGCTGACCGCCCTGCCGTACCTGCTGGCCCTCACGGCCCTGCGGGGCGGCGCCGGGGACTGGCTGCTCCGGGCGACCCCGGCCGCCGCCTTCGCGATCCAGCAGACCACCCCGCAGTTCCGGCAGGTGAGCGCCGCCTACACCATCGGCAACGGCTATTTCCCGCTGGCGCCGTGGGCGGGCTTCGCGGTGCTGTGCGGGTACGCGGCCCTGGCCCTGGCCCTGGCCGTCGTCCTGATCCGCCGGCGGGATGCATGAGGCGCGCCGTAGCCGCGGAGTGGACCAAGCTGCGCACCGTGCCGGGGACGCCGTGGCTGCTGCTCGCCGTCATCGCGGCGACCGCCGCGCTGGGCGTGGCGGCGGACGCCGCGACCAGGTGCCCGGCCGGCGGCTGCCCGGTCGATCCCGCCAAGGTCAGCCTGACCGGGATCTACCTCAGCCAGGCCGTGGTCGTGGTCTTCGCCGCGGCGGTGATCAGCGCGGAGTACGGCAGCGGCATGATCACGGTTACCCTCGCCGCCATGCCGCGCCGGACCGCCGTGCTGGCCGCCAAGGCCGCGGTCATCACGGGGGCGGTGCTGGTGTCGGGCACCGTCGCGGTGCTCGGCTCGGTGCTGGCCGGGCAGCTCATCCTGCCCGGTCACGGCTTCACCGCGGCCCGCGGCTACCCGGCGCTGTCGCTGGGCGACGGGCCGGTGCTGCGGGCCGCGGCCGGATCGGTGCTGTACCTGGCCCTCATCGGCCTGCTCAGCCTCGGCGTCGGCGCTGTCGTGCGGGAGACCGCGGCCGCCATCGGCCTCGTTCTCGGCTTGCTGTACGTCGTCCCGATCGTTGCCGCGGTGCTCGGCAGCTCGCACCTGGCCCGCCATCTCCAGCAGATCGCACCGATGACGGCCGGGCTCGCCATCCAGGCCACCACCGGCCTGCGCGGCCTGCCCATAAGCCCGTGGGCCGGCCTCGCCGTGCTGGCCGGCTGGGCGGCCGCCGCGCTGCTGGCCGGCGGCGTGCTGCTGCATCTCCGTGATGCGTGACCCGCAATGCGGACGGCCCGGGGCGGCTGCTACCGGCGGCTGAGGAAGTCGAGCACGCGCCGGCTGAGGAGGGCCGTGGCGTCCGGGTCGTACGACGGCAGCGAGCTATCGGCGAAGTAGTGCTGGTCGCCGGGGTAGAGGAACAGCTCCCCGTCCGCGGCCTGGCCGATGAGCTCCCGGGCGGCGTCGATGTCCCCCTCGCCCACGAAGACCGGGTCCGCGTCCATGCCGTGCACCTGCACCGGTACCCCGGCCGGCCAGGCCGGGCCGAACTCGGCCACCGGGACGCAGGAATAGAACAGCAGCGCGCCGCGCGCGCCCGGCCGGTTCTGCGCCAGGTACTGGGCGGGCAGGACCCCGAGGGAGAAGCCCGCGTACACGACGTCCGGCGCGAGTCCCTCGACGGCCCGGGTCCCGCGCCGCAGCACCTCGGCCGGGAAGCCGATCTGCTGCGCGTACCCCATCCCCTCGCCGATGCTGCCGAAGGTGCGGCCGTCAAACAGGTCGGGCGCATGGACGGTGTGCCCGGCGCGGCGCAGCTCGCCGGCGAAAGCAGCGACGCCAGGGGTCAGTCCCTGCGCGTGGTGGAAGAGCACTACCTCAGTCACCGTCGCCCTCCTCATCCGGCCGGGATCAGCAGGCGGTACAGCTGCCGGGCCTGCGTCCTGCTGAGCAGGTTGATCTGCTCGGCCCGGAGCGCGATGAACCTGCGGTCGGGCTGCGGGACCTGCCAGAGCTTGCCGGCGACGCTCATGCCGAGGGCATCGCCCGAGGCATAGGCCTGCTGGATGAGCGCGGTCAGCGCGGGCACGTCGGCGGCGGGAAAGGCGACCGCGAATCCGTACACGGCGGGCCCGCCCGGCTGGCCGGCCGGGGGCGGGACAGTGACCACCGAGGAGACCGCCGCCGAGGTGACGGTTACCGGCTGTCCGGTCGGGCGGTAGCAGGCGACGCCCCCCGGCGTGGCGGGCGGCGGGGCCGTGGCCCCGGGGGTGGCCGTGATCCGCGGCACCGGCGAGGGCGGCCCGGCCGTTGCTGTGCTCCCTTTGATGTGCACGGGGCCGGCCGGAGTGGCCCGCGGCACGAGCGCCGACCCGAACAGCGCGACGGAGCCGGCCGGGCACCGGCCCGCTGCCGTGGGCGGCCGGCTCCGCATGACCTGCAGGGTGATCGGTGACCCCAGCTGCCGTGACGGCGGGAAGCTGGCCGGCGCCGACGCCGGCCCCAGCGGGGTGACGTGACTGCAGCCGGCCGCGGCGAGCGCGGTGCCGGCTGCGGCCAGCGCGCTGGCCACGGCGAGCAGCGGGCGGGCCGGACGGGCCGGGCGCTGGAACGGCATGTCCCGGGTCCTCCTAGGCCGCCATGGCGCGCGGGCCCGGTGCCGCGGGTGCCGGGGCCTGGGCGCGGGCGGCGTCGGGAGCGACCAGCGCGGCGGCCGCCAGCATGATGAGCAGCTCGGCCAGGCTCACGTTGATCAGGTGCGGGTCGTCCAGGTAGCTGGTGAGCGAGACGATCCGGTACGCCCCGGCGACGACCGCCACCAGGACCAGGGTCAGCGACCACAGGCCCGTGCCGGCGGCCTGGCGGGACCAGGCCCGCGGGGCGTGCGCCAGGCAGGCCAGGCTGACCAGGATGCAGCACAGGCCGGAGAAGTCCGGCAGCCAGCTGAAACTGCCGGTCGCCTGGAGGGCCAGCAGCGGGCCGTAGACCAGGATGTAGCCGGCGGGCAGGGCCAGCAGCCAGGGCCGGCGCGCGACCGGCGGGGCGTCCCGGCGGAACGCGGCCATGGCCAGGACCGGGGCCAGGCCGAGCGGGACCCAGAAGTCCCACGGCCCGAACGGGGCCGGCAGCACGCCGGTGTGCTGGGCGACCAGCAGGGCGGCCGGGCCGGGGACGATGGCCAGGGCCGCGAGGACCCGGGCCGTGCGGTAGCGCCCCAGGACCAGGGCCACGAAAATCACGATCCAGGCGGCGTTCACCACGTAATACACGGTGGCCCAGACGCTGAACGGGCCGACGGTCACCAGGCTCCCCGGCGGCGCGGGCAGCCAGCCGACCAGCTGGCGGCTCCACGCCAGGAACGCCAGTATGTCCACCGCCAGCACCGCGTGGACCAGCGCCACGACGAGCACCGCGCGCCGCAGGGCCTGGCCCCAGGCATACCGGCGCGGAGTGCCCCGGCCGGCCAGGCGCAGGCGGATGGCCAGCCCGGCTACGCTCGCGACCTCCCCCGGACCGGGCCCGGCGGCCCGGCTGATGTACTCATCCGCGGCCGGGTCGCCGGTCAGCCAGCCATCCAGGAACGCGGCGACCATGTCCTGCTCCCACTGCTCCCGGTACCAGCCCGGCAGCAGCCGCAGCACCCGCCGGTACCGCCGCTCCAGGTCGCTCATCCGGCCGCCTCCGTACTGAGCCGGCCCAGCCTGGCGCGCACGATGCGGGCGGTGGCGGCGCGCAGCTCCGCCTCCTCCGCCAGCGCGTGCCGCCCGTCCCGGGTCAGCCGGTAATACCGGCGCAGCCGGCCGTCGTGCGCCTCCTCGCGGTCGGGCTCGATCAGCCCCTCCGCGGCGAGCCGCTCCAGCACCCCGTACAGGCCGCCGATCTTCAGCTTCACCCGCCCCTGCGACAGGTCGGTCACGTCGCCCACGATGCCGTACCCGTGCCGCGGGCCGTCCGCCAGCGCGGTGAGGACGAAGAACGCCTGCCCGGTCATGGGCCTGAGTGCCATGCCGCCAATATACTGGACTCCAGGATATTGGTTCAACACTTACGGGATCCCGCGTCGCCGGCGCCCGCGAGCGGCCGGCCAGGGTCACCCCCGGCGGCCCGCCCGTCCCGGGCCGGCGGGGAGACTGGCGGGATGGATGCCGCTCCCGCTCCGCTGGCCCTGGGCACCTGGCCGACCCCGGTCGAGCGGGCACCCCGGCTGGCCGCGGCCCTCGGCCTGGGCGCCGGTGACCTGTGGATCAAGCGCGACGACCTGACCGGCCTGGGCGGCGGCGGCAACAAGGTGCGCAAGCTCCAGTACAGCTGTGCCCAGGCGCTGGCCGCCGGCGCCACGACGCTGATCACCACCGGCGCGGCGCAGAGCAACCACGCGCGGCTCACCGCCGCCGCCGCCGCCCGGCTGGGACTGGGCTGCGTCCTGGTCCTGGACGGCGAGCCGCCCGCCGCGCAGCCCGGCAACCTCCTCCTGGACGCCCTGGCCGGCGCCACCGTGACCTGGGCCCGGCCGGGCGACGCGGCGGCCGCCGCGCAGCGGGCGGCCCGCCAGGTGACCGGCGACGGCGGGGTGCCGTTCGTCATCCCGTTCGGCGGCTCCTCCCCCTTCGCCGCGCGCGGCTACGCCGACTGCGCGGCCGAGCTGCTGGCCCAGGTCCCGGACCTGGATCACGTGATCGTCGCGGTCGGCTCCGGCGGGACGATGGCCGGCCTCGTCGCCGGCCTGGGGGCGAGCCGCGTCATCGGCGTCAGCACCGGCGCTGTCCCCGACCCGGTGACGACGGTGGCCGGGCTGCTCGGCGGCCTGACCGGGCGCCCTGCCCCGGCCGCGGGCCTGCAGATCACGACCGACCAGGTCGGGGCCGGCTACCAGGCCATCACCCCGGCCGTACGGGACGCGATCCTGCTCGCCGCCCGCACCGAGGGGATCTTCCTGGACCCCACCTACACCGGCCGGGCGCTGGCCGGCCTGGTCGCCCTGTGCGCCGGCCAGGCCATCAGGCCGGGGCAGGTCACCGTCTTCCTGCACACCGGGGGCCTGCCCGCGCTCCTGGCTCACCCCGAGCTGGCGCCGCCCGCCGCCGGCTCGCTGACGCCGGGCGCCTCGTAGAGCAGGAAGTCCACCAGCCGCTCAGCGCGCTGGCGGGCCGCGGCCCGGACCGCCGCGCGGTCGGCGGGCGGGATGGTCAGGGACTCCGACAGCATGGCCCCGGTGATGCTGTTGAGCAGCTTGGAGGCCGACGTGCCCGGGGCCAGCTCGCCGCGGCCGACACCACGCCGCACGATCTGGCGGGCCGCGCGGATGCGGGCCCGGCGCATCGCGTCCCATTCCGCCCAGAGCTCCTCGTCCTCGATGCCGTCCATGGCCATCCGGACCGAGGCCAGCCCGCCCGGGCTCAGGTTCTGCCGGAGGATCTGCGCGGCGACGGAGGCGAGCTGATCGCGCGTCGACCCCTCGTCGGTGACGTCGAGGGCGGCATCAACGTCGGTCAGGGCGGCCAGCAGCAGGTCCCGCTTGGATGCCCATCTCCGGTACAGGGCGGGCCGCCCGCAGCCCGCGGCCCGCGCGACCGCGTCGTAGTTGAAGCCCGCCCAGCCGTGGCGGGCGTAGATCTCCAGGGCGGCCTCGAGAACCCGCGCCTCCAGCTCCGGGTCACGCCGGCGCCCGGCCCGCGGCCTGACCGAGGCCGGCCCGGCCTCCTGGTCCGGTTCCATCGCCACATCGTAGGGCGGCCGCTGTTTCATACGATGGCTTCAATGAACCGGGCAACCTGGTTGAAGGTCCGGCACTCGGTGACCGAGGTGCAGTGCGGGCGGTAATCGCCTATCGCCGAGTCTCCCGTTCCCCACGCGGCCCGGGGCTCGGGATTCAGCCAGTGCACCGAGCTGGCCCGCCGGGCCAGGTCGCGCAGGCTCCAGGCCGACGGATCACGGTAATTGCTGCGGCCGTCGCCCAGGATGAGCACGGTCGTGCGCGGCGAGACGGCACTCCCCCACTGCGACCGGAAGCTCTCCAGCGCGTGCCCGTAGTCAGAATGCCCGTCGAACCAGATCAGCTGGCGGTTGGCGATAATCAGGCGCGACGCCTCGGCGGGATTCTCGTGCCGGCGCACCGTCTCGGTCACCTCGTCAATCCCGTCGATGAACGCGAAGCTCCGCACGCGGCCGAAATGGCGGCTGAGCGAATGCAGGAGGTACAGGGTGAAGGTGGCGAACTGCGCCACCGACCCGGAGACGTCGGCCAGCACGACGAGTTCCGGCCGGGGCGGATCGGCCCGGCGGTACACGACCTCAGCGGGCGTCCCGCCCGTGGCCAGCGAGCGGCGGATCGTCCGGCGGAAATCGACCGCCCGGCCCGGGGGCTGCACGCGCTGCAGCCGCAGCTGCAGCTTGCGCGAGAGCCCGGGGATGGCCTGCCGCAGCGCGGCGAAGTCCGCGGGCTGCGCGAAGGTCAGCTCGGCCTCGCCCGGCGGCGGCCGCCAGGTGGCCGCCTGCACTGCCTCCCGGCCGAGGTCAGCGATCATGTGCCGGCGGACCGCGGCCTCCAGGTAACGCCGGAACTGATCAGCCCGACGGCCGACCTCGCCGGCCAGGAGGCGGCCGGCGATGGAGGGCGGGCCCGGCCGGGCCAGGCCGGCCGCGGCCTGCGCCGCGGCGATGATGGCGTCCAGCTGCAGGACTCGCAGGGTGCGCAGCAGGTAGACGCCCGTGCCGTGCACGCGTCCCGGTTCCAGGCCGCCGTAGCGGGCCACGGCGAGCTCGGCCAGCGAGCGCAGCGCCGCCTGGTCATCCTGGGCCAGGGCGGCGGTGAGGAGCTCCCGGAGCCGGCCCAGGCGGCCGTCCTCGCCCGGGCCGGCGGGCTCCGGCGCGGGGCGCGGCGCCGCCGGCCGGCCGCCGCTGAGTTCTGCGAGGTAGTCGTCAAAGGCCAGGTCGAACAGCGGCCGGTGCGCGTGGTTCTTGATCAGCGTGGCCGCCAGCGCGCTGCGCAGCTGGGCCTGGCTCGGCGCCTGGATCTCCCGGACGGCGGCGGCGGCATCGACCACCTCGGTCAGCCCGACCGGCACGCCGATGCTCCGCAGGTGCCCGGCAAAATCAGTGAGGGTGACCGCCACCGGTCATCCTCCCAGGTCAGGATGATCGCGGGCGGCCGTGATGTCGGCCTGGTGCTTCAGCAGTACCGGAAGTCCGCGCTGGATCTCCCGCCGGTCGATGCCGGCCGCTCCCCGCAGGACCAGGCTGCGGGCCCAGTCCAGGGTCTCGGAGACCGACGGCGCCTTCTTGAGGTCCATCCGGCGCAGGCCGTTCACGACGTTCACGGCCTCCGCCGCGAGCGCGCCGGGCAGCGCCGGGACGCGGGCGGCGATGATCTCCCGCTCCCGCTCCGGCGCCGGGTAGCTCAGGTGCAGGAAGAGGCAGCGCCGCTTGAGGGCCTCCGACAGGTCACGGAACCCGTTGGACGTCAGGAAGATGAGCGGGACAGTAGCCGCCGTGACGGTCCCGAGCTCCGGTATCGTCACCTGGAACTCCGACAGCACCTCCAGCAGCAGCGCCTCGGTCTCGATGTCCAGCCGGTCGACCTCGTCGATCAGCAGCACGACCCGCCGCGGCGCCCGGATGGCGGCCAGCAGCGGGCGCTCGGACAGGAACTCCTCGGTGAAGATGTCGTCGCTGAGCTCATCCCAGTCCCGGCTGCCGCGGGCGCTGCCCTGGGCCGCGTTGATCCGCAGGAGCTGCTTCTTGTAGTTCCATTCGTAGAGCGCCCTGGACTCGTCCAGCCCCTCGTAGCACTGCAGCCGGATCAGCGGGAACCCGGTTATCTCCGCCATGGACTTGGCCAGCTGCGTCTTGCCGGTGCCAGCTGGCCCCTCGATGAGCAGCGGCTTGCCGAGGCGCTCGGCCAGGAAGGCCACGCTGGCCGTGTCGTCATCCGCCAGGTACCCCGCCGCGGCCAGCCGGGCCAGCAGGTCTTCCGGGCTGGCGAAGACGGGGGCCTCAGCGTCCGAGGCCGCAGAATCAGCTGCGGGCACTTATGTCCTCCAGGTCAGCGCGGCATGGCACCGGGGCCGGGCGGCGGCCGGGGCAGGCTGTCTGCCCCGGCCGCGGGCCGCCTACTCGGCGGTGTTGATGCCCTGGAGCCGCTCCACGGCGTCGATGTACTCCGAGATCATCTCCTCGACGACCTGGCGGGCGGGCTTGATGCTGTTCAGCCGCCCGACGACCTGGCCGACGAAGTAGTTGGCCAGGTCCCGGGCGCCCGGGCTGCTGTGGGCGGCGCGGGCGATCCGCGCCTTGGCCTCGGCGATGAGGGCGCCGTGCTGGGGCATCCCCAGCGGGCTGGGGTTGGCCGGGTCCTCCCACTCGTCGGTCCAGGCGCTGCGCAGCTGCCGGGCCGGCTTCCCGGTGCTGGACCGGGAGCGCAGGGTGTCGGACGCCTTGGCCGCCAGGAACTTCTCCTTGACCACGGGATGGGTCTCGGCCTCCTGGGTCGTCAGCCAGACCGAGCCGGTCCACACCCCGACCGCGCCGAGCGCCATGGCGGCCGCCATCTGCCGGCCGGTGGCGATGCCGCCGGCGGCCAGGACCGGGATGTCGCCCATGACGTCGACCACGTCCGGGACCAGCACCATGGTGGTGATCTCCCCGCAGTGCCCGCCCGCCTCGTACCCCTGGGCCACGACGATGTCGACCCCGGCGGCCTTCTGCCGCTCGGCGTGCGCGACCGCCCCGACCAGGGCGCCGACCACGGCGCCCTGCGCGTGGGCCTTCTCGACCAGCTGCGCGGGCGGCGGGCCGAGCGCGCTGACGAACATCCGCACGGGGTGGGCGGCGGCCACGTCCCACAGCTCGGCGGCCCGGCTCAGCAGCGTGCTCGACTGGCGCTCCCGCCCGCGCAGCTCGCTCTGCTGGTCGGCAGGCAGCTCGGGCACGCCGTACTTCTCCATGAGCTGGCTCACGAACTGCCGGTGCTCATCCGGCAGCTCGTCCGCGCCGTCGCCGCCGGTGAACTTCAGCGGGATCAGCACGTCAATCCCGTAGCCGCGGCCGCCGGTGTGCTCATCCAGCCACTTCAGCTCGACGTCCAGCGTGTCGGGGTCATAGCCCGATGCGCCGAACATGCCGAAGCCGCCCGCGTTCGTGACCGCGGCGACCACGTCCCGGCAGTGGCTGAAGGCCACAATCGGGTACTCGCACCCCACCATCTCCGTGAGCTTCGTCCGCATCGCCTCTCCCTTCGCGCACCGCGTCGTGCCCATGCACCCGCCCCCGGCCGGCCGTCAGCGGGCCTGAGCCGGGAAACGGCGGGCGTCCCTCGACGGTATTACGTACATAGACCGTTCACAATGCCGCGACGGCGCTCGCCGGCCGGCCGCGCCCGCGCCCGCGCGCCCGGCTGGGATGGCGGCCCGCACGCCGGCTAGGCGGGAGCGGCCGCCGCGAAGAAGCCGCGCAGCGCCTCGGCCAGCTCCGCGCGCACCGGCTCGCCTGACCCGATGATGCCGACCATGGTCGTGGAGGTGTGGGTGTGGCCCGGCGCGCGGATGAGGCGGACGCGCACCCCGGCGGCCGCCAGGGCGTCGGCGTAGGCGACGCCCTCGTCGCGGAGCGGGTCGAAGTCGGCCGCGACGATGCACGCCGGGGGCAGCCCGGCCAGGCTGCCGCGCAGCGGCGCGGCCCGGGGATCACCGCGGTCGGCCGGATCGGCGTAGTGATCCCAGAACCAGTGCATGGTCGCGGTGGTGAGCCCGTACCCGTCGCCGTTCTCGGCGTAGGACAGCCGGCTCAGGTCCGAGTCCACCGCCGGGGTGATCAGGAGCTGCCCGGCGATGGCCGGCCCGCCCTGGTCGCGGGCCTGCTGGCAGGCGATGGCGGCGATGTTGCCGCCCGCGCTCCAGCCCGCGACCGCGAGCTGGCCGGGGATGCCGCCCAGCTCGGCCGCGTGGTCAGCCGCCCAGCGCACGGCCGTGACGGCGTCGTCCGCAGCGGCCGGGAACCGCGCCTCGGGGGCGTGCCGGTAGTTCACCGACACCAGCACGGTGCCCGAGCGCAGGCACAGGTCCCGGCACAGCGGGTCATCAGAGTCGAGGTCGCCGAGCACCCAGCCGCCGCCGTGGAAGTACACCACCAGCGGGTGCGGGCCGGGCTCCGCGGGGGCGTACCGGCGGTAGGGCAGGTCCCCGGCCGGGCCGGGCAGCACCCCGTCGCTGACCTCGCCGACCTCCGGGCTCGGCGGCCGCGCGGCCCGCCCGGCCGCGCTCATGGCCCGGGCCTCGGCCGCGGACATGCTGGCCATCGGGGGCAGGCCGAGCCGGGCCATCGCCTCCAGGACCGCGGCGACGTCGGGCTGCAGCTGGCGCTCAGTAGCTGGCTGGCTCACGACAGGCTCCCTTGCTGTCACCGGCGTGTGCTGTAGCCGGCCAGGCAGCACTGTACATTGACACCCCGCCCCTGCCGATCTAATGTATCAGCACACTAGTACTTTGAGGGTGTAAGCATGATCAGCTTCCGGCTGGACGGGCGCTCAGTGGTGCCGCCGTACCTGCAGATCGTGCAGCAGGTCCGGCAGGCGCTCCGGATGGGCGTCCTCGACGTGGGCGACCAGCTCCCCACGGTCCGGGAAGTCGTCGCGGCGACCGCGATCAACCCCAACACCGTGCTCAAGGCCTACCGCGACCTGGAGCGGGAAGGCCTGGTCCAGCCCCGCGCCGGTCACGGCACGTTCGTGCTGCGCCGCCCGCCCGGCCCGCCGCCGGGCACCCACGCGCGGCTGGCCCGCAGCCTGGCCCAGTGGGTGAGCGGCGCCCGCGACGCCGGGCTGGACGACGAGTCGATCGAGTCGCTGCTGCGCGACACGCTCCAGGCCGCGGCCGAGGAGGAGATCGCGTGATGGACGTCGCCGGCTCCGTCCCGCCCGTGATCGAGACCCGCGGGCTGGCCAAGCGCTACCACCGCGTCACCGCGCTGGCCGACTGCACGGTCACCGTCCCGCCGGGCCGGATCTCCGCGCTGATCGGCCCGAACGGCGCCGGCAAGACCACGCTGCTCCGGTTGCTCAGCGGGCTGGCCCGGCCCAGCAGCGGCGAGGTCGCGGTGCTGGGCGGCACGCCGCGCCAGGATCCGGCGTTCCTGGCCGACATCGGCTTCGTGGCCCAGGAGATGCCGCTGTACCGGCGCCTGTCCGCCGAGGATCACATCGCGGCCGGCGCGCACCTCAACCCCCGCTGGGATGCCCTGTCCGTGCGGCAGCGGCTGGGCCGCCTGGGCATTTCCCTGAGCCAGCCGGTCGGCACGCTGTCGGGCGGCCAGCGGGCGCAGGTGGCGCTCGCCCTGACGCTGGCCAAGCGGCCCCGGCTGCTGCTGCTCGACGAGCCCGTCGCCGCGCTCGACCCGCTGGCCCGGCGGCACTTCCTGGCCATCCTGGCCGAGGCGGTGGCCGCCACCGGGCTGACCGTCGTGCTGTCCTCGCATCTGGTCGCCGACCTGGAACGGGTCTGTGACCACCTCATCCTGCTCGCGGGAGCGCGGGTGCAGCTGTACGGCGACATTGACACGGTGCTGGCCGAGCACCTGGTGCTGGTCGGCCCGCGCCAGGACACCACCGCCATCGGACGGGCGCACACGATCGTGCAGGCCACCCACACCGCCCGGCAGAGCACCCTGCTCATCCGGCTGGGCGGCCCGGTCGCGGGCCCCGCCTGGGAGACCGCTGACCCCGGCCTCGAGGAACTGGTCCTCGGCTACATGGGCCAGGGCATCGCGCCGGACCGCGGGCAGCTGAGCCCGGTGGGAGAAGACCAATGACGTGGCTTGTCTGGCGCCAGCACCGCAACCAGGCCTGCGTGGCCGCCGCCGCCCTGGCCGCGTTCGCGGCCTTCCTGCTGGTCACCGGGCCGCAGCTGGCCTCGCAGTACCAGTCCGCGTCGGCCTTGTGCGCCGCCAGCCATACCTGCGGCAGCCTGGCCAGCACCCTGACCCTCGGCTCCCCCGTCATGTTCGTCCTGGTCTCGCTGACCGTGGTCGTGCCGTGCCTGCTGGGCGTGTTCTGGGGCGGCCCGCTGGTGGCCCGCGAGTTCGAGACCGGCACTAGCCAGTTCGCCTGGATGCAGAGCATCACCCGCCGCCGCTGGCTCACCGTCAAGATCGGCTGGGCCCTGCTGGCCGCCGCCGCCTGGGGCGGTGCCGTCTCGGCCCTGGTCACCTGGTGGTCCAGCCCGGTGAACGCGCTCAAGCACCAGAACTTCCAGCCCGGCCAGTTCGACATCCAGGGCATCGTTCCCGTCGGCTACGCGGTATTCGCGGTGGCCCTCGGGATCGCCGCCGGCGCGCTGCTGCGCCGGACGCTGCCCGCGCTGGCCGTCACCATCGTCGCCTTCACCTTCCTGCGCCTGGTGATCGGCCAGGATCTCCGCTCGCACTACCTGACCGCGGTCACCCGGACCTTCGGGTTCATGCCGCGCGCGGGCCACCGGCTGGCCCTTCCGCGCGGGTCCTACTGGGTCGTCTCGCAGGGCCTGGTCGGCCCCGGCGGCCGCATACCGACGGGCCAGCACGGCGGCGGCGTCACCCTCGGCGTCAACGGCGTGCCGATCAACGTCAGCAACATGCCGGCCGCGTGCCGGGCCTTCATATTCCAGGCGCCGCGCCAGGTCTTCTCCTGCCTGACGGCGCGCGGATACCGCGGGATCTTCATCAGCTACCAGCCGGCCGGCCGGTACTGGGCCTTCCAGGGCATCGAGACCGGCATCTTCGTCCTGCTGGCCGCCGTCCTCATCGCCGTGACCGCGATCGTGGTCCTGGGCCGCGACGCCTAGCCTCTCGCCCGGTCACCCGGAGAAGGAGCACGAACAATGGATACCGATGACCGGGGCTTCCCGCGCGGCGACCTGCGGGTATCCGATGCCGACCGCGACCGGGCCCTGGCTGAGCTGAGCGCGGCCGTCCAGGCCGGCCGGATCACCGCCGGCGAGCTCGACCAGCGGTCCGGGCAGGCGCTGAGCGCCCGCACCGGGACCGAGCTGTCCGCCGTGCTCGCCGACCTGCCCGTCGAGCACGGCCCCGCTGCTGAAGTCGCCGCGAGGCCGCCGGCCACACGGCCGCCCGCCCGGATCGCCATCGGCGCTGCCGTCGCCGCCACCTGCTTCGGCGCCGTCGCCGTCGCGAACGCCCTGCGCCCCGAGCCGACCCTCCAGCAGCGCGAGCTGATGCAGCAGCTGATGGCCCGCCAGGGCATATCGGTCCCGCTGCCGCCCAGCCCGGGCTTCGACTGGGCGGGCACGCTCACCCCGGCGGCGATCGCCGGGCTGCTGGTCGTGCTGGTCATCCTCGTGCACCTGGCCCGCGCCCGGCGCGCCTAGCCGGATGCCTCGCGCGATCATGGCCGCCCCGGGCTCACGGCGCGAACCGCAGCTGGCGGGCGCCGGGCGCGGTAGCCTCGCACCGTGCTGAGGCAGGTCGCGGACGGTGTGCTGATCCACGAGAGCGAGTTCGTCCAGAGCAACGCCGTGGTCGTGCTCGGCCGGGGCGGCGTACTGCTCATCGACCCCGGGGTGCACGGCGACGAGATGGCCTGCCTCGCGAGCGACCTGTCCGATGCCGGCCAGGCCGTCGTGGCCGGCTTCTCGACGCATCCGCACTGGGATCACCTGCTCTGGCACGCCGGGCTCGGCGCGGCGCCCCGGTACGGCACCGCGCGCTGCGCGGCCACGGCCCGGGACCGGCTGTCGGGCGGGCTCGACTCACGCCGGCTCGGCATCCCCGGGCCGGTACCGCTGGACCTGCTCGGCCTCATTACCGGCCTGCCCGCCGAGATGGCGCGGATTCCCTGGGATGGCCCTCCGGTCCGGATTGTCGAGCATCAGGCGCATGCCCCGGGCCATGCGGCGCTGCTGATTGAGGAACGCGGGGTTCTCGTCGCCGGCGACATGCTGTCTGATGTGCTGATCCCGATGCTCGACCTGAACGGCACCGCTGACCCGATCGAGGACTACCTCGCCGCGCTGCGGCTGCTCGAGGGCGCGGCGGGCGACGTCGATGTCGTCGTTCCCGGCCACGGGTCGGTCGGCGGAGCTGATCAGGTACACGCCCGGATCGGCCAGGATCGGGCGTACGTGCACGCCCTGCGTAACGCCGCTGCTCCCGGCGACCCGCGGCTCGGCCCATCGGCCCGGCCCGGCTGGGAATGGGTGCGGGACGTGCACGAACGGCAGCTCCAGGGCCTCGCCCGGAGAAGCGAGCACGACGGGACGCCCGGCTAGCGATCCGCCCGCGGCGCACGGCCAGACGGCGGCCGGCGGACGGCGCGGCTGAGCCGGGTGACGTAGGGCATGGTCACGGCGCCGTCCGGGCCGGCGATCGCGCGGTAGGTGCGTTCCGCCGCCGCGGCCACCCGGGCGCGCGTGTCGTCTCCGGCGGTCAGCACCCAGCTCCACGTCGACGGCAGCATGAGGAACTCCGCCCGGCTCATCCGGACCGGATTGGCGAACCTGGCCTCAGCGGGCGGCCCGAAATAGGCCGGGTCGGGCGGCGCGGGCGGCGCGGCGAGCGTCCCCTGCGGCCGCCCGAGCACCTCGGCGTGAATCTGTCCCTCGTAGTCCCTGCCGGGCGGGTTGACGTTGGTGAGAATGGCCAGCACGCCGCCGGGCCGGAGGACCCGCGCGATCTCCCGGTCGGCGGCCGGCCGGGAGAACCAGTGGAAGGCCTGGCCGGCGAACACGGCGTCGAAGGCCGCGTCCGGCGCCGGCACCCCTTCCGCCGTCCCGGCGCAGGCCCGGACCCGGGGCAGGCGCCGGGCCAGCACGGCCAGCATGGCGGGGTCGGGATCCACGCAGGTCAGGTCCAGCGGCCAGGCGGCCAGCACGGCGGTGAGCAGCCCGGTGCCCGCGCCCAGGTCCAGGACCCGGGCGCCGGCCAGGCCCTCGAGCACCGTCGCGACCGAGGCGCGCGGGTAACCCGGGCGGAGCCGGTCGTAGCGCTCGGCGTTGCTGCCGAAGGACGTCGCCATCGGCGGGCCGGCGGCACCGGTCACGGGATGATCCTCCCTCCCGGCCCGCAGGATTCGCGGGCGCCTGGCTGCATGGCGGGCCTTCGCGGCGATCAGCGGGCCGGGTCCAGCGGGCCATCCGGCGCCGGCGCCCCGGGGGCCAGCAGGCCGGGCCGCGCGAGGCGGCGGCTGGCCGGCTCGCCCCGCGGTCCCTCCGGCCCCGGCTCGGGTGCTGCGGCCAGGCCCCGGGCCAGCTGCCGCAGCCGGGTCGCGGCCGCCGCGGCCAGGCAGGAGACGGCGGCCAGGATCAGCAGGGGCAGGCGGTAGCCGCCGAGCCCGCCATGCAGCGCGGCCAGCGCGGCCGGGCCGGCGGCCGTGCCGGCGCTGGCGGCGAACTGGGCCACGGCGTAGATGCGCGGGTAGTCACTCAGGCCGAACAGCTCCACGATGATCAGCGGGAACAGCACGCTCAGGTTGCCGGCCGTGACGCCGAACAGCACGATCCCGGCGGCCAGGCCGAACAGCCCGTGCAGCAGCGCCAGCACGGCGAACGACGCGGCCTGCAGGACCCCGGCCGCCGCGGAGACGCGCAGCACCGGGACCCGGGTCAGCGTGAAGGCACCGACCAGGCGGCCGGCCATGATGGCGAAGGCCAGGATGCTGATCGCGATGCCCGCGCCGCGGACCCCCATGGCCGAGCCGATGCTGACCACCTCGACCTGGATCCCGCCCTGATTGGCCATCAGGACCGCGAAGTACACGATGGCCAGGGCAAAGGCTCCCGACCTGACCGCCTGCCCGTAGCTGACGCCATCCGCCGGCGTCCCGGCCGCGGCCTGGCTGCCGCGGGCCGCGGGGGCGGCCAGCCGGCCGCGGACGATCGCCACCATCGGCGCGCCGACCAGGACCAGGTAGGCCGCGCCCAGCCACGGGGCGGCCGCGGCCAGCCCGTAGGCGTCCAGGATCCGGGCCATCACCGGCGCCAGCACCACCCCGCTGGCCGACCCGCCGGTCAGGGCCACCGCCAGGGCCTTGACCCGGGCCGGGTCCCGGCCGAACAGCGACACGATCACGGTCGTGCCCGGCAGGTAGCTGGACGCCGCGAATCCGCAGCCCAGGATCGTGAAGACCACGTAGAGCTGCCAGACGGCGTCGACGCGGCCGAGCAGGACCAGGCTCAGGCCGGCCACGGCCGATCCGCTGACCATGATCCAGCGCGGCTCCACCCGGCGGATCAGCCAGCCCAGCGGCACATTGGACACGGCGCTGGCCAGGAAGAACGTGCTGATCGCGTAGGAGACACCAGTCAGCGCAAAGCCGCGGCTGGTGACCAGGGCGTTCAGGTACAGCGCGAGCGCGTACCAGGCCAGGGCGCAGGCCATCGTGAGGGTCCAGCCGATAGCGAGCACGATCAGCCAGGCCTGGCGCCGGCTCAGCCGGCCCGGCTCGATGCGAAGCTGCCGCGGGCCGCCCGCCGGCTGCCGAATCGCCTCGGCGGTACTCACAAGACAGCCTTCCTGTCGCCGGTTGCTCCCCGGCTAGTCTCGGCCGCCGGCGGCTCATACAGAACCGCAATTACCTACCTAACTGTTATCATCAGGCCTTATGACTGGCTATGATCCGCAGCTGCTCACGACCTTTCTCGCCGTCGAGCAGACCGGCAGCTTCACCCGCGCCGCCGCCCAGCTCGGCATCCAGCAGCCGACCGTCAGCCAGCACATCCACCGCCTCGAGCAGCAGGTCGGCCGGATGCTCGTGCAGCGGGACACGCACTCGGTCGCGCTGACCGCCGACGGGGAGGCCATGACCGGGTTCGCGCGCAACATCCTCGCCGCCAGCGAGCAGGCCGCGGCCTACTTCAGCGGATCACGCCCGCGCGGGCGGCTGCGCATCGGCATCTCCGACGACCTGGCCCTGACCCGCCTGCCCCAGATCCTGCGGGCCTTCCGCCGGGACAACCCGCTGGTCGACTTCGACCTCGCCGTGGGCCAGAGCGACCTGCTGCACCACCGGCTGGCCGACCATAAGCTCGACGTGTTCATCGGCTACCGGGCCAGCGGCGAGGAACGCAGCCAGCTGGTCAAGCGGGACCGTCTCGTGTGGGTGGGCACCCCGCTGACCAAGCTCGACATGACCAGGCCCCTGCCGCTCGTCGTCTACCCGGCGCCCGCCATCTCGCGCACCGAGATGCGCCGGGCGCTGAACCAGGCCCGCCTGCCGTTCCGCACCGCCTGCCTGTGCCGCGGCGTCAACGGCCTCATCGCCGGCGTGGCCGCCGGCATCGGGATCTCGGCCATGGCGGCCAGCCTGGTCCCGGCCCAGCTCACCACCCTCGGCCACCGGCACCGGCTGCCCGGGCTCGGAACGATCGACCTGGTCCTGCTGACCAACCCGCGAACCGAGCAGCACCCCGCCGTCCGCGCCCTGATCTCGACGGTCCTGGCCAGCGGGTCACGGCCGCTGAACGCCTACCGCGACGAGGCCGCCGAGAAGCCGGACGCCCCGCGAGCCGCATCGCCAGCGCGAGCCTAGCCCGCCGGGTGCTCCGGCCCGCCGCCCGGCACGACCAGCAGGCCCCAGCAGTACCCGTCCGCCTCGCGTCGCGCGCTGGCCGTGATGTCGAACGACCCGCGGCCGCCGGCCAGGCCGACCGTCAGGGTGCCCAGTGTCACCGGGGTCTCAGCCCGGATCTCTAGCCGGACCGTCTGGGCCGGCCGGGCCGTCCAGGCCGGCGGCGTGATCCGGGATCCGGCCGGTGTGCCCTCGGTGATCAGGCGGCGGCCGGCCCAGCCGAGTGCAGCGCCGAGCGCGGCCGCGGACAGCAGGCCAAGGCCAGCCATCCCGCCGTAGCTGCGGATCATCACGAGGGTGCCGGCGATATGCCAGTGCCAGCGCAGCGCGGCCCACAGCAGGGCGCCTGCGGCCGCCAGCAGGCCGACCGCCGGCGCCGGGCAGCTGACCAGGTCCAGCGACGCAGGCTCGTCATCATCCATTGCTTCTCTATTGCGCTCCGGTGACCGCCGGTTCGCCCCTGCGGCCAGATCCTTTTACGCCCGCGGGCGCGCGAGGCTAGCGCCCCAGGTAGGCAATGACCGCGAGCACGCGGCGGTTGTCGTCGTCGGACGGGGGCAGCCCGAGGCGCAGGAAGATGGAGGCGGTGTGCTTGGCGACGGCCCGCTCGGTGATGACCAGCTGCTGGGCGATGGCTGAGTTGGATCTGCCCTCGGCCATCAGGCTGAGCACCTCCCGTTCCCGCGGGCTCAGCCCGGCGACGGCACCATCGGCCGAGTTGCTGGTCAGCAGCCGGGCTACCACCTCCGGGTCCATCGCCGTCCCGCCCGCCGCGACCCGGCGGACCGCGTCGGCGAACTCGGCGCCGTTCAGCACGCGGTCCTTGAGCAGGTAGCCGATGCCGCCGCTGCCGCCCGCCAGCAGCTCGCGGGCATAGAGCTGCTCGACATACTGGGACAGGACCAGGACAGGCAGGTCCGGGACCTCGCGCCGGGCGGCGAGCGCGGCGCGCAGGCCCTCGTCGGTGAAGGTAGGCGGCAGCCGCACGTCGACGATGGCCACGTCGGGCCGGTCGGCGAGCACGGCGGCGAGCAGGTCGTCGCCGTTGTCGACCGCGGCGGCCACCTCGAAGCCGTGCGCGTGCAGCAGCCGGGTCAGGCCGTCCCTCAGCAGGAAA
>FSXZ01001831.1_pt1 | contig 20306 bp, 14 predicted proteins | sample 1638121 | NCBI WGS metagenome assembly FSXZ01 (sample SAMEA3914788, study PRJEB12502) | metagenome | biome: forest; material: soil | place: Canada | collected 2011-07-03 | depth 0.1 m
AGCGTGGCCTCGCCGATCATCGCGAGCGTCTACGCCCTGGCCGGCAACACCTCCTCGGTGGACAACGCCGCCCTGGCCTACGCCAACACCGGCTCGCTCAACGACGTCACCTCCGGTAGCGACGGCTCCTGCTCGGTGAGCCAGCTGTGCACCGCGCGCGCCGGCTGGGACGGCCCGACCGGTCTCGGCACCCCCGACGGCGTCGGCGCCTTCTAAGCCGCACGCACCCGGACGTCTCCGCAACCCGGAGCAGCACCACCCCGCACCACACACCCTGCGCCCGCCGCGTCACCACGCGGCGGGCGCGCGGGTGTCTCGGTGGGGTGTGTCCGGGCGCGGTGTATCGGGGCGCTGTGTCTCGAGCGCGGTGTCCTGGGCGCGCGGACGGGTCGGGCGGACGGGTCGGGCGGACGGTTCCGTTGGACGGTTCGGGCTGCGGTACGGTCGTCCGCATGGCTGACCCCCGGCTGACCCCGCCGTCGTACCTGGTCCTGGGCATCATCGACAAGCTGGGTGAGGCCAGCCCGTACGACGTGAAGGTGGAGGCGGCCCGGACCGTCGCGCCGTTCTGGTCGATGCCGCACGCGCAGGTCTACGCACAGTGCGACCGCCTGGTAGGGGCGGGGCTGCTGTCCGAAGTGCGTCAGGAAGGCGGCCGCAATCGACGCGTGCTGCGACTGACCGCCCAAGGCGGGGAATCCCTGCGCACGTGGCTGGCCGACCCCGAGTTCGTCCCCGTGGAAGCCAGGGAACGAGCGATCCTCAAACTCTGGTTCGGCGCAGAACCCGAGGTCCTGGCCCCGCCCCAACTCGACGCCCACCGCGACACCCTGGCCCGGTACCAGGACATCGCCGAAGGCGTCGGCGATCTGCTGACCCGCGGCCAGCGCGAGGCCCTGGAGTTCGGCATCCGGTACGAGCGGATGATGGTCGAGTTCTGGCAGTGGGTCCACACCCGAGACGCCTGAGCCTCCGCGCCCGCGCGCCCTCCACGCCGCGGTTCCCTTCACGCGTCCGCGCCCTTTGCGCCGTGGTTCCCTTCACGCGTCCGCGCCGTCCACGCCTCTGCACCTTCCACGTCCGCGTGCCCTCCACATCTCAGTTCCCTCCACATCTCCGTTCCCTCCATGCCCTTGACCCGGCATCGGCTCCGCACTACCTTCCCGATAGTCCAATCTGGACTATCAAGTACCCGGATACCCGGACACCCGGACGCGAGGGAGCCGCGATGGCCATGCCCGGAAAGCCCACGGGGCAGCGCATGCGCCGGGCATGGTGGGGACGCATCGCCCTGATCGCCACGGTCCTCGTCTGCGTCGGCTACGCCCCGATCGCGATGACCGAACTGTGGCCCTTCGCCCGCCCCGGAGCCCCCGCGATCGGCCAACACCTGCTGGCCGACGCGGTCTCCCCGCAGTACGTCGCTCAGGCACTGGCCACCCGGCTCACCCCGTATCAGCACTCGTTGATCCCGCTGATCGTGCACTCCGTACTCGGCGGCATGCTGATGCTGCTCGGCCCGCTGCAACTGCTCACCGCGCTCAGGCGGCGCAAGCGGCTGCACCGCGTACTCGGAATCGTGTTCGCCGCGGCGGTCTACGCGTGTATGGCCGCGGCCGCCGTCTATCTCGCCCGCACCCCGCCCGACCAAGCCTTCAGCGGTTCCGCGTTCTGGGTGGCCCTGGCGGCGATCCTCGTCGGCACGGTGCTGAGTGTCACCTTCGGCATCCTCGCCGCCGTCGCCCGGATGCCCGATCTGCACCAGCGCTGGATGCTGCTGTGCTTCGGCTTCCTGATGAGCGCGCCGCTGCTGCGGATCGAATGGGGCGCGTTGCCGATGCTCTACCCGGGCGTGTCGATGCAGGACGTCAACGAGATCGCGATCATGCACCTCGGCTCGGTCTGCGCGTTCGGCGGGCTGCTCGCCGCGCGCACGATCGACCGCCGCGGCACCGTGCACGGCGTCGAGGGAACGTGGGTGCCAAAACCCGCCCTCCTCGCCGCGCACGCCGCCGGCCTCGCCGCGCTGATCTGGATCAGCCGCGACTATCTGCGCTGGGGCACCGACGGCACCCGCCGGCTCACCTGGTACCTGATCCCGTTCGCCGTGACCTGGGCGGTCATGACGTACGGTCAGATGCGCGCGGGCCGTCGCGGCCGGACCTGGGCCCGAGAGGAATGGCGGGTGCAACAGACGTTCCTGTGCCTCGCACCGATCCTGTCCCTGATGGTCGCCACGGCGGTGCAGCGTTCCCTGACCACCGACGCCGAGACCGCGATGACGGCCGGCGTGAGCGTCGGCTGCGGCGCCACGGCCGTCTTCGCCACGGTCGTCGTCAGCCTGCGCCTCTACCACGCGCGCGAGTCCCTCCGCCGCCAAGGCCTGCCGTCGCGCCCCACCACGTCCGCTCCCGCCCGCATCGAACTCGGAAAGGCGGCCGGAACCCCATGAACCCCGACACCACCGCCCCGTCCGGAACCCCCGCCGCCGCCCCGTCCGTGTCGGCTGTTCCTGGTGTTTTGCAGCCCTCCACGTCTGCGTCGGCGTCTGGTGCTCCAGCGCCCGCCACGTCTGCGTCGGCTGTGCTCGGCGTTCCGGCGCCCGCCACCGCTGGGTCAACTGCCCCTGGTGTTTCGGCGCCCACCATCTCGAGTTCGGCCGCGCCCACCGTCCCTGGTGCTTGCGCGCCCGCGCCCGCCATTTCCACCTGGCGTCCGCTCACCCCCGGTTTGAGCGTGTTCGCCTCCACCGTCGCCATCATCAGCATCCTGACCGGAATCGTGCTGGTCGGCACCAGCCTGGCCGGGCATGCCTTCGGCGCCTGGACCTCGCCGTCCCCGGTGACGCCGGGAGTGATCGGCGCCGCGATGCTCGGCGTCGCGCCCGGGCTGCTCGCCGTCGGCCGGGCGGGTGCCTGGGAGCAGGTCCGTACACTCGTCTGGCCGCTGGCGACGGTCGTGGCGGGCATGTTCGTGCTCTGCCTCGTCGATCACCGTGAGTTGCAGATCGTGCGCGGGGGGCCGATCCTCGCGGTCTTCTTCAGTCTCGGCTGGGTGGGCGTCTTCGCGGTGCTGAGCCTGTGCCTGCTCGCCTGTCTGCCGCGCCAGTTCGCGCAGCCGACCGGGGTCGCGGCGTCACCGAGGGTGGGGCTGCCCGCATGGACCAAGCCCGCGCTCGCGCTCCTCGGCTCCTCCTGGTTCGGCATCGGTGTCGGGCTGCTCTTCCGGCCCGGCTTCTGGGCCCGGTTCGTACCGTGGAGCGTCACCGGCCTCGATGCCCAGGCGCTCGGCATCTGGTCACTCGCGCTCGGCGTCGGCGTCCTCGGTACCCTGGCCGAGGACGACCTGGCCCGGGCGCGCCCGGCGCTGCTTTCCAGCGGCGCGACCGCCCTGGCTCTCGGCCTCGTGCTCGCCGCACATCCGGGTGGGGTGCGCTGGTCCGGCGGTCCGGCCTTCTCGCTGCTGACGATGGTGGCGGGCCTGTTGGTGAGCAGCGTGGCGGGCCGGCGGATCCTGGCCGCAGCGTCGTCCGACTGATCGGGAACAAGCGCCGGGCCCGGCGTTGTTGCCCGACTCGGCGGACAGCGTCGTCGCCTTCCGTCCCCTTGTCCACTCTGGAAGGTCGATCTCGCGATGCTCACCGGCGCCGTCCGCCGTGCCCTACTCGCCCTCGCTGTGGGCGGATTCGCCATCGGTACCGGCGAATTCGTCATCATGGGCCTGCTGCCGCAGGTGGCCTCCGACCTCTCGGTCTCGATTCCGCAGGCCGGCCAGCTGATCTCGATCTACGCGCTCGGCGTCGTCGTGGGCGCACCCCTGCTGACCGCCGCATCCGTGCGTTACCGGCGTAAAACGGTACTTATGGTACTGATGACCTGGTTCGCCGTAGGCAACCTGCTCTCCGCCGTCGCACCCACCTTCGGCCTGGCGCTGGCCGCGCGCTTCGTCTCGGGACTCCCGCACGGTGCGTTCTTCGGCGCGGGCGCGGTAGTGGCCGGATCGCTGGTGGAGCGCTCCCGCAGCAACAGTGCGATGGCGGTGATGTTCGCCGGGCTGACCGTCGCGAACATCATCGGCGTGCCCTTCACCACGATCCTCGGCCAGCACGCGGGCTGGCGCCTGGTCTACGCGATCGTCGGCCTGATCGCCCTGCTCGCCGTGGCCGCCATCGCGGTGGCCGTGCCCGGTGACGCGGCGCCGGTGGAGGGCGCGGAAGGACAGGTCTCGCTCGGCCGCGAACTGCGCGCGTTCGCCAAGCCCGAGGTCTGGCTGGTGCTCGGCGTCGCGATGCTCGGCGGCGGCGGCCTGTTCGCCACCTTCAGCTACATCACGCCGATGATGACGAACGTAACCCACTACGCCGACTCCTCCATCACCTGGCTGCTGGTGCTCTTCGGCCTCGGCATGACGGTGGGTAACCTGGTCGGGGCGCGGCTCTCGGACCGCTTCCCCGCACGCACCCTCGTCGTCTCGCTGCTCGCCGAGATCGCCGTCGCGCTGGCGTTCCTCGCCTTCGACCACAACCGGATCACCGCGGCGCTCGCCATCTTCCTGTTCCCGCTGACCGCGCTGGCCGGACTGCCCACCCTGCAGGGGCGCATCATCGCGCTGGCCGGGGGAGCGCCGAACCTGGCCGCCGCCTCGATCCAGGCCGCGTTCAACATCGCCAACTCGCTCGGCGCCTACCTCGGCGGCGTCGTCATCTCCGCCGGCTACGGCTACAGCTCGCCCAACGCCGTGGCCGCGATCCTCGTCGCGATCGGGCTGAGCCTGGCCCTGGTCGCCGTGAAGGTGGAGCGCAGGGCGGCGCGCCGCGCAGTCGAGGCCGAGGTCGAGGTCGAGGTCGAACCCGCACTGCCCCGCCTCGCCGTCGTTGAGTCCTGACGCGGTTGCCCTCAGCTCAGAGTTCGGCTCCGAGCGCTTCACTGCGCGCGTCGTGGGCCCTGCCGCGCCAACGTCGCTCGGCAGGGCCACAATGCTCGCTGGGCCCACGTCGCTCGCAGGGCCCACGATGTTCCTGGCGGGTGGAGACATGTGGGCCGCGATAGCGCCGGGGCCGGGAGAGCGCTCTCATGCTGGAGCGGGCTCCCGCCCGTCGAGCGTGCGGATCACCTTGTTCCGGAATCTCGGCTGTGCGCACGCAGTCCGGCGCGCAGTTGTCAGGCTGCTCAATGGCCTGGTCTCAGAGCTCAACTCATCCGGGCGCCCCTACACCCGCGTCGCGGATGTCGGGCCGCCCGGGCCACCTGTCCAGTTCAGACCAGAGTCCTGATTTACCTGAGAGAGCGCTCTCGCAGTCTGTTATAACTGGTCCATGGCCATCAGCGACGCACGGAGGATCATCGTGCCCACCCTGGAAGACGTGGCGCGCGCGGCGGGCGTCTCGCGGGCGACCGTCTCGCGGGTCGTCAACGGTGCCCCGAACGTGTCCAGTGACCTGCAACGCGTCGTCCTCGAGGCCATCGCCGCCGTCGGCTACGTGCCGAATCGGGCCGCCCGGCAGCTCATCACCGGGCGCAGCGGGGTCATAGCCCTGGTGATGTCGATCGTCCCCGAGCCCGGTTCGCGCGAACTCGCCCTCGATGGTGGCCGTGGTGGGGTGTCTGCCGGTGGCTCGTCACCGACTTCGCGTGGATCTGCCCTCGACGGTGGCCGCGGCGGAGGTGACGGCAGTGAGGATCGCGGCGAACACGGCAGTGGTGGGGTGGGCGCGCTGGCCGGTGCCGTGTCCGGGGCCTCATCCGTTGCGTTGCGCGGATCCGCCCTCGATCGCGACGGGGCCGCGGTGGCGGTGGCGGTAGGCGGTGAGGCGGCTGACCCGGTCGGCACGGAAGTCGGGGAGGTGTTGAATGCCTCGGGGGTCGGCCCGGCCGCTCTGCGCGAATCGTCCCGCGACGACGGGTGGGCCGACACTTCGTCCGATTCCTCGCCGGCTCGTGTTTTTGCCGACCCCTTCTTCGGTCGGATCGTCGCCGGCGTGCTCGGGTTTCTGCGTCCGCGGCACCTGCATCCGCTGCTGATGCTGGCCGAGGACGAGCAGTCGCGGGCGCAGGTGTTGGACGACCTGCGGCAGGGGGCGGCGGATGGGGCGCTGGTGGTCTCCATCGACCCGGCGGATCCGCTGCCGGGGCTGTTGGTGGAGGCGGGGCTGCCCGCGGTGTTCTTCGCGCGGCCGGAGCGGCCGATGCCGGTGCGGTACGTCGATCTCGCCCACCAGGACGGCGGGCGGCTCGCCGCCGAGCGGCTGCTGGCGCTCGGGCGCCGCCGGGTCGGCGTGATAGCCGGGCCGCTGGCGCTGCACGCGGGGCGGGCGCGGTTGGACGGGTTCTGCGAGACCATGGCGCGGCACGGCGTCGCCTATGTGCCCTACCTGGTGGGCAATTTCACCCAGGACAGCGGGGAGCGCGCCATGCGGGAGCTGCTCGAGCGGGAGCCGCGGCTGGACGGGGTCTTCGCGGCCAACGACCTGATGGCCGTCGGCGCGCTGCACGTCCTGCTCGAGGGTGGCCGCCGGGTGCCGCAGGACGTGGCGGTCATCGGGTTCGACGACAGCAGCGCGGCGACGTCCGCCCGGCCGCGGCTGACCACCGTGCGACAGCCGGTGGAGGCCATGGCGGCGCGGATGGCGGGTTTGCTTCTCGAGCGCCTCGACGCACCGGACGCTCCGCCGCGTGCGGTGCTCTTCGACGCCGAGCTCGTCGTGCGCGCCTCGGGATGAGCCGAGGCGCGCACGCGCCGGGTCGCTTCGCCGGTTACGGCGTGTACACCCCGAACTCGTACAGCGAGTAGCCGTACGTGGTGCCGCGGGCGGTGCCGTACATCCGTACGTACCGGCCGGAGACGCCGCTCAGGTTGATGCTGTCCACTCCGCCCACTCCGGTCGTGGTGGAGTAGACCGTCGTCCAGGTGCTGTTATCGTTCGACACCTGGATCTGGTAGGCCTGCCCGTAGGCCGCCTCCCACACCAGCTGCACTCCGGAGATCGAGTACGTCCGGCCGAGGTCCACCTCGATCCACTGCGGGTCGCTCCAGTCGCTCGCCCACCGAGTGGTCAGGCTCCCGTCCGTGGCGTCGCTCGCCGGGAACGGCGCACCGGTGCCCGTGCTCTGGTACGAGGACGCCGTGGTCGTGCTGTTGAGCGCCACGTTCATTCCCGGCATCGTCGCGGGCACCACGTTGATGGACGCGGTCTGGATGCCGGCGTTGCCCTGGTCGTCATACACGTACACGTCGACCTTCCACACGCCGATCTGGTCCGGCGCGGTGGCGGTGATGGTGCCGTCCGAGGTGGTGAACGTCGCACCCTGCTGCGCGGTGCCGCCGGTGATGTACTTGGCGTCGTACTCCACGCTGTAGCGCAGCGGCGCGCCGATCGGGCTGCTCGCCCCCACGGCTATGGTGAACGTGCCGCCGGCCGGGACCGCGGTCGGGTCGCTGATCGTCATGCTGGAGATCACCGGCGCCTGGTTCACCGGGTTCTGGCCGCCGTAGAGGGCGTTGAGCTCGTAGAACGAGTCCCGGCGCCAGTCTCCGGTCAGGAAGTTGTACCAGATCCCGCCGAAGTCGTTCTCCACACCGTAGTTGAACAGCGTCGCGCCCAGCGCCACGCCGCTCGCCCCGGTCACGCAGCCCCAGTCCGTCGCATAGCCCTGTGTCGAGGCCTGGTCGGTGTCCTCGAGCGGCACGCCGTTCTCGTCGTTGGCCACCTCCCACTCACCGGACGGCCCGGCCTCGGTCAGGATGTAGGGCTTCGTGTATCCGCCGGACTGCCAGGCCGCCTGCACGCCGCAGGCCGCGCCGTAGGAGTTGACCGCCATCAGGTCCAGGTCGGGGGTGTACTGCTGGTAGTAGGGCCAGGCGCCGACCCACGCGTCGGTGGAGGTCACCGGGTGGTTGGGGTCGGCGGCGTGGATCGCGTCGACGACCTTCTCCACGTATTGGGCATAGGCGATGCGCTCGTTCGTCAGCTGGGTACCCGAGTAGGTGCTGGAGAGCGAGTTCATCACCTCGTTCCCGACGTCCCACATCAGCACGCCGCCGTTGCTTTTGTACTGATTCACCAGCGACACGATGTTGTTCAGGTCACTGGTCTCATCTGTCGTGTCATTGATATAGTCCTCTGATTGACTTAACCAGAAGCCCATGATGACCTTGACCCCGTTGGCATCCGCGGCGTTGAGGAGATCGGCCGTGTCGGTACTGTCCGTGCCCCAGGTGCGTACCGTGTTCGCGCCGGTCGCGGCGATCTGCGGCAGGTAGTACGAGGCGTCGGTGTTGGCCGGACCGTACGTCACGCCCTTGATGTAGTACGGCGAGCCGTTCACGGACAGCCCCCAGTCGCCCTGGCTGCCGGTCACCTTCACCACGCTCGGCGTGTTGGGCGGGGTGGGGGGCGCGGTCGGCTGGCTCGGCGCGGCGCCCACGGCCGCGGTCTGCACCGAGAGCGCCCCGATGCTCAGGGTGCCACCGGAGGAGGTCTGCACGTTGGGCGAGGTGCAGCCGCAGTCCGCGTTGGGGAAGGATCCGCCGATCGCGAGGTCGAAGATGATGAAGAACCCGTGGTCCACGGCCGCCTGCCAGGCCGCGGTGCCCACCTGGGACTCGCTGACCGACCAGTACTCCTGCCCGTCGAGGTACCAGCGGATCTGCTCGTTGCTCACGCTGCGGTCGATGATCTCCGTGTACGTGTGGTAGCCGGTCTGGCAGCCCGCGCACGCCGTCATACCGCTGGTGCGGCCGGTGTACTCGTTGCACGGCCCGCCCGGCGCGACCCCGCAGTGCAGGGTGGAGGAGGTCTCACTGTGCCCGTTGACGTCCTCCAGGATGTCCGTCTCGCCGACCGCGGGCCAGGTGCCGCCGGTGCGGTCGCCGGCTCCGAGCGTCCAGAAGGCGGGCCAGTATCCGACGCCGTAGGTGGGGTTCGGCTGCTCGATCGACGCCGAGATCTCCATCATCCCGCCCGCCGGTGCGGCGAAGTCCGAGCGCTGGGACTCGATCCGGCCCGAGGTCCAGGCCCCGCCGGAGTCCAGCGCGGTGATGTCCAGGTGCCCGTTGCCGTCGAGGTGGACGTTCGAGGTCGAGTTCGACATCGTCTCGACCTCCCCGGTACCCCAGTTCGCCGGGCCGCCGGGGGCGCTGGTGCCGGTGTCCTCGATCCAGTCGGTGGACGAGGGCGAGGTGCCGGCGGCGCCGCTGAAGTTGGCGTTCCAGACGGTGTTCCAGTTCTCCGGCGGAATCGTCGTCGGCTGCGAGGACGCCGTGGCGCTGGCGCTGGCCGATGCGGACGCGGAGGCCGACGCGCTCGCCGTGGCGGTGGCGGTGGCGGTGGCCGTGGCGGTGGGGGACGGCGAGGAGCTCGCTGTCGTCCCCGAACCCGCGTACACGTCGAACTCCCACAGCGAGTATCCGTACCCGGTGGCCCGCGCCGTCCCGTACATGCGGATGTAGCGCCCGCTGCCGGTGACGCTCAGGTTCTGCACGCCCCCGGTCCCGGTCGTGGTGGAGTAGATCGTGGTCCAGGTCGCGTTGTCGGTCGAGGTCTGGATCTGGAAGGCCGTCGCGTACGCGGACTCCCAGTTGAGCGATACGCCGCAGACGGACTGGGTGGACCCGAGATCCACCTCGAGCCACTGCGGATCGCTGAAGGCGCTGGACCACCGTGTGCTGGTGTTCCCGTCGGTCGCGGCCGACGCGGGGAACTGCGCGCCGTTCTCCAGGGAGGAGGCGGTGGTGGGCTGGTTCAGCGCGATGTCGGTGGTGCCGCACGCGGCGGCGGTGGCGGCCGGGGCGGTCGCGGCGTGCGCGGCGTAGAGCGGCACCGCCGCGAGCACGAACGCGAGGGCGAGCGTCACGAGCAGGGCCACGGTGGCCCGTGCGCGCGGTGGCAGACTGCCGAATGGTCTCCGGCGCGGCGTCGGGCCGAAGAAGGGTGCGGTCATCGGTGGCTCCCGGGGAGCTGGTAGGGACAGGTCGGTCCGCGTCCACCCGACGGGCTCGGGCCCCGCGGCACCCGCCGCGCGTGCCGTGAGAGCGCTCTCTCGAGGTACGCGGTACGTCCCTGTCCACGGGTCGGTCAGGCCCCGCCTGCCGGTGGCGGTCTGGCCGCCGTGGTGGCGCGCACTGCGCCGGATCGCTGGGGATCGCGGCGTTTCACCGCTCTGCTTCTCGCGGCGAACCGTGATCGACGAACCGTGTGCGTGTGCCCGTGCGGAGGCGTGGCCTGGCTGTACGTGGACGTGCGGGGATGTGCGGGGTGCGTGCGGAGGATCCGTGCCGGTCGTGCGCGACGTGAACTGACGGGGGTTCATGACTGCGCGCCGACGCCCGCCACCCTCCGCCCGGTCCGACGTGCGCACCGGGCGGAGAGGAGCGAGATGCGTCGGATGGGGCCGCGCATGCCACTGCGGGAGAGCGCTCTCCCACTCGGATGTCTACGCTTCCCCGCCCACCGCTGTCAATATGCGAACCAGGTCCCGGAACCCGCACACACGCCGCGCGGCACGGGAGGCACCCCCATCCGCTGCCCAACGCCCACGGGTGAGGTGACGCCCCGTCCGTCGCCTGCCGTCCGCCGCCCGCCGCGCCCACCCACCGATCAGGCGCCGCCAGTCGCCCGATGCCGTTGAAACAGCGCCAGCGCGGCGATCGAGGGCGCATCCTTGAGCCGCCCCTCGGCGATCAGCTCCCAGACCTCCGCCTCGGAGAACCAGCGGCTGATCAGCCCGGCCTCGGTGTCCTCCAGATCCGGCTCGCCGGCCGTCAGATCGGTCGCCAGGATTACATGAAAACCTTGATTACAGTACCCATACGCCTCGAACAGGTGCCCCAGCGGCATCATCGTCTCGGCGCGCAGGCCCGTCTCCTCGGCCAGCTCTCCACGCGCGACATCCAGCGGATCGGCGTCGGGCTTGGTCTCCCAAGACCCCTGCGGAAACTCCCAGTACCGCCCGCCCACCGCGTACCGGTACTGCTCGACGAGGTGGAACCCGCCGTCGGCATAGGGAACGACGAGCGCGAAGTCGGGCTTGTCGACGAGCCCGAAGATCCCCTCCCTCCCGTCATGCCGCAGGGTCTTGTCTTCGCGTACCGTCATCCAGCGGTTCGTGTAGACGACGGTGGTGGCGGTGGCGACGAGCTCATGCTCGGGCAACGGCGCAGGTAGAGTCTCCTCTGGCATGGACAAGAACCATAGCGTGGGAAAACCTGGTGCGCGCTGGAAGATTCTGATCCGGAAGTCCGGACTCGATGGCCGAGGTCATGCAGCGCTCCCCGCCGGGCATCATGTCGGCCCCGTGCAAAGGCCTTACACTCCGAGGGAGGCTCCGATCGCCTGCTCCCGGCCAGTCGGGCAACTGATCGGCGCCGGTCTTGGCGGATCCGGTGCGCCGGATGGCACGAGGGGGATTTGTTCATGGGCGGCGGGGCTTTTCGGCGTGCGGGAGCGGCTGCGGTGGTGGTGACGGCGGTCGGTGCGGGGATGACGGGTTGCGCCCTGATCAAGCACTCGACGAGCGCGGATGCGAGGACCGCGGCGAGCACGGCGGCGAACATGACAGCGGGGACGGCCATGACGACGGGGACGGCAACCGGGACGTCCATGACAACGGCGGCGCCGACCACTGCGGTGGCGACGGGTCCGGTCACGGTGCCGACCGTGGTCATCAGCCCCACTCCGTCCCCGACGGGCAGCATCTGCCCGGACGCGCCGGGCACCGAGCGGATCGTGAAGCAGAGCACCACGACAGTCGACGGGAGCTTCGCGCTGGTCGGATTCAAGGAGATCACGATCTGCGGTCCCGGTGTGCTGGACGACATCCAGTATCAGAACACAGGCAGCCTGACCACCTTCGTGATCCCGGCGGACGCCAAGGTCACGCTCCTGGGCACTTCGGCGTCGACGGAGTACGAGGTGGGTGTGACGCAGTTGGAGGATCTGCTCGCCGAGCACGCGGCACCCGGCTCGCCCTATGTCCTGTGGAGCAACTACTTCGAGCTGACCTTGGATTCGAGTGGGCGCATCACCGGGGTCATCTCGCTCTATCACCCGTGATCTGGGCTCAATGACATGATCTCAGCGAGGGTCGGCTGATCATCCGGTGCTCGAAAAAGAACGGCGCAACTCCCCACCCTCTGAGAGCCCTGCTTTTCCTGGCCACCGTCCGATGTGCCGCAGTTCGGGACGGCCGTCGTGGGGACTTACGGCGCCGCTGGCATTTTCCTTCGCTACTAGTAATGCGCGAATCTGATCGCGGATGTATCCATAGGGGTCTGAGGTGAGTCGTGAGGGCGCTCGGCGTCGCCTGCGGCGTGTTGGCGATCTGTGCAGCGGCCTACGAGTACACGACGCTCTACTATGCGTCGAAGTGTGGCTATGGGGCGACCCTGCCGCGGCATCTGGCCACTGCGCCCGTGTGGGCACAGTGGTTGAGCCGACGCGAAGCCCACTTCCGGGCGTGCACGCTTCTGTGTATAGGTGGGATGGCGAGCGTCGCGCTCTGCGGGATGTTCGTGTGCCTCCTGGCGAAGAAAACGGCCTCCGTGCTCAGGAAGCCCGATTCCGCGCTCGTAGCCATGATCACGAATGCCGATCATCGCTGAGCTGAGCTCACCTGAGCGGGCTCGGCGAACTCAGTGTCGGACCAGTCCGCCAACCGGGACCGGGGCGACGTGGCCGGTCGCCGGGGTGCTCTGGGCCAGGGCGAGTCCGATATCGACGAGGGATGAACGGGGCAGGGACGCGACTGCGGGGATCGCGGTCCAGACCGACTCGATCGTCACGCCGTTGGGTTCGGGCCGCAGCTGTCCGCCGGTTATCCGGACCTGGTAGAAGATGCCGACGTTCTGGTGTGGGATCGGGCCGGGCACGCGGAGTTCTGGCACCGGGACGACCCTCGAGTCCACTCCCAGCAGGCGCTCGACCACCGCTTCGTAGCCGGTTTCCTCGGCCACCTCTCGGATCACCGCGTCGAACGGGTCCTCCGTGTGCTCAACCCCCCCGCCGGGGAGAGTCCAGCCGGCCTCGCCCGTCCGCGACACGCAGTGCGCGAGCAACACCCGCTCGCCCTCGATGCACACGGCGTATGCCGCCAACCGGAAGCTCATCCTCGTACCGTAGAGCAGTACCCGATAGCAGTACCCGTCATCCGTGCGCGGCGCGGCTCCTGCCGGGAGAGGAGCACCGGCAGGAGCCGCGCCGCGCCGTGTCGTGCCATGTTGTGCCGAGGCCGTTCGGTGCCTACCTCAGCAGGCGTTGTCCCAGGTCTCCGTGAAGTTCTCGTTGCTGCTCAGGGCCGAGGTCGTGTCACACAGCGTGCTGCCGTTCTCGATCTCCATCTGGTAGATCGTGTACGGCGACGAGCTGAACGAGCCGACCGCCTCGCCGTTCACGGTGAAGCTGGTGAAGGGGTCGGTGCCCGACCACTTGGTCAGGTTGTCGGCGGCCATCTCCATGACGGCTTCGGCGGAGGAGTCGTCCGCGGAGAGGGACTTGGTGACGGTGTAGGTCCAGCTCTGCGTGTTGTCGGTGAGGGTGAGCGTGTAGCTCTTGCCTGAGCCGTGCGTGACGGTGCCGGTGAAGCTGTCGCCCGCCTTGACCGTCTTGTTGATGGTCACGTAGTTGGCCGGGTACATCTCGTACCAGGCGTAGTAGTCCACGCTCGAGCCGCTGCAGTCGGCGGAGGTGCCGGTCTGCTCCACGGTGCTGCTGCTGAAGCCGTCGAGGCCGACCCAGGGGGACATGTCGGTGTCGCCGTCGCCGCTGGTACACGACGCGGCGTTCTGCACCCAGGTGGCCTTGGCGCTGGTGAAGGTGGAGCCGGTGACGGCGTAGCCGGACCAGTTCGACGAGTAGTTCAGGGTCACCCGCCCGTGGGTGTTCGCGGTGGTGGCGGCGTTCTGCCGGAGGCCGGAGGCCGCGGGCTGGTACAGGCCGCCCGGGACCAGGCGCGCGTGCGCGGTGCCGGCAGCGGAGGCGGCGGACGCGGAGGCCGAGCCGGCCAGGACGGGTGCGCCGGCGGCGAGGGCGAGAACGCCGAGGGCGGCGAGGGAACGGTTGATCACGGGTATACCCCTTCGTGGGTGGAAGGTGACAGCACGCGGGCGGGCGCGGTCGGGTCGGGCCGCGCCGCCGGAGTGCTGGAGTCGTGGGTAGGGAGGACTCTAGCGCCCGGCGAAAGATCAGAGAACTGCTATGAGAATGTGGGGAGATTCACGGTTTCGGGTGCCGTGGCGCCGGATAGGAGAGATGATTTCCGGACCCGGGCGGCAGCTGTCCTTGGCCGCCCTCGACCTCGGGTGCGAAAAGACATTGGACCGTAATGGCCGCGGACGCGAGTAAACGTCGCCGGATCATCGACGTCGAGGGCACGACGACGTCGACGATCCGGCGACGGGCTCGGTGCGGGGCCGATCCGGGGGCTGAAGAAAAGCCCTGGCTAACGGCCTATTGAATGCTCTGCTTGGTCAGCAGCCACTGCTGGCAGTCATATCCGGTGTTGCTCCACTGGTCGGCTACGGCGCCGTCGGCCGTGGAGTTCTGGTAGATCTCGAGGAGTAGGCCGCTGTTCACATTGGTGACGTAGCCGTATCCCGAGTCGGTCGCGCTGAACGTCCAGTCCTGCGACGTCGCGCCGGACGAAGGCTCCTGCACCACCTCCGCGCCATCGGCCGTCGAGCTGCTCGCCACGTCGAGCAGCTTTCCGCTGTTGAGGTTCGTCAGCGTGTACGACGTGCCGGACGAGGTGGGCGTGATCCGCCAGACCTGGGTCGGATTGTTGGTGTCGCCCCACTGGCCGGCCTGGGTGCCGGAGGTGGTGCTGGCGGACGGGATCTCCAGGTAGAGACCGCTGGTGCGGTTCACCAGCTTGAACTCGCCGTACGACGCGGCCCCGGTCTGGTAGACGTCGATGGAGTCGAGTTCGGCATAACTCGATGCATGGGTGAAGGTGATCGTGTTGTTTCCGGCGTTGAGTGTCGCGCTGAATTGCGCCCACCCGTACCGGTTCCAGTCGACCGTGGCCGGATAGCTCACCGTGATCGCGGTGCCGCCGTTGACGCTGACGGACTGGGTACTGGTGGATCCCTCACCGTTGTCGTAGCGGACGTTCACCGTGTAGGTACCCGCCGTCGGCACGTTGACGTGGGTGAACGAGACCGAACTGTCGGAGTTGTTGATGTCGCCGACTTTTTCTCCGCCGTCGGCGTCGACTTGGTCGACGATCGTGGCGTCGGTCAGGGTGGCCCGCTCGGCCTCGTAGTGGTGCGCGTTGAGAGGAATGCTGCCGACGTGGACGTCGTTCTGGCCGCTGGTGGTGTTCTCCACGTTCGTGGCCTGATACAGCGTGAGGCCGTCGGTGCTGGTGTCGAAGGACTGCGCGAATCCGGCGTAGTAGCCGCCCTGGGTGTCGGAGGCGTCGTACGTCACGGCGTACGGCAGCTGCTCCCACGGGCCCTGGCCGTAGTTGTAGTTGACGTAGAAGTTCTGGCCGCCGCTGATGTTGCCGCTACTGTCCACGGCCCATTTGGACGAGACGATCACCATGCCGTCCGGACCGCCGGCCGAGACCCATTTCACGTAGGGGGAGGAGCCTAGGCCGCGTCCGTTGGCGAGCTTGATCTGGGTGCCGAGGCTGTTCGCGGTCCAGGTGATGCCGTCGCTGGAGGTCTTGTAGTACACCTCGGCGGTGTTCAGGGTCTGGCTCGGCTCGTTGACCACCTCGTAGGTGGCCAGGTACTGGCCGTTGCCCATCTTGGTGACGGTGATCATGCCGGGCCGGTCGCTGTCGTCGGGGATGGCCGCGACGTTGCCCTCGGTGCCCCAGCTCGTTCCGCCGTTGGTGGAGACGCGGTAGGAGACGGCCTGCAGGATGCTGGCCGAGGTGTCCACGCCGCTGCTGTTGTAGACCTTCTGCCGCTCGTCGGAGAAGTAGCAGACCAGGTCGCCGTTGGCGTCGAGGTTCAGCGACGGTTCCCAGATCGAGGTGGTGGTCGAGGTCGGGCTCGGATCGTAGGTGGCGGGGCCGCCGGTGTCGACGGTGCTCAGCAGACTCCAGCTGGCGCCCTGGTTCGTACTCTTGTAGATCACGATGCGGGTGCTCGACTCGTCGCTCGGCATGATGTTCCCGGCCAGCAGCAGCGTGCCGGCGGCGAGTCCGTCCGAGGCCTGCGGCAGTTCGTAGAGGAACGGCTGCGAGGTGCGGGTCAGCGTGGAGAAGTCGTTGGAGGGGACCACGTTCGTCAGCAGGGACCAGGTCGAGCCGTTGTCGGTGCTGCGGTAGATCGGGTAGACCTGCACGCCGTTGACGTACGTGAGCTGATCGTAGGTGACGATGATGTCACCGTTGTAGGAGCCGTTGTGCTTGAGCACGACGATCTTGGAGTAGGTGGCGCCGCCCTTGTCGGGGAACGTGCCCTGCGCGGGGGAGGTGTAGACGACGGAGCCGTTCCCGGTGGTGACGGCGGCCGCGGGTCCGGCGGTCAGCACGCCGAGGCCGAGTACGCCGGTCAGGAAGGTCAGGAAGGCGATGAGGGTGGAACGGCGGTGCATGCGGCGTCGTCGACGCACGGGATCACCTTGCTTCCGAAGAGGGAGAACAGTGCGGATCTGGAATGAGGGCAGGAAGAATCACCGGTTGAACTACGGGCGGACCCGCGCTCGGCGCTGCCGAGGTTCCTACGTTGTACCTGTGGAGTGACGGGCGGGTCAAGCCCTCCGCACGAAGGCGCCCGCGATCCCACGACCGGATACCGGCACGATCAGGACCCGGCCCGCCGCCCGCGCTCGGATCAGCTCGGCTCGGCTCAGCCCTTGCGCTGCGAGCTCTCCGCGACGATCAGCTCGTACCGGCAGCGCAGCTCCCGGTCGGGGATGGCGGTGTTCGAGCGCATGCGTTCGACCAGCGCGGTGACCGCGACGTTGGCCAGGTCGGCGAAGTCGACGGCGATGGTGGTGAGGGTGGGGACGGAGAATCTGCCCTCGTCGATGCCGTCGAATCCGGCCAGGCCGAAGTCGTCGGGGGCGCGCAGTCCGCATTCGTGGGCGGCGCGCAGGGCGCCGAGGGCGAGCACGTCGGCGAAACAGTAGATCGCGTCGGGGCGTTCGGGCAGGGCGAACAGGGCGTGCGCGGCGGTGGCGCCCATCGCCTTGCCGTACGGGGCGCCGGGGACGGTGGGGGCGAGTCGGCGCTGGTAGCGCAGGCCGGCCTGGCGCAGCGCGGCCCGGTAGCCGCCGAGGCGCTTGACCGCGGTGGCGTGGGCGGGATCCTCCTGCCGGCCGATCACGCCGATCCGGGAGTAGCCCTGCTCCAGCAGGTGTTCGGTGATCCGGTAGGAGGCCTCGACGTTGTCGAACAGCACATGGTCGTCGCCCGGGTAGTCGCGTTCGCCGAGCAGGATGACCGGCAGGCCGCGGGTGCGGGAGGCGAGTTTGGCCGAGCCGATGCCGAGCGGGGAGAGGATGACGCCCTCGATCATCGGGTCGTAGAGGCCCTCGGCGGCGCTCAGTTCCAGGTCCGGGTCGCCCCCGGTCTCCTCGATCAGCAGGGTGAATCCGGCCTCCCGGGCCGCGGTGATCATGGCCGCGGACAGTTCGGCGAAGTACGGGTTGCGCAGGTCGGGGACGGCCAGCGCGATCACGTCGGAGTGGCCGGTGCGCAGTCGGCGGGCGGCCAGGTTGGGGCGGTAGTTGAGCTCCTCGATCGCCGCGTAGATGCGGGCCGCGGTCGCCGCCGACGCCTTCGAACTGACGCCGCGCAACACGTTCGAGACCGTCTTGATCGACACTCCGGCGCGGTTGGCCACATCGTGCAGCGTGGGCTCGCCCATGATCCTCCTCGTGATTTCCCCGTCGTTCGCAGTGACGGTACCGCTTCCGGCCGTGTCCGTGTCGCGACCGTATCGCGTCCCCGCCGTGTCCGGGCTGCACCCGCGCCGCTCGGCGCCGCGTCCTGTCGCAAGGCTGGATGCTACCCGCCGACGCGGGCCGCGTCGCTGCGTACCGGGGTTTTCCGCGGCGTGTTTCGCAGGGCCTTGTCGTTCGGGTGGCGCGGCCGGGCGGGCGCCGGGCGGGACCACGGGACTTGACGAAGCGCTCTTGACGCGCCAGGGTACGGCAGGTACAACGTAGGAACCAATGCGAAGGGGCGGCCCGTCCCGGGCCCCACGTCTCGATGCGAGGAACCACATGACTGAGCACGACGCCGCGATCGTGGCGCTCGACCACGAGCATCACCGCGGCGTGGTGGACCACCGGCTGTTCGGCTCGTTCGTCGAGCACATGGGCCGTTGCGTGTACACCGGAATCTACGAACCGAGCCATCCGACCGCCGACGCCGAGGGATTCCGCGGCGACGTCTCCGCCCTGGTGCGGGAACTCGGCGTGACGCTGGTGCGCTACCCCGGCGGCAACTTCGTCTCCGGCTACGACTGGCGCGACGGCATCGGTCCGCGCGAGCAGCGGCCGCGCCGACTCGACCTGGCCTGGCGCTCGATCGAGACCAACCAGGTCGGCACGGACGAATTCATGTCCTGGGCCAGGGCGCGCGGGGTGGAGCCGATGCTGGCGGTCAACCTCGGCACCGCCGGGGTGCTCGACGCCGCGGCGCTGGTCGAGTACTGCAACGTGCCCGAGGGCACCGAGTGGTCCGAGCGGCGCCGGCGCAACGGCACGCCCAAGCCGCACGACGTCAAGCTGTGGTGCCTGGGCAACGAGATGGACGGACCCTGGCAGACCGGACACAGCACGGCCGAACAGTACGGCGCGCTCGCGGCCGAGGCGGCCAAGGCGATGCGGCTGGTGGATCCGGAGATCGAGCTCGTCGCCTGCGGCAGCTCTTCACACGAGATGCCCACATTCGGATATTGGGAGTCGAGTGTCCTAGAGTTGGCCGGCGACTACGTCGACTACATCTCGATGCACGCGTACTACGAGGAGCACGACGGAGATCGGGACAGCTTCCTGGCCTCCGGCGCCTCGATGGACGCCTTCATCGAGGGCGTGATCGCCACCATCGACGCGGTCGGGGTGCGGCGGCGCCGGACCAAGCAGATCAACATCTCCTTCGACGAGTGGAACGTGTGGTACCAGAGCCGGTATCCGGGGAGTGAGGCGATGGACATCGACATCGCCGGACCGCGGATCGAGGACCAGTACTCGACGCTGGACGCGGTCGTGGTCGGAGACCTGCTGAGCAGCCTGATCAACCACGCCGACCGGGTCAAGATCGGCGCGCTGGCCCAGCTGGTGAACGTGATCGCGCCGATCATGACCGAGCCGGGCGGGGCGCTCTGGCGCCAGCCCACCTTCCACACCTTCGCCGCGGTGGCCGCCGCGGCCCGCGGCAACAGCCTGGTCACCCGGGTCCAGGCGCCCGGGTTCGGCACCCGCCGGTACGGCGAGGTCCCCGCGGTGGCGGCCTCGGCCACGCACGACCCCACGACCGGCGACGTCGCGGTGTTCCTGACCAACCGGGCGGATCACGCCGTCACCGTCGAGGTCCGCCACCCCGGCTTCGACGGCTGGAGCACCGTCTCCGCCCTGCACCTCGCCGCGGACGAGCGCGGTCCACGAGACCGCGACACCGCGGCGGACGTCCGGCTCACCCCGCTGGCCACCTCGGCCTCGGGCGACGGACGCGGCACCACGCTCACCCTGCCCCCGCGCAGCTGGACCGCCGTCCGCGCGGAGTCCACGAGTTCTGACTGAAGCTCGACGGTACGTCAAAGGCACGTCTATGCAACGTCAACGGAGAAGGTCAAAGGAGACCCTGATGCCTGTGAACGACATATCCGCCCGCGCGTTCTCGCGGCGCAACCTGATCAAGATGCTCGGCGTCGGCGCGGTGGCGGGTGCGGGTCTGACCGCGTGCGCCCCGGGCGGTTCGAGCACCACCAAGTCCCTCGCCTCCACCAGCCCCAGCGCGGCCAAGGGCGAGGCCACACTCTGGTTCGACGACGACGACGTGCTCAAGGTCTTCAAGACCATCGTGCCGTCGTTCAACCAGAAGTACCCGCAGGTGAAGATGAACCTGGTCGGCGTGGACGTGAGCACGAAGCTGGCGCCGACCCTGATCAGCGGCACCGGCGTGCCGGACGGTTCGTACACCAGCGACGGCGGGGCGCTCGCGCAGGCCGACCAGCTCTACGACCTGACCTCGCTGATGAAGCCGTACGTCGACGACACGGTGCAGTACAAGCTGGACGTCAACACCGTGAACGGCAAGCTGGTCGGCATCCCGTGGGACACCGACCCGGGCCTGTGCTTCTACCGCGAGGACATCCTGTCCGCGTCCGGGGTGGACCCGACCCAGCTC
>FSXZ01000303.1_pt1 | contig 20267 bp, 17 predicted proteins | sample 1638121 | NCBI WGS metagenome assembly FSXZ01 (sample SAMEA3914788, study PRJEB12502) | metagenome | biome: forest; material: soil | place: Canada | collected 2011-07-03 | depth 0.1 m
GACCCTGCTCGCCCACACCGACGCGCTCATCCTGGACCTGCGGGCCAACCGCGGCGGCTCCACCTACGGCATGGCCTACTGGTGCAGCTACCTGTTCCCCGGCGGCGAATCCACCCACCTGACCGACGTCTACCGGCGCACCACCGACAGCACGCAGCAGTTCTGGACCGTGCCCTACCTGCCCGCCCCCCGCTACCTCGACCGCCCGGTCTACCTGCTCACCGGCCCGGTCACCTTCTCCGGTGCGGAAGACCTGGCCTACAACCTGAAGGTGCGCGGCCGGGCCGTGCTGGTCGGCGAGTGCACCCGCGGCGGCGCCCACCCGACCGGCTACTACCCGCTGACCGAGCACGTCAGCGTCACCGTGCCCTACGCCCGCTCGATCAACCCGGTCACCGGCGGCGACTGGGAGGGCGTCGGCATCAGCCCGGACCTCGCCGTGCCGGCCGAGGACGCGCTCGAGGTGGCGTATCAGCACGCGTTGAAGAAGCTGCCGCCCCGGCCCGCGCCGAACGGGAAGTGACCCGGGACCTCGCGCGCCGCGAGGGGCGGGGCGGACGGCGCGGGCAGGCCGTCCGGCCCGCGCCGTGCGCGGCTCAGACCGTCGGCGCCAGCCGGTCCGCGATCAGCCTGCTGAATCGGGCCGGATCCTCCAGCTCGCCGCCCTCCGCCAGCAGCGCGAGCCCGTAGAGCAGTTCGGCGCTCTGCCCCAGATCCGGGGCCGCCGCGTCGGCCGCGTACGCCGCCCGCAGCCCGGTGACCAGCGGGTGCGCCGGGTTGACCTCCAGGATCCGCAGGGTGCGGGGCACCGGCTGGCCCATCGCCCGGTAGAGCTTCTCCAGCGCCGGGGTCAGGTCGTTCGTGTCGCCCACCAGACAGGCGGGGGAGTCGGTCAGCCGGGTGGAGAGCCGGGCCGACTTCACCTTCTCGGCCAGCGTCTCGGCCAGGAAGCCGAGCAGCGGTGCGAATTCCTCGCGCACCTGTTCCCGTTCCGTCTCCCCGTCCTCGTCCTTCGCCGCCTCGTCCAGGTCCACCTGGCCCTTCGCGATCGAACGCAGGGTCTTGCCGTCGAAGTCCGGCGCCTGGTCGACCCAGACCTCGTCGATCGGATCGGTGAGGATCAGCACCTCGTAGCCCTTGGCCCGGAACGCCTCCATGTGCGGGGAGTTCTCCACCGCCGCGCGCCCGGCCCCGGTCAGGTAGTAGATCTCCTGCTGCTCGGGCTTCATCCGCTCCACGTAGCCGCGCAGCGTGGTCGGCTCCGCCGCGTCGTGGGTGGTTTCCAGCAGCAGCAGTTCGAGCAGCGCCGCCTGGTTGTCGGCGTCCTCGAGCAGGCCCTCCTTCAGCGCCCGGCCGAACGCGTTCCAGAACTCCCGGTAGCGCTCCGCGTCCTTGGCCAGCAGCCCCTTGACGGTGGAGAGCACCCGGCTGACCAGCCGCCGGCGCACGCCGCGGATCTGCCGGTCGTGCTGGAGCAGTTCGCGCGAGACGTTCAGCGACAGGTCGTGCGCGTCCACCACGCCCTTGACGAAGCGCAGGTACTGCGGCATCAGCGCGTCGCACTCGTCCATGATGAACACGCGGTTCACATACAGCTGCACGCCGCGCTTGGCCTCGCGGGTGTAGAGGTCGAACGGCGCGTGCGCGGGCAGGAACAGCAGCGCGTCGTACTCGAAGGTGCCCTCGGCCTTGAAGTGGATGGTCTCCAGCGGGTCGGTCCAGTCGTGCGCGAGCTGCTGGTAGAACTCGTGGTACTCGGCCTCGGTGATCTCGTTGCGCGGCCGCGCCCACAGCGCCCGCATCGAGTTGACCGGCTCCGGCTTCCCACCCCACCGGATCGGCCAGCGGATGAAGTCCGAGTACCGCTTGACGATCTCGCGGACCTTGGCCTCGGCCGTGTAGTCGTACAGGTGATCGTCGGTGTCCACCGGCTTGAGCGCCAGGGTGACGCTGGTGCCCTGCGGCGCGTCGTCCACCTGCTCGATCTCGTACGTGCTCTCCCCGGCCGACTCCCAGCGCGTGCCGTGCTCCTCGCCCGCGCGCCGGGTCACCAGCGTGACCTTGTCCGCCACCATGAACGCCGAGTAGAAGCCCACACCGAACTGCCCGATCAGCGTGTGCGAGGACTCCGCGTCCTTCGCCTGCTTCAGCTTCTCCAGCAGGCTCGCCGTGCCCGACTTCGCGATCGTCCCGATCAGGTCGACCACCTCGTCACGGGCCATGCCGATCCCGTTGTCGCGCACCGTCAGCGTCCGCGCCGCCGCGTCCGCCTCGATCTCGATGTGCAGATCATCCGTGTCCGCCGCCAGATCCGGGTCCTTGAGCGACTCCAGCCGCAGTTTGTCCAGGGCGTCGGAGGCGTTGGAGATCAGCTCGCGCAAGAAGATGTCCTTGTTCGAGTACAGCGAATGCACCACCAGGTGCAGCAGCTGACGGGTCTCCGCCTGGAACTCCAAGGTCTCGCTTCCGCCGGACACGCGGACTCTCCTTCACTCAGGGCACGACACGCTTACGCCAAGGTTCTAGCAGACTACGGCGAGCCACGCCTAACCCCGGGCGGCGCCGACGTACCGGGCGAGATGCTGCCCGGTCAGGGTCGAACGGTCGGCCACGAGTTCGGCGGGCGTGCCCTCGAACACGACCCGGCCGCCGTCGTGCCCCGCTCCCGGCCCGAGATCGATGATCCAGTCGGCGTGCGCCATCACGGCCTGGTGGTGCTCGATCGCGATCACCGACTTCCCGCCGTCCACCAGCCGGTCGAGCAGCGCCAGCAACTGCTCGACGTCGGCCAGGTGCAGGCCGGTGGTCGGCTCGTCGAGCACGTACACGCCGCCCTTCTCCCCGAGGTGGGTGGCCAGCTTCAGCCGCTGCCGCTCGCCGCCGGAGAGCGTGGTCAGCGGCTGGCCCAGGCTGAGGTAGCCGAGCCCCACGTCCGCCAGCCGCTCCAGGATCGCCTGCGCCGCCGGGGTGCGGGCCTCACCCGCGCCGAAGAACTCCGCCGCCTCGGACACCGGCATCGCCAGCACCTCGCTGATATCGCGCCCGGCCAGCTTGTACTCCAGCACCGAGCCGTCGAACCGCTTGCCCTCGCACTCCTCGCACGGGCTCGCGACGCCCGCCATCATCGCCAGATCGGTGCAGAGGACCCCGGCGCCGTTGCAGACCGGGCAGGCGCCTTCCGAGTTGGGGCTGAACAGGGCCGGCTTGACCCCGTTGGCCTTGGCGAAGGCCTTGCGGATCGGCTCGAGCGCGCCGGAGTAGGTGCCCGGGTTGCTCCGCCGCGACCCGCGGATCGGCGCCTGGTCCACCACCACGACCCCGTCCCGACCCGCCACCGAACCCTGGATCAGCGAGCTCTTGCCGGAGCCGGCCACCCCGGTCAGCACCGTGAGCAGGCCGAGCGGGATGTCCACGTCCACCTCGCGCAGGTTGTGCGTGTCCGCGCCGCGCACTTCCAGTGCCCCGGAGGCCTTGCGCACCTCGGGCTTGAGCGAGGCCCGGTCCTCGAAGTGCCGGCCGGTGACCGTCTTGCTCGCTCGCAGCCCCGCGACGTCGCCCTCGAACATCACCTCGCCGCCCGCCGGGCCCGCGCCCGGCCCGAGGTCCACGACGTGGTCCGCGATCGCGATCGTCTCCGGCTTGTGCTCCACCACCAGGAGGGTGTTGCCCTTGTCGCGCAGCCGCAGCAGCAGCTCGTTCATCCGCTGGATGTCGTGCGGGTGCAGTCCGATCGTCGGTTCGTCGAACACGTACGTGACGTCGGTCAGCGAGGAGCCGAGCTGCCGGATCATCTTCACCCGCTGCGCCTCGCCGCCCGAGAGTGTCCCGGCCGGCCGGTCCAGCGAGAGGTAGCCGAGCCCGATCTCGGCGAAGGACGCGAGCGTCGCCCCGAGCGCGTCGAGCAGCGGCGCGACCGAGGGCTCCTTGAGCTTGCCGACCCACTCGGCCAGATCGCTCACCTGCATCGCGCATGCGTCGGCGATGCTGATCCCCTTGATCCTGGACGAGCGCGCCGCCGGGCTCAGCCGGGTGCCTTCGCAGTCCGGGCAGGTGGCGAAGGTGACGGCGCGGTCCACGAAGGCGCGTACGTGCGGCTGCATGCCCTCCTTGTCCTTGGACAGCATCGATTTCTGGATGCGCGGGATCAGCCCCTCATAGGTCATGTTGATCCCGGCGATCTTCATCCGGGTCGGCTCCCGGTGCAGGAAGTCGTGCAGCTCCTTCTTGGTGAACTTGCGGATCGGCTTGTCCGGGTCGTAGAAGCCCGATTCGGCGTAGAGCCGCGCATTCCACCCGCCCCCGGTGTACCCCGGCACCGTGATCGCGCCCTCGTTGAGCGACTTGGCCTCGTCGAACAGCTGGCCGAGATCCAGATCCGAGACCGTCCCGCGCCCCTCGCACCGCGGACACATCCCGCCGGTCCGGTTGAACGTGACCTTCGCGGCCTTCGGCCGGCCCCGCTCCACCGTGATCGCCCCGCTCGCCCGCACCGAGGGCACGTTGAACGCATACGCCTGCGGCGAGCCGACGTGCGGCTTGCCCAGCCGCGAGAACAGGATCCGCAGCATCGCGTTGGCATCGGTCGCCGTGCCCACGGTCGAGCGCGGATCCGCCCCCATCCGCTGCTGGTCCACGATGATCGCCGTGGTCAGCCCCTCCAGCACGTCCACCTCGGGCCGCGCCAGCGAGGGCATGAACCCCTGCACGAACGCGCTGTACGTCTCGTTGATCAACCGCTGCGACTCCGCCGCGATCGTCCCGAACACCAGCGAGCTCTTCCCCGACCCCGACACCCCGGTGAACACCGTCAGCCGACGCTTGGGCAGCACCACACTCAAGTCCTTGAGATTATTCTCGCGCGCCCCCACCACCCGGATCACGTCGTGCCCGTCCGCCCCCTGCGGCTGCCTGCTCTTCGTCATCGCGTCTCCTCGGTCGGCCGGCGGCGTTCCCAGCTTAGGCGGTGGCGGTGGCCGGCCGCCGGTGCGGCGCACGGACGTCAGCGCGGAGTCCGGCTGATCCAATACGTCTGCTTATGCATGACCCCTGACTCGAGCTCGGCCAGCCGGCGCCGGGCGGCGGGTTCGTCGGGGTGGGCGGAGACGAGGTAGCGGTTGCCGTTGTCGTCCTGGCGCCAGACCTCCCAGCGCGGGTCCGTGTTCTCCGTGGTGCCCGCGTCTCCCATGGCGCCCAGCCTACGTCACGCCCCGGCGGCCGAGCCGGGCCCGTGGCGCCCGAGCCGCCGCGTCCGCGTCCGCCCGCCCGTGTTGACCGCGTGTTTCCGACTCTTGACAGAGCGCTGAAGCCGGAGCATCTTTCCCCAGAACCCTCCGCACCGGCCGCACCCGCCGTGCCACCGCGAGACCCCACCGCGCCACCCCCTGCCCGCGGGCCCGCGTGCTGCAAAATGTTAACGCTCACATTCGGGCGTTCCGAGAACGCCTGGACGGCATCGTCAGGAGAGCAGATGAACCAAGGCATGAGCTCCACGCCGCGCCGCCGCGTCCGACGGCGCGCTTCCCACCTGCGCTGGCATGTTAGCGCTATCAGCAAGATGACGCTCGCGGTCGCCATGGCCGTCGGCGGCTACGCCGGCGTGATCGCCATGGCGGGGCCCGCCCAGGCGGCGAGCCAGGGTCCGTGCGACATCTACGCCTCGGCCGGCGACCCGTGCGTGGCCGCGCACTCGACCACGCGCGCGCTGTACGCGGCGTACGACGGCAACCTCTACCAGGTCAAGCGGTCCTCGGACAGTACGACCCTGAACATCGGGGTGCTCTCCGCCGGCGGCTACGCCGACGCCGCCGCGCAGGACTCGTTCTGTTCCGGCACCACCTGCGTGATCACCGAGATCTACGACCAGTCCGGCCACGGCAACAACCTGACCGACGCCCCGGCCGGCGGCGCCGCCTCGGGCCCGGACGCGCTGGCCAGTGCCACCGCCGCCCCCACCACGCTGGACGGACACGAGGCCTACGGCGTCTACATCGCGGCCGGTGACGGCTACCGCGACGACGCCACCAGCGGGATCGCCACCGGCGACGCCGCCGAGAGCGAGTACGCGGTGCTCGACGGCACCCACTACGACAACGGGTGCTGCTTCGACTACGGCAACGCCGAGACGAACAACGACGACGACGGCGACGGCGCCATGGAAGCCGTCTACTTCGGCACCGAGAAGGCCTGGGGCTACGGCTCCGGGAACGGGCCGTGGATCATGGCGGACATGGAGAACGGCCTGTTCTCCGGCGAGGGCGCCGGCCTCAACTCGGCCGACCCGACGACCTCGTACCGCTACACCACCGCCATGGTCGAGGGCACCTCGAACGACTGGGCCATCTACGGCGGCAACGCCCAGTCCGGCAGCCTGGCCACCGACTACAGCGGGGTGCGCCCCTCGGGCTACAACCCGATGCACAAGCAGGGCGCGATCATCCTCGGCATCGGCGGCGACAACAGCAAGGGCTCCAGCGGCACCTTCTACGAGGGTGTGATGACCACCGGCTACGCGTCGGCGGCCACCGAGGCCCTGGTCCAGGCGAACATCGTCGCGGCCGGGTACGGCTCCGGCGGCACCAGCGCCTCGAGCGGGGCGCTGAACGCGGTGGGCTCGGGCAAGTGCCTGGACGACCCGAGTTCGAGCACGACCGCGGGCACCCAGACCGACATCTCCACCTGCACCGGCGCCGCCAACCAGGACTGGACCCACAACTCCTCGAACGAGTTGACCCTCACCGTCTCCGGCTCGACGTTCTGCCTGGACGCGAGCGGGCAGGGCACCACGGCCGGGACGAAGGTCATCATCTACGGCTGCAACGGCCAAACCAACCAGCAGTGGGACCTCAACGCGAACGGCACCGTCACCGGAGTCCAATCAGGGCTCTGTCTCGATGTGACCGGTGCCTCCACCGCGAACGGGGCCCTGGTCGAGCTGTGGACCTGCAACGGCGGATCCAACCAGCAGTGGACCCTCGGCTGAGTCGACGGCCCCACCATGCTCCGTCTCGGCTCCCGCGGGCAGGCGCGGGAGCCGAGACGGCGGCGGAGCGGGTGAGCTCACCGGCCGCCGTCCGCGATCAGGGCTCGATAGTGCTGGTAGCGCCGTGGCAGTCCGACCAGCACCACGCCGACCAGTCGGCCCGCGCGGTGGTAGCCCACGGCCGAGTCCGCATCGAGGTCCCCTTCGAGCAGCCGGACGTCGTCCGTCCCGAGGCCCACGGCGCCGAAAGACTGCAACCGCAGCTCGTACTGGTCGCTCCAGAACGAGGGCATCGGGGCGAAGGGCGCCGGGTCCGGCTCCGCGCCGACCAGGTGCCGGCCGAGCGAGGCACCCGCGCGCTTCGCCGTGTCGGTGGCCATGGTCCAGTGCTCGACCCGGCGCGGCACGTCGTCGAACAGCGGGTTCGGGAAGCGGGCCACGTCTCCGCAGGCGACCACGTCCGGTCGGCCCTCGACTCTCAGGAGATTGTCACACCGGACCCCGTCGGCCAGGTCCAGGCCGTTGCCCTCCAGCCACTCCGCGTTCGGCACACAGCCGACGGCCTCGAGGACGACGTCCGCGGCGAGCTCGGTCCCGTCGGACAGGCGCACGCCGGTCACGCGCGTGGTGCCGAGGAACTCCACCGGCACCGTGCCGAGATGGAAGCGCACGCCCCGCGCCTCGTGCCGCCGTTGCAGGGCTCTGCCGAGCCGCTCCCCGAGCAGCCGTTCCACCGGTACCCGTTCCGGCGCGACCACGTCCACCTCGAGACCGGCCGCGCGCGCGGCGGCGGCCACTTCGCAGCCGATGAATCCGGCGCCGACGATGACCAGCCGCGCGCCCGGGATCAGTTCCCGGCGCAGCGCCGCGACGTCGTCGAGCGTACGGATGACGTGGCGGCCCGCGGCCGGGCCGGGCAGCGAGAGCCGACGCGGCGTCAGCCCGGTCGCCACGACGAGCCCGGACCACTCCAGCGTCCGGCCGTCCGCCAGCGTCAAGCTGCGGGCCTCGAGATCGGTGCCGACGGCCCGCTCGCCGAGCCGCCAGATGATCTCCTGCGCGGCCCGCGGCATCCGGAAGGCCAGGTCGGCCGCGGTGTGGGAGCCGAGCAGCGCCTCCTTGGAGAGCGGCGGGCGGTTGTACGGCAGGTGCGGCTCGTCGCCGATCACGACGAGCTCGCCGCCGAACCCGGCCTTGCGCACGGCCTCGGCGGCGCGCAGGCCCGCCATCGACGCGCCCACCACGACGCAGCGCTCCACCGGTCAGTCCTCGACCAGGATCGCCTGGAGCGGGCAGGCGTCCGCGGCTTCCTCGACGTCGTCGCGCAGCGACTCGTCGAGTTCCTCGGACCGGTAGAGGGCACCGTCCGTCTCGGTACGGAAGGCCAGCTTGCCCTGGTCGTCGAGGGCGAACACGTCCGGCGCGGAGTACACACATTGGCCGTGGTCCTGGCACTTGGCGAGGTCGACGGTGATACGCATGGGGGATCGGCTCCTGAGAACTCGGTGGCGGGACGTTACGGGCAGTGCGCGGGTCAGCGGCGGGGCGGCCGGATGCCGCGCAGCTCCCAGTCGCCGCCCTGCGCGGTGGACAGGACCTCCTCGCTCTCGCTCGGCTGCGCGCCCACGTCCGTGCGCACGGCGGTGGGGCCGGCCACGATGTGGTTGGTCAGCCGGCCGAGGCCCTCGACCTCGACCTCGACGACGTCGCCCGGGTAGACCGTGCGCGAGTTCGCCGGGGTGCCGGAGAGCAGCACGTCGCCGGGGAGCAGCGTGATGGTGCGGGCGATGTCGGCGACGAGGTAGTGCATGTCCCACTCCATCTCGTCCGTGCTCGCCTCCTGCTTCAGTTCGCCGTTGACGTACGTCCGCAGCGTCTTGCCGCGGAAGTCCCAGCCCTCGACCAGGCCCGGGCCGAGCGGGCAGAGCGTGTCCGAGCCCTTCACCCGCAACATCGAACCGGCATCGGTGTCGCGGAAGTCGTGCAGGCCGTAGTCGTTGGCCACCGTGTAGCCGCGGATGTACTCGCCCGCCTCGGCCGGCGCGACGTTGCGGGCGGTGCGCCCGATCACGATCGCGATCTCGCCCTCGTAGTTCAACCACTTGCAGCCTTCCGGCCGCACCACCGTGCCGCCGTGGGCGTTGAGCGCGGTGGTGGGCTTCTGGAAGTAGGTGGGCGCGGGCGGCAGCGTGCCGCCGAACTCCTCGACCCGGCTGCGGTAGTTCAGGTGCACCGCGATGATCTTCGTCGGCACGACCGGCGGCAGGTGCACGGCGGAGGCGGCGGGCAGGGTGCGCCCGTCCCCGGCGCGCAGCATCTCGCCCTCGCACACGACGTCGACGGGGGCGCCGCCGAGCAGCACGCGCCGGTACTCACGGGTCGCGGTCATCGATCGGTCTCACTTTCCGAGTGCTGGTCGGCATCCTGGTCCGCCCGCGCGTGGGCGGCGGCGAATTCGGGCACGGCCAGGTCTTCCCCGCTCAGCACGGTCGCACGCGGCCGCGGGAATCCGGCGGCCGGGCGGTCGAACCACAGGTGGGCCTGGCCGGTCCCGACCGAGTTCTCATAAGCGCCATAGTGGCGGGCGGGCGCGGTGCAGTCGCCCTCGCCGAGTGCTCCGATCATCATCAGATAGTGCCCGAAGCGCGCCTCGGGCTTGAATCGGGCGTACTGCGGCATGGTCTCGAGCACCCGTGCGTGCTCGCCCCGCTCGAACCAGCCGATGCGTTCGAGGTCCGCCGCGGCGGCCTCGGCGGAGAAGACGTGCTCGATGCCCGCGGCCTCGTGCGCACGCAGCTGTCGCAGCGGCCAGAAGGTGTGGCTGAGCGCACCGGAGGCGATCAGCACGACGCGCCGGTCGGTGGCCGCGATCGCGTCGCCCAGGGCCCGGCCGAGCCGCAGATGGTCCTCCACGTCGCCGGTCTGGCAGATCCCGATGGAGACCCAGCGCTTGTCCGGCAGGCCGCGGCCGAGGAACTCCCAGAGGTTGGTGGTGGCGTAGAAGACCGGAAGTTCGTGGTCGTCGATCGCGGTGATCCAGGTGGCGTGCCGGTCGGACCGGTCCGCGATCGCGTGCGCGAGCTCGGGATCGCCGGGGAAGTCGTACGGCCGGCGGCACATCCCGCGCGGCAGCTCCTCCGAGGTGAACAGGCCCGAGCGCCGGTCCTGCGCCGCGACGACGAACTCCACCGTGGTGGCCCAGTGCGAGTCCAGGACCACCACCGTGTCGTAGTCGAGCGTGTCGAAGACCTCCGTGCGCAACTGCTCGAGCCCTGCGACGAGTGAGGAGTCCTCGCCGTGGTTGAGCTCACGGCGGTCCGCCTCGGGCAGGACGATGGTCGGCACGTGCGCCAGCAGTCCGGCGCCGACGACCTCACCCATGTCAGTTCCCTTCCGCGGTGCGCGCGCCGTCGAGGGAGCCCTGACGCCAACCGGTCGGTGCGGTCACGGTGTTCTTGACCTCGCAGTAGAAGTCGAAAGACCAGGTCCCGCCCTCGCGCCCGATACCGGACTGGCGGGCGCCGCCGAAGGGCGCCCGCAGGTCGCGCACGAAGAAGCAGTTCGTCCACACGGTTCCGGCGACGAGGCGGTCCGCGACCCGCCGGGCCCGCTCGCGGTCGCCGGTGAAGAGCATCGCGGCCAGGCCGAAGCGCGAATCGTTCGCCGCGGCGACCGCCTCGTCCTCGTCGGCGAACGTGTGCAGCACGAGGACGGGCCCGAAGACCTCCTCGGTGCCGAGTTCGCTGTGCGGGTCGACGCCGGTGACCAGCGTGGGGCGGTAGTAGAGGCCGCCGAGTTCCTCGTTGGGCCCGCCGCCGAGCAGCACCCGCGCCCCGGCGGCCTTGGCCCGCTGCACGAATCCGTCCACCCGTGCGAGATGCTCCGGATGGATCAATGGTCCGATATCGGTGGCCTCATCCATCGGGTCGCCTTGCCGCAGCGCCTCGGCCCGCTCCAGGAAGCGCGCGACGAACTCGTCCCTGATCGACTCCGCCACGTAGATGCGGGTACCGGAAAGGCAGATCTGGCCCGCGTTGTCGTACTGCTCGACCGCGTTGGCCACGGCCAGGTCCAGATCGGCGTCCGCGAACACCAGGAACGGCGACTTGCCGCCCAGCTCGAGCGAGACCGGGGTCAGGTTCGCCGCCGCGGCGCGCGCGACCAGCTTGGCCGTGGGCACCGAGCCGGTGAAGGAGATCCGGCGCACGTCCGGGTGCGCGACGAGCTCGGCCCCGGCCTCCTCGCCGATGCCCTGCACCAGGTTGAACACCCCCGGCGGCAGTCCGGCCGCGGCGGCGATGTCGGCGAGCAGCGACGCGGTCAGCGGCGACCACTCCGAGGGCTTGAGCACGACCGTGTTTCCGGCGGCCAGCGCGGGCGCGAGTTTCCAGGTGGCCAACATCAGCGGCGCGTTCCACGGCGAGATCAGGGCACAGACACCGGCCGGATCCCAGGACACGTGGTTGGTGTGGCCGCGGGTGTCGAAGTCGGGCTGGCCGAGCTGCTCGGTGAGGTAGTCGGCGAAGAAGCGGAAGTTGTGCGCCACCCGCGGCATCACCCCGCGCCGGTGCGAGCGCAGCAGCGCACCGTTGTCGCTGGTCTCGACGGCGGCCAGCTCTTCCAGGCGTTCCTGCACGCCGTCGGCCACGGCCCGCAGCAGCCGGGCCCGCTCGGCCGGCGCGGTGGCGGCCCAGCCCGGGAAGGCCGCGCGCGCGGCGGCGACGGCGGCGTGCGCCTCGGCCCGGCCGCCGCGGGCGATCCGGGCGAGCAGTCGGCCGTCGGCGGGGGAGCGGTCCTCGAAGGTGGAGCCGTCCGCGGACTCGACCCGCCGCCCGCCGATCCAGTGCCGCGTGTCCACGCCGACTCCGGCGATCACCGCGAGGCTCATCCAGGCTCCTGGGGGTGGTGGGGCGGACCACGACGGGATATCGTTTGGGCCCAAACGTATCCCTGCGGGGACCCGCGGTCAACGGGAGGACGAGATGACAGACTCAGTCGCCGAACCTCAGGCTCCTGCGCCCGCCGCCGCGCCCGCCGATCCGGTCGCCGCGACCGACTGGATCGCCCGCGCGGCCACCCTCGCCGTCCCCGCGGGCCTACAGATCGGCGGCGCCGAGCACCCGGCGGCCGACGGCGCCACCCGCGTCGTCCGCACCCCGCGCGACGGCTCGGTGATCGCCGAAATCGCCTGGGCCGGCGCCCAGGACGCCGACGCCGCGGTGGCGCGGGCCCGCGCGGCCTTCGACCACGGCCCCTGGCCGCGCCTGCACCCGCGCGAACGCGGCGAGATCCTGCGGGCGCTGAGCGAACTGGTCGAGCGAGACCGCGCCGAGATCGCGCTGCTGATCACGCTGGAGATGGGCAAGCCGATCCGGATCGCCTACGAGATCGAACTCAGGGCCCTCATCCGCTGCCTGCGCTACTACGCCGAACTGGCCGACAAGGACGGCGGCGAGATCCCGCAGACCGCCGAGGGCGAGCTGGCCCTGGTCACGAAGGAGCCCGCCGGAGTCGTCGCGGCGGTGGTCCCGTGGAACTTCCCGCTCACCCTGGCCGGCTGGAAGATCGCGCCCGCGCTCGCCGCCGGATGCACCGTCGTGCTCAAGACCGCCGAACGCAGCCCGCTCTCGATGCAGTACGTCGCGGCGCTCGCGACCGAGGCCGGACTGCCGCCCGGAGTGCTCAACGTCCTGTCGGGCGACGGCGCGACCGTCGGGCGCCGGCTCGGCGAGCACCCGGACGTGGACGTGCTCACCTTCACCGGCTCGACCGAGGTCGGCCGCCACTTCCTGCGCTACGCCGCCGACGGCAACCTCAAGCGGGTCTACCTAGAACTCGGCGGCAAGTCGCCCAACATCATCCTGCCCGACGCCCCGGACCTCGACGCCGCCGCGGACACCGCCGCCTGGGCGATCTTCTTCAACTCCGGCGAGATGTGCACGGCCGGATCCCGCCTCGTGGTGTACGAAGCCGTGGCCGGCCGCGTCCTCGACCGCATCGTCCAGACGGCCGCCTCCTGGTACCCGGCGGACCCGCTGCTCGCCACCACCCGGATGGGCCCGCTGGTCGACCACGCCCATCTCGAGCGCGTCCGCAGCATCCTGAGCCTCGGCGTCGCGCAGGGGGCCCGCCTGCTGACCGGCGGCGCACCCGCGCTCGCGGAGACCGGCGGCAGCTACCTCGAACCGACCGTATTGTGCGACGCCGCCCGCGACAACGTCCTGATCCGGCAGGAGATCTTCGGGCCCGTACTCGCCGTGCAGACGGTGCGCGACGAGGACGAGGCGCTGGCCGTGGCGGGGGACACCCCGTACGGCCTCGCGGCGGCCGTCTGGACGGCGAACCTCGGCACCGCGCACCGGATGGCCCGCCGCCTGCGCGCCGGGACGGTGTGGGTGAACTGCTACGAGGAGGGCGATATGAACGCGCCCTTCGGCGGCGTGAAGCTCTCCGGCTTCGGCCGCGACAAATCGCGCCACGCCCTGGAGGAGTACCGCGACCTCAAGACCACCTGGATCACGTATGCCTGACACCCGCCCGGCTGCCGCTGCCGCTGCTGCTGCCGCCCGCCCCCGCGCGAGCGCCCGGCGCCCGGTCATCCTCATCCCGGCCCGATTCTCGGACACCGCCTCGGCCCTGCGCCACCGCGCCGAGGTGGCCGCCCGCGCGCTGGTGGAAGCGGTCTTCCAGGTGGGCGGCGAGCCGCTGCTGTTGCACCCCCACGCGCCCGGCGGCCTCGCGGACCTCGACGACGTCCGCGACCGCATGGCCCTGGCCGACGGCGTCCTGCTGCCCGGCGGGGGAGACCTCGACTCGTCCTGGGCCGGCCAGCACCCTGACCCGACCGAATACGACATCGATCTCGACCAGGACGCGTTCGATCTCGCCTTGGCCCGCGTGGTGCTGGAGCAGACCCGACTGCCGCTGCTCGCGATCTGCCGCGGCCTGCAAGTCGTCAACGTCGCCCTCGGCGGCGACCTCACCCAGGACATGGCCGGCGCCCGGGGCGAGCACCGCCACCTCGTGCACGACGTCACGCTCGCCCCCGGCTCCACCCTCGCCCGGATCGCGGCCCCGGCCAAGCTCACGCACCCAGAGATAACAGGCCCAACGCCGCGCGACGTTCCCCCCGCGCCGCCGCGCTTGGCAGCCTCCTGCTACCACCACCAGTGCCTGGACCGCCTCGCGCCCGGCCTCGTCGTCACGGCGCGGGCGGCGGACGGGGTGGTCGAGGCGGTGGAGATGCCGGAGCGTCGCGGCTGGTTCGCGGGGGTGCAGTGGCATCCGGAGGACACGTTCAGCACGGACCCGGCACAGGCGGCGCTCTTCGCAGCATTCGTACAGGCCGCCCGGCGCGGCGAGCGACCCGGATAGTGTCGGTGGCGGTCTGTAGCTTGTCGCTGTGATCCGTAGCCCGTTCGAGCAGCGTCCGGTGGACGCAGCCGTCGCTGATGCCGAGGCCGCGATGTTCGAGTTCGACGACGCGAGGGCTTGGCTGCGTTCTGCGCTGGCCGGCCCCGTGGGGCCGTTGGGGGCAGAGGTATGGGTCCTGGACCAGGCTCTGGAACAGGTCGCTGTCGTACGTCGCGATCGCCGACCCGGAGCAGCCGCTGATCCCGGAGGCCGGGCAGCCCGCGCTGTGGATGCGGCTGGACCAGGACTGGGAGAGCTGCTTCCCGGACGACGCGCCGCGGATCCGGCGGTACGTGGAGATGCTGCGATCAGACTCCGCCGCGGGGTGAGCAGGCTGCCCGGCTCTGTGCTCGCCTGGCTCGCTCGACGGCTCGGCTACGCGCCACCGTCCGCGTCCATGTCCTCGACCGTGCGCACCATCGTGCGCAGGTGCTCGGTGAGCAGCGGCAGGCCCTCGGGGGCGAGGCGGGCGACGACCTCGGCTTCGGCCGCGTTGAAGCGGGGGTAGAGCTCTTCCATCAGCGCCACCCCGGCTTCGGTGAGGCTCAGCTGCACCAGGCGCCGGTCGGACGGGTCGGTCTCGCGCCGCAGCCAGCCGCGGGCCTCGAGGGTTTTGGCCACGCCGGTCAGCGTGCCCTTGGAGATGGCGGCGCTCTGCGCGGCGTGCCTGGTCTCGAGGCCGTCGAAGATCCACACGACCCAGAGCACGACGAAGCCGGTCCAGCTCAGTTCGTGCTCGCGCAGCACCGTGTTGGTCAGGTGGTTGCGCACCGCGTTGGCGGCCCGGTAGAGGCTGGAGACGGCGATGGCGGCGGGGAAGTCGAGTTTCAGCTTCCCTATGTGCGTGCTCATCGCCTGTTCGGTCGCGTCCAGGCCGAAATCCTTCGACATACCGCCATCGTACGGCGGTGAACAAGCGTTACCGGCCGTCGGGGCGCCGGTCAGCGCGTCGGTTCCGGGCGCGGCCGCGACTCCAGCGATCTTCCGCCGTTCCACACCACGCCCACCTGTCGGTAGTAGGCCCCGATGATCTCGTGTACCTCCAGCCGCGCGAGTTCCTCGGTGGGCGCGTCGAAGAGGGCGAAGTGATCGACGCTGCCCTGCCAGGCCTGGCCCGCCTCGACCTGCGCCGCGCCGGATTCGATCAGTTCGACGAACGCGTCTGCGCCCTCCGGGCCCGGCTCGATCCCCGGCAGGATCCGGTGATGCGCCATCGGGTGGCCGTTGACGAAGCCGTTGTGCTCCGATTCCCCGGTCAGCGTCACGATCGTCTCGGCCAGCCGGCGGTCGCCCGCGGCGAGGGTGGCGCCGAACCGGGCGCCGGGGGCGAGCTGCGGGGCGGCCTGGGCGAAGGGGTGCGGCCGGGTCTGCCAGATCGAGCCGAGTTTCTTGGGGTAGCCCTGGTGGATGCCGCGCGCGAGGGCGAAGTCCTTGTCCACCCAGATGTAGACGCAGCGTGAGTACGTGCGGCCCCGGTAGTCGCAGCGTACGACGACGAAGGCCTCCTTGTACTGGGCGCGCACCGGGTCGAGCAGTTCCTCTCGGGACGCGCCGCAGGACTGCCAGTCGGCCCAGATCAGGGCGACCGCGCCGGGGTCGGCGGCGGCGAGGGTGAGCGGGGCGGGCAGCAGTTCGGCCACGCGGGCGGGGTCGGTGCGGTACTCGACGGTGAGCAGGTCGCCGGAGTAGAACCAGGGTGGCGGCGGGATCAGCGACGCGCGCCCGGTGGCGGTGCGCGGATAGAAGAAGCCTTGCACGGCGGTCATCGGGCCTCCCGGGTATCGTTCGGGTCCGTACGATACCGGTCGCGGGCCGGCTCCGGAAGTCTTGTCAACGTGCGGGGGCCTGGATACCGTTTGGGCTCAAACAAATGGAAGGGGAGGCCATGGAGCAGCCGGCGCGCAGCGCCCCTCGGCGGCAGCCGGGACTGGAGGCCGCCGTCTCCGCGCTCACCGAGCGGGGCGTGGACGTGGTGCGCCTGGGCTATCCGGATCTGATGGGCACGGATCGCGGCCGCGATCTCGTGCTCTCCCGGTTCGCCCGTACGGTCGAGGACGGCGTGGCCTTCTGCCGGACGATCTACGGCACCAGTCCGCAGGGCGACGTCGTCGAGATCGAGCACCGCGGCCTGGCCGACGGCCTGCCCGACGTGCTCGCCTTCCCCGATCTGGCCACGCTGGTGGACCTGCCCTGGGAACCGGGCGTCGCGCACTGTATCGCCGATGTCTGCGATCCCGACGGCACGCCCGCGGCGGAGAGCCCGCGCGCGGTGCTGCGCGGTGTGCTCGAGCGCTTCGCCGAGCTGGGCATGCGCCCGGTGGTCGGGCCCGAGCTGGAGTTCTTTCTGTTAGAGCCGGACCCGGCCGGTCCGCACGGCTGGCGCCGCTACGGAGAAGCGCCCGGAAACGTCTATGTCGCGGGCCGCAAGGGCGATCCGGAGGGTGTACTGCTGCGTATGCTGCGGGCTCTGGCCGGTTGCGGCGTGGACGCGGTGGCGGCCAACCACGAGTTCTGCAGCGGCCAGTTCGAGATCAACCTGTGGCACTCCGAGGCCCTCGACGCGGCGGACCGGGCCTTTCGGTTCAAGTCCGCGGTCAAGGAGCTGGCCCGGCAGGAGGGCAAGCTGGCCACGTTCATGGCGAAGCCGTTCAACGACGAGGGCGGCTCCGGCTTCCATCTGCACTTCTCCACCCTCGACGACGCGGGCCGGGCGCTGTTCGACGATCCGTCCGGGCCCGGCGGCCTGTCCAAGGTCGCGCTCTCGGCCATCGCCGGGATCCTGGCCCACGCGCCCGCACTCTCCGCGCTGGCGAACCCGACCGTCAACTCGGCCAAGCGCTTCGGCCCGGACACGCTCGCGCCCTGGCTGATCGACTGGGGCCTGGACAACCGCAGCGCGATGGTGCGTATCCCGCCCGAGCGCGGCCACGCCTGTCGGCTGGAACTGCGCCTCGGCGACGCGTCGGCGAACCCTTATCTGCTGATCGCGGGCGTGCTCGCGGCCGCCTACCTCGGGATCCGGGACGGGCTCACCCCGCCGGACCCGCTGGAGGGCTACGGCTACGACGAGACCAAGGCCCCGAAGATCCCGCAGAACCTGCCCGCCGCGCTGGCCGCGTTCGAGGCCGATACCGAGTTCACCGCGCTGCTCGGCGAGCGCTTCGGCACCGCGTTCCTGGCCCTCAAGCGGGACGAGCTCGGCCGGTTCGCCCGCTGGGTGACCGACTGGGAGTTCCGCGAGTACGCCTACCACCTGTGAGCGTGAGGATCTATGACCGACACCGCGATCAGCCCCGCCGCCACGATCGACCTGGCCGATCTGGACGCGTTCGAGCAGGGCACGGTCTGGCCGCTGTTCGACCGGCTGCGCCGGGAGGATCCGGTGCACTGGAACCCGGAGCCCGCGCCGAACGCCGGGTTCTGGGCGTTGACCCGGCACGCGGACATCGTGGCCGTGGACCGCGATCCGGACACCTTCGCCTCGACCGGCTTCGTGAACCTGGAAGAGGTCGACGACGATCTGATCGAGGTTCGCCGTTCCCTCCTCGAGTCCGACGGCACCCGGCACCGGGCGCTGCGCAAGCTGCTGCAGCGCGACTTCGGCGGGCAGACCCTGCTGCGGTATGAGGAGTTCCTGCGTGGCCTGACCCGCTCGACCGTGGACGCGGCGCTGGCCAAGGGCGAGTTCGACTTCGTCAAGGAGATCAGCGCCGACTTCCCGATCCGGGTGCTGGCGCGGATGCTGGACGTGCCGGACGAGGACACCGGGCAGTTGATCGACTGGGGCAACCGGATGATCGGCAACACCGATCCCGACTACGCGGACGTCCTGCTCGAACACGCCGACAGCGAGCAGTACAAGCATCTGCCGTTCCGTTCCCCGGCCGCCCTCGAGGTGTTCGCGTACGGGCGGGAGCTGGCCCGGCGGCGGCGCGGCGGGGACGGCGACGATCTGGTGAGCAAGCTGGTCAACCGGGTCCCGGTGGACGGCGAGCCGCTCTCCGCCACCGAGTTCGACAACTACTTCCTGCTGCTCGTGGTGGCGGGCAACGAGACCACCCGGCACACCATCACGCACGCGATGCTTGCGCTGTTGCAGAACCCGGATCAGCTCGCGCTGCTCCAGCGGCGGCCCGAGCTGATTCCCACGGCGGTGGAGGAGATGCTGCGCTGGGCCAGCCCGGTCTACCACTTCCGCCGCACCGCCACGCGCGATGTGCGGTTGCACGGCAGGCAGATCCGTGAGGGTGACAAGGTCGTGATGTGGTTCGCCGCGGGCAACCGGGACGGGGAGGTCTTCGCCGATCCGTACCGGTTCGACGTGACCCGCACGCCCAACGACCACGTGTCCTTCGGCAAGGGCAGCCCGCACTTCTGTCTGGGCAACAACCTGGCCAGGCTGGAGATCCGGCTCATGTTCGAGGAGCTGCTGCCGCGGATCGGCCGGGCCGAGCTGCTCGGCGAGGTGCGCCGGGTGCGCAGCAACTTCGTGAACGGTATCAAGACGCTGCCGGTGCGGATCGTCGAGCACTGAGGAACCGAGGCCCCGAGGAGGACCGCTTGCGCGCGCTGTGCATCCTGCATGACGCCTACTCCACCACCGGACTGATCGGCCGGGCTCTGCGGGAGCGCGGCTGGGAGGTGGACGAACTGCTCGTCGTGCCCGCCGAACGCTTCCATGCGCCGGGTGTCGAACTGACCCTGCCCGATCACCGCGACTACGACCTGCTGGTACCGATGGGTGCGCCCTGGTCGGCGTACGACGACGCGCTCATCGGCAGCTGGCTGGAGCCCGAACTGGCCTGGATCGCGAGTGCGGTTCAGGCCGGCGGGGCCGTGTTCGGGATCTGCTTCGGCGCGCAGGCGATGGCTCGGGCGCTGGGCGGTTCGGTGGCGCGGGGGCCGCGCCCGGAGATCGGCTGGACCGTGATCGAGCCCGAGCCGGGGTCCTGGCTCGAGCCCGGCCCGTGGTTCCAGTGGCATTTCGACGCTTTGACCCCACCACCCGGTGCGACGGTGTTGGCCCGCACCTCGGTGGCGGTGCAGGCGTACCAGGTCGGGCGCTGCCTCGGGGTGCAGTTCCATCCCGAGGTCGCTGAGGCCGACATCACTCTGTGGCTGGGCCACGGCGGCGAGTCGGCCGTGCGGGCCGAGGGCGTGGATCCGTCCGTGTTGTTGGCCGAGGCGGCGCGCGAGCGCGAGGCCGCGCGGGCCCGGGCGGGCGCGTTGCTCGACGCCTATCTGGAGAGGATCTTCGCCGCTTAGGGCCCTGACGGAGGCTCAGGAAGGAGGGCGTCGGCGCGCTCTGCCGCGAAGTCATCCGCCGCGCCGCCGCCTGGACGCGCTGAGATCGCCCCTGGTCTGCCGCATAATCGCAGAGGCGTAACTTCGGCGAACCAGGAACGGCGTGAGGCGATGGGGCACACGCAGGACCCTCATGACGGCGCGGCGACCCGGATGGTGACGCTGACGCTGCTGGCGGACCAGGACTACCTCGCGCTGGCCCGGACCTCGGCGATACACGTGGCCGCGCTGCTGTTCCTGCCGCTGGCCCGGGTCAACGACCTGCGCCTGGCCGTGGACGAGGCCTGTAGCTCGTTCCTGCGGTCCACCGCCGACATCGCGCCGCCGCCGCACCGGGAGACCCTGGAGCTCGGCTACGACCGGTACCCGGACAGCCTGCACGTGACCGTGCGCTCCCGGGCGCCGCGCGGCTGGCCGGAGCGCGAGGAACTCGGCTGGGCCATGCTGGGCAGCCTGGTCGGCGAGGTGCGGGTGCAGGTGCGCGACGGCATCGGGGCGCTGACGCTGATCGAGCCGCTGCCCGTCCGCTGATCTGTTCGAACCCGGAAAGTCCCGTCCGTGCCGTATGGCC